>Ga0182748_1005039_pt1 | contig 10191 bp, 9 predicted proteins | sample eDN3rd37CKraftOP_FD_128877 | JGI IMG/M metagenome (GOLD analysis project Ga0182748, IMG submission 128877) | Enriched Organic Plus compost microbial communities from Emeryville, California, USA - eDNA 3rd pass 37_C Kraft OP (version 2) (version 2) ...
GCCTGGCGCTTCTATGTGCCCGTGAAAGGCCTCGTCGCCTATGTCGCCGACGAGCAGACGATCATCGTCTTCACCGCGAGCGGGTGGGCCGATCTCGTCTCGGTGCTCGCGTTCCAGAATCTTTCCAAGCTCGGCATCCTGACCTCGGCCGACGCGACCAACCGCCTTGCCGTCAAATCGGATGCGGTTCTGCTCAGTCATGACGACGTAACGCCGGGATCGGGCGATCTGCGGGTCACGCTGAACAAAAGCGCCGCCGCGAAGGACGCGGGCTTGGTGTTCCAGGACGGCTTCAGCACGCGCGCATTGTTCGGGCTGCTTGGCGACGACGATTTCACCATCAAGGTGACGCCGGATGGCTCCGCCTTCTACACCGGCATGTCGATCGACAAGGCGACCGGCAAGGTTTCCTTCCCGGCAATGGCGAAGGTCTCCGCCTACATCAATTACGACCACTACGCGGCGATGACCTACGTCAACACAGACATTAACAACGAGGAGCTGGACACCGCCAGCGCGTTTGCCTCGAACGTGTTCACCGCGCCCAGCACCGGTCTTTACAAGGTTGGTTATTCCCTCGGCTGGGCCCAGAATGGCACGAACCTGCCGACCTCCATGCACGGTCGCCTTCTCAAGAATGGCGCGACCGAGGTTCTGCCGTCCGCATCTCGAACCTCGAACAACGCCAGCGACACCGGCAAGATCATCATCTGCACGGAAGGCATCATTCCGTTGACGGCCGGCGACACCCTCCGTTTGCAGCACAAGTTCTCGTCGCTGGACGGATACGCCTCGGCGAACATCACCCGCTTCTGGGTCGAGCAAATCACCTGATCGCGCTGCCGGACGATCACCCGGCGCAATCAAACAACACGACAAGGAGGCAGGCATGGATCTGCAATGGTGGATCACCGTCATCGGCGTTCCGCTTGTGGGAGCGCTCTTCTGGCTGCGCTTCCATGACCGCGATGAGGTGGACAACGCCGTGCGCAGCCTGAAGGACGAGCTCGCGAACTACAAGCTTCTGGTCGCCACGAGCTTCGTATCGGTCTCGTATCTCAAGGACGTCGAGGGTCGCATCATGGCCCACCTCGAGAAGATCGAGAAGAAGATCGACCGCGTGATCGAGCAGCGGCATCCGCCGGCCGATTAGCGTCGCTCCCAAGTCCTGCCTTCCCCACGAAAGCCCGCCATCCCGGCGGGTTTCGTCGTTTCAGGAGACATCACATGCTGCCATCTCGCTATGGCTGGCTCGCGCGCGAGCCCGGCCCGAAGATGATCGTTGAAGCGCTGAAGCTGTTTGGCACGATGGAGAAGCCCGGATCGGCGAACAATCCGACAATCATCGCCTGGGCGAAGGAGGTCGGCGACGAAGTCGCCGATGCCTACAAGGCCGACAGCATCCCGTGGTGCGGGCTATTCATGGCGGTAGTCGCCAAGCGCGCCGGCAAGGAGCTTCCGAAGCACCCGCTTTGGGCGCTGTCGTGGTCGGCCTTCGGCGCGAAGTCGCCAGCAGCGGCGCTCGGCGACGTGCTCGTGTTCGTGCGCAACGGCGGTGGCCACGTTGGCCTCTATGTCGGCGAGGATGCGTCCGCCTTCCATGTGCTCGGCGGCAACCAGTCCGACCGCGTGTGCATCACGCGGGTCGCGAAGACCCGCCTCTATGCGGCGCGCCGACCGCTCTATCGGGTCCAGCCGGACAACGTGCGGCCGGTCCATCTCGAAGCGACCGGCGCGCTGTCGCTGAACGAGGCCTGATCCTTTCCGCCCGTTTCCGCCCCTTTCCGCCTCCGGTTCGCAGCGCCGCTGGTGCTGTGATCCGCGGCGCCAATCGGCTCATGCGCCCGGCCGTGAATGCGGCGCTTCTCCATGGAGGTTCTTATGCTCAAAGGTTGGAAGACGCTCGCCTTCAACGCGGGCCTTGCCGTCTTCGGCGTGCTTCAGGCGGCCGATTGGGTCGATATCCTCGGCTCCGAGAAGGCCGGCATCGCCGTGACCGCGATCGGCGTCATCGGGGCCGTGCTGCGGTTCTTCACCAACACGCCGGCGATGAAGAACAGCTGACATGAACTGGCTCACGGTCCTGTCGGCCCTCGCGAAACTCGTTCTCGTCGTCCTCGAAATGGCGCGCGAACGACGGGCGCAAGGCGCCGGCAGGGCCGAAGCCATCGCGGAGTCCGCCACCCATGCGCTCGATCTCATTCGCAAGGCGCGCGATGCGCGTCGCACTGCTGCCGATGCTGATCCTGACCGGCTGCGCGACGACGACGGCTACCGTCGGGACTGATGTGGTCGCCTGCTCGGTCTTCGAGCCGATCCGGTGGTCGGTTCGCGACACGGGCGACACCATCCGGCAGATCAAGGGGCATAACGCGGCGTGGAAGGCGACGTGCACCCCTCCAGCGGGACAGCACTGAGGCGACACCGGTCGCTCGGCCGCGCGAGGCACATTGGATGGTCAGGCAGGCCGATGCCCTCGCCATGTGGACGCCTCCGCGGCTTCGGGGGGCACCCCAGCTAGGCGCACCGGGTGGCCTCGGCCATCGTTTACCGCTTCATAAGCGGCCCAAAAATAGTATGATCCCGCCAGAAGCTGGGGGAGTGAGGGTGACGGTTCCGCCATTTGACGTGCGCGGCTTGCTGCCGCCGTTTGTCGGGGCGGATGCGACGACACAGGATCGCTCCCCATACTTGGCGACAATGGCCGAGGTTGTAACACAGCTAGGAACCACGCCGCAGCGGCAACAGCTTTTGCGGAACTTGATCGCGTATCGGCAGCTGTTAGCGGGCGAAGGCTATCAGAACGGCGTTCAGTTCATAGATGGCAGCTTCGTCGAGAACATCGAAGGCTCCGCCAACAGACCGCCGAGCGACATCGACGTATTCAGCTTACTAAACGCACCACAAAAATACCGTTCAGACCCATCGGCTTGGGCGAGTACCGGGCTGACTTTCTGGCAGACGGAGATTGCTGACCGAAACAAGAACAAGCAGCGTTTCTCGTTGGACACGTATGCGGTCCTTTACGAGGAACTCCAGCCCATGGGCCTCATTCAGTATATCATTTACTGGTACGGGCTGTTTTCCCATCAGCGCGATACGTTTGCCTGGAAGGGATTTGTTGTGCTCCCGCTTGATCCGATTGGCGATCAGGCTGCGTTGGCGCTGATAGGGAGCAATTGATGCCAACGCTCCTGTCCATCGAAGCTCTTGAAGCAGATCGTCGATACGTTCAGCGACAGCTGGCGGAAGCCGGCGACAATCCTTGGGCGACTGCGCGACATATGTGGCAGACGAGGCTCGCAGAAATAGATGCGCAGATCGCGGCCCTTTCCGCTTCGCGCTCAAATTATGCCTCCGTTGCGCTCATCTTTGATGGCAACCCGGTCATTGGTTCTGGCGATATTCGACTCGACTTCACAACGGACGCCCTCGACAGCTATCAGAAGATGATCTCGCTGGCGCTTGCCGCACGTCTTTCCCAAGACGACCTCCCGGAGCGCGGGCGGCTGCCTGGTGCCGATAAGTCACGGCTATTCATCCGCGACCTCGTTCGGGGATCGATGGGTTTTGTGCTGGAGGAGATAGCCCCCGAGCAACACGATTTGATTCCTACTCCACTGAAGGACACTGTTGAGAGCGTGACCCAACTGCTGACGACCTTGACGGACGCTGCCGATGATATCTTCGAGAGTACGCTTGAGAGTATGCAGCCTCGCGTTGTCGGTGCTGTTCAGAAGTTCGCCAAGGTTCTCCACGAGGCTGGAGCAAGCACCCGGATTGTTGGAGACGAACAGCGGCTTGCACTTTCGCTTGCCGATGTAAGCCGCCTTTCACAGCGCCTCAGCGAGGTCGAAGTAATGGAAGAAGTCGAGACAGTAGCCGGGGTTCTGCTCGGTGTTCTGCCTGAATCCCGCGAATTTGAGCTTAAGCCGCCGGGTGACGACGCAGTTACGATCAAGGGCACAATCTCGGATGATCTCGCCTTGAAATATACGGCAGACGCGGCGTTCAAAGAGCGGCTGTTGCTCCAGCCGGTTCAAGCGCAAATCAAGGTGATTAGGACCAGACGAAATGGCAAGCTGCTGCGCGAACGGCGCGTCCTAGAAGCGTTGGAGGCGACGCAGGTTTGACCACCATGGCCGAGCCTCGTGCCAAGGGCATCGCCCGAACCTCGCCCTAGCAGAAACATCGCTTACGCGTTGGCCGGCAAGAGCGCCGCAGCCTTCGGATCATATCTGTAGCCTGTAATGGTGCCGTCCTTGATCTTCTCCACCGCTTCGTCGATCACAAATAGCGGGACAAGAAACCATTCGCGCGGGATCACCGGATTCCCGAAACGATCCTTGATCTCGATGTTGAGCCGCGCTGGATCGAAGATGCGGTGGATCAGGTTTTCGAGCTTCGTCCGGTTGACGTTAGCAAGCTTGTAGGTGGCGACAATCTCCACGTCAGCCAGCAGGAAAGTCGGATCGAGTTTGGCATTGGCGATGCGGGTTTCAACCTTGTTTCCGGTGACGCCAATCTTGTGCAGCACGTCACGATGCGGCGCGATAGCAGGATCATCGGATTTGCTGCGCAGCACGTAAATCGTACCGCTTGGCAGATCGTCGGCTTCGACTTCCCCGGCGAACAGCGGTCCGGCGACGGGATCGGTAATGCGCCGTCCTGCCTCATCCTTGTGAAGCGCGCGCTGCAATGAGCGCATGAGCAGATTGCTTTCCGTGCCGTTGTCGAAGATGACGCGCAGCCGTGCATCGGTGCGGCTTTGGGCGTTGATAAAGATGTCGCCCATCTCAGCGACATAGGCTTTCTGGCCACCGACGATGAACCAGCTTCCGGGCCTGATCTCCGCCTTTAGTTCAAAGGGGCGCGAATGACGGATACCGGCCTCAAGCTCCTGCTGCACCTTCTCGAACAGCGGCTTGAACTTTTCGAAGTCCTCGGCGCGGCTGCGGTTGGCAATTTCTTCCGCCGCCCGTTTGTCGGCAGCGGAGCGGACATGCTTGAGTTCGGTAATGCTGTGTTTCGGGGCGTCAACGCCCAATTCGGCGAGGAGCGCATCGTCATCAAGTTCGTCAACGCCGGCATTGGCTGCCTTGGAGGGGGCCGTGCCGGCGAGCAAACCTTGCCGGTCGAGGGTTTCGATCACGGCACGGCAGTCGGGCAAGTCCCGGAGGCGATCGAGCCGCACGGCATAAAGGCGCTCGAAGATGTCGCGACCCTCGCCATGCTGCGGCGCATGGCCATGCCGGTCAACAAAACGCTGGATCTCCTCAAAGCCCGCAATTACGCGCTCATCCCGCGCCGTGCGGCCCGATTCCTTGGCTGCTTCAACCTCGACGCCAAGTTCTTCGAGAAGCGCGTCGTCCTCGTCGGTGAAGCCTTTAGACACGGGCGGCCTCCGCCTTCATGCGCGCAAGGAACGCTATACCCTCAGCCATGCGCTTTTCCCAGGCGTCGGGTGAGGTGATAGACGGCAGTCGACCGCGCTCTTGCTTGAATTTCAAGGCGCGCTTGGCAAGTTCCCGCGCTTCCTCTGGCGTGAGATTGACTCGCCTGGCTGAAATCGCCGCGGCGACCTCTTTTAGGCTTTTCTCGCTCATGGTCTTGGCGAGAATGGCATAGGCTTCGCCGAACGGATTGATCCGATCGATCAGGTCGATGTCGAGTTCGCGCACATCCATCGCAAACTTCCTAACCCCGTCAATAAGCGCGGTGTTGGCGCTTGGCTGGTCGTCATCACTGCCGCCGCCCGGCGCGCCCATCTCTCCGCCAAGGGCAACTTCCTTAGCTTTCTGTGTAATGTTGAGGGCTGCGACAGCATGCTGTCGAACGGCTTCCTGATCTTCTTCGTCCAGTTCCGGGTATTTGTCCTTGATGATCTTGCCCATGCGGGCAACGGTCAGTTCCTCGGGGATGAGTTCGGTATCGAACAGGCCGCGCTCGATGGTTTGCTTGTCCTGCACGAAGGCGGCGATCACCTCGTTCAAGTCCTCGCGGACGATGCGGCCCGCCTCGGTGCTCTTGGGTACAGCAAGACCCTTAATCTCAATGTGGAACTGACCGGTTTCCGAGTTGAAGCCGACATTGGGCTTCTCGGCGCTATAGCCGCCTTCCCCGTAGTCGAAGCCCTCCACCGGAGCGCTCTGCGGGTTCTTGGGCGTGAAGTTGAAGCGAGGCGCAAGCACCTGCTCCATCAACAGACTGGCGGCGATGGCTTTGAGCGTGTCATTGACGGCTTCCGTCACGGCCTCGCTGGACGCATCCGGCTCGGCGATCAGATTGGTGAAGCGGGCGCGGGCCTTGCCTGGTGCGTCGCGGGTCGCGCGCCCAATGATCTGCACGATTTCCGTAAGGCTGGACCGATAGCCCACGGTCAGCGCGTGTTCGCACCAAATCCAGTCGAAGCCTTCCTTCGCCATGCCGAGCGCGATGATGATGTCCACATGGTCGCGGTTGTTCTTCTGCGCGGGGTCTTTGAGCGCGGCGGAAACCTTGTCCCGCTTGCTGGCATCGTCATCGACCAGATCGGCGATGCGCAGCACCTTGCCATCAGGCCGCTTCACAAGCTGGAAGCCCGTGGCCGGGTCTATCCCCTGCCACTCGCCCAGGGCCTCGATGATATGCTCCACCTCCCTGATCTTGTCCTTCGTGCTTTCGCGCGAATTGACGCTCGGGATATGGACGATAGTTTTTTCGGCCGGGTCTAGCACGGCGAGGATGTCATCAGCGTAAGAGCCGGAATAGAAGAAATAGCCGATGTCGAGCTGCTTGAGATATTCGTAGCCGTTGAGCTGCTCATAGTATGTGTAGGTGACCGTATCGAATTTTGCCTCGTCCGCCGGAGCGAGCACCGGCATGGCGTCGCCCCGGAAATACGATCCCGTCATGGCGACTATATGCACCTTGTCCCGCGCGATGAACGCGCCAAGGTGCCGGCCAAGCTTGTTTTCGTCGTCCGCCGAAACGTGATGGAACTCGTCCACCGCGATCAGGCGATCATCGAATTTCTCGACCCCGAATTTTTCCACCGCGAAGCGGAAGGTCGCGTGAGTGCAAACCAGTACCTTGTCGGTGCTGGCCAGAAACGCGCCAACGGAATTGACCTTGCCGCCGTTGTCGCTGCCCGGCGCATCGCAGAGATTCCATTTCGGTTCGACATGCCAGTCGGCCCAAAAGCCGTATTGCTCAAGCGGTTCGTCATGGAAGCTTGCGCCGATCGATTTTTCCGGAACGACGATGATCGCCTGCTTCAGTCCTTGGTTGGCGAGCTTATCGAGAGCAATAAACATGAGCGCTCGGCTCTTGCCGGAAGCCGGTGGCGACTTAATGAGAAGATATTGCTCGCCGCGCCGCTCATAGGCGCGCTCTTGCATCGGCCGCATACCTAGCGCGTTGGCCTTGGTCGATGAACCGTTGCGGGCATAGGAAACCGAAACGGAGGGGACTGACTTAGTTTCGGACTTCATTTTCTTTCCCCCGCCACATTGGCAAGCGCCGCCTTAAGGACCTGAAAGCAGACCTTCGCCGTATGCTCATCCGGTGTGAAACCGGATACCATCTGCTCATAAGGATGGATGTAATTGCGAAAGTCCCGAAGCCCGTGACTGAACTTCTTGACGTCGGGCTTCAGCAGGCCGGCCTCGCAAGCGACATCTATGAACTGCGCGAGATTCCATTCGTGGAACCGTTTGACGCCGCCGTCAGCGGCCTTGGGACTGGCAGAAGCCTGATTGAAGCGCGCTGGCTCTTTCTGTGCTGCCCCAAGAAGAACGGCTTCCAGAACGCTGCCGCACAGGAAGATGGTGGAAAGATATGCGCCCGCACCCATAGCCCTCCGCGCTTCGTTTAGGCGGCTCTCGATGATCGGCACGGCCAGCGCCTCAACCGGCAGCTTCTGGATGTTAGGGATCGAGAATTCGCTATGCAGAAAGTCATCAACGGTCTGGGTCGGTTTTGACGGCGCGGGCACCCCGGAAAGTCGCGCGACGATGCTGCGCGATTTTTCCAGAACAGATGCGTCAGCTTCACGGTTGTTCAGGCTGCAATCGGCCTCATAGGCATCCAGCATCTCTCCCAGCACTTTTCCAACCAAACCATCCGGCTCCCTTTCCCAGAAGGCCCGCATCTTCTTAGCCTTGGACGTGCCGTAGGTCTGATACTTCTGGTCGTGAATGTTGACCCGGTGGCGGTTGAAAAACTCACCGAACGTTGCATCGGAATAGTCCAGAACGTAGCCACTCTGCATCCCGAATAATTTTTCAAAGTAGCGTTTTTCGATGTCGGTGAGGCTGCTCATGCTGTCCCCACCTTTCGCTTCTTCTTCATCGACACTCCCGGCGACGCGATCATTTTGGTGTAAAGATCGAACAGCTTTTCCAGCCGCTCGGTATCGTTGCGGAAGCGGCGGCCGATATAGATGCGCTCAAGCACCTCGTCATTGCGCTCGTGCGCCGCGCGCAAATCGGCAGGCATCTTCTCGGGATCATACAGATCGGCAATGGTTGCCGGGAAATGTGCCTCGCGCACCAGCAGGATGTCCTCGGCGCAGCGAGTCAGGTCCGCCTTGTTCTTCTCGGTGAGCGTCGGGACCGGAAAGGTATTCCAACCGAGCGTGTTAGAATACCGGTATCGGGTTTCGAGCTTGCCGCAGACGGTCGCAATCCAGACAAGGTGCAGGCGCGACGAAATGACCGCGATTGTCCAGAGGGGCGCGTCATAAAGGGCGAATGCAAGGTTCGATACTATGGATCGATCATCCAACAAGCCAACCGGCAAATATTCTCGTGACTCGGATGAAACGCCAGGAAGGATCACCGTATGGTCCTTCCCTCGGTACATTTCTCGAAACCGATGGGGCGTCGCTGCTAGTTCCTGCGTGCCTTCATCCGGGCTAGCGAGTCGCATGGCCTCAACTGCATTGATGCGCGCCCGTATTGCTTCAATGGAAAGCGCCCGCTCGCGGTGCTCATCGCTAATCCAAAGACAATAGCGAGCTATGCCGCGAATGTACTCGGCCGATCCGTATATGCGGCGGACGAACGTCTCCCTCTCATCTGGCGTTAATCCAAGCGCCGAAAGTTCGTTGCCGGTAAGCAGAAGATTGCCGCCATCTACCGGCATGTTACCAAACGCCATATCGTGGAGGCCACATATGCTCTGTCGCTGGCTGCGTATGACGATATTCTCGCCAATCGTAAGGTAGGGCGTGATGTTCGCTGCCTCTCTTGCGATTGTTTGCCCATCGGGACCTATATCGAATAGCTGCCGCTTTTTCGATTTGTCGCGGGACAGGCAAACAATGACAACCGTCACTCCGGCGTTGTGGCTGGCGAGATTCGCCCACTTGAAGGACGTATGTGCGAAACGGATAACCGCACCGGTTTGCAGAACCTTGGGCCACAGGATAGGAACGACGCGGCCTTGGCAGATGGAATTGGTACTTACGAAGGCAGCCTCTGCCGACGTGTGTAGCGCGTAGTCGGCTGCCTTCATAAACCAGCCTCCTACATAGTCGATTTGCTTCGATGAGATGCCATACGGATCGAAGACGCTTGCAAGGTCGGACTTCTGTTCCTTGGTTTGCGTTTGGCTCCCCTTGTAGGGCGGATTCCCGCAAATAAAGGTTTCCCCTCCTTCGTTCTCGAAGCCGATCTGCGCCTGTTCCAGTGGCGTCGAAAACAGGTCGTCGCCGTGCAACTTCACGCCCATCCCCGTCGGCGGGCAGATCGAAAGCCAGTCGAGCCGCAGCGCGTTACCGCAAGTGATCCAGTTCTGCGCGTCAAGCGGTAGGAAGTCTTGCAAGGCCTCCTTCTGCCCCCGATAGAGCACGTCGCACTGAAACTCGGCGATGATAAGCGCGAGGCGCGCGACCTCGGCCGGGAAGTCGCGCAGTTCGATGCCCCGGAAGTTGGTAAGCGGGATATCCGTGCGCCGGTCGGCCTCGCCGCGCCGCCTGTTGATCTCGGCTTCGATGGCGCGCATTTCCTTATATGCAATGACGAGGAAATTGCCGGAGCCGCAGGCCGGGTCAAACACCCTAATCTTCGCCATGCGGTTGCGCAGATTGAGAAGCTTGCGGGGATTGTCGCCGGCTTCCTGAAGGTGGGCGCGCAGGTCGTCGAGGAATAGCGGATTGAGGACTTTGAGGATGTTCGGCACGGACGTGTAGTGCATCCCGAGCGCGCC
>Ga0182748_1005042_pt1 | contig 10188 bp, 10 predicted proteins | sample eDN3rd37CKraftOP_FD_128877 | JGI IMG/M metagenome (GOLD analysis project Ga0182748, IMG submission 128877) | Enriched Organic Plus compost microbial communities from Emeryville, California, USA - eDNA 3rd pass 37_C Kraft OP (version 2) (version 2) ...
AATAAGCACCATCAGAATCGTGAGGCCCCACCCCCCCGTATTTAAAAGTGTCGTGAGAACAGATTCGAACGAAAGTGCAAGCGGCACCGTATTGAATGCCAAGTTTAATACTGGATCGTGGAAGATGGCTCGAAGAAGGATCAAAATGACTGCCATTAGGAAACTGGACATAAAAACGCCTATCAAGCCAAAATTCGCATAGGCTTGTATATAATCAGCAGCGGTCACCGTCCCATCAAGCCCCTCTTTAGCAAGATCTGGGTAGTATTTAAGCCAAACCTTATTAGCCAGATTAACAAAAGTACAAGGAACGAAGGGAGCAAACCACCGATAACCGCAGCCTCCCTCCAACATAGTTTTCTCGGAATATGTCTCCAACCATTGCTTCTCAACAAGTCCCGGCACAGTCAATGCTCGAATACCGATCGCCTCCACTGGCTTATAAATGAAGGCAATAATAGCCTCTCCAACAGAGACCTCCCGTTTCTGGTGATCGCGATCGACACCACTATTCTCTCCAAAAGGGGGGCTATTCACATCCTTGTTGGCCGGACCGATTATCGTATTTTGAGGAGCGGTCAGTAAGTCCGACTTCTGTTGGACTACCACACTAGCTATAATAAGAGCGCTCATCCAAGCGATCAGAAGCACTCCCAGTAGCAGCTTGCCGCGACATACAAGAAAAATGAGTAAGGGCAATAATGCAATAATGAGGGTAGATTTGGTTACGATGGCAAACGCAAAAAATGACCCGGCAAAAATAACGGGGAGTAGCGCTCTTCTTTGAGCAACGTAACAATACACTATCCAAACAGGCACAACCGCTCGAATATAGTATTCGCCTGAATATCGGAGGTACGTTGGAAGGTCGTAAAAAAAGGCATGTCGAATTCCAGAAGATCTAATATAATCTTTGGTATTCAGCATTTCTATCACTGGAATTTTCCCAACCATTACGAAATAGAAGGCGGGAAAGACAACAACAATAATTTCAATGACTGTTAGAATATTTTCACGCTTTATCACTGCGAGTTTGTCATGAAGTCGATCGAAGATGTGCGCTAGGGAATCTCCCAAAAAGAATAAGAATAGCAAATAAAAAGAGGTAACGCACACGCCAAACCACAAGACTGCAAAGATGAATTGCGTGCCCCCTACATAATAAACGCTTATCGCATGGATAGCTACCAATAGGATAAACAATAAAAATGCGGTATTGCGGCTAAAAACATTCGAAATATTCATAGTATCACTTGATGTTAGTTTTAGGTGTGTCTGATATCCCGTCATCATGCTTAATCATAAGAAAAGATTCTATCAACGGCAGGACGAGGTTCGTCTAAATTCCGACGATCTTTCCATTTTCCCAATGCTCAGCTCCGAAACTCGGATACGCTTAAGGAACCGGGCTCGTATAATAGATCTCGGCTGTGCCATCAATCAAAAGTATCGCTGAGAAATGCTTTGCCGGCAGCAACATGGGAATCAGCCCCACTAAACTCAAAAGTCGGCGGTAGGCACCCTCCGCAATTTTTTCGCTAGCCTCGAATTCAACGAGCAAGCATGCATTCATCGAGGACCGCAGCTAATAGTACGCCGAGTTTATCAAACGAGTACTTCGTCTGCACATGCCGCCTCGCGGCGAGCCCCATTTCGTTACGCTCCTGGGGACTTCGCAATGCCACATTCCAAATTGCATCAGCCAAGAGGTCTGGGTTCCCTGGCTGCACCGTAGGCCCAGCTCCTGCGTCCGCAATCGGATTGTTGCTCGATTTACAGCAGAAGATAATTGGCCGCTGAGCTGCCATGTAGTCAAAGAGCTTATTGGAGCTGATCCCGTACCTAAAAACGGGAGCATCAACGAGATTGAAGATAAATGCATCAGCCTCCGACGCAAGCACAGGGATATTAGATTTGCGCACAGGTGGCTCAAATAATACTTCTGTTAGCCGTAACTCTTGTGCAAGTTGCATCAGGCGTGGTTTTTCTGGTCCATCACCGATTAGACGTAACCTTACAACCGGTGCATTCGGCCGCTGTTGGAGTACCTGCATCGCCCTGAGGACATTATCCAGTCCATTCGCTAAACCATGTGCACCGAAATACATCAGTGTAAATGGCTGATGCTCCAAATCGTTGGGCCGCCGATTTGGCAAATCACCGCCTTCGATTTCAACTCCATTGGGAATCCAAGTGAGCCTATTCTGGGGAACGCCTATCGTCTCAAGATATCGATAGGCATATGGTAGCAAAGTGATAATTCGGCACGCACGACGACATAGATCCTTTTCAAGCCAACGTAGGGCCAGACAAATTGGATGACGTGGCGTCAACCGTCCTAAATCAATAAGAGTCTGTGGCCAGAGATCCCTAATTTCAAAGATAAACGGCACATTAAAATGCCTCGCGAAATACGCGCCTGTACGGGCGGCAAACGGATGGACACTTGAACCAATCACGACGTCAGGTCGCGGTAGTACCGTTCTGCAAACCCTTGCAGCGGCAAATGTGTAGTCCAGTATATTGCGAATGCGGTCGACACCGTTTTCCGCGTAACCAGTTCCCTTTAACCAAAGAAACTCAACATCATTATAGCTCTCGAGCCGCCAACGCTCCTTATCCGACAGTCGTTGACGGTTTGTCCCATGCTCAACGCTCGAAGCGATAATGATCATTCGCCATCCCCGCTTGCGCAACTGCTGCGCAAGCGAATAATGGCGCGTGCCGCCCGGACCACCCGGCTCTTGTGCATAGTGATTGAACAACCATACTGTCTTCATGCAAGGATCGCCCGTACGATGTCTCCAGCCGCTGCGCCGTTACCATAAGGACAGGCATCTCTTCCTTTGCGCCCAACGGCCGAGAAAATTGCTCGAGCAATGTCGGCATTTTCTGGTGGAGCAAGCGTATTCCAACCTAAGTCCACCAATTCTGACCACTCGGTCTCGTCACGCAGGATCACACATGGAACCTTGCAGAAAAAAGCCTCCTTCTGCACACCTCCCGAGTCTGTCGCGATAACTGCCGCACTCGACTCGAGCGCGATCATATCCAGATAACCAACGGGCTCCGTGAGCCTGACTCGATCGAAAGATAAGCCGAAGCGCGTCATCGCGCCCCGCGTTCGTGGGTGCAATGGCAGCACCACAGGCAATCGCCTCGAAACTTCCTCCAGTGCATGGACAATTTTCTCTAATCGTTGCCGGCTGTCGGTGTTCTCAGCACGATGAAGAGTACAGAGTACAAACTCGTGAGGGTCGACTGATAATCGGCTACACAAATGTTTCCGGCGCGCCTCGTTCGCAGAAAAGATGCGAGCTGCATCGTACATAACGTCCCCGACCTGCTTTATTTTTGTGTCCGCGATTCCCTCGCGCCGCAAATTAGCGGTTGCAATGTCTGTAGATGAAAACAACCACTCCGAAACGTGATCAGTTACAATCCGGTTGATCTCTTCGGGCATCTTGCGATTAAACGACCGCAGTCCCGCCTCAACATGGGCAACTGGGATATGTAATTTAGCTGCCGTAAGTGCGCCAGCCAGTGTAGAGTTAGTATCACCATAAACTAGCACGATATCTGGCCGTAGTTGCTGAAGTAAAGGCTCCAACCGAAGCAACATGGTTCCTGTCATAGCCCCATGGCCACCGCCATTTACGCCTAGAGCATAGTTAGGAGCGCTAATATCGAGTTCTTGAAAAAAAACGTCAGACATATTTGCATCAAAATGTTGACCTGTATGAATAAGTATCTCAGTAAGCTGCCCGGATTCACGGATAGCTCGACTTACGGGCGCTACCTTGATAAATTGAGGGCGCGCGCCAACGATCGTAGCTACAGTTTTCATAGCGTTCTGACCTAACAGATTGAAGCTCGATACAACGAAATCAGCGCGGATAAAGACCCGCATTTCGCGCGAAAGAAATTGCGCGACGCAGCGCAGCCATCATTCGATGAGAATTATCGTAGTCTGCAAAGGATCGCACGGGCGCGCTCATGATCTCCTGCAGCTCGTTGTCTGAGATACCAAGTTTCTTCAAAACAAAGCTGTAATCCTTCGCGAGCAGATCCTCTGGATAAGGAGATTTCGCAATCTCAGATAGAGCCTGTTCTCGCGTGATTTGCTTAGCCCGAATCATATCGCTGAGATGACCATACCTCTTATCAACCTTGAACTTTCGCGGCAGAATGTATCCTTGAACGAAGCGGGTATAAACGGATTCGTAATGCTTTCCTCCGTAGTACCGCCATCCTAGCTCATCTGATAAAGTCTCCATTACCTTGGTCTTGTCATAATCCACGTAGTTCAGGATCGAAACTGATCTTACTCCCCGAACGACGTGTACATAGAAAAGATCAAGCATCGTGAAGTGTGGAAAGGTCTTTAGGGGACGATGGCCAAATCGCTTCTGCAGCCCTTTAATATAGCGCCAGTCCCAATGCCCATAAGCCCAGCTTTGCACGAAAGTCGATTCTGTCGCGAAGTTCATCCCTGAAATGATGTATTTGATATTATGAGCGAGTGCCTGTTTCCAAAGAACAGCCAAGATGGCATGATCCGTTGGGATTTCCATGTCTGTCGTTGATGCCCTAAGAAACGAAAGCTGTAAGTCACGAAACTCATCCCAATCAAGCACCTCTGTATAGAGGTCGATCCCCAGCTTCCGCAGCGCCAGCTCGATATTTTTGACCGCTAGTTCGGAATTCCAGCCATTATCTACGTGGACCGCTAACGGCCGCAATCCAAGTTGTTTGGTGAGATAGGCAACATAGGTGCTATCGACACCGCCACTAATACCGATTAAACAATCGTACTCTTTACCGGAACCATGAGATTTGATTGCTTCGACGATCCTACCTAATGCGGCGCGTCCTTCGGCTCCAGACAACACCCGTTGGGGCAGTAATTCATCGTATCGACGACAATGGTTGCAGATGCCTTCCTGGTCAAAAACAATATCAGGATCGGCAGCTGACGACATTATACAACGGCGGCATTCCTGAATAATCTTCATCGCAAATCCCCCAAAAGCGACTTCAGAGCTGGGGGATACATGAATCTTGCTCTTACTCTTGTCACGACGTTGCCTAAGTAGATAATCGGAGGTCGTTGGATGAACGAGAAACGTGGTCGCGGTAAGCTTTGATCAGCACTCTCTCCTGCTGTTCCCAACAATATCGACGTGCCATTAAATCCAAACGGGCTTTTAAGGTTGGCCCTGTCATCGCCTGAATGCGTTCAAGCGCCTCGACGACGACAGAAGATTCCCAGGTGGCGATACAAGCGCCGGCTTGATTAATTTCTACGATCTCTCTGACTTCCGGGAGACTAGAGGCAAGAACAGGCAGCCGCGCCATCAAATACTCAAATAACTTGTTTGGAAGGCTTAGTTTGTAGCTTAAGCAAACATCCTCTATCATTGAGACGCCAACATCAGCAGAAGCGGTATATTCTATTAGGTCCTTAGGAGGCACGGCTGGTTGAAAATAAACATTCACGTTGCTCTCAGCCACCTTCCTGATCTTTTCGACAAGGACTCCGTTTCCCATGAACACAACAGCATATTTTTTCTTACTTAGTAGAGGAGCTGCATTCAAAAGATACTCTACACCTCGCCCAGGCGACAGACTTCCTTGATATAACAAAATCCGGTCGTAGGCCTCGTCAATAGACAGACACTCTCTAAGTTTGTTACTCTTTGTACCTTCTACATACTTTGGGCTATTCAGTACCGTGACAACATTATTAAGATTATACTTTTCTCTATACCACTGTTCAATTCCAGGGCTGACTACAATTACAAGTTCAGAATAGCGAATAAGCAGGCTCTCTACCACTTGGGATAGCCGCTTACGAATTCCGGCGAGTCCAATCGTTTCAGTTTCAAGCTCGTGCGCATCATATACCAAGCTAGCGCCAGTAAGAACCTTGACCAAAGCACCGACGGGCAGAACAGGGAGGCTATGGCAATTCACGCACGCTGGATGATGGCGAAGGCTGAACCATAGGGCGTGCAAACACCAAAATATATACCAGATAACCTTCCCAACTGCGCTCTTACGTTTAGCTGGGCCTATTCTATAGATAGTAATACGATCGCTAACTTGTTCAACCGCCTGCAGCCCCTGGCCCTTCACACCTACGAGTAAGATGTCGCTGAATATTCGATCAGCGCAGATCGTTTCAGCTTCCTTAAGGATGCGACTCTCGTGCGTGAATGCGCTTGGATAGAGATGGATGTTGCGCTTTAGCTGCGACAGTTTGGCTGTCATGAATACACGCTAATGTCACGCCCCAAAACGGTACGCGCAATATCCTGAGCAGCCTTAATCGCGCTCTTCAATTGATCCCAATTTGCAAATTCACTGTAGTGATGACTCGGCTGGGCCATAATTGCTCGGAATTCGTCCTCGCTAATACCGAGCTTTTTACAGAAAAACGCGAGATCAGCAGCAAGATCCTGGGGATCATATAGCGGTTCCTTAAGCGCCGATAACGCTTCATCACGAGTCATTTGACCGGAAACTATCAAGCTGGAAAAATGGGGAATGCGTTTGTCGTAACCGAATTTTTCTGGAAGGTAATAATTCTGAAACAGTTTGGTAAAGCGAGACTCTCCGTGCTTACGCCCATATGGACGCCACCCTGTCGTCCGCGCCAACTCGTCGATAGCTTTCGCCTTATTGTAGGGCATGAAGTTGAGTGGACGTAAAGTCCGCATTCCCTTCACAAAAGGAAACCAAACGTAGTATTCCCAAAATCCAATCGTCTGAAAACTCCGGAGCCTACGAGTACCGTAACGCCGGTGAACGGCCCGTAGGTTGATTGCATCCATTGCATCGCCGTGCCACGACGTCGGAAAAATTGATTCCGTAGCAATATTTCCACCGCTGAGGATATACTTAATCTTATTCTTTACGGCGTACCGGTACAAATTAGCAAAGAAGGCATGATCTTGAGGTACGTCCTGATTAGCAAGACCAGACTTTAGATAGGCAAGCTGCAGATCCCGCATCTCCTCCCAATCAACTACGACAGTATGCAGGTCATATCCACAGTACTTAACGATACACTCAATGTTTGACACAGCCAGTTCGCTATTCCAGCCGGCATCGACATGCACAACAAGAGGACGTAGTCCCCACTCTTTAGTCTTAAGCGCCAAGTACGAGCTATCGATGCCACCACTAAGACCAATAATACAATCGTAGTCCTGTCGGCGTCCGACCGCTTTAATTTCTTCAAGTTTTTGGGTCCAAAGCTGGGCGCCAAAATTGTCCGGATGCCATCGCTTACTAGTCACTGCATCAAACTTAGCGCAGTGATTACATACACCATCCTTATCAAAAATAATCTCAGGATCGCTGATATCCATTACGCAGCGGGTGCATCTTTGGTAAGGACGCGTCATCGGCTCGCACTCAAAAGCTGTTCCAGCGCGGAATAAGCTGGATAGGTGATCAACACCGCTTTGTGCTTGCCCTGAAACACAAAAAAGGCACCGGCAGCCACCGCGCTGGCACCGGCATCGACCGCATCCTTAATATCCTTTAGGCTCCCTACCCCACCTATTGCAATTAGAGGCACTTGGATAGAGTTGGCAGCCATCGCAATTAAACTAGAATCCACCCCTTGCATGACACCGTCGCGATCGACCGCATTCAGCAAAATTTCTCCGGCCCCCGCATCGACGACACGTCGCAAATGCGCGTCCCAATCTTTCTCGGTAGCGCCCGTAGCGGACCAATAGAGTTGGTAGCTTCCCCGCCAGTTCGTTTTGATATCAATGGACGCTACCACTGCTTGGCTGCCGAAGCGACGTGCAATGTCCGTTATAAGAGATACGTTTGACTTCGAGGCCGTCTGGATACTTATCTTTTCAACCCCTAGTCCAAAAAGGCGATCTGCATCCTCCAAACTCGTGATACCGCCTCCATAACAGAATGGCATAAAGCACTCACCAGCCATTTCCTTTATAAAGGCAAAATCAGGTCCTCGCTTCTCACGAGACGCCATAATATCCAATACTAGAAGCTCATCCACTTCCTTCTCATTGAATATTCGTATAGCGTTTAAAGGATCCCCGATATAGCGTGGGTTGGCAAAACGTGTTGTTTTTACAAGCCCACCCCCGCGAAGCAATAAAGCAGGAATTACACGGTGTTTCAGCATCAAAGTTCCGCAAAATTCTTAAGCAGTTGCATTCCGAACTTGTGACTTTTTTCAGGATGAAATTGCACTCCGAAGACATTGCCGTGACCATACACTGCAACGAACTCACCGCCATGATCACAAGTTGCAATAATATCACCTCGATTGTGGCAACATGCATAGTACGAGTGAACGAAGTAAAAGCGTTGCTCGCTTTGATCTTGATGAAGCAACGGATTTGCTCGCACGACCTTTAGCGTGTTCCATCCCATGTGTGGAACTTTGTGTGCTGATCTAGAATCAAAACTAAACTTAACAAAATCAGCGTCAATTAAGCCAAGCCCCTCAATACCGCCCTCTTCACTTCGATTACCGAGAAGCTGCATTCCCAAACATATCCCGAGAATAGGAATCTCGGCTTTGAGTGCCGCATCGCGCAGGGGGTTAATGAAGCCCTTCGCGTCCAAAGTCCGCATCGCAACGTCAAATGCACCAACGCCGGGCAAAAGTAGTTTTTTAGCTGAACGAATTTCCCCAGGCGTAGAGACCACTACAGGTTCTACCCCAATATGGCGCAGCATATTTACCACAGAGCCAATATTACCAACTCCATAATTAATTATGGAGATCATGCCCTAATCCTGACCTTCTGATTTCCCACTTATGGCCTCATAACAATCCTTGATTGACGACTGTCAAGGGCGCAGGAAAATCAGCCAATCTGATGGTAATTTGATACCTGGCCGACCGGCTGCCTTCAAAGCCACAATTCTTAACCCGTTCTGTTCCTTCTATGAGAATACAGCTCGACAGTTCGATTAAAAACCGTAGACCATGATCAAAATCCCAACAGCGTCGCCTACAAAATTTTAGAACCAATTGCTCATCGGACGCTAAGTGCACTCTCGAATCCTTAGCCCGACCACACCAGAAGTTCATCACTATTGAGCACGAATACCCTTGCCACCGGAAATCCAAAAGGATGCAAACAGATAGACCAGATACATAGCAGTCCCTACCCCGGCGAGCAAAGCCAGCGTTGTAGTTTCATTGAATCGATGTGATCCAACCCAAAGAATCAAAAAGAAAATCGCGAGAAGGGACCATTGCCATACCATCATTAGTTTCAGTCGCTCAGCAATATAGAACGACCAACTGAGGGGTGATGCTACGAATTGCGTACAAACAAGCAGCGCTAAAATGCGTCCATACTCACCGGACTCACGCCATTGCTCTCCCATAACGATGGCAAAGAGCATAGGTCCCGAACTTACCAATGCGACAAGCAGAACCGCAGCCACACTAGCTAGTGGAATTAGCGTGATACGGTATACTCGCCTAAAATTTCCAAGTAGTTTGAGTTCGGATGCTGCACGCTCTCGGAAGGTCTCTCCAAGACCTTGGATGAGAATTCCGGAGCCTGCCCATATCCGCTGGAACATCGTCAGGTATCCAGTCGATACAGAACCGAAGAAAGTGGAAAAGAATAATATCGGTAGATTTGTTGCCAGTGTATTGGCGAAATCTGATGGTAGGGAGAAAAATGGAAACTGGCGATATCGCATCGCATGAATTCGGATGCCAGAAAATGTTACGTAAACAATATCCGGCAAGTAAACTTTCAGGATCATCCAGGATAAGATGACAATCGTCGTAAGGTAGCCGGCTATTAGTCCGAGAACGAGCCCCCATATCTCGAATTTCATTACTCCCAAAGCAACCGTACTGATGGCCGTAATACAGGCCCCCGCACCACGCGCAAGACTCATCCAAGAGAACATGCGCTCTCTAATGGCACAGTTTAAAAGAATCTGGACAGTCGCAGCCGCAACCATAGTGAAGACAGCGATCATGCCGAGCCAATAGTGCTCTTGAAGGAAAGAAATTTGCATAACTAAGGCCAGCAAAAGGCCGATAAGAAAGATAATCGAGACTCCCAAAGAAAACATGCTAGCAGCGAATGCGGTTTCTAACGCGCCAAGCTTTTCTTCCGGCAGAATAATTGCCGCCTCATATCTTCCGGTCGCCACAACCGC
>Ga0182748_1005044_pt1 | contig 10186 bp, 9 predicted proteins | sample eDN3rd37CKraftOP_FD_128877 | JGI IMG/M metagenome (GOLD analysis project Ga0182748, IMG submission 128877) | Enriched Organic Plus compost microbial communities from Emeryville, California, USA - eDNA 3rd pass 37_C Kraft OP (version 2) (version 2) ...
CGGCTCGGTCCGTCCGAGGTGCGCGCGGGCGGCCGGTCGCGGGTCGCGATCCTCGCCGATGTCTGCGAATCGCTGATCGGCGCGGTGTTTCTGGATGGCGGCTACAAGGCGGCCAAGGCTCTCGTGGAGCGCTATTGGTCGGACCGGATGCGCAAGCCGGCACGGCCCTTGCGCGATCCGAAGACCGTCTTGCAGGAATGGGCGCAGGCGCGCGGATTGCCGACGCCGTCCTATCGCGAGGTGGAACGCACCGGTCCTCATCACGATCCGGTCTTCCGGGTCTCGGTGGCGCTCCCCGAACGCGATCCGGCGGAGGGACGCGGCCGGTCGAAGCGCGCGGCCGAGCAGGCGGCTGCGGCGGCGATGCTGGCGCGCGAAGGTGTCCGTGCCGATGGCTGAAGACGCGTCCACAACGCCCGCGACGACCCGCTGCGGCTTCGTCGCCCTGATCGGCGCGCCCAATGCCGGCAAATCCACGCTGATCAACGCGCTCGTGCGCAGCAAGGTCTCCATCGTCAGCCGCAAGGTGCAGACCACGCGTATGCCGGTGCGCGGCATCGTGGTCGAAGGCGCCTCTCAGCTCATCTTCGTCGATACGCCCGGCATCTTCACCCCGAAGCGCAGGCTCGATCGGGCGATGGTCACGAGTGCCTGGTCCGGCGCGCAGGATGCCGATCTCGTCGGCCTTCTGGTCGACGCCCGCAAGGGTCTCGACGAGGAGACCGACGCCATCGTTACGAAACTCGCCGAGACGCCGCGGCGGACATTCCTGATCCTCAACAAGGTGGATGTCAGCGACAAGCCGGCTCTGCTTGCGCTCGCGACCGCCCTGAACGGCCGCGTGAAATTTGCCGCGACCTTCATGGTGTCGGCGTTGACCGGCGATGGCGTCGATGACGTGCGTAGCTGGCTCGCCGGCGAAGTGCCGTTCGGGCCGTGGCTCTATCCTGAAGACGAGATGTCGGACATGCCGATGCGTCTGCTCGCGGCGGAGATCACGCGCGAGAAGATGTTCGAGCGCCTGCACCAGGAATTGCCGTATCAATCGACCGTCGAGACCGAAACCTGGACCGAGCAGAAGGACGGTTCGGTGCGCATCGAGCAGACGATCTATGTCGAGCGCGACAGCCAGAAGAAGATCGTGATCGGGAAGGGCGGCCAGACCCTGAAGACGATCGGCGCCGAAGCGCGCAAGGCGATTTCGCAGATCGTGGAAGCGCCCGTTCACCTCTTCCTGTTCGTGAAGGTGCGCGAGCGCTGGGGCGACGATCCGGAACGCTACCGGGAGATGGGGCTGGAATTTCCCAAAGACGATTAAGGCGTCGTTGGCCCCGTATGAAAATCGCCACCTGGAACATCAACAACATCAACCGGCGGCTCACCAACCTCCTGCGCTGGCTGAAGACGGCGGAGCCCGATATTGTCGCTCTGCAGGAGCTGAAATGCACCGACGGCGATTTCCCGGCCGAAGCGCTGCGCAAGGCCGGCTATAGCGCGGTCTGGCGCGGCCAGAAGACCTGGAACGGCGTCGCGATCCTGTCTCGTGGCGGCGAGCCCGTGGTGACGCGAATGGCGTTGCCCGGCGACCGCGAGGACACCCAGAGCCGCTATATCGAAGCCGCCGTCGACGGCATCCTGATCGGGTGCCTGTATCTGCCGAATGGCAATCCGCAGCCCGGCCCGAAATTCGACTACAAGCTGAAATGGTTCAGGCGCCTGTCGGCGCATGCCCGCAAGCTATTGAACGCCAAGGTTCCGGTGGCCCTGATCGGCGACTACAATGTCGCGCCGACGGCCATCGACATCTACCCCACGCGGTCCTGGGACAACGACGCGCTGGTCCAGCCGCGGAGCCGCGCCGCCTATGCGCGCCTCCTGAAACAGGGCTGGACCGATGCGATTCGAGAGACTTACCCGGACGAACGCATCTACACCTTCTGGGACTACAAGCGGAACCGCTGGGTGCGCGACGCCGGGCTCCGGCTCGACCACCTTCTGCTCAGCCCGCAATTGAAGAAGCGGCTGAAGAATGCAGGCGTCGACCGCGCCGAGCGCGGGCGGGAAGGCGCGAGCGACCACGCCCCGGCCTGGATCGCGCTGAAGTAGCAGGCGCAGTCTCGACAACGCGGCCGCGATGGCACATGTCTTCTCCATGCAATGGAGCGACGACGGATTCGTCCTCGGTATCCGGCGGCACGGCGAGGCGAATGCCATTCTCGAACTGATGACGCGCGAGCATGGGCGTCATCTCGGGCTCGTGCGCGGCGGCGCGGGCAGCCGGATGCGGCCGGTGCTGCAACCGGCCAATGCGGTGCGAGCGCATTGGCGGGCGCGTCTCGACGATCATCTCGGCACCTACACCATCGAACCGATCGCCTTGCGCGCCGGCGCATTGTTCGCCGATCCCCATGCGGTGTTTGCGATCACCCATCTTGCGACCATGGCGCGGCTCCTGCCCGAGCGCGATCCGCATGAAGTCGTGTTCGATGCGCTGGAGGTGATCGTCTCACATCTCCATGATCCGGCTTTGTGTGCGACGCTTGTGGTGCGGTTCGAACTGTTGATGCTGTCGGAGCTGGGCTTCGGCCTCGATCTTGGAAGCTGTGCCGCGACCGGCTCGTCGTCGGACCTGATCTTTGTTTCGCCGAAATCGGGCCGGGCGGTGTCGCGGGGCGCGGGCGAGCCATGGCGGGATCGCCTGCTGGCGCTTCCGGCCTTTCTCGCCGGCGAATCCGAACGCGCCGACGCGCGCGACATTCAGGCCGGCTTTGAGCTGACCGCGTTCTTTCTGGCCCGCCATGTGCTGGAGCCGCGCGGCCTGATGCTGTCGGATGCGCGCGCGCATTTCATCGCCGCGGTCCGTCGCAAATTACCGGACGCCGCCTGAACGAAAAGGGCCGGTCCCAGAGGACCGGCCCTTCGTTTTCGATGCCGGATCGCTCAGCGGCAGATGCGCTCGCGCCAGCAGTGATAGCCGTAAGGCCCGTAGCCGCAGCGGCGCACATAGTAGCAATACGGCTGATAGCGATAGCCATAGCCGCCACCGTAGCCACCGTAATATTGCGCGGGTGTGAAGAGACCGCTGACATTCAGCGTCGCACCGGAATGCGGTGTACTGATCGGGGCGGCGGCAGCGGCGCCCATGCCCAATCCCAGCCCCGCAACGATAGTCAGGGCAGCAGCGAAAGTTCTCATTCTCTGGATCTCCATTTCTGTCGACGCGCAACAGCAACGCTGCGCTTTACCGGCAGCGATGGCTGCCGGCCGCGTGACCCGGCCCGGACGAGTTCCGGGCGCGGTTAGAAAGACCACCCTGACCGCAAACAGTCCCCAGCGCGGCCACCCGCAAAAATTACCACGGAATTGAACATCCGCGTGCAATTTTAATCCATGCTCCAATAAATCGTGCGTGACCGGCCAATTTCAGGCAGTTTTTGACCGACAGCGCCGCCACGGGGAAGGTCCTTTGCGCCAAACACGGTCGGCGGCCCGCACCGGTTCGCTTGTTCGCCGAACCCGGCCGGGTTACCGAACGGCATGGCCACACGGGTGATTCCTCCACCGGACAAGGACATTCAGGAGATTGCGCTGCGCGACGCGCTCGAGGAGCGCTATCTCGCCTATGCACTCTCCACGATCATGCATCGCGCATTGCCCGATGCGCGCGATGGGCTGAAACCGGTTCATCGCCGCATCCTCTACGGCATGCGGCTGTTGCGGCTTGATCCCGGCACGACGCCGAAGAAATCCGCCAAGATCGTCGGCGACGTGATGGGTAACTTCCATCCGCATGGCGATCAGGCGATCTACGACGCGCTGGTCCGGCTCGCGCAGGATTTCTCCTCGCGCTATCCGCTGATCGACGGGCAGGGCAATTTCGGCAATATCGACGGCGATAACGCCGCCGCCTATCGCTACACCGAAGCGCGCATGACCGAGGTCGCGCGGCTCCTGCTCGAAGGCATCGACGAGAACGCAGTCGACTTCCGTCCGAACTATGACGGGCTGACCGAAGAGCCCACGGTGCTGCCGGGCGCCTTTCCCAATCTGCTCGCCAACGGCTCGCAGGGCATCGCGGTCGGCATGGCGACGTCGATCCCGCCGCACAATGCCGCCGAGCTCTGCGACGCGGCGCTGTTCCTGATCGACAATCCGAACGCGCGATCGAAGACGCTGATGAAATATGTGCCGGGTCCGGACTTCCCGACCGGCGGCGTGATCGTCGACAGCAAGGAAGCGATCGCAGAGGCCTACACCACCGGCCGCGGCTCGTTCCGGGTCCGCGCGCGCTGGACCAAGGAGGAGACCGGCCGCGGCGGCTACCAGATCGTGGTGACGCAGATCCCGTTCCTCGTGCAGAAGTCGCGGCTCGTTGAGCGCATCGCCGAGCTTCTCAATGAACGCAAGCTGCCGCTGGTCGCGGACATCCGCGACGAATCCGCCGCCGACATCCGCATCGTCATCGAGCCGAAATCGCGCACCGTCGATCCGGTGCTGCTGATGGAATCGCTGTTCAAGGTGAGCGAGCTGGAAAGCCGCATCCCCTTGAACATGAATGTGCTCGTGAAGAACGGCCGCGTGCCGCGCGTGGTCGGGCTCGCCGAAGCGTTGCGCGAATGGCTCGACCACCGTCGCGACGTGCTGGTCCGGCGCTCGCAGCACCGGCTCGAAGCCATCGAGCATCGGCTGGAAGTGCTGGGCGGCTATCTGATCGCCTATCTGAACCTCGACAAGGTCATCAAGATCATCCGCACCGAGGACGAGCCGAAACCGGTCCTCATCAAGACCTTCAATCTCACCGACCTGCAGGCCGATTCCATTCTCAACATGCGGCTGCGCAATCTGCGCAAGCTCGAGGAGATGGAAATCCGCCGCGAGGACAAGGACCTGCGCGACGAGTTGAAGAAGCTCAAGGCGCTTCTCAAGTCCGAGGACGAGCAGTGGAAGACGGTCGCTGGCGAGATCAGGAAGGTCCGCGAGACATTCGGCCCGAAGACCGAACTCGGCAAGCGCCGCACCAGCTTCGGCGAAGTCAGTGACGTCGAGCAGGAGCTGGCTGAAGTCCTTGTCGAGCGCGAGCCGGTGACGGTGGTGGTGTCGGAGAAGGGCTGGGTCCGCGCGCTCCGCGGCCATGTCGCCGATCTGTCCTCGATCGCCTTCAAGGCGGACGACGCGTTGCAATTCTCGTTCTTTGCCGAGACCACGTCGAAATGCGTGTTCTTCGGGTCGAACGGCAAGTTCTACACCATCGATGCAAGCAAGCTGCCCGGTGGACGCGGTCACGGCGAACCGGTGCGGCTGTTCATCGATCTCGAGCAGGACGCCACCATCGTCGCGGCGTTCAAATATCAGGGCGGCCGCAAGTTCATTCTGGCGTCCGGCGAGGGCAAGGGCTTCGTCGTGTCCGAGGACGAATGCCTCGCCAATACCCGCAAGGGCAAGCAGGTGTTGAACGTCAAGGCGCCGGACAGGGCGGTTGCGATTGCGCTCGTTGAAGGCGACCTCGTCGCGACGATCGGCGAGAACCGCAAGATGATCGTGTTCCCGATCAACCAGGTGCCGGAGATGACGCGCGGCGCCGGCGTTCGCCTGCAGCGCTACAAGGACGGCATCCTGAGCGACATCACGACCTTCGACTCCAAGGGCGAGGGGCTCGGATGGTTCGATGCGGCGGGCCGCGCGCAACTCACGCCGCTGAAGGAACTGGCGGCGTGGCGTGGCAATCGCGGCGATGCCGGCCGCGTCAAGCCGGACCGGTTCCCGAAGAACAACAAGTTCGGCAAGAGCATCGCCTAGCGATCGCGCCTTTTCCTGAAAGCAGCCGCTCTCATGGAAGCGGCTGTGCTGTCACGAAAGCAGCCTCTCCCATGAGAGAGCCACTCTCATGCAGCAGCGCTCTCTCATTGCAATCGTCCGCAAACGCGGGCGATCCGATCGACACACAATGAGGATACTGGGTGCACCGCTGTCGCGCGGCATGACAAGAGTGATGCGGTTCCACAAATGAGCGATGTGGTTCCATCCGCTGCCACGCAGACAATGCAGTTATGTCTTGATCGCGCCGCATTCGCGACTTGCGGGTCTCGCGACTCAGATAACGTTTCGCATCCGTCGTGGTGAATTGTGCAGGCAGTCTGCGCTTTCCCGCGAAGATCTCAGGGGGGAATGCGATGCGCTCTGTCATGGCGCTTTCCGTTGCGCTGGTGTTTGTCGTGGGAGTGGCCAGTGCGCATGCACAGACGCCGCGGTCCGGCTTTTTTGTCGGTGGTGGTGTCGGCGCCGGCTTCGCAAAATTCGGCTCGCAGTCCGTCTACAACAAGGGAATTTCGGACACCTATTCAAACGGCGCGCTGATCGCATCCGGCACTGCCGATGGGCCTCCTGTCGATGCGGGATTTGGCACCGATTCCGCGGCCACGTTCGGCGCGCAATTCGGTTATTTCGACCACGTCGGCAATTCCGACTGGCTGTGGGGCGCGAAGTTCACCTACAACTATCTCGGCCTCAAGTCCGGGACGCCGAACCTCATCATTCCGCAATATGGCACGTCGTCGGCGCCGGGGGTTCCGACCTTCACCGGCTATTCCGTGACGCAGTCCTATTCGGTCGAAGTCAATCACCAGATGACGTCGCTCCTGTACCTCGGGAAATCGTTCGGGCAGGGCTTCGTGTATGCCGGCGCCGGGGTGTCGCTGTCGCGGTTCAAGGTCGACCTCGACGGTGTCGTCGGCTATGCGACGCTGAACGGGGTGTTCACGAATGTGTCGGGTGCACCACAAAGTTTCTCGAGCACGGACTGGCGCTTCGGCGCGGCAATCACCGCGGGCGTGACCTATTATCTGACGCCGTCATGGTTCGTCGATCTCAGCTATCTCGTGACCATTCCCGATACGCGCACCGCGTGGTTCACGTCGGGATTCTATAATCCGGGCACTCCGGACACGTTCAAGGGAACGCTGATCGGCAGCGCGACGTCGAATGTCGACACGACGCAAACGATCATGGTCTCGCTCAACCGGATGTTCTGGGCGACTCCCGGTCGGGAATAGCGGCTGAGGCCGCTTTTGTATTGGCCTTCCGTGGGGCGGAGAGATCCGCCTCACATCTCGGCGCGGACCCAGCCTTGGGACACTAATCGTTCCTGCGGGAGGAAGCGGCTCTTGTAGTCCATCTTGCGCGAACCGCGCACCCAATAGCCGAGATAGACGTAGGGCAGGCCCATCTGTTTGGCGCGCGCGATGTGGTCGAGGATCATCAGCGATCCGAGCGAGCGCTGTTCGTGGTCGGGATCGAAGAACGAATAGACCATCGACAGCCCGTCGCCGAGAATGTCGGTGAGCGCCACCGCGATCAGCGTGCCGGCGCGGCGCGGACTTGGGACCGACGGCGCCAGCCGGTATTCGACGATGCGCGTCTCGACGTGCGAGTCTTCCACCATCATTGCGTAGTCGAGCACGGTCATGTCGGCCATGCCGCCGTCACGATGGCGCTCGTCGAGATAGGCGCGGAAGATCGAATATTGCTCCGAACTCGGCACCGCCGCGCGCATCTCGCCCGACACATCGGCGTTGCGCTGGGCGATCCGCCGCATCGACCGCGTCGGCACGAAATCGTCCACCACCACACGGACCGACACGCAGGCGCGGCAGGTCTCGCAGGCGGGGCGGTAGGCGATCGACTGGCTTCTGCGAAATCCGCCATGGGTGAGGAGGTCGTTCAGCCCCGGCGCGCGATCGCCGACGAGATGCGTAAACACCTTCCGCTCTTCCTTGCCGGCGAGGTACGGGCACGGCGAGGGGGCGGTCAGATAGAATTGCGGCGTATCGCGCGAATGCTGGGTCACGGTCCGGCCAATGTCTCCTCAAGGGAAAGTCTGGCCCGGCCGGCCCGGTTTCGTCAAACGGTACCGCGTTCCGGTCCGGCGGGGCGCGGCGGACGGGCCCGGTCCGGGTTGTTGATCACGACCGTTCCGATCAGGACATCGTGCAGCAACCGGCCCCGCGTGTTGAAAAAGCAGACCAGGAGAATGAGCGGCGTCAGCAGGCTGGTCGTGAGCCAGAACAGCCCGGCATGGACGACCGCCAGCACGAAATAGGAGGGCGCGCCGTACCAGGTCCGCATCTGGATATCGAGCGCGCGCATGCCGATCGTGGCCGATTGCGGCCCGCCGAGCGTGGTGCCGTAATAATACGCGGCCCAGATCAGGGTGATCACCGGCATCAGCGAGAACAGGCCAAAGCCGAAGCCCAGCGTCACGATCCCGATCGCAAAGAAGAACAGCCAGACCAGAATCAGCGGGATCGCGAGGATCACGAGATCGATCAGGAAGGCGAGCACGCGGCGCGCCGGCACCCCGTCGAACAGTTCCGGATTGGTCGCGGGGTCATACATATGCGGCTTGACGTCGTAGGCCACCCCGATCCGGTCGCGCTCGTCTGCCATCGGTCCCTCGAACCCGGCTTTATCCCATCGGGGGAGATTAACGCATCGCCAAGTTGCCGCCTATAGTGAGGCGGCAAGGGAAGCGCGACCATGATCAGGCTGAGCGATATCGAGAATGCGCAGACAATTCTCGAAGGCCGTGTCCTGCGCACGCCGATGCTGCCGGCGCCCAAGCTGTCGGCGCTGACCGGCGCCGAGGTGTTCGTGAAATACGAGAACCTGCAGGTCACCAATTCCTTCAAGGAACGCGGCGCGGTCAACAAGCTTGCAAGCCTCGATCCGGGCGACCGCGCACGCGGCGTGATCGCGATGTCGGCCGGCAATCACGCGCAGGCGGTCGCCTATCACGCCCAGAAACTGCGGATCAAGGCGACCATCGTGATGCCGGTCACGACGCCCGCAGTGAAGGTCGCATCGACGCGAGCGTGCGGCGCGATGGTTGTCCTGCATGGCGAGAGCATCGCCGAAGCGCAGGCGAAGGCCGAGGAATTGCAGGCCCGCGAGGGCCTCGTCTTCATTCATCCGTACGACGATCCGCGGATCATCGCCGGGCAGGGGACCATCGCGATCGAGATGCTCGAGGAACGTCCGGACCTCGATTGCATTGTGGTCCCGATCGGCGGCGGCGGGCTGATATCCGGCAACGCCATCGCCGCGAAAGCCATCAGCCCGCGGATCGAGGTGATTGGCGTCGAGGCGGAGCTTTATCCGTCGATGTGGAACGCGCTTCATGATGAGGACCGGCCCTGCGGCGGCGCGACGCTCGCCGAGGGCATCGGGGTCAAGAATGTCGGCAAGCTGACGCTGCCGATCATCCGCGACCTCGTGTCCGACGTGCTCCTCGTCAGCGAGACGCAGCTCGAACGCGCGGTCAACGCCTATCTCACGCTGCAGAAGACAATGGCGGAAGGCGCGGGAGCGGCCGGCCTTGCGGCGATGCTGAAGGAGCCGGATCGCTTCAAGGGCCGGCGGATCGGCCTGATCCTGACCGGCGGCAATATCGATCCGCGCATTCTCGCGTCGATCATGGTGCGCGAACTCGAACGCGACGAGCAGATCGTCGCGTTCCGTCTGACGATTCCGGACCGGCCGGGTGTGCTCGGCACCATCGCCAGCCGGCTCGGCGAACTCGGCGCCAATATCCTTGAAGTCGACCACAAGCGATTGTTTCTCGACGTGCCGGCGAAGGGCGCGCGGCTCGACGTCACCGTGGAAACGCGCGATCGCGCGCATGCCGAGGAAATTCTGTCTGCGCTTGCTGAAGACGGCTATCAGCCCACGCGCATCAATGCGAGCGCGGTGATGGGATGACGGGCCGCCCTGACTGACAGGCAACGAATGGGAGCCACAGATGCGGATCGCAGCGTGCTTGCCGTTTCTATGCTGTCTGGTGCTGGCCGATATTGTGAGCGCCGGCGCGCAGGAAATGCAACCGAAGCAGATCGACATCCAGTATGTCGAACCGAAGAACGAGAAGTTGCGGCCGGTTTACGAGCAGATCAGGAAAGCCCATGCGCTGGAGATGATGCAGTCGCTCCTGCAACCGCTGCGCCTGCCGCGGCGCCTCCTCATCAAGACCGAGGACTGCGATGGCATATCCAACGCCTGGTACGAAGATGACGTCATCACCGTCTGCTACGAATATCTCGACGATCTCTGGAAGAACGTGCCGTCCGCCCCGACCGGAGGGATCGCTCCGATCGACGCGCTGATCGGCCCGACCATTGACGTGTTCCTGCACGAG
>Ga0182748_1005045_pt1 | contig 10186 bp, 6 predicted proteins | sample eDN3rd37CKraftOP_FD_128877 | JGI IMG/M metagenome (GOLD analysis project Ga0182748, IMG submission 128877) | Enriched Organic Plus compost microbial communities from Emeryville, California, USA - eDNA 3rd pass 37_C Kraft OP (version 2) (version 2) ...
CGCCGAGGCACGCGCCCAGGGTCGCTTCGATAGGGAGATCGCCCCGATCAGCACGCGCATGGCCGTCACCGACCGGCAGACCGGCGAAGTCACCTACAGGGATGTGGTCCTAGCGCAGGATGAGGGCCCGCGCCCCGACACCTCAGCTGAGGGCCTCGCCGCCCTGAAACCGGTTCGCGAGGGCGGCGTCATTACCGCCGGCAATGCTTCCCAGCTTTCCGATGGCGCCGCGGCCAGCGTCATGATGAGCGCAAGAGAAGCGGAGCGCCGCGGCCTACCAGTGCTCGGCATCTTCCGCGGCTTCAATGTCGCCGGTTGCGAGCCCGACGAGATGGGCATTGGGCCGGTCTTCGCCATACCGCGACTGCTCGAGCGACATGGGCTGAAGATCGACGATATCGACCTCTGGGAGCTGAACGAGGCCTTCGCCGTACAGGCGCTCTACTGCCGCGACCGTCTGGGGATCGATCCTCAGAAATTCAATGTGAGCGGCGGAGCCATCGCCTTGGGCCATCCTTACGGCATGAGCGGCGCCCGGCTTGCCGGCCACGCCCTGATTGAAGGCAAGCGCCGCGGCGCCCGTTATGCCGTGGTCACCATGTGCATCGGTGGCGGCATGGGCGCGGCCGGCCTGTTCGAGATCGTCTGAAGCGGGAAAAGCCATGAGCGCAGACAACATCCGCGTCATCCGCCTGGACAACCCGCCGGTCAACGCGCTCTCGCAGAGCCTGCGCGCTTTCATCGTTGCGCAGCTGCGTGCGGCCCAGGCCGATCCGACAGTGACGGCCATCGTCTTGACCGGCTCTGATAAGGCCTTTTCGGCTGGAGCCGACATCACGGAGTTCGGCACGCCTCAGGCTAGCGCCGAACCGAGCTTCGCGACCATGCTGAAGGCCGTCGAGGACAGCCCGAAGCCGGTCGTTGCCGCCATTGCCGGCGTCTGCATGGGCGGCGGCCTTGAGCTCGCCCTGGCAGCTCACGCCCGCACCGCCCGGCCCGATGCCCGGCTCGCCCTCCCGGAGGTCAATATCGGCGTCATTCCCGGTGCTGGCGGCACCCAGCGTCTGCCCCGCGCCATTCCTCCGGCCGAAGCCGTCGAAATGATCGTTACCGGCCAGCCGCGCTCGGGGCGCGACCTTGCCGGCACTCACTTGCTGGACACTGTTGAGGATGATCCGGTCGCGGCAGGCATTCGCCTTGCAGGTGAACTCGCCGACCGCAGCCGGCAGCCGGTCCGCCCTCGCGATCTGCCCGTCGACCGTGATGCGGTCACCGCTGCGATCAAAGCTGCCCGTGGTCGCCGCGGCCTCCGCCCCGCAGCGCTGGCTGCACTCGAGGCCATCGAGGCAACCGCCACTCTCTCCTTCGATGACGGCCTCGCACGCGAGTCCGAACTCTTCAGCCAGCTGGAGAACAGTACGGAAGCCCAGGCCCTGCGTCACGCCTTCTTCGCCGAGCGCGCCGCCGGCCGCATCGAGGGCTCGGTAAAAGGGAAGCCTGTCAGCGCCGTCGGCATTGTCGGCAGCGGTACGATGGGTCGCGGCATTGCCATCGCCGTGGCGAAAGCCGGCATCCGCACCACGCTGGTCGATACCAATCCGGAAGCGTTGAGCGCCGCCCGCAAGGCCATCGAGTCGACTTTCGACCGCGATGTCGAGAAGCGGCGCTTCACGCTCGAGCAGCGCGACCTGGTCATATCACGGCTTGACTACCAGAGGGGCATCGCCGCCCTCGCCGATGTGGACCTCGTCATTGAGGCCGTCTTCGAGGACATGGATGTGAAGCACGCGGTCTTTGCCGATCTCGACCGCACATGCAAGCCCGAGGCGGTGCTCGCCTCCAACACCTCCATGCTCGATATCAACGAGATTGCCACCCGCACGTCCAACCCGTCGCGGGTCGTCGGCATGCACTTCTTCTCGCCCGCCAATGTCATGCGCCTGCTGGAAGTGGTGCGCGGCGCGAAGACCTCTCCCGAAACGCTCGCGACGGCCGTCGAACTCGGTCGGCGGATTGGCAAGATTCCGGTCATTGCCGGCGTCTGCCATGGCTTCATCGGCAACCGCATGCTTGAGGCCTATCTCGACCGCGCCATGGTCATGGTCGAGGAAGGTGTCTCCCCATACGAGATCGATGCGGCACTTGAGGAATGGGGCATGGCCATGGGCCCGTTTCGCATGCTCGACCTTGCCGGCAACGACGTCTCTTATCTCGTGCGCACCGAGCGTCGCCACCGCTTCCCGGACACCTACATCTCCCCTCTGGGCGAGATCATGAAGCCCGCCGCAAGGCTCGGCCAGAAGACCGGCGCCGGCTGGTACGACTATGGCCCGGACGCGCCCAAGGGCAAGCCGTCTCCTGTTGCCGAGCAGCTGGTTGCCGACGCCCGGAGGTCCATCGGCCGCCCGCTGCGCGCCTGGTCTCGTAGCGAGATCGTCCGCAACCTGATCGGCGCTCTCGCCGAGGAGGGCCGAAAGATCCTCGCCGAGGGCCATGCTGTCTCAGCGTCGGATATCGATGTCGTCTATCTCAATGGCTATGGCTTCCCGCGCTATCGTGGCGGCCCCATCTTCGCCACCGAACACAGCCTTGCCGGCTGACCCGGGCCGGACGGCGCCTAATAAGCGCCGCCTGCCCTCGTGATCGGCGGCGTTTCGATCGGGTCCGCGGCGATTGACACGTGGACAACACGCTCTGGCTTTACGGCTCATTCCTGAGTGGGAATCGACAAAATGCGCGCGTATCACTACCCTTTGACCTAAGAGGCTTTGTCTGGATGGGGGCGCGAGATGGCCGATAACACGGACGGTATCAAGCAATATGAAGGGCCGGCAGGCGGCTGGGGTGCACTGAAAGCCGTGGCCGATGCCGTTCGCGAGCAGATGGGTGCCAACACCAACACCCGCGCCCTCATGGCCACCAACCAGCCGGAAGGTTTCGACTGCCCCGGCTGCGCTTGGCCGGACCCGCAGCACAAGTCGTCCTTTGATTTCTGCGAAAACGGCGCCAAAGCCGTTACCTGGGAGGCGACGCCCAAGCGCGCCACGCCTGAATTCTTCGCCCAGCACACGGTCTCCGAACTGTGGACCTGGAGCGACCATGACCTCGAGAACCAGGGCCGCCTGACCCATCCGCTGCGCTATGACGCCTCCACCGACCGTTTCGTGCCCGTCAGCTGGGAAGAGGCATTCGACCGCGCCGGCGAAGCTCTGCGCAACCTGACCGATCCCAATCAGGCCGAATTCTATACCTCCGGCCGCGCCTCCAACGAGGCTTCATTCCTTTTCCAGCTGTTTGGCCGCGAGTTCGGCACCAATAATTTCCCCGACTGTTCGAACATGTGCCACGAGGCCACCAGCGTCGGCCTTCCCCGCGCCATCGGCATCGGCAAGGGCACGGTGACCCTCGATGACTTCACCCGCGCCGACGCCGTGTTCTGCATCGGGCACAATCCGGGCACGAACCATCCCCGCATGCTGGCCACCCTGCGCGCCGTTGCCCTGCGCGGCAAGCCGATCGTGGTCATTAACCCCATGCGAGAGCGCGGTCTCGAGCGTTTCCAGAACCCGCAATCGCCCGTCGAGATGCTAAGCGATACCGCAACGCCGCTCGCCTCCGCCTATCACCAGGTGCGTGTCGGCGGCGACGTCGCTGCCATTAAGGGCGTAATGAAGGCCCTGTTCGAGGCCGATCAGGCCTCCCTGGATGCCGGCGGCAAGGGCCTGCTCGACCGTGATTTCATCGCCGAGCACACCTCTGGCTTCGAGGCACTCAAGGCCGATATCCTCGCCGGCGACTGGGATCGCATCGTGAAGCGCTCGGGCCTTACCCGCGAGGCCATCGAGAGCATCGCCCGGACCTACTGGACGGCCGAAAACGTCATCATCTGCTACGGCATGGGTATCACCCAGCACCGTCATGGCACGGAAGCCATCCAGCAGCTCACCAACCTGCTGCTCCTGCGCGGCAACATGGGCAAGCCCGGCGCGGGCATCTGCCCACTGCGCGGCCATTCCAATGTGCAGGGCAATCGCACCGTCGGCATCACCGAAATCCCGTCGGAACAGTTTCTTGAGCGCCTTGACCGCGCCTTCGGCATCAAGAGCCCGCGCCAGCATGGCCACAACGCGGTCCGCGCCGTTCAGGCCATGGTCAACGGCACGGCAAAGGCCTTCATCGGCCTCGGCGGCAACCTCGCCGTCGCCATGAGCGACCCGCAGGCGAGCTTCCCGGCTTTCCGCAAGCTCGATCTCAGCGTGCAGATTTGCACCAAGCTGAACCGGACCTGCCTGCTCACCGCCAGGGAGAGCCTCATCCTCCCTTGCCTCGGGCGCACCGAGCGCGATGTCCAGGCGGAAGGCATCCAGTTCATCACCGTCGAGGACTCGATGTCGATGGTCCATGCCTCGACCGGACGCCTCAATCCGGCAAGCGACCTGCTCAAGTCGGAACCGGCAATCATTGCCGGACTTGCCAAGGCCACCCTTCCGGATACCAAGGTCGACTGGGACTCGCTGATCGCCAATTACGACCGCATCCGTGACAAGATCGAGGAGGTCTTCCCCGACTTCTTCGAGTTTAACACCCGCGTGCGCGAGCCTGGCGGCTTCCGTCTCCGTGTCGGTGCGAGCACCCGCGAATGGGGTACGCCCGACGGCAAGGCCCATTTCCTCGTCATGAACACCATGGACGAGGACGATGGCCGCGATGACACGCCGCTGACCCTGATGACGGTGCGCAGTCACGATCAGTACAACACCACGATCTATGGCTTCAACGATCGTTATCGGGGCATTTCCGGCCGCCGCGACGTGCTCTTCGCCAATGAGGAAGACATGCGTGAGCTCGGCTTCAAGCAGGGCGACGTGGTGGATGTGGTGGCCGGCGACCGGGTTCTGCCACGCCTCACCCTGGTGGCCCACGCCATCTCCCGCGGCTCGCTCGCGGCCTATTATCCGGAAGCGAACTGTCTCGTCGCCCTGGATGACGTCGACAAGGAAAGCTACATCCCCGCCTACAAGTCGATCCCCGTGAAGCTGCGGCCGGCCGCCGCCGTGAACTGAGGCAGCGCCCGCACCGGCCGCGGCCCCTCCGCTCCGCGCGCCCTACATATCTGCCCTCGACCGGACGCCGGCCCCCGCGGCCGGCTTCTTCAATGGCGCGACTGCCGGCCCGGCCGTCCATCGCCGCACTGCCGACAGAGACCTGCTCGCAGAATTGGCCTGGTGTCGTGCCCGTTTTCCGCCCGGCAAACCGCCTGGAACAAACTCCTGCATACCTTTGCTTGCACGCCTGATTTTGGTTGATCCGGCCCGACCGCCAGTCAATCCTGTCTGCCGGGAAGAAACGCAACAAGAAAACCGCGCACGGCTTTCCCCGATCTTCATCGGGAACGGGCCTGGGTCGTGCCGCGGTCCGGGAGCAAAGGGAGTGCAATGGGTCCTCTTGCCGGCATCAAAGTCATCGACCTGACCTCGGTCCTCATGGGCCCCTATGCCACCCAGTATCTGGGTGACTATGGCGCCGATGTCATCAAGGTGGAGTCACCGGACGGCGACCTCGTCAGAAGGATCGGACCGGCCCGTTCCCCGGACATGGGCCCGTTCTTCCTCAATACCAACCGCTCCAAGCGTTCGATCGTGATCGACCTCAAGACGTCGGAAGGCCGCGACCTTGTCCTCGACATGTGCCGCACCGCCGATGTCATGGTCTACAACATCCGGCCGGCGGCCATGGAGCGGCTCGGCCTGTCCTATGAGGCTGTGTCGGCAGTCAACCCGAAGATCGTCTATGCCGGCCTGTATGGCTATGGCCAGGACGGTCGCTATGCCCGTCGTCCTGCCTATGACGACTTGATCCAGGGCGGCGCCACCATCCCTCACCTGTTCGAGCGCTCGGGCGACGAACCGCGCTACGTTCCTGCCGCGATTGCCGACCGTATCGTGGGCCTCACCGCCCTCGGCGGCATCCTCGCCGCCCTGGTCGAGCGCGAGCGCACCGGCCGCGGCCAGCGGGTAGACGTGCCCATGTTCGAAACCATGGTGAGCTTCATCATGAGTGACCATCTGGGCGGCCTCACCTTCGAGCCGCCGCTCGACAATGGCGGCTATGGCCGACACCTCGCCCGCGACCGTCGCCCCTTCCGCACTGCCGACGGCTATGTCTGCGTGCTCATCTATACCGACGACCACTGGAACCGCTTTCTCGAGGCCATCGGCCAGCCGGATCTCGCCAGGCAGGATCCGCGCTTTGCCAATTTCGCCTCGCGCATGAAGCACATCGAGTATGTCTATTCCTGGCAGACCGAGCTGTTCAGGACGAAGACCTCAGCCGAGTGGATCGAGCTGCTTGATCGCCTCGATATACCCGTCATGGTGATGCACACATTCGAGTCCGTCCTTGCGGATCCGCATCTCGAGGAAGTCGGCTTCTTCCGCCATGTCGAGCATCCGAGCGAAGGCCCGACCATCAACATGCGCAATCCTGTGCGCCTATCCGGCAAGCCTCTCGAAACGGAACGCCTCGCCCCGCGCCTTGGCGAGCACACTGTCGAAGTGTTGCGGGAACATGGCGTCGATCCTGCCCGTATCGAGGCACTGATCGAGCGCGGCGTCGTCAGAGCGGCCGCGACGAAGGAACCTGTCGGCGAGGACCGCTGAGCCATGGATTTCGCCCTTCCTCCCGAACAGCTTGCCATCCGCGAGGCGATCGAGCGCATCTGCGCCCGCTTCGATGACGCCTACTGGCTCGAGCGCGACCGCACCGGCGGTTTCCCGCACGACTTCTACGACGCGCTGGCCCGCGAGGGCTGGCTTGGCATCTGCACCGCCGAAGCCCAGGGGGGTGCCGGCCTAGGCATTACCGAAGCCGCCATCATGATGCGCACCATTGCCGAATCCGGCGCCGGAATGTCCGGCGCATCCTCGGTGCACATCAATATCTTCGGCCTGAAGCCGGTCGATGTCTATGGCACCGAGGATCAGAAGAACCGCATGATCCGCCCCATGGCCGAAGGGCGCGAAAAGGCATGCTTCGCCGTCACCGAACCCAATACCGGCCTCAACACCACACAGCTCAAGCTCAGGGCCGAGAAGCGCGGCGGCTTCTATCACGTGTCAGGCCAGAAGGTCTGGATCTCGACCGCCCAGGTGGCCGATCGCATCCTGCTGCTTGCCCGCACCACACCGCTCGAGGAAGTGAAGAAGCCGACACACGGCCTGAGCCTCTTCTACACCCGGTTCGACCGCGAGCGCATCCGCGTCCGCGAGATCGACAAGATGGGTCGCAAATGCGTTGACTCCAACGAGCTCTTCTTCGACGACTTCCTGATCCCCGAGGAGGATCTGATCGGCGAGGAAGGCCGCGGCTTCGAATACATCCTGCAGGGCATGAATCCGGAGCGCATCCTGATTGCCGCAGAAGCCGTAGGTCTCGGCACGGCCGCCCTGCGCAAGGCCACCGGCTATGCCCGCGAGCGCATCGTCTTCAACCGTCCCATCGGCCAGAACCAGGGCATCCAGCACCCGCTGGCGAAATGCTGGTGCAATCTCGAAGCCGCCTGGCTGATGGTGATGAATGCCGCCTGGCTCTATGACACCGGCCAGCCCTGCGGCGCGGCCGCCAATGGCGCGAAATATCTGGCCGGCGAGGCGGGTTTCGATGCCTGCCAGCAGGCGGTCATGACCCATGGCGGTTTCGGCTATGCCCGGGAATATCACGTGGAGCGTTACCTGCGCGAGATCATGATCCCCCGCATCGCCCCGGTAAGCCCGCAGCTGGCGCTGAGTTTCATCGCCGAGCGGGTGCTCAACCTGCCCAAGTCATACTGATGAGATGATGGCCATTCCAGCGAGCCGGCTCGACCTCCGGCCCTACATCCGCGAGCATGACCGCATCCTGCTCGGTCAGGGTACGGCCGAGCCGCGCACCCTGACCCAAGTCCTGATGGCGCAGGCAGGTGACCTTCCGGCCTGCCGCGTCTTTCTCGGGCCAACCTATTCGGAAACCTTCTCGCCCGATGCGCCCGAGCATCTGACCTTCGAGAGCTATGGCGCTATCGGCAAGGCCGCTCGGCTTGCCCGCGCCGGACGGCTGGAGATCTACCCGACCCATTTCTCTGCCTTGGCCGAAGCCATTGCCAGCCGGCGCCTGCCCGTAGACGGCGTGATGCTCCCCTTGCGTCCATCGCCCGATGGTCGCGGCTACAATCTGGGAATAGGACGCGACATCGCTCTCATGGCCGCGCGCCAGGCCCGCTATGTGCTAGCCGAGATCAGCCCCTGGCTGCCCCTCTGCCACGGCGGCGAGATTGACGACGATCTGCCCTTGGCTACTCTGGTGGAAGCGGAATATCCGCCCATCGAGCTGCCTCAGCAGGTTCCGGATGAAACAGAACAGGCCGTCGCCCGCAACGTCGCCGCCATCATCCCCGATGGCGCGGTCCTGCAGATCGGCGTCGGCGCCCTGCCCGCCGCAGTCCTCTCTGCCCTGAAGCACCACCGCGATCTCGGCTTCCATTCCGGCGCCGCCATCGATGGTCTGGTCGATCTTGCCGAATCCGGCGCCCTCACCAACCGGCGCAAGGAGCGCGACACCGGCATCTCGGTCGCCGGTCTCCTGCTGGGCAGTCGCCGCCTCTATGATTATGCCGATCGCAATCCGGCGATCCGCCTCGCCGGACCGGAAGTCACCCACGCCGCGCAGTACATTGCCGGCCTGTCCCGGTTCCACGCCATCAATTCCGCCCTCGCCGTGGATCTGACTGGCCAGGTCGCCGCCGAGGAAGTGGATGGCCGCTATGTCGGCGCCGTCGGCGGTCAGGGCGACTTTACCCGCGCTGCCGCCCTGTCCCCCGGCGGCCGTTCGATCATCGCCCTGCCCTCGACCACTCGGTCGGGCGAGAGCCGCATCGTGCCCCGGGCGTCGGTCATTACCACCGCACGGTCAGACGTCGACACCGTCGTCACCGAACATGGCGTGGCGGAACTGCGCTATTGCAGCCTGAATGAGCGGGTACGGCGGATGATCGCCATTGCCGCGCCGGAATGGCGCGAACCTTTGGCCCGAGCCTGGCGCGACGGCAAATCGGTGATCGAGGACTAGGCGGCTGGCCGCGCCGCGTCACACCGCATGACGCCGCTTGAACGCGCAAGGCGAGCGGCCAGCCTACCCCTCACCGCCCGCCAAAATTCGGCTTGCGCTTCTCGAGAAAGGCCGAGACTGCCTCGGCGTGATCCGGCGCCTGGAAGGTATGCCACTCGTAGGCGAGCGACGTATCCATGATGCTGTGCGCCAGCTGCTTCAGCCCGATATTGACCGACACCTTTGTCCAGCGGATCGCATCTCGCGCGCCCTCCACCAGCTCCTGCGCGAAGCCGTAGACCGCCTCGTCCAGCTTGTCGGGCGCCACCGCATGGTTGATGAGCCCCATGCGTTCGGCCTCGGCAGCGCTCATCGCCTTGCCTGTCATGAGATATTCCTTGGCGCGCGCATAGCCTATGAGCTGCGGCCAGATCACCGCGCCGCCATCGCCCGCTACCACGCCGGCCTTCACATGGGGATCCGCGATCGTCGCATCGGTGCTCATGAAGATGATGTCGCAGAACAGCGCGAGCGTCGCCCCCAGCCCATGGGCATGTCCGTTCACCCGCGCGATCAGCGGCTTTTCCATGTCCAGCATCGAGAAGATGATCTGCTTGGCATGCACCCGGTCGAGCTTCATCGTGCCCGTCTCGACGCATTCCTTCATCTCGCGCAGGTCGCCGCCTCCCGAGAAGGCGCGGCCTGCTCCGGTAAGCACCACCACATCGGAGTCCGGATCGGCCTCTGCCAGCCGGAAGACCTCGGCAAGCTCCTCATGCAGCGCCCCATTCACGGCGTTGACCGGCGGATGATCTAGCGTCAGCACCAGAACGCGTCCGCGATGCTCCGACCGGATGAGCTTTAGACTGCCGAGATCCTTCATCTGTTCCTCCCTGGGCGATTATTTGTCGCCGCATGGTAACGGACAGAAATTGCAACGCAATCAGCAACCGGCACTGTTCCCCACCCGATGCCGGGAACATCGCGCCTCCGCCTTTTCTGCGGTTACCGATCGATCCGGCAGCGCTCGATGGCCTCAGGGTCAGGGTCGAAGCCAAGCCCCGGCCTGTCGCTCACGTGGAACAGGCCGCTGCTGTCCGGGAAC
>Ga0182748_1005048_pt1 | contig 10179 bp, 8 predicted proteins | sample eDN3rd37CKraftOP_FD_128877 | JGI IMG/M metagenome (GOLD analysis project Ga0182748, IMG submission 128877) | Enriched Organic Plus compost microbial communities from Emeryville, California, USA - eDNA 3rd pass 37_C Kraft OP (version 2) (version 2) ...
AGCCGGGTTTCAGCGCCGCAGAATCGGCATCGAGCGATTGGCGGGAAACCCAGAACGGATCGACCGCGCGCTCTGTCGGGGGCAGCTTTTCCGCCAGAGCTAAAGGTGGCAACGCGGAGGTGGAGACATAGAAACCCGATCCTTGCTTTGCCCGGATCAACCCTTCGGCCGCTAGCCGGTCATAGGCTTCGACGACCGTGGAAGGGGACACGCCCATTGTCTTGGCGAAGGCCCGGATAGATGGCAGCCGGTCGCCGGGACCGAGCGCGCGACTGGCGACTTTGGCTCGTATCGCCTTCATCACATCAATGGTTCGCGTTCCCCTGCGACCGACTGGCTGCTCCACGATGCTCAAGTGTATGACCTTCATTATCAATACGGTTTGTTTTGATTGTATTGATCTGTAGCTTATTGTGCCAGCCGAAATCGTCTATCCCCGCGCATGGAAAGCGAGGTGTGATGGACGACGTAAGATCATCGGTGGAAGGCTGGGGCAGCGGTCTGCTCGGGGTTATCATTTTCAGCGGGTCCCTGCCCGCGACGCGCGTGGCGGTGGCGGACTTCTCACCGCTGTTTCTTACCTCCGCGCGGGCAGTCATCGCCGCGCTGCTAGGGGCCGCGCTGCTCATGCTTTTGCGGCAGGCACGTCCGCAGCGTGGGGACGTGCTGTCGCTGGTCATTGTCTCCATAGGCGTTGTGATCGGGTTTCCGCTGCTGACCGCGCTCGCCCTCCAGCACATCACGTCCGCCCATTCGATTGTATTTATCGGCCTCCTGCCGCTTGCGACCGCGATATTCGGCGTTCTGCGCGGCGGTGAGCGGCCGAAGCCGCTGTTCTGGCTGTTTTCGTGTTTAGGGAGCGCAACGGTCGTCGCCTTCGCGATTTCCAATGGCGGGTCCAGCTCACTGGCCGGCGATCTTCTCATGATCGCGGCTATTATCCTTTGTGGGCTTGGCTATGCGGAGGGAGCAAAACTGTCGCGCCGCCTCGGCGGATGGCAAGTCATTTCATGGGCGCTGGTTCTCTCGGCTCCCGTGATGCTGGTGCTGACAATGGTGACGCTTCCGATTTCGTGGGAAGGCATCGGCACCCCCGCATGGCTAAGCCTCGCCTATGTCTCCGTATTCTCCATGCTGGTGGGTTTTGTCTTCTGGTATCGGGGTCTTGCGCTCGGCGGCATCGCAGGCGTCGGCCAGTTGCAGTTGCTCCAACCATTCTTCGGCCTTGCACTGGCGGGTTTGCTGCTCGGCGAGCCAGTTGCTTGGACAATGATCGCGGCCACCGGCCTTATCGTCGTCTTCGTGGCCTCTGCGAGAAGATTCGCGTGATGCCGCACGTCCACCGGCAGCACTCCATCGCCTTCGCTTTGCCAGCCAAGGCTATCGCTGAATGACAGGGGGCGGATAGCAATGCGGCGACGTCGATCCGCACCGATGGTTGATCGACGATGGGGAATGCCGACGCCGTTGGGATCGCGCATTCCCCTCGCATCGCTGATCCAGACGCTCGCCGTCGCCGAACATCTCAACTTCCGCCATGCCGCCAACGCGCTCGGCGTGGCACAATCCAGCGTCAGCGCGCGCGTGAAGGCGCTGGAGGAAGACCTTGGCATCCTCCTGTTCGAGCGCCATGCGCGTGGCGTTCGGTTGACCGACGCCGGACGCCACTTCATCGAGCGGCTAGCGGCCGGCGTCGATCAAATCGACCATGCGGTGAAGACCGCAGGCATGGCGGCCGTGGGCGAATGTGGCCGCTTGCGCATCGGCATCCATGCCCTAATCCCCGGTAGCTTCCTCGCCGATTTGATTGGGCGGTATCGGGAAGATAATCCCGGCATCGAGGTCGAGATTGCGGAGGGCACAGCCCGCGATACGATTATGCAGCTTCGCGCCGACATGCTCGACATAGTTTTCGTGGCCGGCACGCCCGAGCTGCCCGACTGCAATTCCCGCCGTATCTGGACGGAACCGCTGGTCGCCGTTCTGTCGGAGCAGCACCGCCTTGCCGGGCAGCCGGCAATCACTTGGGCCGATCTGGTCGGCGAAACCTTCCTTGTCCGGCATGGCGGCACCGGCCCGCAAGCGCATGACCATATCGTTCTGCGCCTTGCCGGAAGCTGGCCCGCGCCGTCGATCCTGCGTTTCGACGTGGGGCGCGGCACATTGCTGTCCATGGTCGGACAAGGTTTCGGTATCACCATTGGCGGCGCGGCCACGTCGCTTCTGCCCACGTCCGGCGTTGTCTTTCTGCCGTTCGCCGACGAGCCGGAGCCGATCACGTTCTCGGCTGTCTGGTCGCCGTTCAACCGCAGCGCCGCACTTCGCAACCTGCTGGCGCTCGCAAGTGACATGGGGCGTCCTCCCGCTCCATCCCCGCAGCAATGACAAGATCGGCCCATGTGTAGATTAGTGATCCGCTGGCAGCTTCCTTCGTTCGAGGGGTGCCGCCAGCACATCAACGTAAATACGGCACGCTACAGGCTGCCTATCCGCTTCCCATGGTTCGCTATTTCCGAGGCTTCCAATCGCCCGGAATCCCATGCTGAACCAAGGAGGATTCTATGTGCGCAGAGCGCCGCCGCGCCCGGAGAGGGCGACCGCGACAGTCGATACCCGAACCACTTCCCGACGATCTTTTCGACTACGCCGACGATCCCACGCAGGACGGCCGGACGCGAGCCGGCAACACGCCACTTCTCGGCCAGAATGGCCAGAGGATGCGCGTCACCGACGACTGGCCCGAACATGTCCCGGTCACGGAGGCCGAGGTGGACGTGTTCGAGCGGTGGTTCGGCGATCTGTTCGACGAATTCTTCGGGCCGTGCCGATGATTTAAGAAGGAGGCTTCTGCCGTGACCGCACCCCAACTCTTAAACGGGGTGCGCGCCGCCCTCTACCTGCGCGTTTCGACCGCCCGGCAGGCCGAGCATGACATTTCCATTCCCGATCAGAAGCGGCAGGGCGAAGCCTATTGCGAGCAACGCGGCTACCAGCTCGTTGAGACTTATGTTGAACCGGGCGCAACCGCCACCAACGACAAGCGCCCCGAGTTCCAGCGCATGATCGAGGCCGGCACGTCCAAGCCCGCGCCCTTCGATATTGTCGTGGTCCATTCGTTCAGTCGGTTCTTCCGCGATCACTTCGAGATGGAGTTTTACGTTCGGAAGCTGGCGAAGAATGGCGTCAAGCTCGTGTCCATTACGCAGGAGATGGGCGACGATCCCATGCACCAGATGATGCGGCAGATAATGGCGCTGTTCGACGAATATCAGTCGAAGGAGAACGCCAAGCATGTCCTGCGCGCCATGAACGAGAATGCCCGGCAAGGCTTCTGGAACGGCGCACGGCCGCCCATCGGCTACCGCATCGTCGCGGCCGAGCAACGGGGATCGAAGATCAAGAAGAAGCTGGAGATTGACCCGCTGCACGCAGACACCGTGCGGCTGATCTATAGCCTGTTCCTCGAAGGCGATGGCACGTCCGGCGCGATGGGCGTCAAGGCCATCGCCACCTATCTCAACGAGCGCCGTTTCTTCACTCGCGACGGCGGGCGCTGGGGGCTGGCGCAAATCCACGCCATCCTGACCCGCACCACCTATATCGGCGAGCACAGGTTCAACACGCGCTCGCACAAGGACCGGGAAAAGAAGCCGGAGAGCGAGGTCGCCATCATGGCGGTGCCGCCCCTGATCGAGCGCGAGATTTACGACGCGGTGCAAGCCCGCCTCAAATCCCGCAATCCCATGGTGACGCCCGCGCGCGTCTCCAGTGGCCCGACGCTCCTGACCGGCATCTGCTTCTGCGCCAAGTGTGGGGGCGCGATGACGCTGCGCACCGGCCAAGGCAGCACGGGAGCGACATACCGATATTACACCTGCTCGACCAAGGCGCGGCAGGGCAAGACCGGCTGCAAGGGTCGCACGATCCCCATGGACAAGCTGGACCATACGGTTGCCGATTATATCGGGGATCGCCTGCTCCTGCCCAAGCGGCTGGAAACCGTCCTTGCCAGCGTCATCGACCGGCGACAGGAGCGCACCGAGCGTCGCCGTGAACACCTTGCCGAGCTTAACAGGCGAATCACGGAAGCCGACCAGCGGCTTGGTCGCCTCTTTGACGCCATCGAAGCCGGCATGGTCGATAAGGACGACGCCATGGCTAAAGAGCGCATGGCGAGCCTCAAGGCATTGCGGGATCAAGCTGCTGCCGACGCCGAGCGCACACAGCTCGCGCTCGACAGTTCAGGCAATCAGGGCGTCACCCCCGACATGCTCAAGGGGTTCGCCCGCAAGGCTCGTGAACGGATACGCCTAGACGATGGCGGCTACCGCCGCGATCATTTGCGTGCCTTGGCACAGCGCGTCGAGGTTGCCGACGACGAGGTTCGCATCATGGGATCGAAGTCGGAATTGCTGCGAACGCTGGTCGCCGCTTCAAGCGTAGAAACGGCGGCGTTCGGCGTTCATAGTTCTGTTCTGAAATGGCGCACCCGATAGGATTCGAACCTATGACCTTCGCCTTCGGAGGGCGACACTCTATCCAGCTGAGCTACGGGTGCATTGAGAGCGCTTGATAGCGCATTCGCCTGCGGCCGGCAAATATTCGCAGGGCGCGACATTCGCGCCCTGCGTGCATGGGTTTCGCCGCCTCGGGCGTCGCTACCTGGCCGCTTGCCGGGCCGGCATTTCGCCCCGTGCACAGGCGGCGCGCCGTCCCCATATTATGACGAGGATGTGCTGACCCCATCTGGCCGAGGGCCTATAGTCGGGGCAGAGGCCGGGTCCCTTAACCGAAATCCATGAGCGAAACGAACAACAAAGCCAAAAAGGCCGGCGTATCCAGTGCGCCGGCAGGAGAGCCGACGCCCATCATCAAGGGGAGCCATGTCTACCTCGTCGATGGGTCGGGCTACATCTTTCGTGCCTTCCACGCGCTGCCGCCGCTCACGCGGCCGTCCGACGGGCTGCCCGTGGGCGCGGTGCACGGCTTCTGCGCCATGCTGTGGAAGCTCCTGCGGGAATCCAAGGCCTCCGAGGCCCCCACCCATATCGCCGTGGTGTTCGATGCCTCGCGCGAGAACTACCGCAACGAGATCTTCGCCGCCTACAAGGCGAACCGGCCGCCGCCGCCGGACGAGCTGCTCCCGCAGTTCCCGCTCATTCGCGACGCGGTGCGCGCCTTCAACATCGCGTGCCTCGAGCAGGAAGGTTACGAGGCGGACGACCTCATCGCGACGTACGTGCGCGACATCGTGGCGGCGGGCGGCGACGTAACTGTCGTCTCATCCGACAAGGACCTGATGCAGCTCGTGCAGCCGGGCGTCGTGATGTTCGACGCCATGAAGAACAAGAAGCTCGGGCGCGAGGAGGTGATCGAGAAGTTCGGCGTGCCGCCGGAGCTGGTGGTGGACGTGCAGTCGCTGGCGGGCGATTCCACCGACAACGTGCCGGGTGTTCCCGGCATCGGCATCAAAACGGCCGCCGATCTCATCAAGGAATACGGCGATCTCGATACGCTGCTGGCGCGCGCCGGCGAGATCAAGCAGCCGAAGCGCCGCGACAAGCTGATCGAGTTTGCCGACCAGGCGCGGACATCGCGGGAATTGGTGCGTCTCAAGCACGACGTGCCGGGGCTCATCGCGGCGGAGGCGCTCGGCGTACGCGATCCCGATCCGGCGGCCTTGCTGGGCTTCCTGCGCGAGATGGAGTTCAACACGCTGACGCGGCGCATCGCCGAGGCGCTCGGCACCGAGCCCCCGGCGCCGGTGGCGGTGTCAGTGGGGAGCACGGTCCCGACGAAGAAACGCGGCGCGGCGGTTGCCGGCGCTATCGAAGGCGCTACGGCGGAGAAGCCGGCCGTCGCCGAATCCCCCGCTGCCGGGGCGTCGGAGGCGGCGGCTGCCGCCAAGGTGCCGTTCGACCGCTCGAAGTATGCAACGGTCACCACGCGCGAGGACCTCGAGGCGTGGATCAGCCGTGCCTATGACGCTGGCCGTGTCGCATTCGATACCGAGACGACGTCGCTCGATCCGATGCAGGCGGAGCTCGTCGGCTTCTCGATGGCGGTGGCGCCGGGTGAAGCCTGCTACGTGCCGCTCGCCCATCGCACCAGCGCGGACAGCTTCGACTTCGGTAGCCACGACGGCGTGGTGCAGATCCCGACCGTCGAGGCGCTGGCCCTGCTGAAGCCGCTCCTGGAGGAGCCCTCGATCATCAAGATCGGGCAGAACATCAAGTACAATCTCAATGTGCTTGCCCAGCACGGCATCACGGTGAAGCCCGTCGACGATACGATGCTGATGTCGTATGCGCTCGATGCGGGCAAGGCCTCGCATGGCATGGACGATCTCGCCATGCGGCACCTGGGACATGCGTGCATGTCGTTCGATCAGGTGGTGGCGACGCTGCCGGGGAAGAAGAAATCGGAGCGCACGTTCGCGCAGGCGCCGCTCGACAAGGCGACGGAGTATGCCGCCGAGGATGCGGACGTCACGCTGCGCCTGTGGCTGATTCTGAAGCCGCGGCTTGCGGCGGAGAGGGTGGCGACCGTCTATGAAACGCTCGAGCGTCCGCTCGTGCCCGTCATTGCGGAGATGGAGCGCGCGGGCATCCGGGTGGATGGCGCGATCCTGTCACGTCTTTCCTCGACCTTCGCGCAGGGCATCGCGCGATTGGAGGAGGAGGTGAACAGCCTCGTCGGTCACAAGTTCAACCTCGGCTCCCCGCGTCAGCTCGGTGAGTTGCTGTTTGACCGGCTGCAGCTTCCCGGCGGCAAGCGCACGAAGAGCGGGCAATGGGAGACGCGCGCGGGCCTCCTCGACGATCTCGCGGCGAACGAGGATCTGCCCGAGGATGCGCGCCGGCTGATCAACACGATGCTGGAGTGGCGCCAGCTCACGAAGCTGCGCTCCACCTACACTGATGCGCTGCCGAGCTACGTGCATTGCACCACCGGGCGCATCCATACGAGCTATTCGCTCGGTGCGACGACGACGGGGCGTCTGGCTTCCTCGGAGCCCAACCTGCAGAATATTCCGATCCGCACCAAGGAAGGGCGCGAAATCCGCACCGCGTTCATCGCGGAGCCCGGCAAGCAGCTCATCTCGGCGGACTACAGCCAGATCGAGTTGCGCGTGCTCGCGCACATTGCCGACATTCCACAGCTGCGGAAGGCGTTCGACGACGGTCTCGACATCCACGCGATGACGGCTTCGGAGATGTTCGGCGTGCCGATCGAGGGTATGCCGAGCGAGGTGCGCCGGCGCGCCAAGGCGATCAACTTCGGCATCATCTACGGCATCTCGGCGTTCGGTCTTGCGAACCAGCTTGGGATCGCGCGCGAGGAAGCCGCGGCTTACATCGCCACTTACTTCCAGCGCTTTCCCGGCATCCGCGCCTACATGGAGGAGACGAAGCGCATCGCGCGCGAGCGCGGCTACGTTGAGACCATATTCGGCCGGCGTATCCACTATCCGGAGATCAACACGAGGAACCCGTCGATGCGGGGTTTCCTGGAGCGCGCGGCCATCAACGCGCCGATCCAGGGCTCGGCTGCGGACATCATCCGCCGCGCGATGGTGCGCATGCCGGCGGCGCTGGAGGCCGCGGGATTGCAGACCGCCAAGATGCTGCTGCAGGTGCATGACGAACTCGTGTTCGAGGTGGGCGATGCGGAGGTGCGCGCGACGCTCGCAACGGTGAAGCGGGTGATGGAAGGCGCAGCGCTGCCGGTGATCAAGCTGGCGGTGCCCATTCACGTCGACGCCAAGGCGGCGGAGAACTGGGAGGCCGCGCATTAAGGGCTGCGCATCAAGGGGCGCAGAGGACAGGCGGCATTCGGGTGCATGCATGTAAGCGCGGAGCGTTGCGCCGCAAGGCATCATCGCCGCTTCTGTGTGCTCGCCAGTGGGCTCACTCAAACGTGAGAAGGCATCTTGAGCCGGGCCGTGACGCGCCGGTGAAATCGTAAGTCACGCGCAGTGCCAATGTTTTGGCGGGTGTCAATGCGAACTGTTACTGAGCAATATAACGCTATCAGCCGCGCTTATATTCCGATCAAGTAATTGCGATTGGCGCTTATCGCGGCGATTGCTTACATAATCGGCATAGGTCGGACGAATAGTCGTTTGGCCGCTAGAGGAGGAAAGAACCATGAAGGTTTGGACCAAGCCGGCAGTTCGCGAGCAGGAAGTTGGCCTCGAGGTCACTTCCTACATGCCTGCCGAGATCGACATCATTTAACTGTCGATTTCCCGTCTTTCGACGGAGCAGACGGCGGCCCTTTCGGGCCGCCGTTTGTTTTTGGCGCGAGGGTTTCGAGAAACGCGATGATGCGTTTGCGGATGGCCGGATCCTGTATGCCGCTAAAGGGCGGGCTCATGCCATTGCCGGGCACCACAGAGCCGGGATCGGTGATCCATTTGTCGAGTGTCGCGGGATCCCAGGTGACGCCGGAATCCTTCAGCGACTCGGTATAGTTGAACCCTGGCTCCGTACCGGCCTTGCGCCCGACGACACCGTAAAGCGAGGGACCGACGCGGTTGTCGTCCTTTATAAATGAATGGCATTCACGACAGTGGTCGTTGAAGGAGATTTCGAGATCCCCGTCGGCAACGGCGGCGGTTCCGGCGCCGGTGGCGAGGGTGAAACCCAGGACGACGGCGGAAAGGGCAGTGAGGCGATAGCTCTGCATGGCATCCCCGCTTCGACGCGATCATATGCACGCCAATACCGTACGGAGACTAAATCGCCGCTAAGGGGATCGCTCGACTGCAACCGATCGGTGCAACGGTGCGCTAGGAGAGGCGCAGCAGCGATCGCGAGCGGAATTGGATAGCCTTCAGCGGCCGCTGTCGACGCTTCCAATGCCGGGATCGGAGGCAACCGCCGAGTTGTGCACGAAGAGCACCGAGCCGTCCTCACGCTCCACTTTCAGATACTCGTTGAAACCCGATGCGGGCTGCGGCTCCTCGAGCAAGCGCTCGCCGGAATAAAGAACGGTGCACCCATCGGGCGCGGCCTCATCGATTTTGCGCGGTTGCGGGTTGGCGCGGAGCGCGACTAGCGTCTCGCGGTCCCTGCAGCCGAGGGCATGGGAGGCTTTGACCATCCAGACCTCGGCGTGTGCGGGGAGGCTGGACGCCGACAGGGCGGCGGCGATCAATAGCCGCCGCGACATCACTCGTCGCAACATGGATCGGCTTCTATTCCTTAGGCGCGCGTGCGGTTCGAGTTTGCGCGCCGCGCCCGATGAACGCCAGGGCAATAGAACGTGGAAGAAGGTCACTTTCCGGCGGGCCGAGTTTCCGGTGGAAGCCATCGTCCGCGACGGTGCGGAACCTGCCCAGACGGCCGGTCTATGAAACGCATTGCCAACGGCCGGCGCCCGCGACGAAGGCCGCCTGCTCAGACCGGCGACACCGCGACCGAGGGATGATGCACGCGGCGGGCGATGCGGTGGGTTGGCGTCGCTCCGCGCTCGTATTCCACGGTGCGAATGAACTCGCGGATGCGCGGCTGAATCTCGGTGCGCCACCGGGTTCCGTTGAAGACGCCGTAGTGGCCGACCCCTTCCTGCACGTAGTGCATCTTCTGGTCGGCAGGAATGTTCGTGCACAGGTCGTGCGCGGCTTCCGTCTGGCCGAGGCCGGTGATGTCGTCGCGCTCGCCCTCGATGGTCATCAGCGCGGTGTCGCGGATTTCGCTGCAATCGACACGCTCGCCGTGGTGCATCATCGTGCCCTTCGGCAGCGCTTGCTTCTGGAACACCGTCTCCACGGTCTGGAGATAGAACTCCGCCGTCAGATCCATCACGGCGAGATACTCGTCGTAGAAGGCCTGGTGCTGCTTGACGCTGTCGCAATCGCCCTGGACGAGGTTTTTGAACAGATCGACATGCGCCGTCATATGGCGCTCGAGATTCATCGTCATGAAGCCGGTGAGCTGCATGAAACCCGGATAGACAGGGCGCATGAAGCCCGCATGCGGGAACGGCACGGTGGAGATCACGTTCTGCTCGAACCACTCGATGGGACGGCCCTCCGCGAGCTTGTTCACCGCCGTCGGGTTGCGCCGCGTATCGATCGGGCCGCCCATCAGGATCATGGATGCGGGCTGACAGGGATCGTCGATGGCGGCCATGTGGGCGACCGCCGCGAGCACCGGCACCGCGGGCTGACAT
>Ga0182748_1005050_pt1 | contig 10177 bp, 16 predicted proteins | sample eDN3rd37CKraftOP_FD_128877 | JGI IMG/M metagenome (GOLD analysis project Ga0182748, IMG submission 128877) | Enriched Organic Plus compost microbial communities from Emeryville, California, USA - eDNA 3rd pass 37_C Kraft OP (version 2) (version 2) ...
GAAGATGATGCGTTCGGCGCGCGCCAGAGTGCGCAGGCAATAATCGACGTCGTAGTGGATGCGCTCTGAATGACGCTTGTCGTTGTCCTTGTTCACGACAAGGTACAGGCAACGTGATAGGCCGAACATGTGCATGCCAATTTGGCACTGTGCGTAGTGCAGCGGCTTGGCGTCTTTGCACTTCTTGGCGACGATCTCCTTGAAGTTCTTATCGTTGCTACTCTTGAACTCACATAGGTGCTCGGTGCATGGCGCTTCAGGCACACCAATAGCCTTGCCGTCGCATTTGCCGCGTACGAAGCCGTGCACCAGTCGGATACGGTCCTGCTGCCCCCACACCTCGCACCCGATGCTGCGCAGGTCGGCAACGAGCCGCTCCTCCCACATGTCGCCAGTGCGGAAGATCGATATCTTCTGGCCCGTTAGTTCTTCCGGCTGGCTAGCCCATCTGAGCGAATAGAACAGCGCCCGGTCGCACTCGGTACCGATCTCGCCGACGCTGATGCCGAGCGAGTCATAATGGGAGTTTGACTCCTCATATGCGCGGTATATTGCCTCAACGGTCGCGCTTGTGGTCGGCCTAGGTATGGGGGCCATTAAGCGGCGCTCGCTAGGCCGTGATTGTTGTGGAAATTGAAAGCTTCGCTTGCCGAACGGCGGGCCTCTATAGCGTCGCTCTGAGCATCAAAATAACCAATGTGTATTTGCTTGCCAGATACGACGATTTTTGCCATCCACTTATTGCGTCGCCTTTCCCAATAAACTCCGACATGACCGCTCGTGTTTTTTGGATGCATTGACCTGTTCTGAGCGTTCAATCGTTTCGTTACTTCACGAAGGTTGATTGTCCTATTGTCGGATCGGATATGATTTATATGATCAACCTCTCCATCGGGGAATTTCCCGTTATCCCACAGCAGTGCGAGCCGATGGGCTAAATATATCTTCCCGTCAATTCTAATTTCGATATAGCCAATCTGGTTGAGGCTCCCAGCGCGACGACCGGCATATCTTCCGTTGAATGCTGCAGATCCTTGTCTTGGAAGCCAAGTAAAATGACCACTATTATGGTCGAACGTTAACACCTCGCGGAGGCGCTCGGCCGAAACCATCACGCCGCTCTCGCCTGCTGCAGCCCCATCTCCAGCTCATAATCCGCCCGACATTCCGCCTCATCGGCGTAGCGCGGAAAGAACTCGCTCTCCAAGGCGGCAATGCCGTCGGCAACGCGGCCGGTCTTGAGCATGATGAGCGCGTCGAGGACGACTTCGCGGCCCCTGTAGGCCAGCTCGCGCACCAGGTCTTCGGTGCTGTAATCTTCCAGATCGTCCATGCTATACCCCCTTAGACCCGCATCGGCATTGCGACGGCGGTCAGATCCCCGCCCGCGGTGAACAGGATCGGCGAGCCCGGATCGGCGAACCGCATCTCGACTTCGGCGGCGCCGAATGCCGCCAGCGTCTCTACGAGGTAGGTGCCGTTGATGCCGACGCTGAACGGCTCGCCGCTGTACTCGGCCTCGATGTCTTCGCCGGCTTCGCCGCCAGCACCACGAGCCGTGACCGTGATGGCGCCGGGCGCGATGTCTAGCCGCACCGCACGCGAACGCTGGTCCGACACCGTCATGGCGAGCTCGGTGGCCTTGGTGAGCCGCACCTTGTCCACCCGCACCGACAGCTGGTTGTCGACCGGCACGACACGCTGGTAGTCCGGGAAGGTGCCATCGATGAGCTTCGACGTGAGCACGACGTCGCCGGCAACAACGCGGATGGTGCGCGGCGACAGAGAGACCGTGGCTACGCCCTTCGGCAGCGCGGCAATGGCCTTCTTGGGCACAATGCTGGCGGGCACAGCGACCGACACGTCGGTCTGACGCTTGGCCAGCTTATGGCCGTCCGTGGCTACCACTGCCAGCCCCTCGGTGGTCTGGTGCAGGAACGCGCCACGTAGGTAGTACCGGGTCTCCTCGTCCGATTGTGCATAGGCAACCGGCGCGACGAGAGCGGCGATGTCCGTCTCGAATTCGGCAGTGAACTCGCCGACATTGAGCGACGGGTAATCGTTGGCGTCGACCGTGGCGAGTTTGGATCTCGACCGCCCGCACTTCACGGACAGCGTGTCGCTATCGATCAGCAGTTCGACACTGTCGCCGTTGAGGCGCTTGACGATATCGCCAAGGCGGATCGCGTCAACCGCGGTGCAGTCGGGCTGCGCGACCTCGGCCGGCACCTTGACTGACATTTCCATGTCCAGGTCGGTGGCTCGTACCGTGAGCGTGTCGCCCTCGGCTAACAGGTGCGCGCAGGCCAGAATCGGGATAGTGTTGCGCCGCTCTACGACACGCGAGACAGCCGCAAGGGCTCGCGCCAGATCGGCGCGCTGAACTGTGATGTGCATTTGAGTGTCCTGGGACTGGAGACGGCGTCAGGCGCCGATGTACAAAGCCAAGGCCATGTAAAGGTGATAGGCGAGCCATCCGCCGGCGCCAAAGGCAATGAGTGCGGCGCAGGCGATGCCGAACAGGCCGAAGTATAGAAGTGGGGTGAGGTCGGGCATCGGTCCCATTAGGCCGCCCTCCTCTGCTTGCGCTCATCCGTGATTGCGTTCTCGGCCAGCCGCTTCATCTCGGACGCCAGCACGCCGACGTCCTGTCCGAGCTCGTTGCCGAGATCCACGACCTTCGCCAGCGCCTCAATGAACGTGTTGCGCTTGGTCTCTTCGGCGCTCGGAAGCGCGGTGATGAACTTCACCGCGGCGTCGAGCGCGTCCTGCGGCGTGTCGGCACGCAGGAATTCGTAGTGATTGTCCGAGATTCCCTTGGGTCTGTGCCAAATGAGCAGAACACATGGCTGTCGATTGGCGTCGATGCGGAACGACGCGTCTGCTTGACGCAGCCCCTTGTCGCTCATGCGCGCCGGCAAGGCGTTGATGAGCGTCTGGATGTCGGTGGTGTTCATCGCCAGCCACCATTGAAGTGCCTGGCGCGACGTTCGGCAGCCCGTTCGCGCTCGCCACCCGTGGGTGTCATGATGCGCAGCTCGGCCTCACCAACGCATTCGGGGCAAGCGCTCTGATCGGCGACGGTGTACATCGCCACCTTGTATGGCGCGCCGCAGATCGGGCACCGACGTGTCATTCCGTGCATCATCTCGCAACGCGCTCCTCTACGACATTGAAACCCGGCACCTTCCGCAACCCGCCACGCACCGCCTCATCGGCAAGCTGCTGCGTTAGTTCCCGGAACCGCTCTGGAGCCCGCTCAAAGGCCCAGTCCATGGCCGCCTCCTGATTCACCATCTCGGCGCTCCACACACTGCGCAGGCCAGTCTTGGTCGTGGCGGCCTTGTCGGCACGCTTCGCCACGCGCTCGATGTCCTGCGCGGCTTGGTACAGTTCCTCGGCCTTCTCGCGCTCTTCGAGATTGCCGCGGCTGGCCTGCATTGCGGCCTGAGCGGCCGCGGCTGCGTCTGCCGCCTCCTTTGCCAGCCGCGCGGCTTCGGCGTGGCGCTCGTCTTCCAGCTTCTGCCGCCACGGCGTCAGCAGACCCAGCAGCGCCTCTTTGGCGAGTACGGCGCGGCCGGTAAGCTTCGTGGTCTTGCCGATGAGGCGATTGTATTTTTCTTGTACCGCAGCCTTACCCTCATCAAAGGGTCTGTTCTCTTCCTTGCGCGCCTCGTCGGCGCGCTTCATGGCGTCGCTGACCATATCCAGCAGGGCCGTCACGGCGTCGGCCTGTTTCTGGTCGGCGATCGGCTCACCGTCGGCCCAATTCTTGGCCTCGCCGAAGAGGTCTTCGATTTCTCGGCTGATGGTGTCGTATGGGCTTTCGAGCGGAGGTGCGCCGTTGTCGTTGGCAACGTGCACCAAGCTCTCGCTGGCAGCGTGCTGCGTGATGGTGGGCGCACCACCATCACGGGCCACGTACCTGTCCGCTATGCTCTTTATGTGCTGGTTCACGCTGCTTCCCTCCTATCCCCGCCCTCGCTCTGGGCACTGTCCGGCACGCGCGGCCATGCTAGACGCCTGTCCGGTGTCTGCAGCACGAACACCGAGCCTCGTCCGATGGGGTTCGATGTCAGGAGCTTCGCAATCTCGGCACTGCAATTGATAATCACGTCATCATCCTCCGCGTGTGCGGGGCGGCGCTTGGCCGCCCCTTACCCCGCTGGCGTCACGCCGCGCGCTTGTTGCCCCAGGGTCGGCTGCCGGCAGGTTTGGCCGCAGCAGACTGAGCCGCGGGTCGGTTGTCATTGGCCGCGGGCTTGGGCGCCTGAGCCGGCTGCGAGTCGTCAATGCCGGGCGCCGGGATGTCGTCGGCGTCGGGGAAGTAGTACCTGCCGATTTCGGCTCGCGCTGGATACTTGGGCGTGCCGTCGGAATTCACTTCCTTGGACGGCTTTCCGAGACGCACCTTGGCGGTGTAGGCGATGAAGTGGAGAGATTCCGAATCTTCCACCTGGTCGACGCCGAGCGCGCGGCAGAGAGAGGCAAACTGGCGCTGTCCGGCCTCTTGGGCGGCGACGCTGGGGTTTTCGAGGTTGAAATTCACGAAGAGCTTCCGCCCCTCGTACTGAACCGGTTCGACGACGCGGTTGGTGGTCTTTAGCACCGTGCCCCGACCATCCTTCGTGGGGGTAACGTCGCTAGACTCAATCTCCAGACGGTATATTCCGTTGGGTAGTTCGCTGTAATCGCGCTGCTCGGTGTCAAAGTCAGTGGCCTTGAAGGTAGCGCCAAGAGAGGCCATGCTAGGTTCCTTCTACTTCTGATGATGCGAGCCCGGCCCGCGCTAAGCCAAGAGGATGATCCAACTTGGCACCCTTACTAATGTTGTCGCGCCACCACAGAGGTTGCAGATTCGAAAGCGCCCAACACTGTTTGAATTCGTCGTCTTCGCTTGACTGATACTTGAATGCAGATCTTGGGACTATGTGATCCACGTGCCAACCGTCGCGCCCGTAATTGTCCAACGTCATACCTGGAGCGAACTTGCTCTCCAGATGAGCCGCCAATGTATCCGCATTATATCCGACCAACTCTTCCCACTTGCGGAAGCCCTTGCCGCCCTTTAGGGCAAAGTGAACGGCGCGAGACATAGCCGCTTCTAGTCTTCCGCGCGGAGTCGACCTCCTTTCTCGATCCCTGTTCTTTCCATTTTCTTCATACCATTTGCGCCATAGAGCCCTTACGTGATCAGGGTTATTTTCCTTCCAGCGCTCTGTTGATGCTCGGACCCTGTCCTTATTCTCGGCTCTATACCTTCTGGCGTAATCAAGGGCGGCTTCTCTGTTGTCCGCATATCTGCTTCTCTTGCTGGCAAGAAGGCTTTCGCGATTTTTGGTGCTCCACTCGCTCCATTTTGAGCGAATTGTTTCCCTGTTTTCCAAGTATGAGCGCCGTCTGTATTCAATGAGGTGGTCGGAGTTTTTGCCGCCCCACTCTGCATAAGAGATCTTAAGACACTCGCAGCAGCGCCGGTTGCTTACCATTCGTGGAGACATATGACCGTGCTTGCATGGCTTGCCGGTGAAGTACTTCTTGAGGCCGGCCTCAATGGCTTCCGAGCGAGAGCGCAGAAGATTCCCGGCACCCAAAACTGACACCCTGTTCAGCGAAGAACAGCGAGGAAATCAGCGACCGCGACGGGGTGGCCGGAGATCGAGACCGTGACGAAGTCGCCGTTGGCGCCGATGGCAGATGTTGCGAGATCGGCGATGACCTGCGGGGTACCCTCGACGCTGACGCCGTCGATGCTGAGCGTCGAGGCCTTGGGCTGGGCCGCGGGATCGAAATCGGTCTCCGCTGCGGGCTCCGCAGCCGGGGCCGGAGCTGGCTCGACGACGCGATAGGCGACGAAATCTGCGCCCCATGAAAGATCGTTTGACAGGGAAGTAATGGCAGTGAATTCTCGGTCGCGGCGCTCGTGATCCAGAAGCCACTGGACCGTAGCGCCAGGCGCCGGATTCCCTCCGCCGCGGTACTCGATCCAGCCCGCGCCACCCGGCAGCCAGCCGTCCACCTTCTCCACCGCATCGACCGGCAGCCACGAGCCGTGCTTCAGCAGCACGATGTCGTCTCGCACCGAATCGACATCGGCGGTATATCTGCCGGTGGTGAACGGCTCGCCTGACTTCAGGCGGACGGTGTCGTTGGGGTGGACGCTGTAGGCGAGGACGAAATTATAGGCGCTATAGGTGTAGTCGCCACCGTTGAAGGACAATCCGCCATTCTCTGGATCTACGTAGGTAATCACCCCTTCATCGCCCTTCTTGAATGTGCGATGGTCGTGGTTAATCCGGCGCACCAGGTCCCCAACCTTAAACTTGCTCATCATCCCCTCCTCACGCCGCCTTGCGGCTCGTTGCAGGCGCGTTGTCATTCGCGGCAAGCGCCAGCGACGGTTGAAACGGAGCAGCGAGTTTTGCTCGTTTGCTCAAATTGTCTTCAGCCCATAGCGGCTGCAGATTCGACAATGACCATGCCCTTCGAAAGTCAAAATCATCCGGTGTTTCGTAGTTAAACGCGGACAATGGTATGATGTGGTCAATGTGCCAATCGCCATAATTTTCCCATGACATACCATCTTTGAATCGTGTCTCTAGGTGACGCATTAACTCTTCTGCGGTGTACCCGAGCAAATGGAACGAGCGCCTACCACGTTTCGACTTTGATGATATCGTTCTGTGGATTCCAGCCTTTACCGAGTTCTCAAGTCTAAACTTGGTTGACTTGGATCGTTTTTGATATGCTTTCGATGATTTTTCCCTCATTTTCTCGGGATTGTCACCGCGCCATCTGGCGTGATAGTCCTTGCCGCATTTGGCATACCATTCTGCGTTGTATTTTCGAACGGTATCCTTGTTTTCCAAGGACCACTTTTTAACCCTAGCGAGTTCTCGCTCTCTATTCTCGGCGTAATATTCTGCCCAATAGGACGGGTTTTCAGATATTCGGCGCGCGTAGTCGATCTTGTTTTTGTCCGGATTTCTTTTTCGATACTCCGCGTCCAATATCCTCTTGCATACCTTACAGCATTCAGACCTGCCGTCCTTACGGCCCTTGTGGCGATTGAACTCGTCAATTGGCTTAGTTTGGCCGCACCTACTACACGTCTTCAATTCTCTACTCATCGGCTCCATCGCCAGAAATAGCAGCCAATGCATCATCGAAGCACTGCTTAAGCGCCTTGAACCCCTCGCCGCGCTTGTAAGGCAGGGTCGGCTTCTGAATGTTGTAGCGGTTCCCGGCGATATATCCGGGGCGCTCTTGGACGGCGATAACAACCTCTCCGCCGCCTTCACCACGTGTGTTGGTCTTTTTGAATCCGGCATCTTCCTTCTTAATGGAAACACGTTGGTGTACGTATCCGACCAAATCCGCGTTGCTGGTCAGTATAGTCATCGCGTCATCACGAAGATTGAGACGATACCTGGGATAGCTGTCGGTGGTGACGCCAGGCTCTGTCTTAACCTTTACGTGTGAGATGATGACAACGTAGAAGCCTGCCTCCTTGAGTTTCAGCAGCTTTCCGATGAAATCAGCCCAAATCTCCTGCTCTGCGGTGTAGCCCTTCCCATATCCAGGATCTTCGATGCTCGCCCACTTGTTTTCCTTGCAGACGTAGGAGCGGATCAAAAGCTCCAACCCGTCCGCAGCATCCAACAGGAAAGTCTTGCGGTCATGTTCCGCCTCAAGCATCCAGTCTATTTGCTCGACGATGTCCTCATAAGTCTCGGACACACCGAAAGACTTCATAACAACGCCCGCAGGCGGGCGTTCGCCCTTACCGGTACGGACATAGAGCGGACTGGGAAACTCGCTGCCCAGCGTTGTCTTGCCGGTTTTCGGCCCGCCGTAGAGGATGACGAATGCGGGGTCGGTTTCGACAACGTCGGCCGGCAGTCCATCATTCCAATCAAGCGCCATGCTGCTCTACTCCCTTACGCCATCTGTTCGGGATCGTCGCCGCCCGTGGCGAGCAACCACACGCCAAGCAGGCCGAACGAAATCATCACGACCTCAAGCATCACTGCACCGCCCCGTTGTGGGCGGACGGGAACGGGATGACGTTGGAGTAGGCGCTGCTCGAGCGCAGTGCGTTCTCGCTCACGTCGATCTGCACGCCGTCACCAGCGCGCCGGACCTCGTAGAAATTCTCGTACGGCGTGGCCGTCCGGGAGATGACCGTGGCAAGGTCGCCGGTCTTGGCGATGCGCACGGCTTCGCCATGCGCGAATCTGAATCCGCTCATTTGAATGTCCTGCGGTTGGAAGGTCAGGCGGCGCGCGTCAGCGAAGCCGGCAGCGGGATGTCGTCGTTGGCGGCTGTTGGCGCTACAGCGGCGCCGCAAGGCAGCACGAACTGCTCGTCGATGAACTTGTTGTAGCGATCGCCAGCCGGCTCGGTGCCGGTGATCCGATACGAGTAGCAGCTGTTGGCATACTCGGTGACAGCGGTGACACGACCGCGGACCATGGCGACGACCTCGTCGCCGATGTTGTACTTCGGTGCAGTCATAAAGTCCCCATTCGCTGGGGTTGCGTTGCTCTCAAAGAGCGGCGTCTCGGCTGCAGATGCAGCGGCGCACTGTGGCGCGTGATCTATACGTAGGGGTAAGGCACGGCGAAAGTTTAGGGATGGGTGGAAATATTTTTCCAGAAACACCAACAGCGCCGGCCGCGTTTCAGCGGCCAGCGTCCCTTGTGGTTAGGGCGGTTGGGGCAGGCGAAAACGGCGTAGTCTTCTGTCGGCAGTCGGGTGTGCGGGCATCGGTGATGGCCTCAGGTTGGTTTCGGATAACCACTTGATAGGTGAGAATCACAGTTTCTGTCAAGCTGTATCTGCCATAATCGCAGATGATTATCGCATCACGTTGTGCGATAAGGGCAATATGGCTGACGGAATTCATGATCTGACCACGCAGGCTGGCCGCCTACGATGGGCGATGGCACGTAAGAATTTGCGCCCCGTGGACATCTGGCGTCCGCTGGGAATGGACAGCGGAGCTATGTCTCGCACTATGGCGGGCGATCGGAAGATCCAGCCACACGAAGCCCCCGGCATGGCTAAACTGCTGGATGTTCAGCTTGAGTGGCTGACTTTCGGCCAAGGAGAGCCGTATGTGTTGGAAGACTCTCCAGACATAGCGAAGCGGCTGCCTCAGCCGCCCGTCGTCGCCAGCAATCCGACCATGAAAAGTGATGAGCCGGGGCTTTGGGTGCCGCTCATATCATGGGTGGCGGCCGGCAACCTCACAGAAGTTATCGATTGGAGTGAATTCGACGACGTAAAGCGGATCTATGCCCCGGACCTCGACCCCGGAGGACAGTGGATAGCTCTACGAGTCGACGGCTCGTCGATGAACAAGATATCTCCACCCGATTCGATCATATTCGTGAACTTGCGACAGAGGGCGCTCGTGCCCAACGCTTGCTATGTCTTCACCGACGAGCAAGGTGAAGCGACATATAAGCGATATCGTCCGGACGGGTGGGAATCGGTGTCGTATCTACCGCAGCCCGACGTCACCCCAGAGGGAGCCATTACGATCATTGGACGTGTCCGCCGATCAATGATTGATTTTTAGAGCGGGCGCTAGAAGCGCCTGTCCGGGAAGTAGCGCTGCATCTGCGCCTTGTTGAATAAGCCACAATGATCGCGGCACCTAGGCCGAGCGTTCCTGTGGCTAAAAAAGGAGCAGCAAGCCATTCGGGGGCGATCATTTGTCCGCCCAACGCGAGTGCCGCGATCGAAGCGCCAGCAATGATTGCGGCGATACCCCCATCCATTCCCCGACTCTATCGCGGCACCCCGGCACCGCAAGCGTTTTGATTCGCATCTTTGTCTCCTGTTCCGCGACGATCGATAGCCGCAAGAAGCGACAATATCACAGACGATACGCTCCATCACAGAATTTTCTGTTGACTTATCTCTGTGATTATCGCAGTCTCCTGTCGTGCCAACCGAGGAGACCCCACACATGGCCCAGCCCTCCAGACCGCAGACCAGCCGCTCCATCCACCCGAACGGCCGCCAGGCTGCGAAGTCCGGCAAGACAACGCATCCGCGCCGCAAGCGCGAGGCGACCGACGCCCATCGGCGACATGTCGAAGAACACCCGCGCGACGAGATGTCGGCGGCCCGCCTTGCCAAGCTTGAGAGCGAGGCGGCGTGATGC
>Ga0182748_1005066_pt1 | contig 10150 bp, 12 predicted proteins | sample eDN3rd37CKraftOP_FD_128877 | JGI IMG/M metagenome (GOLD analysis project Ga0182748, IMG submission 128877) | Enriched Organic Plus compost microbial communities from Emeryville, California, USA - eDNA 3rd pass 37_C Kraft OP (version 2) (version 2) ...
CCAGAAGCCGAACCCGCAAATCCATTGAGAGAGCGTGACCCATCCATGCCGGCCTCCTTCACCAGCATGGATCCTGAATCAGAAATCAGCCGGCGAGGGAATCCCTCATCGATTCAAAGCGGTGGAAAACCGCTCTAATGCCCCGATCGCGCCAGTGAGGCTATATGGCTCATTACTGACGCCAAGCCTTGATCAGGGCGATTTACGGTGCATGTCCTCGGTTTGACCCATCGAAAGAAATGAGCAAGCTGCAGCGCGCGCTACACGTTGCGGCGCGAACGCGCTTCCTATTTGCCCGGCAGAACCGACCCGCCGGCGGTGAATTTAACCGGAATAGCCTTAGCCCGACAAATCCGAAACCATTTCGGATTTTCTCACTGGACGACGTTGTTGTGTTCACCGGAGGTATTGTAGCAAGACCAGGAAATGGTTTCCCTTCCATGTTCTCTCCTTCTTAGGAACACAAGATTCCTCTCGCCGGGAACTCTGTTGAAGCTTTGTAACGCTTCCCAAAAAACTTTTTTCTTCTATATTTAGATAATAGATCATATTGGAGAGCGTTACATGTCTCCGGCTTCGCCGGAACATGTAACGCTCCCCAATATTATTATTGTTGTCTAAGAAGAAACTTGGAAGGCGTTACCTCCGGCGGTTTTTTGTCTGTGCCGCGGCGAATAAGAAATTGTTCCGGTTCTGCAAGTATCACCGCACTCATGAGGATGAAGGGCACCCGCGGAGGAATGACTTTTCAACCTTCCGGCGGTCTCGAAGCCTCTTAACGCGGTTCCTGGTCTGCTCGCGCCTTTTAGCAAGTATGGGATCATCCGACCCAGTCTGCTTCCTTACTTCTAGCAATATATGCTCTGCAACTCTTTCACAGTCAGACTTCTGTGGGCATTCGCGGCAGGGCGACGCACCATCGTCTTGAGCAGCGCGGATACCGAAGCAACTCTGCCAAAGCTGATCCCGGCTGATTCCGGGGCATGGTTGGGGAATGAGTAGCCCCAGTTTCAGATCAGTCTCTATGCTCTGGATGGCTGCCTCGTAAGCTGCTTCGGATTTACCTTCTTTGAAGAACTCGGCTGGCAGGTGGTTTAATTCAAGTGCATATCGGCTGATGTGAAACTTTAAGGGTCTGGAGCTATTCCTACAAAGTTGAATGATCTGCTGTCGGTAACGTTCTTGGGCAGGGAATTGCCTATAGTATTCGAGGCGGTATTGGGCAAGATCCCCCGGCCGAACGATCCCCTCGCTAAGATACTCGTTCCACTTCGGTAATACGAAATTGCGCCAAGCATGTTCGGAATTCTTTGAATAATGAAGTTGGTTGGGTTGAGGAAGGTTCTTGCGCTTTCTGTTCATTGCAAACTCGAAACACAATGAGATGTAGATCTCGTATTTCATGCCTAGTGCGTCAGCCTTCTGACGTGCTCTCCACAAGGATGTGAGTAATCCAGGACTGGATGAAAGTTTAGATAGATCAATACCCTTTGAGTTCTTGGAAAGTTCGATATCTACATGCGTGGCGATATTCCTGCGGAACTCATTCTGGTATATCTTGCCAAAGTGGATTGTTGCTTCCCATGGCGAAAGGAAGCTGTAGTCGGGCCACTTACTGAGCAATAACTCCGATTCCTTCTTGAGGTCGGCGCCGCTCACCAGTGAAGTCGTCTTGATAAGGTTGAGGACACGAGTCTTTGCTGCTTTTTTGTTCATATTCATGTATTCGCCTCGCTCGATCAAGCAAGCAATAAGGGTCCCTTCAGGGCGGAAGACCATCCGATATACGGTGTCTAAATCAAAAGAGAGGGCTCCATGCGGTGCGGGCTTTAAGCTTCCGCACTGAAGGTCGCAAAATGACAGGTCAGGCTGCTGCAGTCAGTTCTTCTGAGGGTGACGGCTCCGTGATGTCTTCAAAAAGGCCTCTGTATTCCGGCTTGATCATCTTCATGAGGCCCTTTTGGTGCTTGGAGAAAGCACTTCCAAGTCGCTTCTTGATAAGTCGGGCAATCTCGGCATTACAATCATCATTGGTCTTGGCCGAGTGTGTAGAAGCGTGGTCTTGCCAATCGGCTAGGTAACGCTTTTCCCAGGAAGCCCGTTCATCTCGAATTTCTTGCTCCGACTTGCCCTCCTTCCGGAGCGCCTTGCTTGTTTTGAACCATTCGCGGTCCATATCGTTCTGGAGCTTACACTTGGCCTTTGCATTTGTAATTAGATATTCAACGTCCTTGGCACCTGGGGTGTTTCCCGACTTAATTGCTTTTACGACTGATTGCCGGACTTCCTCAGGGGTGCTTCTTGAAGCGAGCTTGTAGACCGTGGTAGCTGGCAATACATCGAGTATCTTAGGAAAGGCCTCGAATTCACGAGCCGCACTCATGAAATTTTCGGCGGTGCGCTCTGTCATCTTGAAATGAAAGCGCAGCCATTCGCCAAACTTCCCATGGCCCAAGGCCTTCTTAACCGCAAGCAGGTCTTTGCCAGTCCCAATGATGCTGGTCTGAAGGAGTTCGCGAATTCGACTGACAGCAGCCCTAGCCTCCTTAGCGGCAGCGTCGTCTACGCCAGAGTAGTCGAATGAGCCTTTTGGGGTCGGGAGCGGGTCATGCCCATTTCTGTTATGGTCAGCAATCGCATTGAGGTCAAGCTCAGTGAGCTGTGTGTCGTGTTCCATTTTATCCTCCTGTCGGAACGAGCTCCAGCGTTCCAAATCCGAAACGGTTTCGGATTTGGTTCTGGAATTTCTGAATTGGCTGTTGATTGGGCGGTCCTAAGCGGGCTTCAGCTCTTACTGTTGAGCTGAACGCCCCTCTCCGGAACCTAAGAAATGTTTGTTACCCGCCATTGCGGAAGCTCCCATCTCACCTTCTTGATGAGCTGTTCGCGAAGCTTGTTCAGTCGCACTATCTCTTGCAGAGCAAGCTTCCGCTGTTCGGGGTCAGCCATGTCGCTGCTTTCGAGCGCCTTGATTGCGTCATCGATCTTTTTCTTCTTGTAGTCGTTGATCGACGAAGCCAAATTAATTGCTGCGTCGAGGAAGAAGCCCACCATACGTTCGGCGCGTCCTATCGAGCCGCGATATGGTCCCTCATCTACGCCCTCCAAGTAACGGGGATCTTCATCATTGCTGAACTGAGGCCAGGCACTGGAGTCGATTCCGAGCCAATCGAGGTAGTATTCAACTTCGGTCCAATCGCCGTACTCGTTGACGTATTCGAAGAACTTGGGTCCGGGAAGGGTGTCGGTTGGATCTCCGGCACGCCTGGCCTCCCTGAGCTTGCGTTCTCGATGGTCCTTCACTCTTTGGGCGCTGTCTTTCGGCATGCATTGCATCTCCGTCGCTATCACGTCGTTACCGTTACATCAGATGTAACATTTGAAAGCGAAGTTCAAGTGTTTTTTTTCGATTGGTGCAAAATCGATGGGTGGCTTCGAAAGCGGGAATGCCGGCGAGAAAGAAGCCGCGCTTTTGTGAAACTTTATTGGAAGGACGCCCATGCTATTGGATGAAGTGATGCCTCGCTTCAGAGACTAAGGCCTCCGAGCAAAGGCCGCATATGCGATCTGTCTGAGGAACCGAGAAGGAGAGGCTTGCGACGCCGCCGGCGATAGGTCCGGATCCTCAAAAAGTTTTCAGCGGTCTCGGAATGTAAACTTAGCGTCAACCTGATGCGTGTCCATCAGCGGCGGACTTCGTTGTTGAGACAAATTCAAGTTGCGGATGTAAACTTCGCACCAAAATGTGGATGGGTGGATAGGATCCCGAAACCTGTCGGCGCCAGAATGCATCCGGATGGGTGAAGGCGGATTTTTCTAGGACTTCGCTCCTGCGCAAGTGCTGGGCTGAAATCAGCCCAGACGCGACACCAGGTCTTCTGCCCGGAGGTGTGAGTAGCGCTGGAGCATGCGGAGCTCCTTGTGACCGGATACGGTCGCGACTTCGATAATGTTCAAACTGCGCTCAAGGAGTCGAGTGACGGCTTCGTGGCGCAGATCGTGAAAGCGTAGGTCAGCTGATCCAGCTCTCTCCCGGAGATGCTGCCAGGCTTGCTCAACAGCACTCTTGGTGGTGTTGAAGACCTGATCGCTGGTCGCAGTCTCCTTGAGCTCCCGGAGGACGGCAGCGGCTCGCGTCGATAGTGGAACGTCCCTACTGTCACCGTTCTTAGTGAGCGGCAAGTGTGCAAGGCGTCGCTCCAGGTCGACGTTGTCCCAAGTGAGCCCCAGCAGCTCGCCCTGGCGCATCGCTGTCTCAAGGGCGAGAATGATCAGCGAGCGCATGAGAGGGTTGCGTCCGGCGTCAGCAGCTTCGAGCAAGCGTGCTTCTTCTCCCGGTTTCAAGCGGCGATCTCGTCCGCGTGGAGGCTTTGGACGACGGATCATGCGACACGGGTTCTCGGACAGATGCACGCCCCACTCCTTACGTGCGATGTCGATCGCATGTCCGAGGGAGTTGAGCTCACGGATGACTGTTGCAGGAGAAGCGACGGCCAACCGCTCATCCCGGTAGGTGGCGATGTGCTGAGGCGTCAGCGTTGCGAGCGTCCGATGAGCAATGTCACGCTTGAGCATCGCCTTGAGCCGGTAGACCTCCGTTGAGGCTGAGCGCTTGTGCGGCGTGATCTCCTTGAGATAGCGCTCGAACAGGTCGCGCACCGTCATCTGCTCAGCCAGGCGAGTGTCTGGCAGCGAGCCGCAGCGGTCCAGTTCAGCTTCCAGATTGCGCGCCCACTTCTCGGCGTCGATTTTCGTGTCGAAGCTCTTGGCACGCGGGGGAATTCCTTTACGTCTTACCTGCGCTTGCCAGCGGCCTCTGAGCCGTCTGATCGTTGCCATGAAGCACCTCCTTGTTCTGTGCCTCATGATGCGTAGGACGCCCTCAGGAGGGTGCCAAGGAGCATTCCTGGTCCTGTCTTTTTGCAAGCTTAACGGACTGCCCGTTGCTGCCGCGATCGAGAAGGATCCTTGCTTGACACTTTTTTGGATTAATGTAATGGGCGAAAGCTACTAACCGGAGCGGGGGTCGGATGGCAAAAAAGAAAAATAAAGATGAAGACGGTGACCTTTTAATTAAGCTGGCAGGAATTGTCTTATTCCTCCCATTCTTACCTTTGTCTTTAATATATTTTTTAGTCCTGAAGAAACGCCATTTAACGCCACAGGCGCAACGGATAGTAGATACATCTCGCGGGATAAAAGCTGCAATCTTCAGCGCTGGTATAATTGGAACTAGCGCGATATTCATCTTGGCAGGAACGTTTGGTATATTCAACGAGGCAAAAGAGAATATTATTGCATTCAAAGCCTTATTTTTGGTGTTTTGCCTTTGCGTGATGGCCTATTATGGCTCGCGATATGTAGCCTGTATTTTTCTAGGTATTGTAGTAGACCCTCGCAAGGGCGTTGTTGTAATGCCCACGGATTTTCAGAGCTACTCCCTCACAGACTGGCTCACTTTGCGCTTCCTGAGTGGAATGAAAAGAGTAGATGTCATTCCCCTTGATGGGATAGAAAAAATATCACGAAGCAAAGGAACCGAGCTGTATCTTCACGGATCCTTTGGCTCACGCAGGATCAGCATGTCAAGCAAGCAGAAGCGTGACGAATGTTTGGCAGCAATCCAATCTAGGTCTAGGAAAACTGTTTTGATACCAGAGCTTGTTGGCGTGTGAGGACCTGATTGTGACGACGCGGCAGTGTCGCTTGCGTATAGATCGTGAGCGAAAATGCTGCATTTGGTATAATATCATCAAAAGGGCAACCGCTGTGGGGGCAGGGTTTTATGTGTCGCTGGTTTTACAGATTCCGCCAATTGATCGCCGTTTCCATGCTTGCGGCCAGTCTTGTAGCGTTTTTGAGTTCAAATCAGTTCGGCTTGCTAAAGCTTGCCTTTAACTACGCAGACCCATTCTCGATTTCGGAGTATAGGCTGCGCCATCTGTCGAAGGAAGCCTATGAGGCGTCTATCGAAGAAGCGCTAGCAGAAGGGGATTTGGCAGATGCCCAGAGTCTTGTGGAACTCGCTCTCGCGAGTGGCCATGAACTGCCCATCGAGCTGATCGAGAGAACCGTGGAAAATCCGCTGGAATTCGGCTGGCGCCACGTTCAGGAGGTTTTGGAAGGCGCATACACCGGAGAAATTTCATCCGCCAGCTCGGTAGGTGGTGTGCTGGCTGCTGATTACTTCGGAGTGGGCGACCTGCGCGATATCGCCATTCAAGGGACACAATATGCGCGAGGAGAAGACTACGACCCAGTGACATTGGGTTTTGCGTTAGTTGGAGTTACGACATCAGCAGCCATTATGGCCGGAAGTGTGGCCACAGGCGGCGCCGGCACTGTCATCGCGGGCCCCGCACTCGTGGTTGATGGCGGGGCTGCCATTATCAAGAATGCCAACAAAATGAGAAAACTGTCCGCGCCGTTGCGCGGGCATATCACCAGAATTTTCTCAAAGATGATAGACATGCAGGGTCTTAAGAAGGGCCTCTCGGAGATATCTTTTCCTACCTTCAAAATGCCCTCGGCTACACAGATCAGCAGCTCCGCTCGGGGAATAAAGTGGGGGGATGTCATGGCGGGGGATTTTTCGAGCATCCAGAAATTGATGAGCGATCTGTTGCCCGTTGATCTTGCTAGTGCCAACAAAGCGCTTGAAGGAGCTATTCGCCCAGAGGAACTCAGGGATGCAAAAGCGCTGGCCGGATCCGTGGGCACTCTCATGACGTCTGGCGGGTTCAAGACTGCTTTCAGAGCGATGGAACATGCTGACGACGTAGGGGATCTCTCCCGGTTTCAAAAACTATCATCCAAGATGGGCAGAAAAAGCGCAGCTGTTATCAAGGTGCTGGGCAAAGGTGCGATCAAACTCGGAAAACTTGCCTACTTGATTGCCACGGTTCTGCTCTCAGGAGCGGTTTGGGTTGTTGGGGCGTTGTGGGTTTCGTATTCTGTAGTGCGCACCACAGCTCGCGCCCTGAAAAGCGTTAGGGAGGCGATGTAAGGCGTTCGCCGCTGCGCCCGTAGACGGCGCCAAGGAGCTTTCCTGGTCCGATGTGACCAGATTGTGCCGCGGCGCTGAACGGCGCTGTAGGGTGCCTTCCTGAGTCGCTGTGGAGCCTTGCTGGAACAATGGGTTAGACTAGGTGATACGTGCCGGAGAGTGCTGCCTAAGAATGGCAGCCCTTTACAGAAAGATGCAGTGAGATGGAGCACGCGCTTCTGCTAGATCGATCCCAGACGCGTCCGCTCTTCGAACTTCTCGGCTGTTTCCTTACGCTCGCTGTAGCGGTCGGTGAGATGGTCTGCGATCCCGCGTGTCAGCAATGTGAACTTCACAAGTTCCTCCATCACATCAACCACGCGGTCGTAGTAAGATGATGGCTTCATTCGCCCCTCCGGCGTGAACTCCTGCCATGCTTTTGCAACGGAAGACTGATTTGGGATTGTGAACATCCTCATCCAGCGACCAAGCACGCGCATCTGATTGACTGCATTGAACGATTGTGACCCTCCCGAGACCTGCATCACAGCAAGCGTTCTTCCTTGCGTGGGACGGATCGCACCGCCAGGGAGGGGAATCCAATCGATCTGCGCCTTCATGACTGCACTCATGGCACCATGGCGTTCAGGGCTGGTCCAGACCTGGCCTTCAGACCACAGCATAGCCTCTCGCAGTTCCTGCACCTTCGGATGGGTGTCAGGCGCATCATCAGGGAGCGGCAAGCCGTTCGCATGAAACACACGCGTCTCGGCCCCCAGAGCAGTGAGCAGGCGCTCCGCTTCAAAGGTAAGGAGGCGACTATAGGAGCGCTCCCGCAATGAGCCATAAAGGAGAAGGATACGAGGTTTGTGGTCGCGCCGCGCTGGTGCGAGTCTTTCGAGGTCGGGCAGCTGAACCGCTTCCGAGATGAGGTTTGGAAGCGCTGCAAAGTCAGTCATTTGATGCTCTGCGCGAAGGGATAACCTCGCCATCCTCCTTGGTGAAGTCACCGATAACGGGATTAGGCAAGATCTCCAGGACAATCTCTGAGGGTCGAGCCAACCGCACGCCCTTCTCAGTAACCACGAAAGGCCGGTTGATCAGTATCGGATGAGCCTCCATCGCATCGAGCAGTGCCTCGTCGCTCAATGTTTCGTCATCAAGGCCCAGTTCAAGATATGGGGTGCCTTTCTGGCGGATGGCCTGTCGCACCGTTAGCCCAGCGGCCGCTATCAACTCCTTCAAGCGCTCACGCGATTGTGGCGTCTTGAGGTATTCAATGATCTCGGGCTCTTCGCCGCTTGCTCGGATCATAGCGAGCGCGTTACGTGAAGTGCCGCACTGTGGGTTGTGATAGATCGTGATGCTCATTCTGCCGGACTCTTGAACCCTGTTGTGGTCTGGACGGCGGTGCCACACTCATACCAGCCCTTGCTTCTATTGACGATCCACACCACCGAAAGCATCACGGGCACTTCCACCAGGACGCCCACGACCGTGGCAAGAGCCGCACCGGAATTGAAGCCGAACAAGCTAATGGCGGCGGCGACGGCGAGCTCAAAGAAGTTCGATGCACCAATCAGCGCCGACGGCCCGGCCACGCAATGTTGCTCACCGGATGCCCTGTTCAGCAGATAAGCCAGGCCCGAGTTGAAATAGACTTGTATGAGGATCGGGACAGCCAGAAGAGCAATCACCACTGGCTGTGCGATGATCTGCTCGCCCTGAAAGCCGAACAGCATGACAAGAGTAACCAGCAGCGCCACGATGGAAAGCGGCTGCAGAAAGGCGAGTGCCTTGTTGATGGCCTCCATGCCGCCTTGTGCAAGAAGACGCCGCCGCAATATCTGCGCTGCGATGACCGGCACAATGATGTAGAGCGCCACCGATAGGATGAGGGTTGCCCAGGGCACGGTGATGGCGGACAAGCCCAGGAGTAGAGCCACGACCGGGGCGAACGCCACGATCATGATGGCGTCGTTGAGCGCAACTTGCGATAGCGTGAAGTGGGGTTCGCCTCTCGTCAGGTTTGACCAGACGAATACCATAGCTGTGCAAGGAGCGGCAGCCAGGATGATCAGGCCGGCGATGTAGGATTCGATCTGCGCTTCGGGCAGTAGTGGTCGAAACAGGTATCCGATGAACAACCAGCCCAACAGCGCCATCGAGAATGGCTTCACGGCCCAGTTTATGAACAGCGTCACGCCGATCCCGCGCCAATAGTTGGTGACATGGCGCAAGCTGGCGAAATCGATCCGCACCAGCATGGGAATGATCATCAGCCAGATCAGCGCTGCCATTGGGATGTTGACGTTCGCATACTCAACCGAGCCCAGGAGCTGGAATACACCTGGTATGAAATGACCAAGTGCGACACCGACGATGATGCAAAGTCCAACCCAGACGGTCAGGTAGCGTTCAAAGACTGACATTTTATGCGTTCTCGCCGTGTGTGTTGATAAAGCAAGGATACCGGACGTTGTCGGCTGGCTTGGTCATTGGGGAGCTTCCCGCGGTGAGCAACACGGGGCGATTTCAGCGATCAAAGGGGCGCATAGGTCGGCATTGCCACCGCAGCAGTCCTCGAGCAGGAACAGCATGAGCTCTTTGAGGCGGTCGAGCTTGGCGCGATAGATGATGGATCTGCTTTGACGCTCACCTTCAATAAGCCCGGCTCGGGCAAGGGTCGAGAGGTGCGATGACATGGTGTTTTGCGGGACATCGAGCCGTCGAGCCAACTCACCGGCAGGAAGACCATCCGGCTCATGCTGAATAAGCAGCCGGAAAGTTTCCAGGCGAGTTGTCTGAGCGAGCGCTGCCAGCGTCGTGATTACATCGATTGATTCCATATATCGAGATTACTCGATTTGTCGATCAATGCAAGGTGGAGGGAGGCCTTGTCTGCTCGCGGCGACCAGCAAGTGGCGGGGTTGTGCCGTTTCAGCGATTGCGTGATTACACGGGAGTCACAAGTCCTTGCCCCATAAGGCCTTGTAATATCGTAGAAATTCCGGGGAATCCGTGTTCGGAGGGCAGCACTCAATCCAGCTGAGCTACGGGTGCCTGTTCCAGCGCATCGCCGGAAGCCGAACTGCCGCCTTCATAACCTAAGCCTCCCCATGCATCAATGGAGAATGTGCGTTTCTCCCAAGGCAGCGGTCACAG
>Ga0182748_1005067_pt1 | contig 10149 bp, 9 predicted proteins | sample eDN3rd37CKraftOP_FD_128877 | JGI IMG/M metagenome (GOLD analysis project Ga0182748, IMG submission 128877) | Enriched Organic Plus compost microbial communities from Emeryville, California, USA - eDNA 3rd pass 37_C Kraft OP (version 2) (version 2) ...
GCAGATACGCCCGCACGAAACGCCCCCGTTGAGGCCATGGCGTCGTTGCAAATCCTCGCGATACCTGCGGGTATCGCTGCGGTTTGCGCCTAGCCCTGACCCCGACGGGGACATTTCGTCATGCGGACGTAGCTGCGGGACAGCACACTAGCGCGGCAGCGTGGCCACGCCGCCACGGGCCCTCGGGCCGCGGTGTTATCGTACGGCCACAGCCGACACCATCGGCGCCTGAGAACGCCGTCGCAAGCTGGCGGCCGGCAAGGGGGATACCGATGTCCGCAGCCGCTCCAGAGCCGTCCACGCGCGTGCGTCCGCGCAGCCTCGCCCAGGCGCTGGTCGACCGGATAGGCGGGGACATCCGCAGCGGCGCCATCCGCCCGGGCGCCAGGCTGCCCACCGAATCCGAGATCATGCGCAGCCACGGCGTGAGCCGCACCGTGGTGCGCGAAGCGCTTTCGCGCCTGCAGGCCGCCGGCCTGGTGGAAACCCGCCACGGCGTGGGCACCTACGCCCTGGAGCCGGCCGGCGCGGGCGACTTCCGCGTCGATCCCGCCGATCTCTGCAACGTGCGCGACGTGCTGGTGCTGCTGGAATTGCGCATCTGCCTGGAAAGCGAGGCCGCCAGCCTGGCCGCGCAGCGGCGCAGCGACGCCCACCTGGCGCAGATGCGCCAGGCCCTGGCGGATTTCCGCGACGCGCTGGCGCAGGGCGGCGATACGGTCAGCCCCGATTTCCGCTTCCACCTGCTGGTGGCCGAGGCCACCGGCAACAAATACTTCTCCGGCCTGCTCACCCACCTGGGCGCGGCGGTCATCCCGCGCACCCGCATCAATTCGGCCCGGATCGTGCGCGAGGACTGCCACCAGTACCTGGAGCGCGTCAACCTGGAGCATGCCGCCATCTTCGAGGCCATCGAGCGCCGGGACGCCGACGCGGCCCGCGCGGCGATGCGCACCCACCTGAGCAACAGCCGCGAACGGCTGCGCCGGGCGTGCGCGTAGGAGCATTGTTGACGCCGATTTGACGAGTATTTGACGCCGGCCCGCCTAGCCTTTCCCGGTTTGCATCGACGAACCAGGACGGATCATGGGCGGTTTACCGGCAGGCGGCAGGACGGCAGGCGCGCGTGCTCGGCGCGGCATGGGGGACGCCAGCGGCGGAATGCGGCCATGAGGCGGCTCGTCCTGCGTTTCGCCGTCGCCGGCCTGGTCTTGCTGGCGCTGTTCCGCATCGGCCTGGTCGCCTGGCAATGGGCCCGCGTCGAAGACGTCGCCGGCCTGTGGCCCGTGCTCATCGGCGGGCTGCGCATCGACCTCGCCATGCTGGGCATGATGCTGGCCGTGCCGGCGGTGCTGTCGCCCTGGCTGGGCCACCGGCCCGCCGCCGTGGCCGCCACCGCCTGGTGGCTGCGCCTGTGCTGGCTGCTGCTCGCCCTGCTGGAAGTCTCCACCCCCCAGTTCATCTCCGAATACGACACCCGGCCCAACCGGCTCTACTTCGAATACCTGGTGCACCCCCGCGAAGTCGGCGCCATGCTCTGGCACGGCTACAAGCTGGAAGTGGCCTGCGCGCTGCTCGCGCTGGCCGCGCTGGCCTGGCTGGGCCTGCGGCTCTTCCCCGCGCGCGGCCGGCCCGACGCGCCCATGCGCTGGCTCTGGCGTCCGCTGGCCGCGCTGGCGCTGCTGGCGGTGTCGGTCATGGCCATTCGCGGCACGCTGCAGCACCGGCCGATCAACCCGTCCACCGTCGCCTTCGGCAACGACGCCATGGTCAACGCCCTGGCGCTCAATTCCCTGTACAGCGTGACCCACGCCGCCTATCGCATGAAGGACGAGCGCGCCGCCGACAAGCTGTACGGCACCATGGATTCCGCCGAGAGCTCGGCCATCGTGCGCGCCGCGGCGGGCATGCAGGGCCCGCCCATGGACCCGCGCATCCCCACGCTGCACCACCAGGCGCCGTCCGTGCGCCGCGACCGGCCGCTGAACCTGGTCATCATCGCCGAGGAAAGCCTGGGCGCGCAGTTCGTCGGCAGCCTGGGCGGGCGCGACCTGACGCCCGAGCTGGACGCGCTGGGCGGGCAGGGCTGGCTGTTCACGCGCGCCTACGCCACCGGCACCCGCTCGGTGCGCGGGCTGGAGGCGCTGACCACGGGCTTTTTGCCCACGCCGGCCGAGGCGGTGCTCAAGCTGCCGCGCGCGCAGTCGGGCTTCTTCACCATCGCCGAGCTGCTGGGCCGGCAGGGCTACCACTCGCGCTTCGTCTACGGCGGCGAGGCGCACTTCGACAATATGCGCGGCTTCTTCCTGGCCAACGGCTTCCGGGAGGTGGTCGACGGGCCGCGCTTCGTCGATACTGCCTTCACCGGCTCCTGGGGCGCGTCCGACGAGGACATGTTCCGCCAGCTGGACCGCCTGCTGATGGCCGACGGCGACAAGCCGACCTTCACGCTGGCCTTCTCGGTGTCCAACCACACGCCCTGGGAATACCCGGCCGGCCGCATCGAGCCGGTGGGCGAGCCGGCCAGCGGCGACAACGCGGTGCGCTACGCCGACTGGGCGCTGGGGCAGTTCTTCAAGCAGGCGCGCAACCGGCCCTACTGGCGCAATACGGTCTTCCTGGTGGTGGCCGACCACGATGCGCGGGTCTCGGGCGCCAGCCTGGTGCCGGTGCGGCACTTCCACATCCCGGCGCTCATCCTGGGCGCGGACGTGCAGCCGCGCCGCGACGACCGGCTGGTCAGCCAGGCGGACCTGGCGCCGACGCTGCTGTCGCTGATGGGCGTGGACACCGTCCACCCCATGCCGGGCCAGGACCTGACCCGGCGCAGCCCGGGCCGGGCCATCATGCAGTACGGCGACAACTACGGCTACCTGAAGGGCGAGCGCCTGCTGGTGCTGGAGCCCGGCCGCCCGCCCATGCAGTTCCGCTACGCCGCGCCCGACGGCTACGAGCCCGAGCCGGCCGACGAGGCGCTGGCGCGCGAGGCCCTGGCCCACGTGCTGTGGCCGAGCTGGGCGTACGCCGAGGGCAGGTATCGGCTGCCCAGGTAGCGGCGGGGCTGCGCCGGCCGGCGCATCGACGGGCCGGCGGGCCGCATGCCCGCTCCGTGCTGCGCCGTGGCAATGGCTGCCGCTAGCCCCGCTGGCAGCGCGGGCAGTAATACGTGGCGCGCGCGCCCTGCACGATGCGGCGGACGGTGCCGTCGCAGCGCCGGCAGGGCTGGCCGGCGCGTTCGTAGACGGCGGCGTGGATCTCGAAATAGGCGCCCGGCTCGCTGTCGCTGTTGACGTAGTCGCGCAGCGTGCTGCCGCCGGCGTCCAGCGCGTCCTGCAGGGTGGCGCGAATGGCCTCGGCCAGGCGGTCGCAGCGCGCGGCCGAGACGCGCCGCGCCGGCGCGGCCGGATGGATGCCGGCGCGGAACAGGCTTTCCGAGGCGTAGATGTTGCCCACGCCCACGACGATGTCGCCGGCCAGCAGGGCCTGCTTGACGGCCACGCTGCGCCCGCGCAGCCCGCGGTGCAGCAGGGCGCCGTCGAAGGCCGGGTCGAAGGGCTCGATGCCCAGGCCGGCCAGCAGCGGGTGGGCGGCCACCGGGCCGGCCTCGGCCGGATGCCACAGCACCGCGCCGAAGCGCCGCGGGTCGTGCAGGCGCAGCGCCGTATCGCCGAACTGCCATTCCACGTGGTCGTGGCGGCGCACGAACTCGCCGGCGGCCACGCGCCGCAGCGACCCGGACATGCCGAGGTGCACCAGCTGGGTGCCGTGCTCGAAGTGCAGCAGCAAGTATTTGCCGCGGCGCGCGCAGGACAGCACCGTGCGGCCGGCCAGCAGTCCGGCCATGCCGGGCGGCACGGGCCAGCGCAGGCGCGGCTCGCGCACCAGCAGGCGGGTCAGCGCGCGCCCCGTAACCAGGGGTTCTATGCCGCGACGCGTTGTTTCGACTTCAGGCAGTTCGGGCATGGCCGGGTGCTAACATCTTCCATTCTCGTGTGCAGGATTGTGCCATCAGGCGGGCGGATCGCGTGAAGTCGTCAAGACCCATGAAATCAGGATTGGCAGTGCTGTTGCTGGCGGCGTGCGTGCAGGCGGCCGGCGCCGCGACCACCGGCAACCCGGCCGCCGCGGTCGACGTCAGGCAGGCCCCGCCGCAGGAGCCCGAGACCGAAGTCATCCGCCTGCGCCCCGGCCAGCTGCCCGAAGTCACCCTGTCGGCCGACATCCTGTACCGCGTGCTGGCCAGCGAGATCGCCGCCCAGCGCGGCAGCTACGGCACCGCCGCCAACACCATGCTGGACCTCGCGCGCGACACCGGCGACCCCCGCCTGGCGCGCCGCGCGCTGGAGTTCTACCTGGCCGGCGGCAACCTGCCCGGCGCGCTCGACGCGGCGCGCCGCTGGGCGCAGCTGGCGCCCGGCGACGCCGAGGCCGCCTCCACCGAGCTCGCCCTGTCGGCCGCGGCCGGGCAGACGCGCGGGCTGGCCGGCGCGCTGCGCGCGCGCATCGAGGCCTCGCGCGACAAGGCCGCGGGCATCGCCCAGGCCATGGCCGTGCTCGGCCGCATGAACGACCGCAAGGCCGCCCTCGGCATCCTGGACGAGGCGCTGCCCGACGACGTGCGCAAGCTGCCGGCCGCCCACCTGGCCCTGTCGGACGCGGCCCGCGCCGCGGGCGATTCCGGCCGCGCGCTGGCCGAGGCGCGCGCCGCGCTGGCGGCCGACCCGCGCTCCGAGGAGGCCGCCCAGCGCGTGCTGGAATACGGCCTGCCGGTCGATGCCGACGCGGCGCTGGCTGAGGCGCGCGACTTCGCCCAGCGCAACCCCGACGCGCGCCGGCTGCGCCTGATGCTGGCCGGCCAGCTGGCCGACCGCGGCGACTACGACGGCGCGCTGGCCGAGCTGTCGGCCATGTCGCGCCGCTCGCCGGAGGACTTCGACCTGCTCATCATGCAGGCCCAGGTCTACTACCGCGCCGGCCGCAAGGCCGAGGCGCGCGCGCTGCTCGAACAGTACGTGGACGTCCAGGGCCAGCGCGAGAGCGCGTCCGCCCCGGGCTCGACCGATGCGGGCGCGGCCGTGGCCGACGCCTACCTGATGCTGTCGCGCATCGCCGAGGAAGAGGGCCGGCTGGACGACGCCATCGCCCTGCTGGGCCGCATCGAGGACCCGGTGGCCCGCCATTCGGCGCGCATGCGCCAGGCCGTGCTGCGCGCGCGCCAGGGCCAGGTCGACGAGGCGCTGGCCATGATAAGCGGGGCCGGCGCGCAGGACGACGAGGAAACCATACTGGGCCTGCTGACCACCGCGCAGATCCTGCGCGACGCCGGCCGGCTGGACGAGGCCGTGTCGGTGCTGGCCAAGGCCGACGCCGACTACCCCGACACCACCGAGATCAAGTACGAGCTGGCCATGCTGCAGGAGCGCCGCGGCGAGGTCGACGCCATGGAGCGCCTGCTGCGCGAGATCATCGCCCTGGACCCGGGCCACGCGCACGCCTACAACGCGCTGGGCTACACCCTGGCCGACCGCAACGAGCGCCTGCCCGAGGCCTTGTCCCTGATCACGCGCGCGCTGTCGCTGATGCCGGGCGACCCCTTCATCCTGGACAGCATGGGCTGGGTGCAATTCCGCCTGGGCGAGAACGACAAGGCCATCGACTACCTGCGCCAGGCCTACGCGCAGCGCCCCGAGGCCGAGATCGCCGCCCACCTGGGCGAGGTGCTGTGGGCCGCGGGCCGGCGCGACGAGGCGCGCGACATGCTGCGCGAGGCGGCGGACAAGGATGCCGGCAACGGCACGCTGCGCGAGACGCTGAAGCGGCTGGGGATCGCGCCGTGAGGGCTGCGTGGGGCGGTTTCGGCGCGGGATCCCGCAGGGTGCGGGCGATGGCGCCGGGTTCGATCGCGGCGGCCGGGGCGTTCGCGGCCGCGGCCCGATATCTCGCCGCGCGCGCGCGCCCGGCCGCCGCGGCGGCGCTGTGCGCCGTGCTGGCGGCCTGCGCCACGCCCACCCCCTTGTCCGGCCCGGCCGGCGAGGACGCCTTTTCCCGCACCGGGCGCTTCGCCGTGCGGGTCGACCACGAGGGCGGCAAGCAGGAAGCGGTGCAGGGCGGCTTCGCCTGGCGCGAGGCGGGCGGGCGGCTGGTGCTGGACCTGGCCAACCCCCTGGGCGCCACCCTGGCGCGGGTCGAAAGCGACGCCGGCCGCTCGGTGCTCACGCGCTCGGACGGCAGCCGCACCGTCGCGCCCGACCCCGACCGGCTGATGGCCGAAGTGGTCGGCGCCGACATCCCCGTGGCGGGCCTGCGCGACTGGCTGCGCGGCCGCCTGCCGGCCGATCCGCCGGCGCAGTCGGTCCGGCGCGACGCCGCCGGCCGGCCGCTGTCCTTCGTGCAGGGCGGCTGGCAGGCGCGCCTGTCGCGCTACGACGACCGCGGCCCCGGCCTGCTGCAGCTCGAGCGCAGCCAGGCCGGCCAGCGCATCAGCGTGCGCCTGGCGGTGGACGGCTAGCTGGCCTTCCGGACGCAGCCATGGAACGGGGCCTTGCCGGACTGGCGCAGTGCGCCGCCTTCCCGCCGCACGGGCCTTCACCATGAGCACCCTCTACGACATCCCGGCCCCGGCCAAGATCAACCTCTTCCTGCACGTGACCGGCCGCCGCCCCGACGGCTACCACCTGCTGCAGACCGTCTTCCGCTTCGTCGACCTGCAGGACGTCCTGCACATCGAAACCCGCGGCGACGGCCGCATCGTGCGCAGCACCGAGCTGCCCGGCGTGGCCGAGCAGGACGACCTGGCCGTGCGCGCGGCGCTGGCGCTGCAGCGCGCCACCGGCACGCGCGCGGGCGCCGCCATCGCCTTGGAAAAGCGCATCCCCCAGGGCGGCGGCCTGGGCGGCGGCTCCAGCGACGCGGCCAGCGTGCTGATCGCGCTCAACCGCCTGTGGAACACCGGCCTGGACCGCCAGGCGCTGATGCGGCTGGCCCTGCCCCTGGGCGCGGACGTGCCGGTCTTCGTCTACGGCCGGCCGGCCTTCGCCGAAGGCGTGGGCGAGCGCCTGTCCGCCGTGGACCTGCCCGAACGCGCCTATCTGCTGGCCATGCCGGCCGGCGGCGGGGTGCCGACCGCCGGCGTTTTCGCCGACCCGGATTTGACACGGGATACCGATCCGGTCACAATAGCGAGCTTTGCTGCTATGCCTGATTCGAGATTCGGCCGTAACGATCTCGAAGCCGTGGTGTTCAGGCGGCATCCGGCGGTCGAACGGGCCGCGGGGTGGCTTGCCGGGCAGGGGCTGCAGGTGCGCATGTCGGGTTCCGGGGCGTGTCTTTTCGCGGAATTCGCCGATATGCCGCAGGCGGTTTTGGCACAGCAGGAAATCGCCGTTAAAATGCGCGTCGCTGATCCCGATGCCCATCGGCGGGAAGAGCCAGGCAGCTGCATCGCCTGGATCCGGGCGTGTCGAAGTCTGGACAGGCACCCGTTGCGGAATTGGATTGCTTAGTTGGGGAGTCGCCAAGTTGGTTAAGGCACCGGATTTTGATTCCGGCATTCGAGGGTTCGAATCCTTCCTCCCCAGCCCACCGCCAGCCGTCAAATAAAAGCTGTTGAACTTGCCACCCTGGGTATGGCGCCGGTTCCACGGCTTTTTTTTATTCCGGGTCCGGAATCTTCGCACATGTCCAACGACAGTTTCATGATCTTCACGGGCACGGCCAACACGCGCCTGGCCGTCGACGTCGTCAACCACCTCGACATGTCGCTGGGCAAGATGACGGTGGGCCGGTTCTCGGACGGCGAAGTCATGGTCGAGATCAACGAGAACGTCCGCGGCAAGGACGTCTTCGTGCTCCAGCCGACCTGCGCGCCCACCAACGACAACCTGATGGAAATCATGGTGATGGTCGACGCCCTGCGCCGCGCGTCGGCCGGGCGCATCACCGCCGCCATCCCGTACTTCGGCTACGCCCGCCAGGACCGCCGCCCGCGCTCGGCGCGCGTGGCCATCTCGGCCAAGGTCGTGGCCAACATGCTGCAGGTCGCCGGCGTGGACCGCGTGCTGACCATGGACCTGCACGCCGACCAGATCCAGGGCTTCTTCGACATCCCGGTGGACAACATCTACGCCGGGCCCATCCTGCTGGGCGACATCTGGCGCCACAACCTGACCGATCTCGTGGTGGTCTCGCCCGACATCGGCGGGGTGGTGCGCGCCCGGGCGCTGGCCAAGCAGCTGGAAGCGGACCTGGCCATCATCGACAAGCGCCGCCCGCGCGCCAACGTCTCGGAAGTGATGAACATCATCGGCGAGGTCGACGGCCGCACCTGCATCATCATGGACGACATGGTCGACACCGCGGGCACCCTGTGCAAGGCCGCCCAGGCGCTCAAGGAGCGCGGCGCGGGCGCCGTGTACGCCTACTGTACCCATCCCGTGCTCTCGGGCGGGGCGGTCGAGCGCATCGACGCCTCCGAGCTGGACGAACTGGTGGTCACCGACACCATCCCGCTGTCCGAGTCCGCGCGCGCCTGCGGCAAGATCCGCCAGCTGTCCTGCGCGGCGTTGCTGGGCGAAACCATACTGCGCATTTCCAACGCCGAGTCGGTGAGCTCGCTGTTCGTCGACTGAAGCAAAGCAAAGAATCCCGGATTTGCGGGCCGCTGGTCGCGGCGGCCCGTGAAGTGCGCGGGGCGCGCATGGTGCCCGCCCCGCAAAGAACCGGCAGCCTCGGCTGCCTTACCTAGTCAGATCGGAGTCATCCATGAAATTCACCGCAACCGCGCGCAGCGCCCAGGGAACGAGTGCGAGCCGCCGCCTGCGCCGCGCGGGCCGCGTCCCCGCCATCGTCTACGGCGGCACGGACCAGCCCCTGAGCATCGAGCTCGACCACAACGAGATCTACCACGCCCTGCGCAAGGAAGAGTTCCACGCTTCCATCCTGGAAATGCAGCTCGAAGGCCAGAAGGACCAGCAAGTCCTGCTGCGTGACGTCCAGTGGCACCCCTACAAGCAGCAAGTCCTGCACGTGGACTTCCAGCGCGTGGCCGCCAACGAGGCCCTGCACACCAAGGTGCCGCTGCACTTCATCAACGCCGAGAACTCGCCGGCCGTCAAGCTGAGCAGCGCCGTCATCAGCCACGTGCTGACCGAGCTCGACATCGCCTGCCTGCCGCGCGACCTGCCGCAGTTCATCGAGGTCGACCTGGGCAACCTGCTGGGCGGCGCCTCGGTCCACCTGGCCGACGTCAAGCTGCCGCGCGGCGTGACCTACCAGGCCCACGGCGGCGAAGCCAACCCGGTGCTGGCCACCGCCCTGGTCAAGGGCGGCGCCGCCGCCGACGCCTCGGACGAGGCGGGCGAGGGCGAGCAGCCTTCGGCCTGAGGCAGCGTCCCAGGGCCGGCGCCGCGCCGGCCCGCCGGCCGCGGCACGCACCCATCCCCGCATGGCGGCTCGTCCGCCGGCGGGGATTTTCTTTGGGGCTTTCCACCTACCTCACCTACCTTATAGTGTGGCCTTCGACCCGCCACCCGCCATCCCATGCCGCTACCGCCACGACTGATCGTGGGCCTGGGCAACCCCGGCCCGGAATACGAACGCACCCGCCACAATGCCGGCTTCTGGCTGGCCGACCGCGTGGCCGACGACCTGCGCGCCGGCTTCGCGCCGGAGAAATCCTTCTTCGGCCACGTCGCCAAGGCGCGCGTGGACGGCGAGAACGTCCTGCTGGCCAAGCCCATGACCTACATGAACCGCTCCGGCCAGTGCGTGGGGGCGCTGGCGCGCTTCTACAAACTGGCGCCCGAGCAGGTGCTGGTGCTGCACGACGAGCTGGATCTGGCGCCTGGCCAGGTCAAGATCAAGCAGGGCGGCGGGCACGCCGGCCACAACGGCCTGAAGGACATCCAGGCCGCCCTGGGCAGCCCGGCCTTCTGGCGCCTGCGCCTGGGCATCGGCCACCCGCGCACCCTGGGCCTGGCCCAGCAGGTGGTCGACTTCGTGCTGCACCCGCCGCGGCGCGAGGAGCAGGACGCGATCGACGCCGCCATCGACGACTGCCGCGCGGTCATGCCGCTGCTGCTGGCCGGCGATTTCGACCGCGCCACGGCGCGGCTGCACGGCGCGCGCCCGTGACACGTCCGGCCGGATTCC
>Ga0182748_1005068_pt1 | contig 10145 bp, 9 predicted proteins | sample eDN3rd37CKraftOP_FD_128877 | JGI IMG/M metagenome (GOLD analysis project Ga0182748, IMG submission 128877) | Enriched Organic Plus compost microbial communities from Emeryville, California, USA - eDNA 3rd pass 37_C Kraft OP (version 2) (version 2) ...
CTGGGCGGGGTAATCGTACTGCTTTAGCTTTTCGCTCTCAACCCCGGCGCCCTTGGACTCTCCGAAGGCACGGAGCCGCAGCGAAGCGCCTATTCGAGGATACGGCGCGAGGCGTTCCGAAAGTCGTTAGCGCCCCTGAAATGACGCAGTATCGTTTGAGGTCATTCTTTGCCGCTCCAACGCGGTACGAATGCTGTCCATCGTGAGAATCTGCGGAAGGACCGTTGTCGCGTTGTCGTCAGTGCCCCGATACAGAACATACAGCGGGACGCCAGCTACCCCATGGCCCTTCAGGAAGGCATCTACGACCGGGTCGCCGTTGGTCCAGTCGCCCTTCATATATACCGTTTCCGTGCGGCGTAACAGATCCACAAACTCCGCACGGCTCAGGACCGCCTGCTCGTTCGCGATACAGGTAATGCACCAATCCGCGGTAACGGAGACGAAGACACTGCGGCCTTCGTTCCGGAGTCGTTCAAGGTCTTTCGGGGTGTACGGCGTCGCGATGCTCAGATTCGAAGGTTTGAGCTCTGGGATACCGGTCGCAGGAATTCTTCCCGCACTGATGGAGATGGCGAGACTGGCCAGGATGACCAGGGCTCCCATTCGCTTGCCCCAAACACGATCGGCCCATCGGGAACGCTCGTATTGCCAGAGCCCCAGTGCAAGCGCTACGACGGCGATCAGCGCAACAGCGACCGCATTGATGCCGAGCTGACGTCCCAGGACCCACAGCAGCCAGACTCCCGTGAGAAACATCGGGTACCATCGCGCTGCAGGACGGCAAGTACAAGCTGCTGCAGTTCCATTTCCACACGCCGAGCGAAGAACGGATCGATGGCAAAGCCTATCCGTTGGTGGCGCATCTTGTGCATCGGAGCGATGCTGGTCGCCTCGCCGTCGTCGGCGTGCTGTTCGAGGTTGGCGAGCACAGCCCGCTGCTTGAAAAGGTGTTCTCGACAATGTCCGCGCGAGTAGGGACGGCCATCAAGATTCCGGGTGGTATCCAAGCCAATGCGCTGCTTCCAGCCGAACGGTCGTACTACGCCTTTGCGGGCTCGCTGACAACACCGCCGTGCACGGAAGGCGTGCAATGGCGAATACTCAAGCAACCTATGCAGATTTCGGCGGAACAGTTGCAGGCTTTCCAGCAGCTGTATCCAATGAACGCGCGCCCGGTGCAACCTCTGAACGGCAGGCCAGTTCAGTCCGGTGGCTGACAGGCATCAGCCATTTCGCGGCCGCGCCGAAAGGAAAGACGGTCCCGGAAAACGGGGCCGCCAGAGCAAACGCAGACGCGTGGTTCTGGCCCTCATGGGACGAGGGCCAGAACTCCTCCGCTATCGTCGCACGGCTACCTCCTTCCACAGGATATTGATGGTGTCGACCGGAGTCCAGCCGGAGTTCGATGGATGCGCCTGCAGGCATTGATAGGTGCGGCCAGAGTAGGTCACCTTGTCGCCCACTTCGTATGGCACGTTGGGCGCCCATTCCGGAATGGCACCGCCATCGCCTCGTGTCTTCACCGTCAGCACGTTGCTGGGCACTGACAATCGCCCTTGATTGTCGAGTGCCGCGACAAAATAGCGATACTCGGTGTTGGCGGCCAAACCGCTATCCGTGTACTCGAGCCGAGAAGGTTCGGTGGTGCCAATCTGTCGGCCGTTCCGGTACACCAGATAGTTCTTGATACCCGCGCTGCCGCTGGAGCCACCCCACATCAGATGCACCGAACTGGCAGTGGTCTCCATTGAGTGTAGGTCACGAGGCGGGGTGGGAGGTATGTCCTCCCCGGACCCCGGAGTCCGAATGACGACGGTATGACTCGGCAGGGATTGGTTGCCATCGACGTCTGTCGCGGAGATGAAGTACGTGTATTCGGTGTCCGCGGCGAGGCTGCCATCATGATAGTTTCGAAACGGTGCATCGACCCGCGCCAGTACGCTGCCGTCACGATGAACGGTGTAGTAGGCGATGGGTTGTCCCCCCGTTGCCGCACTCCATGTCAGGTCAGCCGCGGTCGATGCCACAACCTCGGCCTGAACCTGGGATGGCGGATTCGGACGCTCGCCGCCCCCACCGCTGGCCTCAAAGTCGAGATCGATCACTTGGTAGAAGGCGGCACCGGTATTTGCCACTTCCCAGATCGCCAGCATGACGTGATACCCCTCCCGATTGGGCAAGACTACGTCATGTACCGTCGGCGAAGGCGGCCAAAGGGCGTCGGTGTGCTCCCAGTATGGCTGAGCGCGCAGTTCGACCGTGAAGAACGGCTTATCCTCGAAGGAGGCTCGCGTCAGCTTCTGTTGGGGATCCCAGCCCCTCTTGGTCATGAAGTACACCCAACGCCGAGTCACGTGGGCGGCGGAATAATTCCAGGAAACCGTCAGGGGCTGGCCCGCGCGAACCTTATGTTTGCGCCAATGGGTTCCCGGCTCGTCCAACAAACGGGCGTACGGCCAGCCAGCACTCGCAATTTGTCCGTCGGCCGGAGGGGGATTGTTCTTGATATCGGTCGGCGCGATAGGGTCTGTTAGATTCCCCTCCGTAGCGGGGAAGAATTTGCCCGCCTCCAGCGAGTTCTGGTCGTTCTCCACAAGATCGCCATTCAGATAGGCGAATACGGCTCTGGATTCCGGCGAGAAGACATGGCCGTGACGGGGAATATTGCGGCGAATCGTTGTCATCATTGATCTCCGGCTTTCAAAAGGATGGAGAGTTGCATTGCGAAGTCAGGGCCCACCGTGGCCCCTTACCGGCCGCGTGCCAGTTTCTGCCACAGCATCGTTGCCAGCGACGGCTTCCAATACTGGTTCGACGTATGTTCCTGGACGCAGGTGTACTGGCTACCCGCGAACGCGACGATGGCGCCGCGGTCGTACCACTGGTCCTCGCGCCACTGTGGCGCTGCTCCGGGTAATGTCGATGTGGTCAGGGTGGCGCTGTTCGGCGATACATTGCCCTTGCTATCGGTGGCGGTCACGAAGTAGCGGTACTCAGACCCGGGAGACAGCCCCTCATCGGCGTATCGGGTGGTCTGAGACCGACCGATGATCCGCCCGTCGCGATAGACCGAATAGAACTGAATGGGATATTCGCCCGTGGACGGGTCCCAGCGCAGATCGATACCGGTTTCGGAGTGAGCGGGCGACGTGAGATTGGCAGGCGCGCTGGGCCGTTCGCCGCCTCCATCCTCACCGCTGGATACAAAACCGTACCTGGTGACGAATTCCCAGTTGTATGGCGTCCCGGATCTGTTCTGACCGTTGTCCCAGTTGACCGACCATGTCATCAAGCCCCTGATGGGGTTGCCCGCATTCTTTAGTCGGGTCAATGCATTGACAACATGCTGTGGGTCAATGACATAGCCGTTACCTGCGGCATCGACGTTCGACGGAAGTCCAATGGCCAGCCGATTCGCCGGGATCGGCGTGAAGTCCTGCGTGCCATGGATCAGGCAGTCTGTGAGGTGGTAAAGGAATTCTTCCTTCAGTGCATCGTTCTCTTGAGTGACAAACTTGTTCAAGTGGTCGACCCACACGCCGTCGCCGCCCTGGTTGTAATACTGTGGGGCGATGAAGTCGTAGAGGTCCTCCAGCGCCTTGATATAGGGTACGTAATCCTTAGTGATTCTTAGATGGGGGAACTCCGGCGCCATGCTGATGATGAAGTGCTTTCCTTCCTTGGCGTAGTGTTCCCGGACCATCCGAAGCGCCGCGGGGATTACCGTGCGATTTTCTGCAGCCGCAATCGCCTGCTGCTCGAGATCGATATCCAAGCCATCGAACCCGTAAGTCTCCACCAACTCGATGATCTTGTAGGCCAGCGCCTCTTCTTGGCCTGAATGCAACTCGATGTGAGCGTCTGCGCCTCCGAGGGAAATCAGAACCGCGCGGTCCTGCGAGTTCAGGATTCCGATCTGACGTCGGAACTCGCTGTCGGTGACGTTGTATGGCCTGAACGTTGGAATTCCGCTGCCTTTCATAAAGGCAACGGCCACGACGTTGTACTGAGGAGGGATATCCGTCAGAGCCATCTCGGCAAAACGACCCTGCTGATACCCTTGCCCCGGTTGCGCTGGCCAGTTGTGCCAGAAGCCAACCAGAATGGTCTTTCCAGAGATATCTGGCATTGGCGACGCCGCGTCGCGGATCGAGTTCTTGTATTGTTGGATGACCCGTGGATCAAGCATTCACTTCTCCTAGGTTTGAGAGAAAGGCTCTACGTCGGTAATGCCGGGAACGGATCGGCCGGACCGGTAGATTCGCATATTGGGCGATATCGGCGGACGAACGAGTTCCCTGGAATCGGAGTGATTGCAAAAGGAAAAATGCCGCTCTATTTAACGATGATGCGTCGACATAAGCAGCCGATCACAAGCCGAATTCTGCACGGCGATTGTATGCTTGATAAACTGGCCGTGGCTATTGAAAGATTTATAGGTCTGATTTTATTTGTCAAAAATCTGACCTACGGAAACTCGTATTAAAAAAAGCGCGCCATATAGGCGCGGCGATCCCGTCGAAGAACGACCGAAGTCGAGGGATCTTTGTATCGCATTCTTCATGGGGTGGTCATGAACCATTTGCCGCCAATCGGCGAGGCGCCGACCGGCATGCCCATGGCGCGCATCAAGCGCGACAGCGACACGGTGCCATTCTAAGAAATGGCATCGTGTCGCCGCTATTGAAAAAAATCTTGATCAGAGTTGAGCAGTGGATCCGCCGAACATATTCTTGGCATGACACGGCAGGCCAACTCCGCAGCCGGAAGGGACTGGGCCGCCAGTCTGTCGGAGAACCTCACCCACTCAGGTGAGTGACAGGCTGAGGAATAGCTTGATGACTACGGCATTGGCGATATCGATAAAGAACGCACCGACCATTGGCACGATTAGAAATGCCAAATGAGAAGGGCCGAAGCGGTCGGTGACCGCTTGCATATTGGCAATCGCGGTCGGTGTCGCTCCGAGTCCAAAGCCGCAATGGCCCGCCGCGAGCACCGCTGCGTCGTAGTTCCGGCCCATCACGCGGAACGTCACGAAGACCGCGAACGCTGCCATCGCGACCGTCTGCGCAACCAGGATCAATAGCACTGGCAAGGCGAGCGACGACAGTTCCCAAAGCCGCAGGCTCATCAGGGCCATCGCAAGGAACATCGACAGGCTGACATTGCCGAGTACCGCGAGCGCGCGATCGAATACGTCGTACTTCAGAGCTGCAAGGACATTGCGCAGCAGGACGCCGACAAACAGGGTCCAGACGAAGGTGGGAAGCGCCAGTGCGGTGGTCGAGAACGTCGCGGAGAGCGCGTGCCCAGCGCTGAGGCAGACCAGAATCAGAGCTAGCGTTTCCACCAGCGACGGCGCGGTAATCAGCCGCACCGCCTGCGGGTGCTCGAAATGCATCGGCTCACTGTCGGTCTTGTCAGTGCTCGGAACGGTGACCTTGCGCAGCAGATGCCGGGCTACTGGGCCGCCGATCAGTCCGCCCAGCACGAGGCCAAAGGTGGCGCAGGCGATGGCAAGCTCAGGGGCCAACGCGACGTGATACTGGTTCTGGAACGTTTCGCCCCATGCGACGCCGGTACCGTGCCCACCGGACAGGGTGACCGAGCCCGCCAGAATGCCGATGTACGGGTTCAGTCCCAGCGCTGTGGCGATGCCGACGCCGATGACGTTCTGCAGTACCAGCAGTCCGACTACAACTGCCAGAAAGACAAAGATCACCTTGCCGCCCTTGCGCAGATTGTTCAGGTCCGCGCTCAGACCGAGGGTGGCGAAGAACGCCAACATGAATGGAGTCTGCATGCTGGTATCGAACTGCACGCTGACGTCGGCGCCCGCCCGCGCGATTGCCAAAATCGCAGCGATCACCAGCCCGCCGGCGACCGGCTCCGGAATGTTGAATGCCCTCAGGAACGACAGCTTCGCCACCAGCAACCGACCGGCCAACAAAACCAGTGCGGCTGCCACCAAAGTTTCATAGATATCAAGTTGTAACATCAATGTCCTTAAGTTCCAGTGCTGATGAGGGAGACGTAGTGACGTGTGGAAAATACTGAAATGGCGGCAATGCCGCCATTCAATTACTCTTTATGCAGATTGAAGAAAAATATGCCGTCAATAACGCCGAGCCGGTTACAACGCCAGGAAAGCACCGGTGGCAACAGCCGTGGGCGGCAGGGCCGCCAGCAGCAGTTGACCGAGGCGGACCGCACCGTTGTCGAAGCCTGCGCGGACGATGGCCACGCCTGCGGGGTTGGGGGCATTCGCGATGACGGTCAGACCTCCCCCCGCCACCGCGCCCGCCACGAGCATGTATTTGGCCGGATCTTCGATGCCCACGATCAGTGACCCGAGATACGTAATGGCAGCGTTGTCCATGACGGCGGTCAGTCCAAGCGCGCCCGCATACAGCCCAAGGGAATTCATCGACGCCACGAGCGGCTGTAGCCACCATTGCTGCAGACCGCCAAGAACCACCAGTCCCCCAAGGAATACGGTTACCAGCAGGCTTTCCTTCAGAATCAGCGGGGACTGATATCGCCGATAGGCGTGCACGAAGCCAAGGAAGAACAGCAGCAGGCTTAGAAAGACCGCGGGATGGTGCGCGGTGGCGACGACAAGGCACAGGAAGCCGAGGTGAATCAGCGTAACGGCAAAGGGAACCCGATCGGCCGCGCCGGCGGACGTTTCACGGCGAGCAGTCGACAACCTGGGGCCGATCAACCAGGACAGTGCCGTGGCATTGATCATCACCGCGATCGCAGCCTTCCATCCAAACTGAGTCAGCATGAACCAGGAGTCCCAGCCCCAGGCGGCGGCAACCATCAGCACGGGAGGGGCTGCATAAGCGGTCAGCGTGCCCCCGATCGAGATGTTGACGAACAGCACGCCGAGCGCCAGGTACTTCCATCGCGCGCCGACGTCCGTGGTGAACAGACGGTCGCGCAGGATCATTGCGGCGAGCGTCATCGCGGCGGGCTCGGTGATGAACGAACCAAGCAGCGGAATCGCGGTGAGCGAAAGCCAGACCACAGCGGTTTCCCTGCGCACTGGCAGCAGGCGGGCCAATGCAAACACCAGCCCGGAGACACCGTCGAGAATAGGGCGGCTCGCCGCAATGACCATGATGGCGAAGACGAACAAGGGCTCAACAAACTGCCGGGATTCAAGGTAGGCAATCGTTGGTGCCGGTCCAATGAGGGCAGTCATGGCAATCGCCAGGATCAGAGCCCACACCGCGAAGACGACCTCCACCTCGCCGAGCAAGTGAAATAGGCCCGCGTGGCGGGGGTATCGAGTCCCGAGCGCATCGACACGGTGCGCAAAAACGGTGTGCAACAGTGCCAGCGCGAAAATGGCGGCACCAATGAAGCCGACTGCTTGATTCATGTGAAAACCTCCTTTTCCGGGGCGCAGACCGGTGCACCGCGTGGCGGTTGTCCGGCTCGATGGCCAGAAGGTGTGGACGCGGAACAGGCTTGGCGATGTGCCGCATGTGTTCACGCACAAAAAGAACGCCCAGGATCGCTGGGCGTGCGGGGAGGCGCCTGAAGCGGGACTTAAGGCGACAAGCAGGAACCGTTTTGCAGTTCCCGGAATTCATTGTCCATGAGGCACGTTACATGTGCCATCGGATCCGTCCTAAAGCGCATCGCACCGTCAGGCGTATTGGCGGGAGAGATTGCTATCGCGGCCGCAGGCTTGCGCGATACGGGCCTGGATTGCTGTCCGAGCGCTCAGGAGGTTCTCGGCAAAGCGTGTACTTTGGAGCAGCTGCGCTGCTGGCAGGCGATCAATCTCGTCTGCACCGTGCATCAATGGTGCAATTTCGGGATAAAGTCGGGCATGCAATCGATAATGCGCAATGAGGCGCTCCTTCGCTTCCACCAGCCGCTTGCGCGAAAGTCCCTTCGATGCCGCTTCGCCGCGGACCATCAACTCCCATTCGTAAAGAATTGCCGGAAAATACGGGCTCGCGTAGTTCGACATCTGGCCGTCGTGCTGGCGGTAGGCGCCATAGACGCCTCCAACCCCAATGATGGGCGCATCCTCAGCCGCATTCAGGTACATCGCGACGTCCTGAAGGCAATCAATTGGCCAGCCGCGGTAATCGAACAAGTACGCCGCTTCGTCGCGGTCCCGCGTCAACATGACATTGCTCAGTTCGCCCACCCAGTTGTACAGCCGCCCGACGAGGCTGCGGCTCAGTTCGGCCCTGGTGATCGCCACCGTGTCGCCGTCGGCAATGGGTGAGCCGGGGCACCAGCAAACCGCGCCCGTATCGTCGATAAACACGCGACCATGGAATGCAAGCCTGGAATCCGGGTGCGCCCGCAGTGCTTCCACGAGGACCTCAACCGATAGCGGCAACAGGACGTCGTCGTCGTGCAACCACTTGACGTAAGGTGAATTGGCCCGGCGCCACAGCGCCGCCGCGTTCTGCTTCGCGTTCTGATGGCCGTGATGGAAGTAGCGAAGCCTGGAATCATGAAATCGTTCGACCACATGAGCCAAGGAGCCGTCCGGCGTATCGTCGCCAACCAGAATCTCGATATCGCGCAGCGATTGCAACAATGCGCTACGGATAGCACGTTCGAGATAAGTGGGCTTGACAGCGGGAATCAGGATACTCGCGATTGGCATGGATCCATTCTCCATAACAGCTGTTATCAGCGGCAATCGGATCAGTCCTAAATGCGGCGTGAAGTGTCCTGCGAGTAGAGCCGCACGAATCGGTGCATCGCGACGCCTTCCGGAGCGAAATGTGCGCGCACTTTGCGCAGATCGCGGGAGAAGTCTGGATCGCTCCTCGGGCGGGAGGGCATCAGGGTGATCGGGTCGAGCGGTCTACCATGCTGCCGGATCTCGAAATGAAGGTGCGGTCCAGTGGCTGTGCCGGTCGCACCCACAGTCCCGATCACGTCGCGCTGCGCAACGCGGGTGACCTTACCGCCGAGCACGTAGTGCGGGACGCTGAGCCGGCTGCGCTCGCTCCGCTCGGCGAGCCAGTACGTGGGCAGCCCGGTGATGCTGCTGACCTCATGGCAGTCGAGCAGGATGCGCTCACCCGCGGGCGGCCAGAACGCGGCCGACCATTCGATGGCCTCTTTCAGCGCCGTCGGCGATGATCGGGACAACGAGCTGCCGGCGACCGATTTCCGCGCCACTTGGGCCTTGCGCTCGAAAGCATCGACCTCCGATTCCAGATAGCGGGGCTGCTTGCCGATCCGCCAAGAGGGCGGCCCGATCCCTTCCGCGCACCAGCGCTGTAGCGTCTTGGGTGTAACGTTCCACCTCGCCGCAAGCTGAAGCTCGCTCTGCACCGGGTAGCGAATCTTGGGCAGTTGGGAGCGAGGGCCGCTACGCAGTTCATGTTCTCGCGCGTCGGCCTCCCGGGCTCTGTTGAGGTCAGCGCTGGGGATCATTGCTCACCTCCCGCATGCTGGCCTCCGCCGCCTCCAAACTGCCGTGCCGGCACACGAGATCGAAAGCCTCACGAAGCGTATATCGCTTGGGTTCCACGACGGCCGGCGTGGGTGCAGGTGGCTCGATGGGTGGAGGGCTCGGAGCGACGGGTGGGTCGGCACCGATCGGCATGCCTTGTCGCTGCGCGTCTTCGTAGGCGAGGACGTCTTCGAGCGCGTAGCGAACGGCCTTGGACAGCTTGTAATACCGCGGCCCGCGACTCTCGCTGCGCCAGCGTTGGAGTGTCTTGACGCTGATGTTCCAGCGCTGCGCCAGCTCGGTTTCGGTGAAGGCGTGGTCGTTCGACATGGTCTGTGCTCCATTCGCGCTGCGGCAGACCATTACGGCGCTGTTCGCGCAACCAGCCAAGGCGACATGGCGGGTGCGGCCGTGTGCGGGAAGGTCCAGGGACGCCGATCGGGGAGGTCGAGGGAACCCGGGTGAATCAGCGGGGCGCCTACTCGCCTCGAATTGATTGCAATACCGCCGCGCGTCGTCGAGGGTCCCTCAATACCCGGACATGGTGGGCTTCCTTTTCGTTAGCCTTCCGCCACCAAGATTCAAGAAGCCGCGTTGGGTTTGCCGGTGCGGCGAGAAAACCGACCAATAGGTCGGTTTTTTCATTTCCGCGTTTGATGCGAGCCCCCAGGTGCCGCGCGGCAATTTCCTCGAA
>Ga0182748_1005071_pt1 | contig 10143 bp, 10 predicted proteins | sample eDN3rd37CKraftOP_FD_128877 | JGI IMG/M metagenome (GOLD analysis project Ga0182748, IMG submission 128877) | Enriched Organic Plus compost microbial communities from Emeryville, California, USA - eDNA 3rd pass 37_C Kraft OP (version 2) (version 2) ...
ATTAAGCTCAGATTCGGCCTCACGGTGAGGCCCGGAATGTGCTGGATGTGCTAGGAGGGGTTGCAGCAGATGGGCGTGAGTCTGGCCAAGGGTGGGAACGTCTCGCTGACGAAAGAGGCTCCGAACCTCACCGCCGTTACGGTCGGTCTGGGCTGGGACGCACGTACCACAACAGGCGCACCCTTCGATCTGGATGCCAGCGCTCTCGCATGTGGAGAGAACAGGAAGGTGCTCTCCGACCAGCACTTTGTGTTCTACAACAACCCAAGCTCACCGGATGGGTCGATCGAGTGCGGGCCAGACAACCGAGACGGAACGGGTGACGGCGATGACGAGTTCATCGAGGTCAACCTAGCCGCGGTGCCAGCAAACATCACCAATATCGTCTTCGTGGTGTCGATCTATGAGGCTGAGATAAATGGTCAAACCTTCGGCCAGGTGTCGAACGCCTACATTCGGGTGGTCGACGCATCGAACGGCAACGAGCTCGCGCGTTACGACCTTTCTGAAGATGCGTCAACTGAGACCGCAATGGTGTTCGGTGAGCTCTACCGGCGGGGCAGTGAATGGAAGTTCCGCGCCATTGGCCAGGGCTACGCATCGGGATTGGCGGGCATCGCCCGCGACTACGGCGTCAACGTAGGCTGAAGCTCGGCGCGGGAGGCCGCTCAGGACTCACGCCCATGTTCGGAGGTCAGCCCAGCTCCGGACGTATAGGTTCCAGAGCTGCCAACCCCGCGATCATTTCGCCGAACGTAGACCCAGGTCCGGCACCGAGCCGCCGCGTCGTCGAGCAGGGCGTTTGTGACCTCCGCTTGATTGACCTTGTCGAGCCACCAGCGGCCACTATTCGTTCGCCCCGAGGCTGCGGGAACTCCAGCGTGAGCCGGGTCAGCTCCGCATTCTGTCCTGCGACGGGCCGTCTCACGACCCATCCCGCGTCAGAGCCACTGGGCTAACTGTGGGACAGCCTCACCTGGGTGTCTGGCTTGCATCGCGTCACCGATGGCCTGCAACTTCCACTCCGGACCTGCGCGGAAGATCTTGGCCATCACCATGCCGGTCGCGCGCATTCTCGGACCCATAAGTGTGTAGCGTGCCAGCTCCGCGTTGGTGGTGGCGTCCACCAATCGGCAGAACGCATTGCTGAGCTGATCGAAGGTATGTCCCTGATAAGAGGTCACGATGAACATCACGGTTGAGACGTGGGCGGGAATCCGGCGGAGGTCGACGGTGATGACTTCGTCATCACCGTCTCCCTCACCGGTCAGGTTGTCCCCATGGTGGCGGACGGAACCGTCCTTGGACACCAGTTGCCCGTAGTAGCAGATATCGACGATCTGCCGGTCAGCGAAGAACACCGCAGACGCGTCCAAATCGATATCTGGCGTGCGGTTGCCGAAAAACCCCTTCTTGATCGGATCCCATCCGAGCCCCATGCGTACAACGGACAGCGCGACGCCGCCGTCCTTCTTCAACGAGACCCGCTGCCCCTTCACGAGACTCACTGGGCGGCCCATCGCCAACGACACTTCGGCGGAATTCGCATGAGGTTGCGCCACGGCGGACGGCTGTGGCGGCGCTGCCGCCCGCGGCGGCGGAGGCGCCCCCGACGATGGATAGGCAGCAGGAGTCGGGACGGGGAACGTCACCGATGGCGGGGCCGGGGATCCTGGTGAGGCGGGTGCTGAGTCATCGACAGAGACACCGTGATCAGTCACGAGATCGGCGAATCCGCCCGCATAGCCTTGCCCGACAGCGCGAACCTTCCATGCACCCGCCCGTCGGTAGAACTCGACCGCTATGACCACCGACTCTGACGACAATCCCTCCACGCGGTATTCGAAGACCACTCGACCCGAAGAATCCGTGATCCGGGCCACTGGCGGCGGCCAAGAACCAAAGCTGGAATGCGGATCTTCGAGTGTGACGACTGCTCGTATTCGTGCGACGTCGGAGGGGACCGCATCGAAGCCAATCACGATGTTGGCAGGCTCGCCCGCGACCCGGCTCTGAAGACGTACACCTGGGCCCGCCGGCTGGTTGAAGAAGATGAAATCGGCGTCAGAACGAACCTTCCCATTCTCAGCGACCAGCAGTGCAGACAGGTCCGCTGGCGCCGACACCTCGACCGATAACACGATCTCGGTCGCTGACAGCGGGGCGTTCTGTCCCTTGACCAAATGAGCCGTCAACGAACTTCCTCCTGATGACACATGCCGTCGGATCCTAATTCAGCTCAATGCTCGATTGGCGATACTTCCGGGCCCGGTCCGAGAACCAGTCCAGGATCTCTTCAGCTGCAGCGGGACCCTTGGACCTGGTGACGCGAAGACACGTTGTAGTCCACTCCAGATCGTGCAACTCTCCATGTGCCGGACGGATTGCCGCATCGGCGTACTCAAGTAGATCGGAATCGAGTACGCCGTCGCCCGCGGCCAACAATGGGGCGTGCTCTGCCAATTCACCACTGTCAACCAGCCGACGGCGCACCTCAGCCACCGCGGCCGACTTGCACAAACCTGTGGGTACTGAATAGATCTTGCGTCCCTGCCGTGACACTGTCCACCCCCTCGGCGTACACCAGGAGCTCCATTCTCCGACGAATGCATCGGGCACCGCGGACTCGTCGACAACCAGGTAACAGAACAGCTCCTCTGCAACACGTACGTTGCGCACCCACCGATCGCTCACCCGGTTATGCAGTTCGGCCATCACCTCAGTAATCGGCACACTGCCCGCCTGAACTCGTTCCTCGACCGCGAGACGCCAACCGGTGTCGGGTACACCGTTATGCAGAATCGTGGCCCCGTTGCTGGTGACTGCGTATCGACACGGCCTTCCTGGAAGTTGAATCCGGTTGAATTGGTCCACTGTTCGCGTAGTGGCGGGAAGGAGGATCTCGGTACGCGCGAGACACTCAAGGCGAATCGACGCAGCCATCGTCATGAATGAGATAGGGGTATCACGGTAGATCTCGACGCAGTTGGCACTGTCCAAACTGATGAAGAATCGGTGCGAATAGATCAGAGTGCGGTCGAGGTCGCAGGCGATCAGAGCGGTCACGTGGATACATTCTTGATCAATCCGACGCAGGCGTACGCCAGCGTCGGGTCCTCTAGAACTGGCACGTTGCGCGCAGCCGCCAGCATCCTGATGTGCTCGAGTTCCGGAGCATGTGGGTCACGCACTATGACCCGCCACGGCACTCGGCGTAGCAGGACCCGCGTGGTCTCGCCTATTCCGGGTTTCACGAAGTTCATCGAGGCGATTCCGTACTCTTTCTGGATCCGCTCCACCGTGGCCAGCCCCGACCACGTCGGGGTGCGATCTGTCGTTACCAGCTCCTCCACACGTGAATGAACCTCGGCGGTAACGTCGGCGAATTGAGCGGACACAGCATCAAGGAACACCGCGGACTGATCTTCACCTGCGAGCTCCCGATAGAACTTCGCCCCGTGGAACTGGTCAGGACGCAACAGTCGCGAATTGAGCACTGTGCGCGAAACCAGACCAGAAACAGTCGAATTCAGACACGCCGAAGCGATCAGAAAGTCATCTCTGGTGCCGAAGGTGCGGACACAGTGGCCCGGGTCAGCGAGAACGGCCAACTCGGGATTGAACCGGATTCCGGTCGTCCGCTCATAGCACGCGAGCGCTTCGGTCAGCTCACGGGAGATGGCACCCTTGCCGGTCCACCCGTCCACGAAGACCACAGAATTCGGATCATGGTGTGCAGCGAGGTAGTCAAGCGCAACGTTGTCGATTCCCCTGTCCCGCACAATCGATATCGAATAATGCGGCAACGCCAGCGAATGCCGCGTCGTCGCCCAGCTACGCATCAGTACGCCGACAGGCGTGCCTGCGCGAGCAAGCGATACCAAAGTGATGTTCCTACCCCGTTCGGCGAGCACGAGGTCCGTGAGTGCGCCCACCGCGACTGCCAATCGACGCGCCGTTCGTGCGAGCACACTCTCGAAGAGCCTTCGGTATTCAGCGTCAGGCTGATACTCCACCGGTAGCGACTCTGCATAGTGTGCACGACCGCTCTGGATCGCGCGTTCGCGGACAGCGGTGTCGGCTTCGAGCGGTACATCCGTCAGATCCGTTAGCAGCCACGACACCTCGTCGCGCGCATAGGACCCGAATTGTGGACCGTATAGAGGCTTCATCGTCGCAAGGCCAGGGAGTCTGCATCCGGACCATTCACCAATACGGTCAGGACGTCATAACCGGCCTCTCTCAGTACGTCGATAACGCCGCCGCCTTCAGTCAGCCGGGGTGTGGCTGCCACCGAATCCACAATCAGGATCAGCTGCGCTCCCGGCCAACCGTTATACAGAAATCGGGGAGTGTCCTCGCCCATCTCGCTGGCGCTGAACGTAAACCCGATACGAAGCGGATAGTGCGGATCGTCGTAGACGTATGCAGGTGAACGTGTGGTGGTCTGAAACCGGGTGTCGAAGCCACGGACGGCGAGGGCTGCCGCGATTCGCAGTGGTAAGTACATCAGTTCTTCATGCCCGACAACCAACACTGGTCTCGATTCATCGAGGTCGGCTGTAAGCTCGGTCGCCACACAGTCGACCGCCCGATCGAAGGGCGCCCTGTCCTCTCGGAGGAACCCGTGTCTGCCGCCTTCGGGCACCTCATTCGGCCAGTGGACAAGAACCCGATTCGACTGCCCTCGCCGCGGACCGGGCACGTTCAGTTCGGGAGGCGGAAGTGCGGAAACCGCTTCGGTCATGCCCGGCGGTATCGACACTCTCCCCGATACGAGACTGACGAAGTCGATCGGCACGCCGAGAATGTGTGAAACCCGGTTCGCCATTTGGCGGTGTACGTCGTCCCGCATGTCCACGAGTGCGGCGACCACATAGCGCGGCCGGGGTCGCAAGTGATGCAAAATCTTGATCGCAGCCAGAGCTGTAGCGCCCGTGGATATCTCATCGTCGACGACAACCAGGCTTCGCCCGCTCTCCAACAGCCCGGCCGCAGACGGCTGCAGGGTGTGGTCGGTGGCATGGGAGTGGCTCTCCCTGAAGGAAGCATAAATGCGGCCCTCGGCCGCCTTGCGCCTTGTGCTGTGTAGATACACAGCTGAATCAAGCCAATCCGCTACGCAGTGTCCGAGGCCGGTCGCGGTCTCTGCCATGCCCAACACGTCCACGTCGCCGCCTGTGATCGACTCCCGCACTCGTTCAGCCAGCCGATGAGCAGCTCCAATCACCTGATCAGGTGGGGATGCAATGTGCTTGCCGAGCACCGTGGAAACCAGTAGGTGGGCACGTCGCGGGTTTCGCCTCAGGCCCGGCTTCACGAGGTCGGTTATCGGAATATCGCCATCAAGGTGAGCGATCTCAAAGCCGAATTTTCCGGTAGCCCAAGGGGTGTGGATTGTCATCACGCCGCAGCCAGGACACTGAGCAGATCAACGAAAGTCACACCCGGATTAGACACACCGAACACGCGGGCCCTGCGAAGCACCTGCTCGGCCCATGCCCTGTGCGGACGCGGTTCGTTCATCTTGTTGCGATACTCGGAGGTCCGCACGCCACCCGCCTCAGCGGAAAGTATGTCGGTGGCGTCCCTGTATTCCTCGTGGGTGACGACGGCTAGGGCATGTACGGCAGCGACGTGGCTCGGGTGTATGACGGTCTTGCCGAACATGCCGTTGGCGCGATCGAGAATGAGCTCTCGCAGTAACCCGTCGAGATCACGACTTACCAACTGTTGACGAAACAACACAGCGTCCTGCTCCGCGAACGGTGTGGTCCGTAGGAGAGGGCGGAACATCCGTTGGTGGTCGGCAAAGTACTCCCATACTGGAGCGGTGATGAGATGTCCTGTCCCTCCGCGGAGGCCGAGATAGTTCACAATGTCGGCGATGACGCCGGCGACCACACCGACGTCGTAGATCGTCAGGTCAGGGTCCCTTCGGATGCCAAATGCTCCACACATGTCTGTAGCACCGACCCGGACCGCTAGAACGCTGTCACGGTGCGCCGCAAGGATGGTCGACAAAGCCGAGAGTTCGGCGTCCCTGGTGGCCCGCGAAAGCACCTCAGCCGTCTCGAGCACCGGCATGCAATAGAGTACCCGCCCTATCCGCTCACTTGCTTCGTTAATCGCACGTAGATAAGACTCGGCGTGTTCAGCGGTGAACTTTGGGATCACAAAGCCCGTTAGGGCGTCAACTCCGGAAGCCAGACCATCGAGGACCCGCCACATGCACTCGATCGATCTCACTCGCACGAACAGCAGGGCTTGGCGGCCCAACCCCGTGGTAGCAAGGTCGTCCAAGGCGAGTATCGCGTTTTCCAGAGCGGAGCCGGCGCTGTGATCACCCACAGAGTCCTCGAGGTCCAGCACCATCGAACAGACCCCAGCTGCAGCGCGACGAGCCACTGTTCGAGAGAGATCTACGCGATCAGCAGGAATGTAGAGCGTTGCCCCCAAAGCCAACCCCAACAGATCCCGGTCGGATCGCTCGTTCAATGTCTCCGGCTCAACATGGAATAGACGTGAACGCTCCACATCGGCAAGATGATGAAAGTGTCGGATCGACTTGAGCGTGTCTGGTCCCGATGCGGCGACGGTCATCGATTGCCCCCTTGTCGAATGCGATTCACCACGTTTGCGATGAATCCCTCCACCTCTCCCATCGCTCGGTCGTAAGCCAGATAATCGGGGTGAGGCGCATCCAGTTCGGCAGCGATACGGTCGATTCGAGTCACCTGCGCGTCAAGTACAGAACCCCATCGCTCCACCTCACCCCGGTCGACTACAAGACGCTGCGCATCGCGCAACCGAAATCGCACATCGTGGATTCGCTTCGCCGGGTCGGCACGCAGAGTGCGTAGAAGGCACAGACGACGGGTGACCTCGTCGACGTGCTGTTCAGCCTCCGCCAGCTCGCTTCTGGCTTGAGCTACATGTTCGAGCGCGTCTTCAGCACGACCCTCCGCGCGAGCGAGGACTGCCGCCTGGAGCAACTCTTCGGCCCGCTTCACATGTGTCCGGCAGATCTGCTCGTTGTTCACAAGGTCGGCCGAACATCCTGCGGCAAACTCTCGAAGCAGCGTTGAGATCAGTGACGGGACTTCGGAGGCTCTTGTCAAGACACCTTCGATTCTGGTCCGCACTGAAGCGATGGCGCGACGCGCCTGCCCGTCGCGCTCCGGCGCTGTCTGGACCGCTTGTACAGCAGCGGTAGTTGCGTCACGTACTGGCGGGATCGCGCGGGCTAGTGCTGCCAAGTCATTCCGGTCGCGGGCGTCCCGCAACACAGCCACAGCCGACTCCAGGCGCTCCCGCGCCTCGAACACTGACCGGTAGCGACTGAACTGCTCATCCAAGCCCGCGATCAGCCGCTGAGCTTCCTCAGCAGTAGCGATCGCGGAGTCGGCGTCCGCCACGATGGATGCCGACCTGTTCAGCGCCGACTCCAGCAACGAGCGGTGGCGCGCGTAGAACTCGTCGACCCTAGTCCGCGCAGTCTCCAATAAGTGGAGCGCTTGCACAGGATCCCGGGGGATGTCTTCCGGCAGCCCGTGGATAGCGTCCCAACTAGATGTCGGATCGGTCACCCGAAGATATGCCGCCGCGGCGGAGTAGCAGGCGTCCCGGATCGGTCCCCACTCCTCTTCGAGGCCGCCTTGCGGTGACACCGCCTTGACAGCGGCGACTGCGGCCTCAGCGATCCCCTGTCGCCTGTCCATATCTAGAAAGATGCTGGTCAACTGAGTCAGCGCAGGATCAGGCGCAGCGACGTCCCTGCTGATGCGAGGCCATCTCAGCCACCGACTGGCCACGCGGCCGATCTTACCGGCGCATGCGGGCACGCTGGGCCGATCTGTCCCCTGTCAAACAGTCATGGATTACGGTATATGCAAGTCGGGGGATGGACGCACTGCTGAGCCATAGCCCCACGAAACCCGGTTTGGAAAGGTTGGTCGAATGGGCGTCAATCTGAGCAAGGGCGGCAACGTTTCGCTGACGAAACAGGCCCCCAACCTCACCGCTGTAGCCGTTGGCCTGGGCTGGGATGTCCGTACCACCACCGGCGCGGATTTCGACCTCGACGCCAGCGCGCTCGCGACCGGCGAGAACAAGAAGGTTCTATCGGATCAGCACTTCGTGTTCTACGGCAACCTGCGCTCGCCTGAAGGAACCATTGAGCACACCGGCGACAACCTGACCGGTGAAGGTGAGGGCGATGACGAGGTCATCAACGTCGACCTGGCGGCCACCCCGCCGGCTATCACGAACATCTTCTTTACGGTGTCGATCTATGAGGCCGATAAGCGCGGCCAGAACTTCGGACAAGTTCAGAACGCCTACATCCGAGTTGTCGATCGGTCGACGGGGTCGGAGCTTGCTCGTTACGACCTCTCCGAGGACGCCTCCATGGAGACGGCCATGGTCTTCGGCGAGCTTTATCGCAACGCCGGCGAATGGAAGTTCCGCGCCATCGGGCAGGGTTACGCATCAGGGCTAGCTGGCATCGCCCGCGACTACGGCGTTAACGTCGGCTGACGCCGCTAGTACCAATTCGCGCCCATTCACTGCGCGCCCACTTTTTCCGTTCGAGGGGGAGTAGTTCCGTCCGTGGCTGTAAGAATCTTCAGGCTCTCTTTTGTGGTTACCGCTATCGCTCTTGCGGTGGCATTCATGTACGGCGCGCGCTCCGGCACCGCCGAGGGACTGAGAGTGCTGTTCCTCTGCGCCATCCTCGGCATCTTCGAAGTAACCCTGTCGTTCGACAACGCTGTTGTTAATGCGACAGTGCTGCGCCGGATGAGCGAATTCTGGCAGAAGATCTTCTTGACAATCGGCATCCTGATCGCAGTGTTCGGCATGCGGCTGGTGTTCCCGCTGGTGGTGGTGTGGATCACCGCTGGCCTCCCCCCGTTCAGGGCGCTCGACATCGCGCTGAATCCCCCCGCAGACGGGGCTGCCTACTTCCCCGACGGCTCGCCCAGCTATGAAACCGCGCTGACAGCAGCCCACCCTCAGATAGCGGCGTTCGGTGGCATGTTCCTGATGATGCTGTTCCTGAACTTCATCTTCTCTGAGCGTGAGATCACTTGGCTCTCGTGGCTTGAGCGGCCACTAGGCAGGGCTGGAAAGCTGGACCAACTTGCCGTCGCCGTGGCAGGAATAGCGCTGATTCTCGCAGCCGAGTTCATTGCCGACGACGCACATCGCTCAACGGTCCTGCTGGCTGGTTTGCTTGGCATGCTCACATACATAATCGTCGACGGCTTGGGGTCCATGTTCGAAGTCGACGAAGACGACGATTCGGAGGACAGCGAAGCCGAACCTGCTGGGCCCTCGAATTTGGCTGTCGTGACCGGAAAAGCCGGTTTCTTCCTGTTCCTCTATCTCGAGGTGCTAGACGCATCCTTCTCGTTCGACGGGGTGATCGGCGCGTTCGCCATCACATCGGACCCCATCATCATCGCGTTGGGTCTCGGCTTTATCGGTGCCATGTTTGTCCGGTCCTTGACGATCTTCTTGGTCCGAAAGGGAACCCTCGATGAGTACGTCTACCTGGAACACGGGGCGCACTGGGCAATCGGAGCTTTGGCTGTCATCCTGCTCGTGTCGCTCGGTGTCCATGTGAACGAGATCGTCACTGGCCTCATCGGTTTACTGCTGATCGTGGCGGCCTTTGTCTCAAGCATTTTGCGCAACAGGCGCGAAGCTGCGGAATCCGAGGAACTCAAGTCCGCGGAAGTCAGTTGAGGATGTCTACGCCCAACGATGCAAGGACCGATCACCCAGCGGAATCCCCGTGCCTGCTGGGTGGACGTTGAGATCCCGGCGCGACAACAAATTTCGCGCCTCGCTCCGAGAGGTATACCGACTCTCTGATTTCTTGAGCCTTTGTCTGACTCCGGCGGTACTGACGCGGCCGGGCAGCTCAGGCCATACGGCGATGCGATCCCCCATCGGCCTCTACGAAACCGAAGCGGTTGACTGCCAGAGAACCAAGATCGATTGGTCCGTGGTGAATGAAACGCCTGTAAGTCTTTACACGGCTGGCCCGGTGCTGGCTGACAGGATCGGTGTCGCCGTCCTGGCTGAGTGTGACTCATGAATCGCCTGGCCCCTGTGAGGGGTGCTCTTCCCAGGATC
>Ga0182748_1005073_pt1 | contig 10142 bp, 6 predicted proteins | sample eDN3rd37CKraftOP_FD_128877 | JGI IMG/M metagenome (GOLD analysis project Ga0182748, IMG submission 128877) | Enriched Organic Plus compost microbial communities from Emeryville, California, USA - eDNA 3rd pass 37_C Kraft OP (version 2) (version 2) ...
CCTAGCGGGGACATACAATCCAACTCGGCCACGGCCGCCCCAGTTTGTTGCTTCGACACCAGCAAGTCTGCCGGGTCGGCCGTGTGCCTCTCTCCCCTTAGTTGGGAGAAGAACCAAAAAAAAAGGATGGCCCCGAAGGGGGGCCATCCTTGCCAGACGCGGATTCCTGACGATTAGTAGTCGTAGGAAACCGACAGCTGGGTGTAGCGCGGGGTGGTGAACGAAATGCCCATGCCGTAGGTGTTGTGCACGGTGTAGGGCGAAGACTCCCACTCGGAGTACTGCAGGGTCGGCTTGCGCTGGTTCAGCGCGTTGAACACCTGCAGACCGAACGCCAGCTTGTTGCCGGCGAAGGCCGGACGGTAGCTCACGCCCAGGTCGAGGTTGGTCGTCCACGGGGTACGACCGGCATCGCCCGGACGCGACGGCTTGCCACCACAGGCGTGGTAGTAACCACCGTAACCCACCGGGTCGGCTGCCTCGCTGTCGGCCGGGATGCCACCAACGGTGTAGTAGCCCAGGCAGGAACGCGGAGCGCCCGACATCACACGCAGGTTGGCCGAAACCAGCCACTCGGGAGTGAACTGGTAGGCGCCGTAAGCCTTCAGCTGGTGACGACGGTCGTTAGCCATGTAGCCGCCGGCGTACCACATCAGGGCGGCGGCGTCCCAGTCCTGGGTCTTCGACACGCTGTCCTGGCCGATGTCGCTCTTCACCTGGCCCTCGGTGTTACCGGTGCTGCGCGACCAGGTGTAGTCGATGCGCGCCTGCCACTTGTCGTTGAAGGCGCGCTCCAGGTACAGGTTCACCGCGGCGTAGTTGCGCTTCGCCTTCTTGTCCAGACCCCAGTCGGCGGCGGTCATGGTGTAGTCGAAGTAGTTGCCGTCGGCGTCGATGGCGACGAAGGTATTGGTCAGGCCCGGGTTGAAGATCGGGCAGGAGTCGTTGAAGGTGACCGTGTCAGCGTCGTACCCCATCTTCTCCAGCTTGGCGACGATCTTGTCCGGATCGCAGATATCGTCGATGGCAGTACCCAGGCGACGATAGACCGCCTTCGCACCGTAGACCCAGTTGTCGCCCAGGGTCTTGTCGAAGCCGATGATGGCCTCATCCTGGTACTGCGACTTCAGGTCCTTGGCGGTAACGGTGGCCGGATCGATCGGCTGGCCATACTCGTTGTTGGCCGAAACCGGACCCGGGCCAAGCGGCGACAGGCCGGTCGGCACGCCGTTCGCGTCGATGCCGGAGTAGGTGAAGTACTCGCGGGTGTAGATCGAGGCGCTGGCGGCGCGGATCGCGACCTGGTTCGGCAGGGCCAGGTAGTAGCGACCCAGGTTACCGTAGACCTTCAGCGAAGAATCACCGAACACGTCCCAGCTGACGCCCAGGCGCGGGGCCCACTGGTCGCCGCTGTCCACATAGGCTTCGCCCGCCGAGTTCTTGTTGGTGAACTTGTCGTTGCGGATACCCAGCGACAGCATCACGTCATCGGTCAGGTACCAACGGTCCTCGATGAAGTACGCCTTCTGCTCGAGCGACATGCTGGTCGCCTCGGAGTAGATGTACTTCTGCACGTAGTACTCCTGGCCCGGAGCGCCGACGCCCAGCGACGGGTTGATCGCCGCGTTCGGGTTGGCGGTGCGCGAGTAGATCCACAGGTAGCCCGGGCCGGAGGTGGACTGACCCTCGTTGTGGGCGCTGTAGTACATGTTGTCGATACCGAAGGTCAGCTGGTGGTCGCCCAGCACCCACTCCAGGTCCGCACGCAGGCCGCGGGTCTTGTTACCAGCGTCCATGGCCTTGCCGTAGATCGCACCCTGCGCATTGCGGATCGGGGTGCCGCCGGTGTAGGCCGGATTCTGGTTGGTGACGCCGCTCAGGTACGGCAGCGAGCCACCCTCGCCCAGGTTGAACTGCAGGTTGTCGTGCTCGCTCTTGCCGTAGGTCGCGCTGAAGGTCAGGTTGTCCGACAGGTAGCCCGTGTACTTGGCGATGTAGTAGCGCGAGTTGTCCTTGGTGGTGTCCGGAGCAGACGGCAGGCGCTCGCCCTCGGTGCCGGTCTCGTAGTCGTACGCGTTGTAGTAACCGCTCTGACGGTCGTTGTGCTTGATGCCCGTCAGCTCGAGGATGTGGTCATCGCTGATGTTCCAGTCCAGCTTGGCGTACAGCTTCGGCGTATCGTAATCGTAGTGGGTACGCTGCTGGATGGCCGCGGCGGTGGAACCGGTCGAGATCTGGTCGACCTGCTCCTGTTCGGCCGCAGCGAACACGAACAGCTTGTCCTTGATCAGCGGACCGCCCGCATAGGCGCTGTAGACCAGGCTCTGGGTCTTGTCGCCGCCGCGGCGACGGTACAGGGCACCAGCCTTGTCAGGATCCTGGTAATCCCAACCTTCCGGCAGCTGCTCGTTCGGGTAGTAAACGTCCTTCGGCGAGTTGGCCAGATCACGGGGGCGGAACACCACCTGGCCGCCGAACTTCCACTCATTGGTACCGCGCTTACCGACCTGGTTGATCACGCCACCGTCGGAACGACCATAACGGGCGCTGTAACCGCCGGTGTAAGTCTCCTGCTGGTCGATCGCGCCATAGGGCAGGCCCACGCCGCCGATGTTGGACAGCGGATGGCCGGTCGCGAAGCCGTTGATGTAGTAGGCGTTCTCGCTGACGCCGGCGCCACCGAAGGACACGACGTTGCCAAACTCCGCGCTGCCCTTGACCGCGCCGGGGGCCAGCATAGCGATGGACTCGGCCGAACGGGCCAGCGGCAGCTTGGCCAGCTGCTCGGCAGTGATGACGGTGCGCGAGTCGACGCTGGTCACGTCGACCGGGCTGACCATGCTCCCCACGACGGTGACGCTCGCCAGGGTGGTCGGGCCGCCCGAGGAGAAGGACACGTCCACGCCCTGACCGACGCGCAGCTGCACGCCCTTGCGGATGTCGACGACTTCGTCGCCGCGACGCAGGGTCACGGTGTACTGGCCGACCGGCAGGGAGCCGATGGAGTAACGGCCGTTGGCATCGGCCTGGACGACGCGAGTCAGACCCGTGTCGCTGGTGATCTCGATGCTGGAACCGGCCGGAACCGCACCGTAGATGCTACCGGTGGTGCTCTGGGCGTAGGCCTGTTCGGCCGGGATCATGGTGGCCACAGCACCGGACAGCGCCAGTGCCAGCAGGCTCACCTTCATATAGTTACGGCGGCGGCTGTCACCGCCCTTAGTTGCAAAAGACATTAGTCCTCTCGATTCAAATGCTTATGGGACAGTGGCCGCGAAGCTAAGCCTCGCCAGCGGTCCCAACCTATACCATTTCAAATAAAAATTAAAGTTACGTTACTGACTCGCAAAGGAAGCCTTGTAAGCACCACAAAGGTGCGCTATGTGCCCCCGTTTGGATCTACAGAAGGCCCGCTGTAGCGCCTTTGGCGAGCAGTTCCGGCCCAATCCCCATTCAGGTGCATTCATAGCCAAAGGGAATTAGCAAGCGCATCCCAGAAACAGATCGTCCCAAACATAGAATGAACTAATGAAACGCCCCGTATGGTGGGCGCTGGGACCGGGTCGTATTCAGGCGCGGTGGTAGGGGTGGTTGGCCAGCATGGCCGCGGCGCGGTACAGCTGCTCGGCCACCACCAGGCGCACCAGCATGTGCGGCAGGGTCAGCGGGCCCAGGGACCAGGATTCGTGGGCCATGGCCCTGACCTCGGGGGCGTGCCCTTCCGGGCCGCCAATCAGGAACGCCAGGTCGCGACCCTGCTGCCGCCAGTGCTCCATGCGCGCGGCCAGCTGTTCGGACGACCACGGCTTGCCGGGCACGTCCAGCGCGACCACGTGTGCGTTCTTCGGCAGCGCCGCCAGCACGCGCCGGCCTTCGTCCTCGATCGCCCGCAGCGGATCGCGGCCCTTGCCGCGCAGGCCCGGCTCCACTTCCACCAGTTCCAGCGGCATCCAGTGCGAGAGCCGCTTGCGGTACTCGGCGAAACCCTCGGCCACCCAGGAGGGAGCGCGTTCGCCGGTTGCGATCAGACGTGCCTTCATCGGCACATGATACGCACCACCAGGCCGCAGCCAGGCCGCACCGCGCCTGCCTGCGCAATGCACGGCCTCTCCTGCCCGCTCCCTGGCTGCCACCGGATCCGCGCGCCAGTCACGCGGGCGGGAACGAGCGGCTGGCCGGGGCAGCGGAGGCCGCGGCGGGCCGGCACGCCCGATTGCGTCACACCGCCTTCCCGCGGCCGGCGGGCGTCAGGAGCGGCGGCGATCAACCCGGCACAACCCCGGCAGCGAGGCGGTTGCGGGGGCCGCAGTCGCACCAGGCAGCAGGCGCATCGGCGCGCCACGCACGCGCGGGCACGCCTTCTGCACGCAGGAGCGCGACGCCCGCCGGCGCAGGAACGCAAAGGCCGCGCCCAGGCGCGGCCCTTGCTTCGTGCGGTGCCGCCCGCATGCGCGGGCGCTGGATCAGCCGGCGTCGTCGACGTCCGCGGTCGAGCGCGGCTGCTGGTCGCCGACGCTCCACAGCCGCTCCAGCGCGTAGAACTCGCGCACCCGCGGCAGCATGACGTGGACGATCACGTCGCCCAGGTCCACCAGCACCCACTCGGCCTCGCGCTCGCCTTCCACGCCAAGCGGCTGCGCGCCGAGCTTCTTGGCGAACTTCACCACCTCGTCGGCGATGGACTTCACGTGGCGGGTGGATGTACCCGAGGCGATCACCAGGTGGTCGGCCACGCTGGTCTTGCCGCGCACGTCGATCTCCACGACGTCCTTGGCCTTGATCTCCTCCACCGCGGCGCGCACGGCGGCAAGCAGCTTGTCGGCGGAAGGGGGCGGCTCGGGCAGCCGGGGCTTGATGACGTGGGCCTGGTTGTTCAAGGAAGACTCGAGGTAGCTGGGGAATGGCCGGCACTTGGCCGACAGGGGTGCGGATTATACCGGCGGCGGCGTCACGTACCCGTCACGCCGCACCCTGCCCGGCACCGTACAGGCCGTGGCGGAGGATGTAGCCGGCCACTGCCGGCGGCACCATGCCCTGCCAGCCCGGATCGCCGGCGGCGATCGCGGCTCGCACCGCGCTGGCCGACTGCGGATGCAGCGGCTGCCGCAGCGGCAGGATCCGGCCGCCGGCGGCCGCGGCCAGCGCCGCCGGCGAGTCGCACCAGCGCCCTTCGGTGGCTGCCGCCAGCTCCGGTGGCAGCCCGCGGTCGACCGGCTCGTCGCCGCGACTGGCCACCACCAGGTGCGCCAGCGACAGGATCTCCCGCCACTGGTGCCACTGCGGCAGCGAGCGGAAGCTGTCGGCGCCCAGCAGCAGCGCCAGCGGCGCGTCTCCGCCGTGCAGCACGCGCAGTTCGCGCAGGGTGTCGATGGTCCAGGACGGGCCACTGCGCTCCAGCTCGCGCCGGTCCACGCGCAAGCGCCGATCGCCGGCCGCGGCCACATCGAGCATGCGCGCACGATGGTGGGCGCTGGCGCCGGGCACGGCGCGGTGCGGCGGATCGGCGGCCGGGGCCAGGGTCACCGGCACGCCGAACGCGTCGGCGGCTGCGCGGGCGATGGCCAGGTGGCCGCAGTGGACCGGATCGAAGGTGCCGCCGTACCAGAGCCTGAGCATGGCCGGCGGACTCACCCGGCGGTCGCGAGCAGCCGGGTGGCGGGGGTATCGGCGATTGCCAGCAGCAGCCGCTCCAGCAGCAGCCACGGATCGCCGGCGGCGCGGCCCTTGGCCGCGCGGTCCACGCGCGAGGCGTAGGCGGCGAACCGGTTCCAGCGCAGCGGCGCGGCGTGCCGCTGCAGGGCACGCTTGAACGGCGCCTGGCGTGCCTCCCACAGGCCTTGCGACTTCATTTCCGCGGCGAGGTTGGCGCCACGCGCCTGGGCACGGGCCAGCGCGGCGGCGCGCAGCAGCTCGCGGATCACCACCGGCATCAGCCCGGCCACCTGCTCGCCCTCGGCGCGCAAGCCGGCCAGCATGCGCCGCACCTGCGCCGCCTGGCCGGACAGCGCGGTCTCGACCAGGCGGAACACGTCGTAGCGGGCGGCGTCGGCCACCAGCGATTCCATCGTGTCCAGGTCAAGGGTCGCGCCCGGTGCCAGCAGCGCCAGCTTGTCGATCTCCTGCGCGGCAGCCAGCAGGTTGCCCTCCACCCGCTCGGCCAGGCCCTGGACCGCCTCGGGGCTGGCGCGCAGGCCGCGGTCGCGCAGCCGGCGCTCGATCCAGCCCGGCAACTCGTGCGGCTTGAGCGCCCAGGCGATGGAGACCACGCCGTGCCTGGCGACCGCTTCGTACCACTTGCCCTGGTGCGCCTTGCTCCATTCGTTGGCCACGATCAGCAGGGTTACGTCCGGCGGCGGGTTGGCGCAGAAGGCCATGATGACTTCCGAACCGGTCTTGCCCGGCTTGCCATTGGGCAGGCGCAGTTCCAGCAGGCGGCGCGAGGCGAACAGGCCGGGCGCGTCGAAGCTGGCCGATAGCGCATCCCAGTCCGGCTCGCGGCCATCGGCCTCGAACACCTCGCGCTCGGCGCCCTCGGCGCGCGCGCGCGCGCGCACCGCGTCGGCGGCTTCCAGCACGTGCAGGGTTTCCGGGCCTGCGACCAGATAGGCCGGCTGCAGCGGCTGCTTGCCCACATGCGCGACCAGCTGTTCGGGCTTCAGCTCCATCGGGCCGGGCCTGGCTGCATCGGATTCACCGCACCGGGGCGTCGAGGGAGGCGGGCCCCTCTTCCGTCGCCCCGGCTTCGCCCGGCACGGGCGCGGCCGGCGTGGCCTCCGGCGCACGCACCGGGCGCGCGCGCGAGGGATCGGCGCGGACCACGCTGTCGAGCCGGCGCAGGATCGAGGCGGCCATCTCGCGGCGCAGCTCGTCGGCCAGGATCTCGCGCTCGCTGCTGGTGCCGGTGGCGTCCTCCGGCGGCGACACGTAGTCGCGTGCCAGTTCCACCGACTGCCGCGGCACCAGCACGGTGCCGTCGCCCAGCACCGCGGTGAACACGGTGGCGTAGCGCAGCGAGAATTCCTGGGCGCGGCCCTGCTCGTCGATCGCGATCGGCAGGTCACCCCAGCGCTCGGACAGCACTTCCAGGCGCAGCACCTCGCCCCCGGCGGTGCCCTCGTCGGCCACCTTGGCGCCGGCGTTGCGCAGGTTGCGCTCCAGCAGGGCCACCAGCGAGCTGTACGGGGTGCTCGAGTACACCTGCACCGGCGGCGCATCGCTGGGCAGGGCGATGCGGTCGCGCAGGTGGAAGCCGCATCCGGCCAGGGCCAGGGTGGCGAGGAAGAGCAGCGCCCGGGCGGGCGGGGACGCGGTCGCAATCATGTGGAGAAGTCTGGACGAGGCCGCGACGGGCGGCAACAGGCGCGAAGCCTGACCGATTCCCCGTGAACGCCGCTTGAGAGCACCGGCGCCGGCACTGCCACCCGGATGCAATACGCGCAGCGCGGATCGGGGGATGGACGTTCAAGGCGTGGGTGCCAAGGCTCCTCCGCACCGACAGCGCCAGGCGGGAACAACCGACGCTACCTCCCCCCCAGGTTGGGTGCTGTCCGCACGCAGCGCGCACGGGGGATGGAGGCATGGCAGCGGCGGGGCCCAAGGTTCCGCAAGGAACCTTGGGCAAGCGGCCGCAGGCCGCACCCACCGTGAACATCGGCGCCGCTACGCGGCGACGATGTTCACGATCTTGCCCGGCACCACGATCACCTTGCGGATGGCCAGGCCTTCCAGGTACTTGGCCGCGTTCGGCTCGGCCTTGGCCAGGGCCTCGATCTGGTCGCGCGGGGCGTCGGCGGCGACCTCGATGGTGCCGCGCAGCTTGCCGTTGACCTGCACCGCCAGGGTCACCGCGTCGCGCACCAGCGCCGCCGGGTCGGCCTTCGGGAACGGCACGTCCTCCAGCAGCGTCTCCGGGTGGCCCAGCACCTGCCACAGCGCGTGGCTGGCGTGCGGGGTGATCGGGTTGAGCAGCAGCACCGCCGCCTCCAGCGCCTCCTGGCGCACGGCGCGGCCCTGCGGGCTGGCGTCGTCGAACTTCGAGACCGCGTTGAGCAGCTCCATCACCGCGGCGATGGCGGTGTTGAAGGCGTGGCGCACCTCGTAGTCGTGGCCCACCTTCTCGATGGTCTCGTGGGTCTTGCGCCGCAGCGCCTTCTGCCCGGCATCCAGCGCGGACACGTCCAGCGCCGGCGCGGGGCCGTCGGCGGCGTGCTTCTGCACCTGCGACCACAGCCGGCGCAGGAAGCGCGCCATGCCGTCCACGCCGGCCTCGTTCCACTCCAGCGACTGCTCCGGCGGCGCGGCGAACATCGAGAACAGGCGCACGGTGTCGGCGCCGTACTTGTCGACCATAGCCTGCGGGTCCACGCCGTTGTTCTTGGACTTGGACATCTTCTCGGTGCCGCCGACCAGCACCGGCTGGCCGTCGGTGCGCAGCACCGCGCCGGTGACGCGCCCGCGCTCGTCGCGCTGCACGTCGACGTCGGCCGGGTTGATCCAGTCCTTCGAACCGTCCGGGTTCTGCCGGTAGTAGGTGTCGGCGATGACCATGCCCTGGGTCAGCAGGTTGGTCGCCGGCTCGTCGCTGTCCACCAGGCGCGCATCGCGCAGCAGCTTGTGGAAGAAACGGAAGTACATCAGGTGCAGGATCGCGTGCTCGATGCCGCCGATGTACTGGTCGACCGGCAGCCAGTAGTTGCCGCGCTTGTCGACCATCTCCCGCGCCTTGGGCGAGGTGTAGCGTGCGTAGTACCAGCTCGACTCCATGAAGGTGTCGAAGGTGTCGGTCTCGCGCTCGGCGTCGGCGCCGCACTCCGGGCACTTGCACTTGCGCCATTCGGGATCGGCCTTGATCGGCGAGCCGACGCCGGTGAACTCCACGTCCTCCGGCAGCAGCACCGGCAGCTGGTCCTCCGGCACCGGCACCGCGCCGCACTTGTCGCAGTAGATCACCGGGATCGGGCAGCCCCAGTAGCGCTGGCGGCTCACGCCCCAGTCGCGCAGGCGGTAGTTGACCCGGCGCTGGCCGCGGCCCTGGCGCTCGAAGCGCTCGGCCAGGGCCTCGAACGCGCCGCGGTAGTCCAGGCCGTCGAACTCGCCGGAATTGACCAGCTCCAGGTCCTCCCGGGTCTTGTCGCCGTACCAGTCGCGCCAGGCCTGCGCATCCCAGGTCGCCTCGTCCTCGTTGCGCGGCGACTTGAGGCGGATCACCTGCACCTTGGGCAGGCCGTACTTGCTGGCGAACTCGAAGTCGCGCTGGTCGTGGCCGGGCACGGCCATCACCGCGCCGGTGCCGTAGCCCATCAGCACGAAGTTGGCGACCCAGATCGGCACCTGCTCGCCGGTGACCGGGTGCACCGCCTTCAGGCCGGTGTCCATGCCGCGCTTTTCCTGGGTCTCGATGTCGACCTCGGAGACGCTGCCGCGCTTGAGCTCATCCAGGAACGCCGCCAGCGCCGGATTGGCGGCGGCGGCCTTGACCGCCAGCGGATGCTCGCCGGCGATGGAAACGAAGGTCACGCCCATCAGCGTGTCCGGGCGGGTGGTGAATACCCGGATCGGCTCCAGCGCCGCGCCGGCCGCGTCGACCACCTCGAACTGGATCTCCAGGCCCTCGGAGCGGCCGATCCAGTTGCGCTGCATGGTCTTGACCGCCTCCGGCCAGCCCGGCAGCTCGTCCAGGCCGTCCAGCAGCTCCTGGGCGTAGTCGGTGATGCGCAGGAACCACTGCGGGATCTCGCGCTTCTCCACCAGCGCGCCGGAGCGCCAGCCGCGGCCGTCGATCACCTGCTCGTTGGCCAGCACGGTCTGGTCCACCGGGTCCCAGTTGACCACCGCGTTCTTGCGGTAGGCCAGGCCCTTGCGCATCAGGCGCACGAACATGCGCTGCTCGTGCACGTAGTACTCGGGCGTGCAGGTGGCGAACTCGCGCGACCAGTCGATGGCGTAACCCAGCGACTTCAGCTGGGCGCGCATGTGCTCGATGTTCTTGTAGGTCCATTTAGCCGGGGCGACCTTGTTCTTGATCGCCGCGTTTTCCGCCGGCAGGCCGAACGCGTCCCAGCCCATCGGCTGCAGCACGTTGTGGCCGGTCATGCGCTTGTAGCGGCTGATCACGTCGCCGATGGTGTAGTTGCGCACGTGGC
>Ga0182748_1005074_pt1 | contig 10141 bp, 7 predicted proteins | sample eDN3rd37CKraftOP_FD_128877 | JGI IMG/M metagenome (GOLD analysis project Ga0182748, IMG submission 128877) | Enriched Organic Plus compost microbial communities from Emeryville, California, USA - eDNA 3rd pass 37_C Kraft OP (version 2) (version 2) ...
CCGTCGAGATACCAGGAGAAATCGACGCTCAGGCTTTCGATCCACCTATAGCCGCCGCTGACCGCTTGACCACCGGCGATAATGCCGAGAAAACCGGCGAAGTGATAAAAGAGGAATGCGGGGACGAGTGCCAGTATCCAGGCGGCGTTGTGGCCGAAAGCACGGACCAGGGGGGGAGCGGCAGCAGCTCCCAAAAACGGCAGGATGAGAGCAAGGAAAGTCAACCATTGCCCGTCTGCTGCCATCGGTCCCCCTTAGCTTTGATCCTACCCCGAAAGCGCGTCGCCGCGCTCCCCAAACGTGGTCGTGACATAGACGTTCATGTCCGTGCGGGCAAGGCAGGCGTGACAATCGGCCCTGATATTCACGGAGTTGTCAGCCGCCGCGGCTACCGGGCTGACAAACGAGCACGTAAGCTCCTACATAACGGCAAACAGAACGGAGATATAATGATGACTGGCGAGACCCGCCCAAAGATCCAGAAATCCGACGAGGAGTGGCGCAAGGACCTGACGCCCGAGCAATATCACGTCACGCGCGAGCACGGCACCGAGCGTGCCTTCACCGGCCCCTATTGGGACAACAAGCGCGAAGGCCTCTATCGCTGCGTGGCCTGCGGCCGCCCGCTTTTCTCCTCCGAGACCAAATACGATTCCGGCACGGGATGGCCAAGCTTCTATGCTCCGATGGACGATGACGCCGTTAGCCTGCACAAGGACCAGTCCTATTCCATGACGCGCACGGAGGTACGCTGCGCGGAGTGCGACTCCCATCTTGGCCACGTGTTCGACGACGGCCCCGCGCCCACCGGCTTGCGCTATTGCATGAACGGCAATGCTTTGAACTTCGAGGAGAAGTGAGCGCAGCACCCTCGCATCCCCCTCTGGCCCGCCGGCCATCTCCCCCGCAAGGGGGAAATCACGCCGGTGGCTTGCTCCGGCACCTGTCTTGCAGCGCTGACGATTAGGGGAAGCCGTTGCGGCAGCCGATCTCCCCTTATGGGAGAGATGGCCGGCAGGCCAGAGAGGGGCGCGAAAGGAAGTTATCGTCCGCAGCTAGCCATGATCCCTCACTAGCCCTAAAAACGCGCCAGCCAAGGCCGCTTTATTTCAGCACCTCAGGAGTTTTCTCCATGTCCCCCCGCTCCCCGTTCCCTGCCCTGCCCGCGCCGAAAGCCGACAAGCGGCCTGTCACCGACACCCGGCACGGCTTCACCCGTACTGACGAGTACGGCTGGCTGAGGGCCGGGAATTGGCAGGAGGTGCTCAGGAATCCGGCGGCGCTCGCGGACGATATCCGTGCGCATCTGGAGGCCGAGAACGCCTATCACGAAGCCATGATGGAAGACACGAAGGAGCTGCAGAAGCTCCTTTTTGCCGAGATGAAGGGGCGCATCAAGGAAGACGAAAGCTCCGTCCCGATGAAGGACGGCCCCTTCGCTTACGGCAGCGCCTATCGCAAGGGCGGTGAGCATCCGCGCTTCTTCCGCACGCCGCGGGAAGGGGGCGCGGAGGATGTGCTGCTCGACGGCGACTGGGAGGCGGAAGGCAAGAGCTATTTCCACATCGGCGGCGTCGGGCATTCCCCCGACCACCGCTATCTGTTGTGGAGCATCGACGACAAGGGCTCGGAGTTCTTCACGCTGCGCGTGCGCGATCTTGAGACCAAGCGCGACTTGGCCGACCATGTGGAGGGCACCAATGGCTCGGGCACGTTCACGGCCGACGCCCGCGGCTTCTATTACACGCGGCTCGACGACAACCACCGGCCATCAAAGGTTTTCTATCATGCGATAGGCGCGGATTCCGCCCAAGACCGGCTGGTCTATGAGGAGGCCGACCCCGGCTTTTTCATGAATGTGTTCGGCAGCCGGCTCGATGACTTCATCTTCATCTCAATCCACGACCATGAGACAAGCGAATATCGCATCCTTCCCGCCAATGATCCTCATGCCGAGCCGCGAATCGTGGCGCCGCGCGAGCCTGGGATCCGCTACGATATCGAGCCCGCGGGCGAAGAGTTCTTCATCCTGACCAACCGCAACGGCGCGAAGGACTTCAAGATCATGACAGCGCCGGCGGCGGACCCCTCGCCCGCCAACTGGCGCGAGCTGGTGCCGCACGAGCCTGGCCGGCTCATAATGTCTTTCCTCGCCTTCAAGGACTACCTCGTGCGTCTTGAGCGCAAGGATGGGCTGCCGCGCATCGTCGTTCGCGAGCGCGCCAGCGGCGAAGAGCATGTGATCGCCTTCGCGGAGGAGGCCTACGCGCTCGCCCTTTACGGTGCCTACGAGTACGACACGGATGTCTTCCGCTTCTCCTATTCTTCGATGACCACGCCCGCGCAGGAGTTCGATTACGACATGCGCACGCGCGAGCGCGTCCTCCTGAAGACGCAGGAGGTGCCTTCAGGCCATAACCCGGAAGACTATGTGACGCGCCGATTGATGGCGACAGCACCCGACGGCGAGCAGGTGCCGATCTCGCTCGTCCACCGCCGCGATCTGCCGCTCGACGGTTCGGCGCCCTGCCTTCTTTACGGCTATGGCGCCTATGGCATCACCATCAGCGCCTCCTTCCGCACAAATCCGCTATCGCTGGTCGACCGTGGCTTCGTCTATGCCATCGCCCATATCCGCGGCGGCAAGGACAAAGGTTTTGCCTGGTATGAGGACGGCAAGCGGGAGAAGAAGGTGCATACCTTCACCGACTTCATCGCCTGTGCCCGGCACCTCGTGGCGCAGGGCTATACGAGCCACGACCGGCTCGTCGCCGAAGGCGGCTCGGCGGGTGGCATGCTGATTGGCGCAGTCGCAAATATGGCGCCGAAGGATTTCCGCGGCCTGGTGGCGGCGGTCCCGTTTGTCGACGTGCTCAACACGATGCTGGACGAAACGCTGCCGCTCACCCCGCCCGAATGGCCGGAATGGGGAAACCCCGTTGCGAGCAAGCAGGATTACGAAACCATCGCGTCCTATTCCCCTTACGATAATGTACGCGCGCAGCCCTATCCGGCCATCCTGGCGCTTGCCGGGCTGACGGACCCGCGCGTGACCTATTGGGAGCCGGCGAAATGGGTGGCGCGCCTGCGCGATTACAACACGAGCGAAAATCCCATCCTGCTCAAGGTCAATATGGAGGCCGGACATGCCGGCGCCTCCGGCCGCTTCTCACGCCTGGAAGAGACGGCGCTTAGCTATGCGTTCATGATGAAGGCGGTGGGGATGGAGGAATAAGGGAGTAAGGCAGTAGGGCAGTAACGCAGCCGGATTATCTTTCGCCTATTGGAACGCCGCAGCGTTGCAATGTTCAGGCATGGATCCTCGGGTCAAGCCCGAGGATGACGAGCGCAAAAAGAACGTTTTCACCAGTCGCCGGCGCTGGAGATTTGCAGAAGCCTCCCCACCTCGTCATCCTCGGGCTTGACCCGAGGATCCATGCCTGAACGCCTGCATTGGCAAGACCACCAAAAGCAAGGGCAAGAGGAATTTATCCTACTACCTACCGCCCTACTCCCCCAAAAAGAAAACCCGGCTTAAAGCCGGGCTCTTTTTTCATAGACTTTCAGCCGTTCAGCCGCGCGCCTTTTCGTAAAGCTCCAGGACGTAGTCCCAGTTGACGAGATTATCGACGAAGGCTTCCAGATATTTCTGCCGGGCGTTGCGGTAATCGATGTAATAGGAGTGCTCCCAGACATCGACACCGAGGATCGGCGTGCCGCCATGGACCAGCGGGTTCTCGCCATTCGGCGTCTTCATGATCTCGAGCTTGCCGTTCTTGACCGCAATCCATGCCCAGCCAGAGCCGAACTGCGTCATGCCGGCCTGCACGAAATCGTTGCGGAACTTGTCATAGCCGCCGAGATCGCTGTCGATCGCCGTCTGCAGCGCGCCGGGCAGGCTCTTGCCGCCGCCGCCCTTCTTCATCCATTTCCAGAAATGAACGTGGTTGAAATGCTGGCCGGCATTGTTGAAGAGCGGCTGATTCTTGCCATAGGACTGCTTGACGATTTCCTCCACCGAGAGGTTGTCGAGCCCGGCTTCGGCCGCAAGCTTGTTGCCTGTGTCCACATAGGCCTTGTGATGCTTGTCGTGATGGAATTCCAGCGTTTCCTTCGACATGTAAGGCTGCAAAGCTTCATAGTCGTAGGGCAGGTCCGGCAGTTCAAAGGCCATATTCGTCTCCCTCAGAAAGGTGGTTGAAAATCCACAAACCGCAGATGGGGCGGGCAGCCCGTTTTGGCAACCGTTCCCTGATGATCTCTTAACAGGCGGCGCAATCAGCGTCGAACAAGCTTAGCCCCATTTAGACCATCGCAATCGGCTTGGCTACCTTGTCCGGCGCCGCTTGACGATCCCTCCCGGCGAGCCAATTCCTCTTTATGTGCAACGCTGCGGAAAGCTTCAGCCTTTGGAAAGCTTTTCCCGGAATTCTCCGTGGTGCCCGCGCGATGACGTCTGGGTCAGGATAGCAGAATGCGATTTTCAGCCTTTGTCTTTGATGCTTACGGCACGGTTTTCGACGTGCATTCGGCCGTCCGCCGCCATGCGGGAGATATAGGGCCGGCAGGCCAGACGCTTTCGGAAATCTGGCGTGCCAAGCAGCTCGAATATTCGTGGATCGGCACGCTCATGGATGACTATGCCGATTTTTGGGTGCTGACGGAGCGCGCGCTCGATTTTGCCTTCAAGAAAGTGCCCTCCGCTGATCCGGCGCTGAAGCAGAAGCTTCTGGAGGCCTATTGGCGCCTCGACTGTTACCCGGAAGTTCCCGCCGTGCTGTCGGCCCTGAAATCGAGCGGGGCGAGAATTTCCATCCTGTCGAACGGCTCGCCGGAAATGCTCGAAGCGGCGCTGCGTTCCTCCGCGCTCGATACGGTCGTGGATGATGTCTTTTCCGCTGACATGGTGGGCAAGTTCAAGACGCATCCGGCCGTCTACGAACTCGTTACCACCGCGCTCAGGGTCTATCCGGACGCGGTCTCCTTCCAGTCCGCTAACCGGTGGGATGTGGCAGGCGCCGGCAGCTTCGGTTTCCGCACGGTCTGGATCAACCGCAGCGATCAGCCGGACGAATACCACGAATATCCGCCGCAACTCATCCTTCCGTCATTGAAGGGTCTGCTGACCGACCGATGACCGATTCGTGACCCGACGTGCGTTGCACAATTGCAATAGGCGGCGAACAATATGGCCAGGATTAAGTTTCCAGCTTGCTTCCGACGCAACAAGGTTGGATTTGCACCGCAATGAATTACCCGGTTATCCGAGTATTAGCCGACGCATATATCTCTGCCTCCTCCCGCATTGATTGTTCTTGTCCTCCCGAGACCTATGGCCATGTCCTCAACAGTTGAACCTTCCCGCACCATGTCCCGCCGCGCGTTCCTGACAGCCAGCTTGGTGGGTGCTGCATCCCTTTCAGGCTGTGTGAACGTGCCTTCCACCGCTCCGATCGTGTCCTTCCAGCCCGCACTTCCTCCGGTCGAGCCGCGCTCCAATTCGGAGATGTACGCCGCGATGGTCGACGGCGGCTACGAAATTCCAGCCGTACCGGTCTCCAGGATGGACCCGCGTTATCTGCGGCAGGAAGTTGTTGATCCAACGGGCGAAGCTCCCGGATCGATCGTGATCGATACCTCCCAGCATTTCCTATACCTGGTCCGGGGCGGCGGCCGCGCGATGCGTTACGGCGTTGGGCTCGGCCGTGAAGGCTTCGCCTGGGCGGGCCGCGCGCAGATCGACCGCAAGGCGATGTGGCCGAAATGGCATCCGCCGGCAGAGATGATCGAGCGCCAGCCGGAGTTGGAGAAGTACAAGACCGAATACGATAAGGCGACCAACGAGTGGCGGGGCGGCATGGAGCCCGGCATCATGAATCCGCTCGGCGCCCGCGCGATGTATCTGTATCAGGATGGTAAGGACACGCTCTACCGCATCCACGGCTCTCCCGAGTGGTGGTCGATCGGCAAATCGGTGTCCTCCGGCTGCGTGCGCATGATCAATCAGGACGTGATCGATCTCTACGACCGCGTTCCGGAGGGCACGCCTGTGCTGGTGACGAGCGGTCTTCGCACGGTCTAGGCGACGGCCCCATTGGCCTGCCGGTCATCTCCCCCACAAGGGGAAGATTGAGCCGGCCGTGCGGCACCTGTTCTGCAACATTGATGATTGGCGAAAGCAGGTAAGAAAGTCGATCTCCCCCCTTGAGGGGGAGATGGCCGGCAGGCCAGAGGGGGGCGCGAAGGGGCGCCCGGTCAACCCGCCAACGTTTAGCTCACCTTCTCCGCGTCAGGCTGCCCAGCACCCCGCGAATGAGCTCGCGGCCAAGCGTGGTGCCCACGGAGCGCACGACGGACTTGATCGCCGCTTCCGTGACCGTCTGGCGGCGGGAGGAGCTGCCATTGGAGCTTCTGCGGCTCGGATTGGATCTTTGGCTGCGCCCCCCGAAATCCGGAAGCGTCCAGCCGCCACCGGTCTGCTGCGCCTCTTCGGGCTGGGCCTCAGCCGCCTTCGCCTGTGCCCGCTTCTGCAAGATCTCAAAGGCGGATTCCCGGTCGACCGGTTTGTCGTATTGGCCAGCGACAGGGCTGCCCTGAACCAGCGACTGGCGCTCGGCATCCGTAATCGGTCCCAAGCGCGAGGAAGGCGGCCGGACCAGCGTTCGCTGCACCATGGACGGGATGCCCTTCGCCTCCAGGGTGGAGACCAGCGCTTCGCCCACGCCGAGCTGGGTTATCGTCGCGAAAGAATCGAAGTCGGGGTTGGGGCGGAAAGTATCCGCGGCCGTCTTCACCGCCTTCTGCTCGCGCGGCGTATAGGCGCGTAGCGCGTGCTGGACGCGGTTGCCAAGCTGCGCGAGCACCGTTTCCGGCACGTCGATCGGGTTCTGCGTGACGAAATAGACGCCCACGCCCTTCGACCGAATAAGGCGCACCACCTGCTCCACCCGGTCGATCAGCGCCTTGGGCGCATCGTCAAAGAGAAGATGGGCCTCGTCGAAGAAGAAGACGAGCTTCGGCTTTTCCGGGTCGCCAACTTCCGGCAATTCCTCGAACAGTTCCGAGAGAAGCCACAGCAGGAAAGTGGAGTAGAGGCGCGGGTTCATCATCAGCTTGTCCGCGGCAAGCACGCTGACCATGCCGCGCCCGTCGAGCGTGGTGCGCATCAGATCGGCAAGTTGAAGCGCCGGCTCGCCGAAGAAATGCTCGCCGCCCTGCTGCTCCAGGATAAGCAGCGAACGCTGGATCGCGCCGACGGACTGCTTGTTGACATTGCCATATTGCGCCGAGATCTCGTCCGCCCGCTCGGCAACATTCGACAAGAGCGCCTGAAGATCCTTCAGGTCGAGAAGGAGCAGGCCTTCCTGGTCCGCGATGCGGAATGCGATGTTCAGCACTCCCTCCTGTGCCTCCGTCAGATTCATGAGGCGCGAGAGAAGCAGCGGTCCCATCTCCGAAATGGTGGCGCGGATCGGATGTCCCTTCTCCCCGAAGATGTCCCAGAAAATGACGGGGCAGGCTTCGAAGGTGTAAGGATCGAGCTTGACCTCCGCAGCCCGCTTCAGAAGAAAATCCTTCTCCTCGCCGGGCATTGCAATACCGGAGAGATCGCCCTTCACATCGGCGCAGAAAACGGGGACGCCCGCATCAGAAAAGCCCTGCGCCAGCACCTGCAGCGTCACCGTCTTGCCGGTGCCGGTCGCCCCGGTGACGAGGCCATGCCGATTCGCATACCCCAAAAGCAGTTGTTCGGCCCGCTGGTAGCTGTCGTCCTTATGCCGGCTCGCGCCAATGAAGATGCTGCTGTCCTGGTCTGCCATTCCACTCCCTCGCTTTCAGTCCGCCCGCTCGGATACGGTAAAACCGCCAGGTTAATATCTCACACGCACTCCTGCCTGTCATCGCGGTCTCGCCCGTGCACGGGGCTGAAATCCTGCCAAGTCGAATGGATTGGATTGCTTCTCCGGCCTGCTGAGCGTGTCGAGGCGGCCGAAAGGAGGAGAAGTTACAGGCTGCTCTTCAAGCCAAGGTTGATGCAGAGGTGCATTGCAGCAAGCCGCGGCTCATCCTAAACTCATTGGGTCATATGACGCGAACGGAGGCACGATGGATCGGTCGATCCTGAAGAATGCGGACTTCCCGGCGGTCGACCGCCGGCAGTGGCTGGAACTCGTCGCCAAGTCTTTGGGCAAGGATACGGATTTCTCGTCGCTGATCCGCCATACGGATGATGAATTGCCGATCGAGCCGCTCTATGAGCGCGCCAGCGGCGCTTCCGCGCTCACCCGCGTCGATCCCGTTTCCTCGTGGAAGCTGATCCAGCGCATGGACGATCCGGACCCGGCACGGGCCAACGCGCAGGCAAGGGAGGATCTGGAAAAGGGCGCGACGGGGCTTTCCATCATCTTCGCCGGTGCTCCTAACGCCTTCCGCTATGGTCTGCCGGCCACGGCCGAGGCGCTGGAGACAGCCCTTGCCGGATTGCCGCTCGAAGACGTGCATCTGAGGATCGACGTCCATCCGCAAAGCCGCGCATCCGTCGACTGGCTGGCTGCTGTGCTCAAGAAGCACAAGGCCGATCCGGCGCGGCTCAGCCTCTCCTTCGGCATCGATCCCGCCTCGCTCTTTGCGGGAACGGGCCGGCTGCGCATGTCTATCGAGGCGCTGGAAGCTTCCATGCCGCAGTCGCTCGCGGGTTATTTCGTCCTCTCGCTCTCCGGGGTCCTGCTCGAGGCCGATGGCCGCGTTTTCCACAATGCCGGCGCCACGGAAGCGCAGGAACTCGGCATCATGCTCGCCTCGGCCGTCTCGCATCTGAGAATGTTCGAGGAGGCCCGCCAGCCGCTCGTCTATGCCGCGCCACATATCGGATTCGCGCTTAGCGTCGATCAGGACCAGTTCCTCTCCACGGCCAAGATCAGGGCGTTGCGCAAACTCTGGACACGCATGCTGGAGGCCTGCGCCATCGACCCCGCGCCAGTGACGATCCATGCTGAAACCTCCTACCGCATGATGACGGCGCGCGATCCCGAGACCAATATCCTGCGCACCACCATCGCCGGCTTTGCCGCGGCAACGGGCGGCGCCGACTCGATTTCCGTGCTGCCGCACACCATCACCCACGGACTGCCGGACGGCTTTGCGCGCCGGCTCGCGCGCAACACACAGCTCATCCTGGCGGGCGAAAGCCGGTTGGACTTCGTGGCCGATCCCGCGGCCGGCTCCGGCGCCATCGAGGCGCTGACAGACGGGCTTTGCGAAAAGGCATGGGAGGAGTTCCGCCAGATCGAGAAGGAAGGCGGCGTACTGCGCAGCCTCGCCGCCGGGCACATCCAGCGGCGCGTAGCCTCCGCTCACGCCAAGCGCCTCGCCGAATTTCGCCAGGGCGCCCGCAATATCGTCGGCACCACACTTTATAAGGCCGCGCAGGAGCGCCCCTTCGCAACGCTTCCTGCCGCGCGACAGCCGATCCCGACGGACGGGGCGGTGACCTGCATTCCGCTTGCCGCCTCCCGCATCGACGAAGGGCTTGGAGAGCCCACATGATCCCCCACTTTTCCGCCATGGCCTGGTCACCGCCGGCCAAGACGGAAGAGAAATGGCCGGCGGACCGGTGGCAAACGCCCGAGGGCATCGCCATCCGCCACGCCTATGGCAAGGCGGACATCAACAAGCTGCGCTGGCTGGACACTTTTCCGGGGCTGGCGCCGTTCATCCGCGGCCCCTACCCCACCATGTATGTCCAGCGGCCCTGGACAATCCGCCAATATGCGGGCTTCTCCACGGCGGAGGAATCCAATGCCTTCTACCGGCGCAACCTCGCCGCCGGCCAAAAGGGCCTTTCCATCGCCTTCGACCTGGCCACCCATCGCGGCTATGACAGCGACCATCCGCGCGTTGCCGGCGATGTGGGCATGGCGGGCGTCGCCATCGATTCCATTCTCGACATGCGCCAGCTCTTTGACGGGATCCCGCTTGACGAGATAACCGTGTCGATGACGATGAACGGCGCGGTACTGCCGATCCTAGCGCTCTATATCGTGGCAGCCGAGGAACAGGGCGTGGCGCAGAAGGACCTCGCCGGGACCATCCAGAACGACATCCTCAAGGAGTTCATGGTCCGCAACACCTATATCTACCC
>Ga0182748_1005078_pt1 | contig 10133 bp, 9 predicted proteins | sample eDN3rd37CKraftOP_FD_128877 | JGI IMG/M metagenome (GOLD analysis project Ga0182748, IMG submission 128877) | Enriched Organic Plus compost microbial communities from Emeryville, California, USA - eDNA 3rd pass 37_C Kraft OP (version 2) (version 2) ...
CCCTTCGACAGTTCCTTCCTCGCCCACGTCGCCACGCGCATCGTCAACGAGGTGAAGGGCATCAACCGCGTCGTCTACGACTATACGAGCAAGCCCCCCGGCACGATCGAGTGGGAATGATTCCACTTCAGGCAGCGGCCGGCAAGATCAGGAATCAGATACACCTAAGCTCGCGTCACTGCGTGCTTTTTGTGCTGTCGGCCCGGCACGGACTGGCAGCTTGGGGTATAGCCAAGCACGAATTTTTCATGGCATAGTCGATGGCACGAAACCCGCCCTATGCCGTGCCTCGCCGTCGATGCCACGCGCCCTGTTTCCGGGTAGTCATGGTATCGAAATCATGTAATTTATTGGTAGGAAACGAGTTTTTATCGTTCCAGACGGGGTCTTCCGAGCATGGTATTGGTTGCCGGGTGAAGCGTGTGCGTCACGCTTGCTGTGCCATAGGTGTGTCTCTGTAAGCTGTTGACTTATAAAGAGTTTCCTTCGGCCCAAGCAGGGCGCATGACGCATGGTGCTGCAAGGAAGCATGTGAGCCATGTTGACCGATACCAAGCTGCGGAACCTCAAGCCGACGGGCAAGCTGTACAAGGTGGCAGACAGGGACGGCCTGTATGTGGCCGTCACCCCCCCGGATGGTCATCTGCTAGTACTTGCGCACAGGTAAGACTCTTTCGAGCGCCAACGATGTGGGTCACCACTTGCCGTTGTGCACCACTATGGTGTAGTGTGGTGTATATTGATGCAAAAGGACCCCGCCATGCAGGATTTCACCAATACTAGCGACGGCAAGACCGCACACCGCCTGTCCGTCAGTCTCACGGCGGAGCAGCATCGCCAACTGAACGAGATTGCCCGCAAGAACCGGGTATCGGTGGCATGGGTCATTCGTGAAGCGATTGACCGCCTGCTGAAAGATGACATGCCGCTACTTCATGTTCGTGTGGGGAAAGAATGACAACCGGTCACACTAAATCGCGCAATAGTACGCGCAAGGGCGTTTCTCTTGATATCACTCCGCATGGTCGATTTGCTGATTTGGATGAGGATAAGCTGCGGGGCGGTTACTACACCTCAGCGGCTGTTGCCGATTGGCTATGCGCCTGGGCAATCCAGTCTGCTGGCGACGCCGTGTTGGAGCCAAGCTGCGGTAATGGCGTTTTCCTTGAAGCTGCAGTGCGCCGCCTCCGCTCCCTGGACGCTACGCCTGCCAAGATCGCACGCCAGCTACGTGGCGTCGAAATTATCGCCCATGAAGCAAAAGCAGCCGCTGAACGTCTCCGCTCCGAACTCGGAAAGTCGGCCGAGAAAGTTGTCCATAATTCCGATTTTTTCGCGTGGTGGCAGGAGACTGATCAACCAGCTTTCGATGCCATTATCGGAAACCCGCCGTTCATTCGCTACCAGTCGTTTCCGGAACCACATCGCACCCTCGCCATGGTGATCATGGGGGAGCAAGGGCTAACGCCAAATCGTCTGACCAATATTTGGGTGCCATTTGTCGTGGCTGCGACCGCCAGCTTGAAGCCCGGTGGGCGCCTCGCGCTTGTTCTGCCGGCGGAAATCCTACAAGTAACCTACGCGGCGCAGCTTCGGTCTTATCTGACAGACCATTTTGAACGCATCGATGTGATCGCCTGCAATGAACTGTTTTTCGAGAATGCTGAACAGGAAGTTGTGTTGCTTCTAGCGGATGGAGCGCTGGCATCCGCATCTAAAGATAACACCTGCCAAGTCGCATTGACGGCGGTTCAGACGGTCGCTGAGATTACAGAGGTCGAGCCTAGCCTGGTGCTGAAACAGGCGGAGCCCAAGGTTATCCGTCATGACAGCGAGAAGTGGCTGAAGTACTTCCTCGACAACCGGCAGATTGCGTTCATGCGCGAGCTGCGCGACGCAGCAATCACGACACCTATGTCCTCGTATGCCAGTATCGACGTTGGTGTCGTCACGGGGAAGAACGAGTTTTTCGTGCTTTCATCCGAACAGGTAGAGGAGTTGGAGCTTGAAGGCTATACGACACCCTTGGTGTCTCGCTCTGCCCAGCTCAAGGGTAGCACAATCAGCAAGGCCGACTGGCAATCCCTCGCGGCCAAGGGTGATCGCGTTTACCTACTCAACATCTCAAAGGCGCAAGCCGGCAAGCTCAGTGCAAAACTTCGCCGGTACATCGAGGAAGGCGAGCGAAAGAACTTTCATAGGGGATACAAGTGCTCGATCCGTGATCCTTGGTATCTGGTGCCCTCTGTATGGGTACCGGACGGTTTTGCTTTTCGGCAGATTTACGATTTTCCGCGCATGGTACTGAATGCTTCGGGAGCCACGTCCACCGACACGATCCACCGGATACGAAGCCATGGCGCAGACCCGGAGCGGGTCATTGCCAACACGTACACCTGGCTCACGGCGGCGTCAGCCGAGATCGAAGGCCGGAGTTATGGCGGCGGTGTGCTGGAGCTTGAGCCAACAGAAGCCGAGCGGCTGCTGATGCCGGCGCAGCTCAACGGGGCGATGCCGCTTAAGGAAGTGGACCGGCTTGTCCGCGCCGGTCGGCTGGACGATGTTCTTGAAGAAAACGCAAAGATTATCCTGCGCGGGCATATGGGCCTGTCGGTCGCGGAGTGCAACCTCTTGAAGAGCGTCTGGACACAGATGCGGGACCGGCGGAACTCTCGTCGTCGCAGCGGGCGGAAAGGTACAGCATGACGGTCGTTAGCCCCAAGGATGCTGCCCGCCTCAAGGTGGCTGATCTGGTCCGGAAATTTCGCCGCAACGAAGCCGATTACCTCCGACCAGCCTATAACGAGACGCAGGCCCGCACCGACTTCATCACACCGCTGCTCGCGGCCTTTGGGTGGGACGTTCACAATGCAGCCGGCCAACCGCTCGGGCTTCGGGAAGTGATTGAAGAGGCGACGGTTGAAGTCGGAGAGGAAAGGCTTTCCAAGAAACCGGATTACGAGCTTCGCCTTGCCCGGCAGCGTAAGCTGTTTGTCGAAGCAAAGAAGCCGAGTGTGCGTATCGACCGCAACCGCGAAGCGGCGTTTCAAACGCGACGCTACGGGTACTCGGCCAGCCTACCCATCGCGATCCTGACCAATTTTCATCAGCTGGCGGTCTATGATTGCCGGCCGTCTCCAAACCTCACAGACGAAGCGCATGTCGCGCGCATCCTGCTGGTCAGATACGACGAGTTTGAAGCGCGTTTTGACGAGTTGTGGCCGCTTCTGTCGCGCGAGGCGGTATATTCTGGCGACTTTGATCGGCGATTCTCCGTCGATGTGACCCGGCAGGGCGCTAATCAGTTTGACGACTATTTCCTCCGCCAGGTGCGATCGTGGCGCGAGCGGCTGGCGCGAGATATTCACCGGCAAGTCCCCGGCCTTTCCCCGATAGAGCTGACCTATGCGGTACAGCTGTTCCTGTCGCGGATCGTGTTCCTGCGCATCTGCGAAGATCGCGATATCGAGCGATACGAGACGCTGCGCGGCTTGGCCGCCGGCAACAGTTTCGATGCTCTTATGGCGGAGCTGCGCCGTGCCGACGCTTTCTATGACTCCGGCCTGTTTCGGCTGCTCGATGATGCGCGGCTCGGCATTCGCATCAGCGATGACGTGCTGAGCGGCATCATCAACGAGCTGTATTACCCGCAGAGTCCCTACACCTTCGCGGTCGTGGAAACCGAAGTTCTAGGGGAAATCTACGAACAGTTCCTAGGCGAGACCATAACGATCGATGGTCATGGGAACGTCGAGATCGTCAGCAAACCGGAAGTGCGGGACAGCGGCGGCGTCGTGCCGACTCCACGTTACATCGTTGATGCCATCGTGCAGCGTACGCTTAGCCCTAAGCTGGCCGGAAAGTCTCCCGCCGATCTGGAGTCTTTCACGGTCGCTGACATCTGCTGCGGTTCGGGAATTTTCCTTCTATCGGCTTTCGAGTTTCTAACCGATCACTACCTCTCCTGGTACCTCGCCAACGATCGTACCAGCTATGTTGGCCGGACGATCTATGAGGCAGCTGCAGGGCAGTGGCGCCTGACCTTCAAGGAAAAGCGCCGCATCCTGCTGGCGCATATTCGCGGCGTCGATATCGACGCGAACGCGGTTGAAGTCGCCCGGTTCAGCCTCCTCCTGAAGTTGATCGAAGATGAGAGTGAAGCCGACCTGCGCGACTATGTAAATCGGACGGGCACGCCAGCGCTGCCGGACCTGAGTGGAACGCTGCGGGCGGGCAACAGTCTCGTCAGTCAGGCGGAGTGGACCGCCGCTAGGGGCAGTATGCCCGCGCGGATTCTGGAGCAGGTCAATCCGTTCTCTTGGGCCGACGAGTTTCCGACAGAACATGCGCGCGGCGGCTTCGATGTGATCGTTGGCAACCCGCCCTATATCCGCATCCAGAACATGCAGGCCTATTCGCCGGAGGAAGCCGCTTTCTATCGATCTGCCCGCTCCCCCTATACCACGTCGAAACAAGATAACTTTGACAAGTATGCGCTGTTCATTGAGCGCTCGCTGTCGCTCGTGCGGCCGGACGGCCGGTTGGGCTTCATCGTTCCGCACAAGTTCATGACGATCCAGGCGGGCAGGGCGCTTCGGCGGCTGGTGACGACGGGCCAACTGCTCGAAGAGATCGTGCACTTTGGCGTGCAGCAGGTATTCGGGCGCATGGCCACCAACTACACCTGCATCCTGATCCTTGACCGGCAAGGCAGAGACCATGTGGCTGTAGAGCGGGTGGAAACCTTGGATTCCTGGCGATATGGCACGCCAGGGCCGAGAAGCATCATGCCGGCCACCGAGCTCACAGATGACCCGTGGCAGTTTGCCGATGCCGATACGCGCGCGCTGTTTGACCGCGTCCGTGCGGTCTGTGGCCGTGAGCTCGGTGACGCAGCGGAGATCTTCGTTGGTGTCCAGACAAGCGCCGACGATATCTATATCTTCCGGGCCGCGGGTGAGACGCCGCAGACAGTGACGCTACGGTGGAATGGCCGCGATTGGCCGATCGAGCGCGGCATACTGCGCCCCTGCCTACTCGACGTCACCCTGTATCCCTACTCACGGGCTGAAGCGAACGCGTGGATGATTTTTCCATATGAGATCGTCAACGGAGCTAGGACGACGGCGCGGCTTATTCAGCCTGCGGAGATGGCGCAGCGCTTTCCTCTCTGTCTGGCCTATCTGACGGCGCGCCGAGCCGAACTGGAACGACGCAATATTGTCGGCGGCTCGGCGGCCACGCGCCAGTTCTATCAGTTTGGACGATCACAGAGCCTGACAAAATTTAACAGCCCGAAAATCATCCTTCCGATCCTGTCGCGCGAAGCGCGCTATGCCTACGACGACAACAACATCATGATGACAGGGGGCGGAAACGGCCCCTATTATCTGATCCGGCCGCGCGAGGGTGCGCCGGAGACGAATTTCTTCCTGATGGCCGTCCTGCATCACCCTTTAAGTGAAGCGATAGTGCGCACGCATACCAGCTCCTTCCGGGGTGGATATTATTCGCACGGCAAGCAGTTCATTGAGCATTTGCCAATTCCATCCGCGACGCCGGTAGAGCGGGCGGATATCGAAGCGCTCGTCGCGCAGCTGATTGCCGCAAATGATGCTGCTCAAGCCGCTCGGGTGCCGCATCAAAGGATTCTGCATGAGCGTCACGCGGCTGCGCTGCGCGACCAGGTTGAAGGGCGCGTAAGCCGGCTGTTTGGGCTTTCGGCGGCGGATATCGCGTTGGCGAAAGCTGTACCGATCCCAGCATGACCGAAGGGCGAGACCGCCCTGACGAACGGCAAACAAAAGCAATAGCGACTGGAAGGAGCCACTGTTCCGTGCATCTCTACTTTGGGGATAAAGTCGGCCTTGAGGTCGCGCAGTCTGTCCTCGTGGATGCTGCCTTCGTTGTTCCAGCGGATTTCGGCATCGATGCTGCGAACGGCCAGGTTCATCCTGCACAGGCGCCCTTGTGTGTGCCAGTCCACCTCCTTGCTTGCATCGACATCGCTGGGCCGAGTATCACGGAGATCGAGGATGCGCGCCAGCAGGAAATCCTTAAAGGAGTGGTCGGCGTAGCACCACGCTCTGGGAGGGTTCTGGCGGGGAGGGACCATCGCCGCGAGGGAGGGGAGGCCGCGCAGTCAGTTGTTCATGGTATTTTTCATGGTACGTCGCGCTTTATTCATTGATAACTAATTGATCTATATGAGATTTAAGTGTCTATTGATGTTCGATTGGGAATGATGGAAGCCAGCGGCGGCGATGGTGCCGATTGGCGGCAATTTTCGCCGTCACGCGAGGGCCGCAGGTAAAGTCCGTGGAAGCCGACCTGTCGGCGCACGTCCTAAGGTTCGGCCTCAACTATCGTTCTTGAGGGTGCTGCCGGCTGAAACCGGGGCCAAGCCCTCGCCGTCGGCGGCGACCGCGCCGCGGAGCATCGCGGCGAGGCTCGCGATGAAGGCGTGGATGCGCGGGGTTTTCGACAGATCCTGGTGGGTCAGCAGCCAGACCTCTGATTGGAGTTCCGGGATGGGTCCTTCGAGGCGGCGCAGGCCGAGCGGTCGCGCCACATAGTCCGGAAGGAGCGCCTTCCCGCCGCCCGCGGCGCATGCATGGCCAGCCGCCCACATGCTGTTCACGACGATAGCCGGCTCCGCGACGCCCAGCCGCTCCCTCAGCCATCGGGACGCAGGGATCGCGCCGAGCGACCGATCGAGCGCGATCCATTCTTGCTGCCCGGCGTCGCGCGCATAAATGCCGTAGCCGAAGCTGGCGGCGCGACGGCCGATCAGCGATTCCGGCGGCGAGCGGGTCGGGCGGATCGCGACCTCGGCCTCGTGCCGGGCGAGATCGGCCTCCTCGTTCGACAGGATGACATGGACGCGTACCAGCGGGTTGGCCGCGCGGAATTTCGCGACCGCCGGAAAAACGAGTGGTGCGAGCGAGTCGGTGGTCGTCGCGGTAATGGTTCCGGCGATCGCCGCCGCGGCGCCGGACAGCTTGCGGTTCAGCTCGGCGAGGCGCGCCTGCCCCTCCAGCGCGACCTGCACGATCATTTCGCCCTGCTCGGTCGGCCGCAGCCGCCCGTCCACGCGATGGAAGAGCCGCCCCGCCAGCCGCCTCTCGATCGCAGAGAGCCGGCGGTACAGCGTCGCCGGATGGGCGCCCAGCGCGGTGCCGGCCGCGCGGACGCTGCCCGCCCGCGCAATAGTGGCAATCAGATCCAGGTCGGCGTGGGCCAGCATGTCGCATTGATGCGAATGTTGTTCGCGATGAGCAATATATTTTTGCGTGGCCGCGACGATTATATGGCGGCTCCCAAAGGAGCCTTCCATGAAACGCCTATTGTACATCCAGGCCTCGCCGCGCGGCGCCCGGTCGCGTTCGGGGCACATCGCCGCGCGGTTGGTCGCCAACCTTCAGGCGCGGATTCCCGGCATCGAGGTCGATCTCCTCAACCTCTGGCGCGAGGAGCTGCCTGCGCTCGACGGCGATCTCATCGCCGCCAAATACTCCAGGCTGGCCGGCGCGGTCCTCGCGGGCCATGAGGCGCGCGCCTGGGCCGCGGTAGAAGCGATGGTGCGGCGGCTCGACGCCGCCGACCGGATCGTGATCAGCACCCCTCTCTGGAATTTCTCCATCCCCTATCGACTGAAGCACTACATCGATTTGGTGACTCAGCCGGGGCTTACCTTCAGCTTCGATCCGAAGACCGGCTACGAGCCTTTGCTGCGCAGCCGGCCGGTCGAGGTCGTGCTGGCGAGCGCGGGCGATTACCGCCTTGGTCTAAGCCGGGGGCGGCCCGATCTCGCCACGCCCTATCTCCGCGAGGCGCTCGCCTTCATCGGCCTTCGCGATGTCCGGTTCATTCCGGTCGGGCCGACGGTCGGCGGCGAGGCCGAAGTCGCCAACGCCATCGCGCGCGCGACCGGCGAGGCCGATCGCCTGCCGGAGGAGGCGTGAGCATGTCGAGCACGCTCGCCTGGTTCCTGCTCGCGCTCTCGGGGCTTATCGACGTCGCCTGGGCGATTGCGATCAAGAACGCGGACGGTTTTCGCAACCCGCTATGGGCGGGGATATCGATCGTCCTGCTGATCGCCTTCGTGGCGCTTCTGACGCGTGCGCTGGCGGTCCTTCCGCTAGGCGCGGCCTATGGCGTCTGGGTTGGAATCGGCGCGCTCGGATCAGTGATCGCCGGAACGATCTTCTTCGGCGAGCCGCTCTCGGCGGCGCGGTTCGGCTTCGCCGCTCTGATCGTCGCCGGGGTCGTCGGGCTCAGGACGACGGCGGCGTGACCGGATCACGGGCGGCTATGGCGTCAATCCCGCGACGTAGCTCGGCTCCCCTGACATGCAGTTCGAACCCGGTCGTGCCGGGCTCCTCCAGCCCGGGGCGCAGTTGCATCGTCGGGATCAGATAGTCGCCATCGTTCTGCCTGCGAAAGGGAATGGGGCGCGTCGTCGCAAGGGTGCGCATTCGCACGCGCAGCGCATCGGCGGTCCGCCCGAACGCTGCCGCATCAAGGCGGTCCGCCCGGTAGACGAGGAATGGGGGTAGGACCTCGTAGCCCGGATAGAAGAGAATGCCGTGGTGGATCGGGAAGAGCAGGTCCTCGATCGGCCCGTTGATCCCGCGCTTGTCATAATGCTCGGCCCAGCCGCCGACCGTGACGATCAGCATCGCGCGCTTCCCGGCCAGCGTGCCCTCGCCATAGCGGTCGCCCCAGCGCCGGTCGTTATGCTCGCCGACGCCATAGGCAAAGCCGAACGAAAAGACCCGGTCGACCCAGCCCTTCAGGATGGCGGGCATGCTGAACCACCAGAGCGGAAACTGGAGGATCAGGAGGTCTGCCCACCGCAGCTTCTCCTGCTCGGCGCGCACATCTTCGGTCAGCGCGCCGGCGGCGAAGGCTGCGCCCGAGGCGGCCGGGACCGTCAGCCGCTGGTTCCGCCGAAGCATGGGAAAGTCGCGGTGATCGACCTCCGACTTCCAGCCCCGGGCATAGAGGTCCGAGACCTGAACCTGATGCCCCAGCGCCCGCAGCTCGTTCACGGCGACGTCGCGAAGCGCGGCGCTGAGGGAACGAGGTTCCGGATGGGCAAAGACGAGCAGGATCTTCATCGGGCGGCCTTTCAAGCTGTACCGCTTGCCAGATGGCTCGCTCGCGATTGATGCGGTAGATATTCGGAATGAATATGTTCATGCCGGAAAATGGCTAGATCGGAAGTCACGCTGGAAAGGATGCGGACGTTCGTGCGGGTGGCCGAGCGCGGCAGCCTGTCGGCGGTTGCCCGCGAGCTGGGGATTGGCCAGTCGAGCGTATCGCGGCACCTGCGCGAGCTCGAGGAGGCGGTGGGCGCGCCGCTGCTCAGCCGCACCACCCGGCGCGTGAGGATGACCGGGGAGGGGAGCGCTTATTACGCGCACTGCGTGCAAATCCTCCGCCTCGTCGATCTGGCGGAGGACGAGGCGCGCAGCGCGCGCGGCGCGCCGGCGGGGACCATCCGGGTTTCCTGCACGGCCGCGCTCGGCGTACTGCATATCAGCCGCCTGCTCTTCGCCTTTCAGGACCTTTATCCGGACATCGGCATCGACCTCAGTCTCACCGACGAGCGCGTCGATCTCGTGCGCGAGGGCGTCGATCTCGCCATTCGCCTCGGGCCGCTGACCGACAGTTCGATGAAGGTCCGCGCGCTCGGCCATTCCCGCCGGCTGATGGTCGCCTCGCCCGCCTATCTCGCGCGAGCCGGGAGGCCGTCCCGCCCCGGGGACCTGTGCCACCACGAAGGCATCCGGATGACAAACATCGCGGGAAGCGACCGGCTGGTGCTGCTCTCCGCCGCCGGTAAACGGTACGACGTGCCCTTCGGTGGCAGGCTCCGGGTCGATCACGGTCTCGCCGCGCGCGAGGCGCTGGCCGCCGGCCGGGGCCTCGGGCCTGCACATCTCTGGCTGGTCGCGGACCTTCTGGCCGAAGGGCGCCTTGAGCAGATCCTGCTGAACTATGCCCCGACGCCGGTGCCGCTCAGCCTGCTGATCCAGCCGGAGCGCGCCGCCATTGCCCGTGTCCGCCTGCTCATCGACTTTCTCGACGAGCAGGTGCGGACCCTGCCGGGGATCGAGCGGTCGCCC
>Ga0182748_1005080_pt1 | contig 10130 bp, 21 predicted proteins | sample eDN3rd37CKraftOP_FD_128877 | JGI IMG/M metagenome (GOLD analysis project Ga0182748, IMG submission 128877) | Enriched Organic Plus compost microbial communities from Emeryville, California, USA - eDNA 3rd pass 37_C Kraft OP (version 2) (version 2) ...
AAAGAATGGATTTTACAATTTGATCGTTTGTGCTATCGGAGCCCCGTGCCCTTGTAGCTCAGTTGGTAGAGCACCTGATTTGTAATCAGGGGGTCGGCGGTTCAAGTCCGTCCGGGGGCACCATTCTTATCAAAAAATGCTTCGTTTTCAGCAGCTTAGAGAACTACCATTTTCCCCTGTCCCCCTTTGCACCCCCGCACGGGATCGATCTACTTCTGAGCCTCGAGCAAGGCGTCCCTCAACCTCGTCGGGGTTTTCATGCACGTGACAAAAGCGCGACATGGATTGACGACTCGTCCTTTCCCCGTCACTTTTGGCGTAAAAGGAGGCGGGGGCTTCAATGAGAAATCTTACTATTGCCGGCAGTGCTGTTATGGCACTAGCTCTTGTCATATGGTTCGCCGGCATTCGCGTGGTTGTTATCCAGCCGCTGGGAGCCCTACCCGATGGCGTCACGGCTGTCGTGGCCGGGGTTCAGAATGTTCGTTTCATCGACAGCCCCGATGCCATCTGCTACCGTCATGAGGGTGGCGTAAGCCTATTTTGCCGGGCGCGCGAAGCCGCTGCGCTCGCTCGCAACGGCACTATTCTCTTGCGACTGCCTTACAGCGAAACGCTGTTCCGCGTGACAGGTGGCCCTTTCCGCAACGATTAGGCCGCGGCCGCACTCAGCCGAAAAGGATCGATCTTTTCACCGACTGGATCAGGCCATTCGCAGAGCCGTTCGATCGTGCAACCCGCTGCACTCACCGTAGTGAAATCCACATGACCGCCGATGCCATAGATCTCAGGCAGGTGAGGACTTGTTGGTTTCGGTGCTGTTCTGCGCCGCATCGCTTCGAAGAGAGGCACAGCCGCCCTCGTCAGCGTTCCGTCGCCGCCAAATTCTGCCGCCAGCATTTCCCGATTGGCATCAGTGAGAGAAGGCCCCCCACCAAATTCCGGATATGGGCCATGCAACTGCCAAGCTGCGAATAGGCCGTATGCGTCGACATTCGAGAAATGGTATATGCCTGGACCATTCGTCTCGCTAACCGCAGCCAGGACGATCTCGAACGGCTCGCAGTCGCGATCGCGGTACTTCTCCAGCATTCCTGCAACTTCGCCCAACGTACCGTCCACGCTGCCGCATTCCGCCATCACGTTGATTGCGGCGGCTAGGCCCTCCACAAGCCGCGAGCTTCCACGCCCGGTGACAGCCAGAGGCAAAGACGATGAAGCCCACACCTTTCTCCGCACCTCGACGAGGGTTCCGTCATCGGTGTAAACCGCGCCGTCGGTGATAAGCTCGACGCGGTCAGGATAGGCTACTGAATAGAACGCGCTCATGCGGTCCTCCTAAAATCTAGTGTAAACGTAGTGCCGAGGAAGCCACCGCCACCACGGCCGGAGCCGACGCCAGAGAAAAGGCCATCCAGCGCCATACTGATGAGGCGATCGGCCACGCGGTCGAGCGCGTTGGCGAGGATATCAGCCGCGTCCTTGCCTGCCTTGAGATCCGAGATCATGCCGCCCAGGACGTCGCGGCCTATGTCCCGCATCTCCATAGCGGCATCAGTCGCGCGGCGGGTTGCTTCCTCCTCGGCATGAATGGCCGAGATCAGAGCGACGATTTGGGCCTGCTGGTCTGCGGTCGCAGCGGCACCTGCCTGGCGCAGAGCATTGGCAATGTCTCGCTCGACATTGGTCGCCCCCACAAGCTGAAGCTCCATTTGGAGGTCACTAATGAGGCGGCGAACCGCTTCAGCCTCTCGTTCGGCAAGTGCTGCTGACCTGTCGCGGCCACCTCCTCCACCACCACCAGAGGACGGCACCGGTAATGGCTTCCAATCCGCTGGTGCCGGCGGCGGGGTCTCTGCGGCCTTCCTGCGCGCTTCTATGATGCGGAGGATCTGCGCTTCGGTCTCGCCCAGTGCCGCGCGTTCATCCTCCAGGTACTTGATGTCGGCTTCATAATCCCGGCCGAACGGATTCCCGGCGAAAGCGTCTCGCTGTTCAGCCCGAAGCTTCAGGATCTTGTTCTCGAGGTCGAGGCGCTGCCGGCCGATTGTAGTGACCTCGGCGCTGAGGGTTTCAAGCTGCTGATCTTCGAAGGAACGGAAACTGTCAATGAACTGGCTTAGCGCCGTTGCGGCCGAAACGATGGCCCCCTTCAGGTTCTGCCCCACCGTGTGCGTGATGATGTTGAACTGGCGATCGATCTCGGCTGCGCGGGCGATCACGTCATCATCAAGCACATTGCCGAGCCGGTGAGCCTCGTTGATGGTCGCGCGGATCTCGTCGGTTGATTGCCCCAACAGGCTCACCAGGCGTTCCGCTCCAGTGCCGCCGAATAGCTCATCAAATATTCTGGTTGCGGCTGCCGTATCGTTGAGTTGGCGGGTGCGGTCGATCAGCAGCAGCATGAGATCGGCGGGATCTTTCAGCCGTTGCTTCACCTCTTCAGGCGTGAGCCCTAGCCGTGAAAACGCCTCGGCGGCGCTTCCTTTGGAAGTCTGCGCGAACTCATCATCGCGAATGTTCAGTTCTTTGAAGGCGTCGGCCAGCGCGTCCATCGGGATGCGGGCCTTGACGGCCACTGCCTGCCACTCTTGGAAGACCTGCGTCGTGACGCCCGCCCGAGCCGCTTCATTGCGAATATCGGCCACAGCCCCGGCCACCTGGCGCAATGCCGCCACCGCACCACCGACGCCACCTGCGCCGACGAGACCCGTCAGCAGCCCCGTCCCGAAACCCTTCTAAGCCGTTGCCATGAGTGACTTCAGGTCAGTTCCGAAACCCTTGGCCGTCTTCCGGGCATTGTTAATGCCCTGATTGAACTGGGCGCTGTTCAATCCAAGGTCGACGTGAACGCCCCCGATACTCGTGCTCATGCTGCATTCCCCAGTGTCTTGAGATAGAGGCCAAGTCGCTCACCGACATGGGCGGCAGTCTCCGCTACGCCGGTGCGCTCGATAAGCTGGCCTGCATGCGCCTCGTCAATGAAACTGTCGACCATGCCCGTTTTGAACGCCCACGGGGTCTTCCAAAGAAAGCCGGCCGCAACGAGCGTACGCAGGACATGGAAGCCTGCACCCGCCTCAGATTGCAGTTCCTCGACAATCTGGCTGGTGGTCTTACCGGTGATGCGCTCGACCTCACACATGGCGTTGAATGAGAATTGCAGATCGAGCTTGGTAGGCTTGGTCACGTCCATCGGTCATTTCCTTCGTGCTTTACGCTTGGCGACACGCGACGCGGTCTTCTGGATCTCTGCTTTCAAATCAGCCCGGATGCTGTCGACAGTGGCTCGTTGTTGGGAACGGAATGCAGGCCCCATGAAGGGTTGAGCAGACATCTTCCGGGTTCCAAATTCGACGAACCGCGCATGAGGGCTTGTGGCTTGGATACGAACAAAAGCTGCCGCTCCCTGCCCCTTGGCGTCCCTGTTCGCCGCGCGCGCTGCCTGTCCTGCCTGCACCCGTGATGCGCCTGATCTCATCGCAGCGGCGAAGGCTGATTTTCCCGGGTTGGTTCGGCGCACCACGGTCTTGATTGATCGCTTGAGCGCCCCCGTCTCAACCGGCGCGTTCTTTGTGGCCGTGGCCTCAATTGGCTTTGCCGCTTTCTTCAGGACGCGTTCCAGAACGCGGCGCTGCGTGCTCTTGGTGAATTGCTGAAGGGCTGCATCGAGCTCGCGCAGGCCGTCTATCCGCACTGATGCTTTCATCGGATCTGCCCTCCGTGCGGAGCACGAATGACGGGCCCTGCGGCACCCGGTCCCGGATGCGGATCGAGCAGGCTGCAGTAGTGTGTTCGAGACTGCCAGCGCCGGGATGCAAGGCCAGAACATGCGGCCTTCACACGCTGCCGGGAAAGCACTGCATTCCGAGCGCGATGGCCCCGGCGGGCAATGACATCGTCCAGCATCGCCAGAGCCTTTGCGCGTGCCAGCAAGCGGCTTTCAGGCGCATTTCTCTGATCGTCTGCGAACGCGACCAGCTCGTCTAGGGTCTGAAGACCATGGGCCCGGTCAATATCACGCTTCACGACTGCAAGGCGCGCTGCGTCCTGCCCCGCGTGGAGTGGGACGCCGCGATGTGTCCCTTCGGTCGGGATCTTGTCGTCATCCTCGATCATCCCGCCTTACCTCCTTTCAGAAGCCGCAGCGCGGTCTGCGTGACCTGGTCTGTCGGTGTGTCATCGGCAGAGTTGCTGTCACCCTTCCCGGCCTTGTCGATCGCAAGCAGCGCCTTGCATGCCTGGACACGCGCGGTCGCCGGGGTCTCCGGATCGGCGGCCATCTCGCGAAGGATGGCTACGGGGTCGATAGTTGTCTTGCGTTTACGGGCCACGGCTCTTCCTCGGTCTGAGTTTTTTTCGCTGCGCGCCGAAAATCTCTGAATGCGGTCGGGGCGGGTCTGGGATGAGAGGCTTTGATTTTCTTTCAAATCCGCCCCCCCTGCGTCAGTTGCTGATCACGGTCAGAGCAGTGCGCCGAGCCATCCCTGCAAGCCGCTCTCGGTCGATGTGCCGAGCTGCTGCTTGAAAGGCATCGGCTAGCGCATTGTCCAGCGCAAGACCGGTTAGGCCGAAGCTTTGGAGTGTGCTCGAGAGCTTTCCGTGTAGGCTGAAGATCTCGTCCTCGGTCATCGTGAGGATCGGCAAGCCTTCGTTGTTGTGCTGGCTGTTGAGATCGCGCATGCCCTCAACGAGGTGACGCATTTCGGCGTCGGTAAGCTCACGGCCGAGGATGTCGGCGGCTGCTGAGATCATCGATGCTGTCCCGCTCATAGCTCTCGCCTTCCTGCTGGAACTCTGTGTTTAGGCTTCATGCCCTTCTCAGCCTCGACGGCTTGGATACGTGCGTCGAGATCCCTGCAGTTCTCACTGATCATCGCGGTGAGATCGCCTATGAGCCTGTACGCCGTCTTCGCAGGCAGCCATTCGCCGGCTGCCCCGTAAGCCTTTTCCAGTCTAGTTGCGATCCGCTCGCCTTCCCCTCGCACGCGATCAATTACGGCCTGCTCTCGTTGTGTGAGTGTCATGAACGCCTCTCCTATTTCTGAAGCGCTTTGATGAGCGCATCGCGCGGAATGGTGGCGCCATAGTTGCCGCCGTTGTCATCAGTCCAGACAACGCTGGCTAACGACTTGCGGCGTTCTTCCTGCTTGCGCTCACGTTCTGCGATGCGTGCCAGAAGCTCCTGGCCTTCTTTGAGCAGTGCGTCGCCGGTCATTAGAAACTCCCTTCGTCGGCCCATTCGACGCCCTCGATGAGCGCCACGGCGTTGTCGCGGAACCGCTGCACTCCGAAGTAGGCACTGGCTTTCAACGCAACGGAGCGGGTCTGGAACATGGAGACCATCTCAAGATCTTCCGGGGCTTCGTTGTCCGGATCAGTTGACATAGCGACCGTGGTGTCATCGCTTGCTTCCAGGCTGATAAGCTCAGCATCACCAGCGAGGCCGGTGGTATCGATCAGGGTGATTGTGCCGGCAGGCAGGGCACTGGAAACAACGACATCGACGCCGAGGATGGATCCGCCGGTTGGGCGAAGCTCCGGGAAGACAAACCCACCTACAGGCCAAGTCAGTGTGGAGCCGTCTCGGGCCACATCCGCGGCCATACCGATCAGGAGGCGGCTTTCTGATGTTGGTTCGACAGCCGCGATCAGCTTCTGAATGTCGGCCACGGCCGCAAGGCCACCGGCTCCGGAAGACGAGATAGGCGTGATATTCTCAGTGACGATCTCGAAGAATTCGGCGTCGACCGTGGGCGCTATCGCCCGACGTAGCTCTCGGCTGATCATTGCCTCACCGGTAGAACCGGCCGAATTGAGCAGCTCCTTGGTCATCACGACAATGGCATGCGCGCCTCGACGTTCTACGCCCCCGGCCTCGATCTTCATGCGGCTCACCGGTATGGCTGCGCCCTCCGCGCGAATGAAGGCGGTGGCAGAGGCAGAGATCAGACTTACGCGCTGCTGAAGCGGGATGCGAGCCATGCCCATATCAAGCGCCGTGTAGAACAGGGACGCCGTGCGGAGGAAGGGCAGGAAGGTCGTGGTGATGTATGAAACATCAAGCACGCCCGGAACATCGGGGTCACCCGTCCAGTGTGCACCGATCGACGACTTCGTCGCTTCGATCACACGCGGATGCGCTTTCATCTGGTTGGCGAGTTCTAAGGCCATGGCCGGATGGCCGCCGGTGAGCATGAGAGTTTTGGCCCACTGAGCCATCAAGCCCGGTTCTGTTCTGGGTGCTGTGGCAATCACGCCGCGCATGGTTTTTTCTCCAGTTCAAATCGTTTGAGGGAGAATACCAGAGGCAGCAAATTCAGAGCGTTACGGCGTTACGTTCTATAGAATGGCCGGGTTTTGAGGAGCAAGGTTTCCACAGCTTCCGCTACCGCTGCCGGATTGTCTGCGTCCCACGCATGGAGGAAACCGCCCTCGATCAAGTTCTCCAGAACCGCCGGCGAGATCGAGAGAGGCGGAATGACCACATCGCCCCGGCGCTGTCGCTCCCGGTAACGCCGCTGCCGCTCCGCCTCCTTGGATCGAGGCCGCTTCATTCATCGCCCGCCGCGAAAAAGTCGCCATCCAGTCCGGTAGCGTGGAGGCGGGCGTGATGCTTTCTACATAACCAGGTCACATCGAGCGGTCGGGAATAATCGTCATGGTGGCCGTCGATCGGCGGTTCGCTGGTTCCGCAGACGGCGCAAGGCCCTTTGATCAGATCCCCGCTCCTGAGGGCCCGCTGGACAGCCACGTGGGCCAAGTACTTCGGAGCGTTCTTCCGCCGCCAGCGGGTCTGCCTGGTGCTTGACTTGAAGTTGAGGCTCGCGTTCATCAGCAGGCCTCCTCAAGTTCAGAACGGCGCAGTTCGCCGCGCATCAGCTTTGGAAGAAGCGACGGTAAGTCCGGAGGGAATACGCCCTTTTTTTTGAGGAAGAGCTCGCCTTCAGCCTCAGAAATGGGCTTGGGAATGAAAGCATCTACCTCGCGCGTATACTCCCTATCTTCCAGAGCCCGGGCCTTGTGTTTGTCGTTGTAGTTTTGGTTCTGATTATGATTGTGATTGTAGTTATAGTTGCCACTGGCACTCCCACTGGCAGAGCCAATATCTGACCTACTAGGTATGCCATTGGGTATGCTATCGGGTGTGCGTCTTGGTCGCCACCTGTTCTGAGCACCCTTTCGCCCGCCTTCAGACTTTCTGAGATGCGCCTCCTCAACTTCATTGCGCCGCTTTGAAAGTCTCTCCGGCTCCCAATCGATGCCGAAAAGCTCGGCTAGGGCGGGCCGTATCTCGGCCCACCGTTCTGGAGTAGCACGAACGATCCGCGCAAGACGGGCATCTTCGTTCGGTAGTGCTCCGTGCTGCCAGAATGCGAAGCACAGGAGCTGATAGGCTCCAAATTCTTCCGTAGAAAGATGTGCCGTCTCAGCCAGGACATCGCCGCACGGTTGCTGGATAAATGGAAGGTGAGTGGTCAATCTGACCGCCTTTCTCCCGCGACCCTAATCGCTTCCAGTATTTCGGAGCGCGGCCAGCGGGAACATGTTCCGAGTTTAATGGGTGCAGGCACGTTCCCGCGGCGGATCTCGCGATAAAGCGTCACGCGGGACACCCGAAGGATTGCAGCAACCTCGTTTGCGGTGAGAAGGGGATCCACAGGTGTCATACTTCACCTCTCTTGTACGCCTGAGCGCGCCGGAGATGAGCTTCAGCCAGGACGGCGTGGTGGTTGACGCTAGCCATGAGGCATCGGGCCCAACGCGCATGCAGGAGCGCGACCGTTGCGTGGTATAGCCTCACGACTGCACCGCCAATTTGGCCGCGTGCCTCGTATCGAATGCAGCGTCATTTTCCTCGCACACTGCCTGGGCGGCTATGGCTGAGAGCCGGGCCAAGTCCTCTGCATAAGAGGCTTCAGCGCTAAGTATGGTCCAGCAGCGCCACTGGACGTCCTGCTTGGTTGCTGGCTTGGTCTCCTTCGCAACCCAGATCGCCATATCCTCGTAGGCGCACATGAACTCATTCAGGCTTGCGAGGACGTTTTGGCCCGCCTCGTCTTGGAAGTGCGGGCTCCACAACTGCGCGCAGATCACATCGGTGATTGTGTGCAGAGCGTCCCGAAGGTGATTGAGCTCACGCGGGGTGCACTTTCGGAGGGCATCCAGTTTAATGCCCACCTGCACCCTGCCCAGTTGTTCAATCCGCTTGGCGATGATTTCCGGCTCGGGTGTGAGCTTTGAATAGGCGTCCATCAGTTGCGCCCTCCCTGGATTTCGAAGAAGTTCGCGTCGATGTCCTGAGCCATACGCTCCGCGCCATCGCGTGCGATCCACAAAAGTGCGGCTACGCGATCGAGTGGGCAGTGGCCGTGTTCGTCACGTGCAAAATCGAGTTCCTGGAGACACTCAACAACGGCATCCAAGAGGTGAAAAGCGTGCCAAGCATCGCTCTGCAGGGTGTTCAGGTCGACGTGGCGCCTTGCGTTGCCGGGGGCTGCGGTGGTATGTTTGGGCATCATCTTTCCCATCCTTACGCGGGTTGGTGGTGATCGTGGCTCGGAAGCGTTGGCGCGCTTGCCGAGCTTTTTGCTTTCATAGCCTTGCGGATCGCCGCTACGACCTGAGCATTCTTGGACGTGAAATTCTCGCGAGCCTCCTGGACAAGAAATGCTTCAGCATCTTTTGGAAGACGCACGGTCATTCGGACTTCATCCGACATGTTTACCTCCTATTCACCAAAATGGTGAACTAGGGATATCATTCACCAAATTAGTGCGCAAGAGTAGTGGTGGATTTTTTCACCGTTTTGGTGTTATGCCGTCGCGGGAACAACAGAGGCAATGAGGATGGCCAAGCAAGCTGAATACGTGCGATACACCATTCGGGTGCCGGCAGACCTATATGAGCGGATTAAGGTTGCCGCCGGCGAAAAGTCAGTTAACGCGGAAATTGTTGAGGCATTAGAGCTTGCATATCCCATCCTTCGTCCGCAGCAGCAAAATCTGCGGCTATTCCATTTCCAATGGTATGCAGGCGAATGGTACGCTATCGATGAGGACAGTTGGGCGAGGTTTAGGGCAGGCGATATACCTAGCCACCTAGCGCGTAGGATGCAGCCAAAAAATAACCACTTCATCGTTGCAGTCGTTGATGAAGAAGTTGGATTGGTGAACCTAATATCCCATAACTATCACCTCAAAGATGGTAGCTGCGTATTGGCTGCGGATGATTATTTATCAGATCAAGAAAAGGCGGATTATGCATGGTTGATGAAATCGCCTACAGCTACAGAGGATGATGAGCAGCGTCTCAAGTCTCTCAGGGAAAAGATGCACCCCGCGTTCGCATTGCCTTCTGCAGCCGTCCCAAAACTCAAGGATATTTTGAAGGGCTTGGCCTCGGAGGATGCTCTAGATCAATTGCTGAACCAGATCGGCTCGGTGGAAGGTGAATGACGTGGGAGAGATTACCCAGCCACCCACTCGCCCCAGGCTTCCATAACTTTACGCCGCTGCTCCAGGTAGTCCGTCCGTCGGTACGCCCGCTCGACGCTGCCGCCGACGGTGTGACCGAGAATGGTTTCAGCTATTTCATGGGGAGTGTCGGTGGTCTCTGCAATCCAGTCGCGCAGGGATGATCGGAAGCCATGCGGGCGGTATGCCAAGTCCGCCCGTTCCATCAGTCTGCTCATGGTGGCGTCACTGATGACACCCCTTCGCACATTCGGGAACAGGTAGCCGCCCCGAGCGTGTCGTACGGCTTCCTCTATGACTGCAAGAGCCTCGGCGGAGAGAGGCACACGGAAGGCCGTCGTGGCGTCCCTACGGCCCTTCATCATCTCAGCCGGGATCGTCCACACATCACCATCGATCTGATCTTCTCGGATATGGCGGACCGGGCTGGATCTGACTCCAGTGAGGATCAGAAGGCGAAGCGCCAGGTGAGTGACAGAGCCGTCGCCCAGTGACTGGTAGAATTTCGGGACTTCCTTCCAAGGCATGGCCGTAAGCGCGATTTTCGATGCGCCCAAACGGCTTCTTCAGGCGTAATCGCGCACGGGTTCTAGCCGTACCCAGCTTTATTTGGCATTTGCCTTGGAGAAGTTGAACGGCAGCAGGTCGCCAATG
>Ga0182748_1005082_pt1 | contig 10125 bp, 3 predicted proteins | sample eDN3rd37CKraftOP_FD_128877 | JGI IMG/M metagenome (GOLD analysis project Ga0182748, IMG submission 128877) | Enriched Organic Plus compost microbial communities from Emeryville, California, USA - eDNA 3rd pass 37_C Kraft OP (version 2) (version 2) ...
ATGCCATACGGCGCGGTCAACGAGGACGACCGCCGGGCGTTCGAGAACCGCCTGGAAAGCCGTCCCCGCTGGCTGGCCGACAATCTGCGGGCGCTGGACCTGGGCCCGGACGATATCGTCGTGGTGGACACCCCGCCGGGCCCGTCGATCTACATGCGGACCGCGCTCTCGGCCGCCAACCTGGCGCTGATCGTCACCTTGCCGGATGCGGCGTCATACGCCACGTTGCCGATGATGGAAGGCCTGGTGCAGACCTATTGCATCCCGCGGCCCGACTTCATCGATCACGCTTTCGTGATCAACCAGGTGGACAATTCCCGGCTGCTGGCGCGCGACGTTTCGCAGATCATGCGCGCGGATTTCGGCGAGCGCATCGTCGGGATCATCCACCAGGACCAGTCCGTCTGCGAAGCGCTGGCTTTCAATCAAAGCGTGCTGGACTACGACCCGCGTTGCCAGGCAACGCAAGATTATCTGGCCTGCGCGCGCAGCGTCGCGGCGGCCTTGAGCGCATTCGGACCCGCCTCGTGACAGACGCCCCTCCCCCCCGGCATTCGGCATCCCGCACACTGGACCGCTGGAGCGACCGCGTGACCCAGTGGAAAGCGTGGCATCATCCCGTCGCGCGGCTGGCGATCGTCGTCCTGGGCGCCCTGCTGTTCGCGCTCGCCATCACCGTCCCGCTGGAACTGGAACAGCAAATCGTCTTCGCCGTCGCCTGCTTCGGGCTGGCGCTCGCGCTCAATACGGCGGCGGGCCGCCTCGCGACCCTGGCGATGATGGTCCTGTCGATCACGGCCTCGCTGCGCTACATGTACTGGCGCCTGACCTCCACGCTGGGCTTCGAGAATTTCATCGACGCGTTCTTCGGTTTCGGGCTGGTGCTGGCCGAGTTCTATGCGCTGCTGGTCCTGCTCCTGGGCTATTTCCAGACCGCCTGGCCGCTGGGACGCAAGCCTGCGCCGATGCCCCCCGACCCCGCCCTGTGGCCGGCGGTGGACATCTTCATCCCGACCTACAACGAGCCGCTCGACGTAGTCCGGCAGACTGTCTACAGCGCGGTGGGCATGGACTGGCCCGCAGACAAGTTCAAGGTATTCGTGCTCGACGACGGCCGCCGGCCGGAGTTCAAGGCATTCTGCGAGGAAGTGGGGGTCGGCTACATCACGCGCGACAACAATTCCCACGCCAAGGCCGGCAACATCAACCACGCGCTGACGCTCACCGATGGCGAGTACGTCGCCATTTTCGACTGCGATCACATACCGACGCGCTCGTTCCTGCAGATCTGCATGGGGTGGTTCCTGCGGGACCCGAAGCTGGCAATGCTGCAGACGCCGCACTATTTCTTCTCGCCGGACCCATTCGAGAAGAACCTCAACACGTTCCAGGTCGTCCCCAACGAAGGCGAGCTCTTCTACGGCCTGGTGCAGGACGGCAACGATCTCTGGAATGCCACGTTCTTCTGCGGATCCTGCGCCATGATGCGCCGCGCGCCGCTGCTCGAGGTGGGCGGCGTGGCCGTGGAGACCGTGACCGAGGACGCGCACACCGCCCTCAAGATGAACCGCGCGGGCTACAACACCGCCTATCTCGCCATCCCCCAGGCGGCCGGGCTCGCCACAGAAAGCCTGTCGGGCCACATCGGCCAGCGCGTGCGCTGGGCACGCGGCATGGCGCAGATATGCCGGCTCGATAACCCGCTGTTCGGACCCGGGCTGAGCCTCGGGCAGCGCCTGTGCTATCTGAACGCGATGATGCACTTCTTCTACGGCCTGCCGCGGCTGGTGTTCCTGACCGCCCCGCTGGCCTACCTGCTGCTCGATGCCCACGTCTTCCAGGCGACCGCATTCCTGATCGCCGCGTACGCGTTGCCGCACCTGTTCCACGCCTCGGTGACGAATTCGCGCATACAGGGCCGGTTCCGCCACTCGTTCTGGAACGAGGTGTATGAATCCGTGCTGGCCTGGTACATCCTGCGCCCCACGCTGGTCGCCTTCATCAACCCCAAGGGCGGCAAGTTCAACGTGACGGCCAAGGGCGGCATCACGGAGCAAGGCTTCTTCGACTGGGACATGGCCCGCCCCTACCTCGTGCTGCTGACGTTGAACCTGTTCGGCGTGGCCGTGGGCGTGGGCAGGCTGATCCTGCAGGAATCGCCGGACACGGCCACGCTGCTGATCAACCTCGCCTGGACCGGGTACAACGTGATCATGACGGGCGCTGCGGTCGCCGTGGCAAGCGAAACCCGCCAGGTGCGCCGTTCGCCCCGGGTGAGCACCAGGCTGCCCGCCAGCCTGACCTTCGCCAACGGCAAGACGCTGGCTTGCGAGACCATCGACTTCTCGCAGACCGGCCTGGGCCTGCGCGTTCCCGCCGAGGCCGAGATCCCCATGGGCGAGCCGATGCACGTCTCGCTGTACCGCGGCCAGGAAGAAGGCGTGTTTCCCGCCACCGCCGCGTTCCGCCGCGGCGAACACCTCGGCCTGCAGTTCCAGGGGCTCAACGTGCAGCAGGAAGTCGAACTGGCGCAAATGACATTCGCGCGCGCCGACAACTGGGCCAACGTCTGGGGCCAGCGGCAGCGCGACTCGCTGCCCCACGCCTTCGCCTCGGTGCTAAGGATCTCCATGAAAGGCTTCGGCGAATTGGCGCGCAGCGTGGCCCGGCTGGCCATTCCTTCACGGCGCGCCCGCGCCGTTCAATCCACTCTCGATACGAGGGATCAATGATCTCGAGGTCTGCCCTTAGGAAATTCGCTGCGGCGGCGCGGGTGCGCACGCTGCCCGCCCTGATAGCCGGCGTGCTCGCCTGCGGCCCGAACGGCCTGTCCTTCGCCGCCCAGGCCCCCGCCCAGACAGGCGCGGGGGCGCCCAACGCCAAGCCGGCCGCGGCGGGCGCGACCCGTACCTACACCTACACGCTCAAGCAGCTCGGCGCGCTGTATCCGCTGCAGCTGCGCGGCATCGACGGCATCTACGGCGTTCCTTTCAGCGTGCGGGCCGACGAGGTCGTGACCGGCGCAACCCTGCGCCTGTCCTATGCCTATTCCCCGGCCCTGCTGCCGGTGCTCTCGCATATCAACGTCCTGGTCAACGGCGAGGTCTCCTCCTCCATTCCCGTGACCCGGGAACAAGGCGGCATGAACCTTACCCGGGAGATCGCCATTCCGCCCCGGCTGATCACCGAGTTCAACCGGCTGAACCTGCAGTTGATCGGGCACTACACGATGGAGTGCGAGGATCCCGCCCACTCCAGCCTGTGGACCAACGTCAGCAACGCCAGCGTGCTGGAATTGACGGTCACCCGCATCGCGCTGGAGAACGACCTGGCGCTGCTGCCCCAGCCGTTCTTCGACCGCCGCGACATCCGTCCGCTGAACCTGCCCTTCATCTTCCCCGCCACGCCGAGCAACGGCGCGCTGGAAGCCGCGGGCGTGCTGTCGTCGTGGTTCGGCGCGCTGGCCAGCTACCGCGGCGCCACGTTCCCCGTCGCCCAGAACGCCATTCCCGAAAGCGGCAATGCGGTGATCCTGGCCACGGGCAACGAGCGCGTCGCGGGCATAGAGTGGCCCCAGATCCAGGGCCCCACCGTGGCGGTGACAACCAATCCCCGTGATCCCTACGGCAAGCTGTTGCTCGTGCTCGGCCGCGACGCCGCCGAATTGAAAACCGCTGCCACCGCGCTCACCGTGGGAGCGCCCACGCTGTCGGGCCAGGTCGCCACCATCACCAACATCGAACAGCTCAAGCCTCGCCAACCCTACGACGCGCCCAACTGGCTGCGCGCCGACCGGCCGGTCAAGTTCGGCGAACTGGCCGACACGGCGGCGCTGAACGTGTCCGGCTATTCGCCCGACCTGATACGGGTCAATTTCCGCATGCCGCCCGACCTGTTCGCCTGGCGCGACAAGGGCATTCCGGTCGACCTGCGGTATCGCTACACGCCGCGCGCCGAGCCGGACAAGTCCACGCTCAACATCAACATCAACGAACGCTTCCTGCGTTCGGAACCGCTGCGCGCGATCCGCCACGACGCCACCACCCACGTGGACCGGCTGCTGAACAAGGTGCTGCCGGACGGCACCGTCCCGGCCCGGACGAAGTTCCAGATCCCGCTGTTCATGCTGCCCGCGCAGACGCAGATGCAGTTCCACTACTACTATGACTACATCAAGCAGGGCGAATGCAAGGACGTGGTCCTCGATAACGTGCGGGGCACGATAGAGCCCGACTCGACGATCGATATCTCGCACTTCTCGCACTTCATTGCGATGCCGGACCTGGCCGCCTTCAGCAACAGCGGCTTCCCGTTCACCCGGATGGCGGACCTGTCCGACACGGCGGTGGTGCTGCCGGATTCCCCCACGCCTGCCGACTACTCGACCTACCTCACGGTACTCGGGCGCATGGGCGACTCCACCGGCTACCCCGCCACCGGCGTGACCGTCACGCAGGCGCAGCGGGTGGAGACGGTGTCCGGCAAGGACCTGCTCGTGATCGCCTCCGGCGGCCGCCAGCCGCTGTTGAACCAATGGGCGAAACACATGCCGGTAAGCCTGGACGGCAACGCCAAGCGTTTCTCGCTTTCCGACAAGGTGTACCAGCTGTTTACGTGGTGGGACACCGATGCGCGCACCAACGTCAAGCCCACGCGGCAGGAGCTGGCCTTCAACAGCGCCAGCACCGACGCGGTCATCGCCGGCTTCGAGTCTCCGCTCGCGAGCGGACGCAGCGTGGTGCTGATCTCGGCCAACCAGGCCGCCGGCCTGCACGACGCGGTGCGGGCCATGCTCGACCCGGATCTGGTCAAGCGCATACAAGGCAGCGCGGTCGTGGTCCGCAACAAGCAGGTCGACAGCCTGACGGCCGATCAGACCTATTTCGTCGGATCGCTCAACCCGCTGCTCTACGTCCAGTGGTTCCTGTCCAATCACCCGCTGCTGCTGGCGCTGCTGGGCATCGTCGCCGCGCTGCTGCTGGCCGTGATCCTGTACCTGTCGCTGCGTGCCCGGGCCCGGCGGCGGCTGGCGCTCTGAGGCGATGATGCCCACGCCCGCGTCCGGCTTCCAGCGTAACTCGTCCGGCAGGTCCGGCCGAGGGGCCGGCACGCGGCTGGCGCGCTGGGCAGCGGCCCTGGCGCTGGCGCTGCCCGCGGCCGCCTCCGCCGCGTCGTGCCCGCCTATCGCGTGGCCGCTGTGGCAAGACTTCCAGCGGCGTTTCATGCAAGCCGACGGCCGGGTCATCGACCCCAGCGTGCCGCAGCAGCATTCCACGTCCGAGGGCCAGTCGTACGCCATGTTCTTCGCGCTGGTCGCCAACGACCCGGCCGCCTTCGAGCGCGCCTGGCGCTGGAGCGTGGACAACCTCGCGCAGGGCGATGCGGCCGGCCGCCTGCCCGCATGGCAATGGGGCCGGCGCGAGGATGGCACCTGGGGCGTGCTCGACGCCAACGCGGCGTCCGACGCCGATCTCTGGTTCGCCTACGCGCTGGCCGAAGCAGCCCGGTTATGGAAACGCCCGGACTATGCGCGCGACGCGCGCGCGCTCCTGGCGCGCATCGCGGCCGACGAAGTGGCGGAGCTGCCCGGGCTGGGCAAGATGCTGCTGCCCGGCCCGGCCGGCTTCGAACTTGCCGGTCCCCTCTGGCGCCTGAATCCGAGCTATCTGCCGCTGCCCGTGCTGCGCCGGCTCGCACAGTTCGATCAGGGCGGGCCATGGCGCGCCATCGCCGCCAACACCGTGAAAATGGTCGAGGCGGTCTCGCCCAAAGGGTTCGTCGCGGACTGGGTGGCCTACCAGGCTCCCGCCGGCGCGCCGCCTGCCTTCGCGCCCGACCCGGAAAAAGGCGCCGTCGGGAGCTATGACGCCATCCGCAACTATCTATGGGCGGGCATGACCGCGCCGGCCGATGCTGCGGCCCGGCCGATGCTGCGCACGCTGTCGGGCATGGAGGGCGCGATCGCGGAAGGCGTGCCCCCGGAATCGGTCGACGCGGCCACCGGGGCCGTCAAGGGCCAGGGTCCCGTGGGGTTTTCCGCGGCGCTGCTACCCTATCTGGCCGCGCGCGGCGCGAAGGAAGAGCTGGAACGCCAGCGCGCCCGGGTGCGCGCGCAGTTGCCCGCCGCCCCGCACGCGCCGCCCGAGCAGGCGCCGCGCTACTACGATTATGTCCTGGGCCTGTTCGGAACGGGCTGGGACGAACAACGATATCGATTCCTGTCAGCAGGAACACTCAAGTTGAGCTGGGAGAAGGCATGTCCGCACGCCGCAACACGGTAGTCCTGGGGCTACTGGCTGCACTCATCCACGGTGGCGCACTCGCCCAAGGCGATCCGGTCAAGGTACTGGTCGAGCAGGGGCGCTACTGGCAATCGCGCGGCAATGGCGAACGCGCGGCCGAGGCCTGGCAGAAGCTGCTCAAGCTCGCCCCCAACCATCCCGACGCGCTGTATGGCCTGGCACAGGTGGAACTGGACGCGGGGCGGTCCGAGAATGCCCGCGGCTACCTTGCACAGCTCAAGCGCACGCGTCCCGACAGCCCGCTGATCGCCCGCCTCGAGCAGGCCATCAATCTCGGTGGCAACAGCCGCGTGCTGCAGCAGGCGCGCGAGCAGGCACGCAGCGGCCAGACCGCCGAAGCGCTCGCCACGTACCAGACGGCGCTGGGTGGCAAGGCTCCCGAAGGGCCCCTGGCACTGGAGTACTACCAGACCCTGGGCGGCACGCCGCAGGGCTGGGAAGAGGCTCGCCGCGGCCTGCAGAAGCTCGCCAGCGAATCGCCCAACGATCCCCAGATCGCGCTGGCGCTCGCCCAGCACCTGACGTACCGCGAAGCCACCCGGCGCGAAGGCATCCAGCAGCTCGCCGCGCTGTCCAAGCGGCCGGACGTGGGCAAGGCGGCCAGCGACAGCTGGCGCAAGGCGCTGGCCTGGGCCGGAACACGGCCCGCCGACGCGCCCCTGTATCGCGCCTACCTCGAAGCGCATCCGGACGACGTGGGCGTCAAGACCAAGCTGGAGGAAATCGAACGCCAGCAGCGCGAAGGCCGCCAGGCCTCGGCGGCCTCGGCCGACCCGTTGCGCCAGCGAGCCGCCGCGGGTTTCCAGGCTCTCGACGAGGGCGACCTGGCCAAGGCCGAGAGCGACTTCCAGGCCGTGCTGGCGGCTCGCCCCGGCGACGGCGACGCGCTCGGCGGCCTCGGCATCCTGCGCCTGCGGCAAGAGAACTTCGGGCAGGCCAAAGATCTGCTCGAGCGCGCCTCGCGCCAGGGATCGGCCTCGCGCTGGCGCTCGGCGCTCAATAGCGCCACCTACTGGAGCCTGGTCGAACAGGCGCGCGGCGCCCGCGCCGGGGGCAATCTCGACGGCGCCCGCCGCACGCTCGAGCAGGCCGTCAAGCTCGATCCTGCCGAACCCACGGCGCAAAACAGCCTCGGCGATGTACTGGCGGAAAGCGGACAGCTCGACGCGGCCGAGGCTGCCTATCGCCGCGTATTGGCGCGCCAGCCGGACAACCCGGATGCCCTGCGCGGCCTGGTCGGCGTGATGGCGCAGAACAACAAGCCCGACCAGGCTCTCGCGCTGGTCGAAAAACTCACGCCGCAGCAGCAGGAAAAGATCGGCGAACTCGGCCGCTTGCGCGCCGCCCAGGCGGTCGGGGCGGCCAAGGCCGCGGCCCAGCGCGGCGACGATGCCGGCGCTCGCGTAGCGCTCGAAGACGCATTGCTGAACGATCCCAATAGCCCGTGGATACGGCTGGACCTGGCCCGCCTGTACATGAAGATGGGCGCCTACAACGACGCCCGCGGCGTCATGGATGGGCTGCTGATCTCCAATCCCAACCTGCCCGACGCCCAGTACGCCAGCGCCCTGCTGGCCTCCGAAATGCAGGATTGGCGCGGCGCCCTCAATACGCTCGACAACATCCCGCAGCAGAACCGCACGCGCGAGATGGCCGCGCTGCAGAAGCGGGCCTGGGTACATGTGCAGGCGGCCGACGCGGGCGAGCTGGCCCGGCAGGGGCGCAGGCAGGAAGCCGCCGCCCTGCTGGCCCAGGCCGAACCCTACGCGGGCCAGGATCCCGAACTGCTCGGCGCCATCGCGGTGGCCTATACCGACATCGGCGATACCGGCCGCGCGCTCAACATGATGCGCCAGCTGCTGGCGCGCACCACCCGTCCCGATGCCGGCATGCGGCTCCAATATGCCGCCATCCTGCTGCGCACGCGCCAGGACGTCGAACTCGCCGGCATCCTGCGCCAGCTCCAGTCCGAACCCATGAGCGCGGCCGAGCGCAAGAGCTACGACGACATACGCGTGGCCTACATCGTGCGCCAGGCGGATGCGCTGCGCACCTCGGGCGATCTCGTCATGGCTTACGACACGCTGGCCCCGCTGCTGGCCGAGCGCCCCGACGACCAGCAAGTCGTCGGCGCCCTGGCCCGCATGTATGCGGACGCGCGCGACTACCAGCAGGCGCTGGGTCTCTACAACCGGCTGCTGGAGAAAGACCCGCGCAACCTCGAGACCATGATCGCGGCCGCTTCCATGGCCATTTCGGCCAAGGAATACGGCTATGCCGAAAACGTCATCGACAACGCCTTGCGCCAAGCACCCCAGAATCCCGAGGTGCTGACGGCCGCCGGGCGGCTCTACCGCGCGCAGGGCAAGTCCAGCAAGGCGTCGCAATACTTCGCCGCGGCCGTCGAGGCCGAGAATCGACAGCGCGGCATCGCGCCCGGCTACGTCGCGAGCGGCCAGCCCGGCATGGCGCCCGCTCGCTCGGCCAATCCCTTCGTCGGCCTGCCCGGCCAGCGCTCGAACTCCACGCTGGCCCCCCACCCCGTCGCGCCGGCGCTTCCGTATGGCGGCGCCGCGCCCGTGCCCATGGCGGCGGCAGGCGGCTATGCGCCCGCCTACCCTGCCACGCTGCCGCAAGCCCCCGCGCAAGCGGCATACGGCGGCGCGGCATCCGGCTACGGCGCCTCGCAGCCGTACATTCCTCCTCCTGCCGGCGCCTACCGGTTCCCGTCCCAGCCGGTCCAATTGGCCTCCGCTTCCGGCTATACGCCCTATGGCACGCCCGCCGCGATCGACAACGGCCCGCCCACCCCGACGGACTACCTGGCGCAGGAAAACGCCGCCCAGCCCGCCGCCGGCACCCGCGCACCGGCAGGCAACGCGAGCCAACGCGGCAGTTCGGCCGCCGCTCGTCCGGGCACGGCGGCCGCGGCCTCCCGGCGCGGCGCGACGGGCACCGCTCCGGCGCAATCAAGCTCGAACAGTGCACGCGCCGCGGCGCCGAGCGGCAACGCCGCCTCGCCCCATGCGAACGCCATGCCGCCGGCCGCCTATCCGGGCGCCGTCCCGTATGGCGCCGGTTCCGCCCAGGCCCCCGCCTATGTGCCGGCTCCCGTGCAGCCGGCCCCGCCCGGCGCCTCCTATTACGCCCCCCCGGCCGTCGCGCAAAACGTCCAACCGGCCTACGGCGCCTATCCGGGCCAATTGCCTGCGGCCCAGGCGCGCCCCTGGGATCCCGCCGCCGCGCAGGCCGACCGGCCGCGCACCGCGCTCGACGAGCTCAACGAGATCCAGCAGGCGCGCAGCCCCGCCCTGACGGTCGGCGGTACGGTCCGGACCCGGGACGGCGAGGAAGGCCTGGGCCAGCTGACCGACATCCAGGCGCCCGTCGAGTACCGTTTCCCGGTGGGCGACGGCAAGCTGGCGCTTCGCGCCACGCCCGTCTCGCTCGACGCCGGCACGCCAGGCAGTTCATATGACGCTTCGAGCCGCTTCGGCGGCGGGCCGGCCGCCGCGCTCCAGCAGGCGGCCGGGTCCACGGGCGGCGCGGGCTCGCAAAGCCAGTCCGGCGTCGGCCTGGCCGTGGCCTACGAGTCGGAGCGAGTGCAGGCGGACCTGGGCACCACGCCGCTGGGCTTTCGCTACACCGATATCAACGCGGGCCTCAAATTCAAGGGACCGATTTCCAGCGAAGTGTCCTACGCGATCGACCTGTCGCGGCGCCCGGTCACCGACAGCCTGCTGTCGTTCGCCGGCGCCCGAGACTCGCGCACGGGACAGGCCTGGGGCGGCGTCTCGGCCACCGGCGGACGCCTCGAGCTGAC
>Ga0182748_1005083_pt1 | contig 10125 bp, 9 predicted proteins | sample eDN3rd37CKraftOP_FD_128877 | JGI IMG/M metagenome (GOLD analysis project Ga0182748, IMG submission 128877) | Enriched Organic Plus compost microbial communities from Emeryville, California, USA - eDNA 3rd pass 37_C Kraft OP (version 2) (version 2) ...
GACGACGTCGCGCGCCGCCTCCTGGAAGGGTGCGAGACCGTCGGGGGTCGCGGCGCGGTACTCGACGAGGAGCGCGGTCTGGTGCTGGATGCCCGCCCCGGAGGCCAGCGACCGCATCGAGGGGTCCGCAGCCGGGTCCGCCGCGGCGACGCGCAGAGACGCCGCGTCGAGCAGCTCGATCGCCTCCGCGCCCGACGCGACGAGCGGCACGAGCGCATCCGTCGCGTGCTCCAGCGAGTCGAGCACGAGGAGGGTCGTCGCGGCGTGCGCGAGCAGCGGCACCGTCCGGAACGTCACGTCCGCGACCCAACCGAGCGTCCCCTCGCTGCCGACGATCAGGTGCTCGAGGATCTTCACCGGCTCGTCGTGGTCGACGAACGCGTTGACCGAGTAGCCCATCGTGTTCTTCATCGAGAACTGGCGCTCGACCTCCGCACGCATCGCCGCGCTGCCCCGCACGCGGTCGCGCAGCTCCGCGAGCCCGCGGTGCAGCGCGGGCTCGGCCGCGCGCAGGCGCGCGTCGGCGTCGGGCGCACCCGTGTCGACGACCGTCCCGCTCGCGAGCACGACCGTCATCGCCTCGACCGTCCGGTACGCCGTGCGCGCGGTGCCCGACGACATGCCCGACGAGTTGTTCGCCACGACCCCGCCGATCGTGCACGCGATCTCGCTCGCCGGGTCGGGCCCGAGCCGGCGCCCGTGCCGCAGCAGGTGCGCGTTGACGAGCCGCAGCGTCGCGCCCGGCTCGCACCGGACGCGGTCGCCGCCGTCGAGCACCTCGACGCGTGTGAAGCGCGTGCGCGTGTCCACGAGCACCCCGCCGCCCGACGCCTGACCGGACAGGCTCGTGCCGCCCGAGCGGAACGTCACCGGCAGCCCGCGACGCGTCGCCTCGCGCATCGCGGCGACGACGCCGTCGCGGTCGTGCGCGCGCACCACGACCTCCGGCCGCAGCAGGTAGTGCGACGCGTCGTGGGCCTGCGCGACGCGCGTCAGCAGGTCCGTGCGCAGCTCGAACCCGGGGCCCGCGGCCCCTCGCGCACGACCCCGTGTCACGGGCGCGACCGACGGTCGTAGCCGAGGCGGTGCGGCTGCACGGCCTCGTACGTCGCGCGCAGGTTCGCCGTCGTGCGGTCGAACAGGCGCTGGGCGACGCGCACGAACAGGAAGTCGACGAGCGCGAGCTGCGCGATGCGGCTCGACAGCGCGCCGGACCGGAACTGGGTCTCGCGCGCCGTCGTCGTGAGCACCACGTCGGCGTGCGCGACGAGCGGGGACTCCGGGAAGTTCGTCACGGCGACCGTCGTGGCGCCGCGCTCGCGCGCGATCCGCAGGGCGTCGTTCGTCTCGACCGTGAGGCCGCTGTGCGAGACGCCGACGGCGACCGCGCCGGGGCCGAGCAGCGCGGCGGACTGGAGCTGGACGTGCGGGTCGGGCGACGCGAAGCACACGAGGCCGATGCGCTGGAGCTTCTGCGCGAGGTCCTGCGCCGTGAGCCCGCTCGACCCGACGCCGAACAGGTCGATGCGCGTCGCCTGCGCGACCGCCTCCGCGACCTGCTCCAGCGCGTCGAGGTCGAGCATGCGCGCCGTCTCCTCGATCGTGCGGGCCTCGTGGAACGCGATCTTCGTGACGACGTCCTGGAGCGTGTCCTCCGGGTCGATCTCGCCGTGCGCGACGTTCGCGCGCTCCTGCTCCACGGCGCGCCGGCTCGTCGCCTGCGCGAGGTCGATCCGGAACTCGGGGTAGCCCGCGTACCCGACCGCGCGGCAGAACCGGACGACCGTCGCCTGCGACGTCCCGACGAGCGTCGCGAGCTCGGTGATCGTCTTCCCGACGACGGCCGCCGGGTCGGCGAGCACGGCCTCGGCGATGCGCGCCTCGGCGGGTCGCAGGTTCGGCAGCGACTGACGGATGCGGACGAGACCGTCGGCGGCCATTCAGTCCTCCTCGGTGGGGTGCGGGTCGGCGGGCGCCGGGTCCGGCGCGCGGTCGGTCGGGTCGGGCGGGTCTGTCGGCGGGGCGTGCGGGGTGCCGAGCGTGAGCCACGGGGCGTGCCCGACGACGGCCCCCGGCTCGGTCGCGAGCCGCGCGGCGAGGTGCAGGGCGCCGTCGAGCGGCGTCCCGGCGGCGTCCACGAGCTCGACGGCGGGCCGCAGCACCCCGAGGCGCGCCCGGAACGCGCCCGTGAGCAGCGGCCCGATCGCGAGCACGCCGCCCGTCGCCGCGGCGAGCGGCGGGACGCCGTCGACCAGGGCGGCCGCGAGCGTCGTCGCGAGGTGCGTGCCCGCGCCGGCGAGGACCTGGCGGGCCACGGCGTCGCCGTCGTGCGCGGCAGCGGCGACGTCGGGCGTGAAGGAGGCGAGCACCTGGGCACGGTCGGCACGCGTGTAGAGCCGGCCCGGCCACGTCGGCACGGGGCCGAAGCGCTCCGTCGCGGCGGCGAGCAGCGCCGTCGAGCCGCCCTTGTCGCGGCCGTCGTGCGCGGCGACCGCCGCGCGCAGCCCCTGCGCGCCGATCCACGAGCCCGAGCCGAGGTCGCCGAGCAGGTGCCCCCACCCGTCGACGCGGTGCCACACGTCGCGCAGGTCCGTGCCGAGCGCGATCGCACCCGTCCCGACCGCGACGACCGCCCCCGGCCGCCCGCCCAGCGCGCCGAGGTGCGCGGTGAGCGCGTCGGCCGCGACCGCCGTCGGCGGCCCGCTGCCCGGCCGCACGTCGAGCACGGGGTCGCGCGGCGTCGAGAACGAGGTTGATGTCGTCATGGGCCCCATCACGGCACCAACCCCGTTCTCGGCGGTCGGGGGGAGCGGGAGGGCGGCCGGGGGGAGGGCCGCGCGGAGGACGGCGTGGAGCTCGGCGGGGTCGCGGACGAGCGAGGCGAGGCCCGTGGCCCCGACGGCGGCCGCGGCGACGCCGTCGGCGTCGAGGGACGGGACGTGCGCGCGGAACCGGGCGAGGAGGTCGCGGACCACGTCGACCGCGTCGCTCCCCGCGGGACCGATGGCGACGGGTCGGCCGGTGAGGGTGACGTCGGGTGCGGCCACGGACGACGAGGGGGCTCCGGGGCGTCGTGCAGCGAGGCGGCTCCCCGAGCCACCGACGTCGAGCCCGACGACCCACGCGCCGTCGGGCGTGCTCCTGCTCACGAGGGACAGTCTGGCACAAAGTTTCACGCTAGTGGTCAAGGGTGGAGATTCTTGCCAAGCGTCCGGGACCGTCCGGTTCGCCCCACGGTACGCCGCTCCGCGCGCGAGGGAACCTCGCCACGCCGCCGTGCGGCTACCCTCGCGGGGTGTCCCGACGACGACGGCCCGACCCCGTGACCATCGCCTTCACGCTCGACGAGGCGACGCCGGCGGACGACGCGCGACACGACGACGCGGCCGAGGGCGGGACACCGGACGCGCGCGCCGACGCCGACGCAGCGAGCACCGGCTCGGCGAGCACCGACCCCGCGGGACCCGCGGCCGGCCCGGCCCCCGCGGCGGCCCGGTCGGCACGGCGCCGCCGACGCGCCGCGGTCGGCGCGGTCCTCGCCGCGGTCCTCACGCTCGGCGGGATGGCGGCCGTGGACGCCGCCTCGTCGCGGTCGTCGACCGAGACGCAGCGCCGGTCCACCGGGGGCGTGGACGCGCTCGCGACCGCGCCGGTCGAGGTCTGGTCGGCCCCCGGCCCGCAGGCGGGCGCCCTCGCGACGCTGCCCGGCCTCCTCGTCGTCGTGCGCGACGACGAGGCCGTCGCCCACGACCTCGACACCGGCACCGTCCGGTGGGCCGTGCCCCTGCCGCCCACGTCCCGCTGCGGCGGCGAGCTCGAGCTCGCGCTGACGGCCCCGGTGCCGGACGAGACGCTCGTGTGCGTGACCGACGACGTCCCCTCGCCGCTCGCGAGCCGGACGCTGCTCACGACGACCACCGGCGAGGCGGTCGACACGACAGCCGCCTCGCCGGCCCCGCAGGTCACCGTGCTCGACGCCGACGGCACCGCCACGACCCGCACGCTGGACGCGGCACGCGGCTGGTCGGCACCCGGGCCGGACGGCACCGTCGCGCGCTTCCGCCGCGTCGGCGACACGCCCGCCGCACCCGTGCCCACCGACCCCACGACGGGCCTGCCCACCGACGTGTCGGCGGGGCGCGCCGCCGTCGTCACGCTGGAGGACGCCCGGACCGGGACCGTCCGCTGGGAGCACGAGCTGCCCTTCGTCGCCGGGGAGGGCGACTGCCGCCCGTACTCCCCCACCGAGGACACCACCTATGCCGACCTCGACAGCGGGACGGTCAGCCGCTCCGCCGGGCTCGTGGCCGTGCGGGGCTGCGGCGTCGACGCGAGGTTCACCCCCGAGGGCACGCGGGTCGACGACCCGGAGGCTCCCGCGGACGCGGTCAGGCGACTCCCGGACGACGCGCTCCTGCGCGTGGACGCCCGCGAGTCGGCAGCGGCGGACGGCACGCGTGCGGCAGCCGTGCTCGAGCCGGACGGCGCCCTCCGGTGGGAGCCGCCGGGCGAGGTGCTCGTCCCGATCGCGACGGACGGGACCGCGCGGGACCTCGTGCTCACGCGGCAGGTCACGGACCTCGTCGCGCACGACGCGGCCGGGCGCACGCGCTGGGAGACCGGGGAGGTGAACTCCCCCGAGATCGCGTACGTCGTCGCGGACGGCGTCGCGGTCGTCCTCCAGGGCATGGGCTCGGTCCTCGTCGGGGTCGACGTGGAGACCGGGCGCACCCTGTGGACCCGCGCGATCGACGAGCTGGTCGACGACGGCGCGGGGCCCACCGTGGCCCCCGGGATGCTGCACGTCGGGCAGGCGTTCACGGACGGCGCCCGCGCGCTCCTCGCCGTCTCGGCGTGGGAGGACGACGAGCACAGCACGACGCGGCTCGTCGCGCTCGACCTCCGGGACGGCGCGGTCGCGTGGAGCACCGACACGGCGACCAGCACGCGGTACGCCGCGGTGCAGGGCAGCCTGCTGCAGCTCCGCCTGGGTGACGACCCGACGGTGACCCGCCTGGGCTGAGGCACACCGCCCCGGACGCTCAGCGCGCGAGCCACTCCTTGCGCTCGGCGGGCGGGAGCTTCTCGACCGCGGCGCGCAGCACGTCGCGCGACATGGTCGTGACGTGCTCCTCGAGGAACGCGCGCAGCCGGTCGGGCTCCACGTCGCCCGCGTGGCGCAGCATCCAGCCGACGCCCTTCTGCACGTAGGGCTCCGGGTCGTCGACGAGCGCCTCGGACAGCCGGAACGTGTCGTCCACCTGCCCGCGCCGCAGGAACGCGGCGGTCGCGACGATCGCCGAGCGGCGCCGGGGCCAGTCGGGGGCGCGCGCGAGGTCGTCGAGGACGTCGCGCGGCCGGTCGAGCAGCCACGAGCCGAGCACCTGGTACGCGGTGAGGTCCACGAGGTCCCACGTGTCGATGCGGTCGTGGCGGCGCAGGAAGAGCTGGACGAGCTCGGCGTGCCGCTCGACCGTCACGCGGCGGGCGGTGGCCGCCTTGCCCATGATCGAGCACCCGCCCGCGCGCACCTCGTGCACGCGGTCCTCGAGCAGGAGCTCGATCTGGTCGACCGGCATGTCCAGCGCGCTCCTCGCGAGCGTGAACACGTCGCCCATGCGGACGCCCGCGAGCGAGTCGTCGCCCGGGAAGTGCCGCGTGTAGGCGCGACGCTGGGCCGCTGTCGCGCGCGCGAGCAGGTCGGCGCGGAAGTCGGTCGCCGTCGTGTACGGCGGCATCGTCCTTCTCCTCTCGTGCGGGCGCCCGGCCCGCGGTTCGGCGTGTCGGCGGTGCGGTCGGCGCGCGACCGCGCCGCTCAGCGCGGTGCCATGCGGATCGCGCCGTCGAGGCGGACGACCTCGCCGTTGAGCATCGGGTTCTCCACGATCGCGCGCACGAGGTGCGCGTACTCCTCCGGCCGACCGAGGCGGCTGGGGTGCGGCACCTGGGCGCCCAGCGACTCCTGCGCCGCCTCGGGCAGCGACGACATCATGGGCGTGCGGAAGATCCCCGGCGCGATCGTCATGACGCGGATGCGGTGCTGCGCGAGGTCGCGCGCGAGCGGCAGCGTCAGCCCCGCGACGCCGGCCTTCGACGCCGCGTACGCGGCCTGCCCGACCTGCCCGTCGAACGCCGCGACGGACGCGGTCTGCACGACGACGCCGCGCTCCTCGCCGTCCGGGTCCGGCCCGTCGGGGCCGAGGGGGTCGAGCGCGAGCATGCGCTCGGCCGCGAGCCGCACCACGTTGAACGTGCCCACGAGGTTGACGTCGACGACGCGGCGGAACGCGTCGAGCGCGTGGAGCCCCGACTTCCCGATCACGCGCTGCGCGAGCACGATCCCGGCGCAGCTCACGACGACGCGCGCACCGCCCAGGTCGTCCGCCGCGTCGAGCGCGCGGGCGACGTCGTCCTCGTCCGTCACGTCGGTGGGGACGAACCGCGCCGCGTCGCCCAGCGCACCGGCCACCGCCGCGCCGTCCGACGACGCGAGGTCCGCGAGGACCACCCGCGCCCCCGCCGCGACCAGAGCCTCCGCCGTCGCGCGCCCGAGGCCCGAGGCCCCACCGGTCACCAGGGCCGTCGTGCCCTCGATCCGCATCTCTCGCCCTCCGTCAGCCACGCGAGCGTCGTCGCCCGCCCCGCTGACCGTACCCAGGTGGAGCCGCTGGTCGCGAGGTCGGCCCACCGTCGGCCCTGCTCCGGACCGCGCCGAGGCCCGTCCCCGCCCACCCGTCAGTGCGTGGGCATCTCCAGGCACCCGCCGTCGGCGATCGGGCCGCCCGCGTCGAGCGTGACCGCATCGGGCGTGACCGCCCCGTACACGCACCCGCCGGGGACCGCGACGCCCACGCCGACGGTCGTCGCGGGGTCGCCGAGCGGCGTCGTGGGCCCGGTGACCTGCACGTCCTCGAAGCCCGCGTCCGCGAGCGCCGCGACGACCTCCGCGCCGTCGACGGCGGACCCGTCGGCGACCGGGTCGAGCGCCGCCTGCACCGCCGGCACGGAGCGCGCCGCCTCGGCGTCGTCCTCGGAGGTGCCGGAGCGCTGCCGGTACGCCTCGTTGCTCGCGTCGAGACCGGTCTCCCGCCCGAGGCCGGTCGGCTCGCCGGCCGGGTCCGCCACCGTCGTGCCGGGGTCGGCGGGGTCGTACGCGTCCGGCCACCCACGCATGCCGACCGCCACGACCGCGACGTACCCGACGACGCCCACGCACGCGAAGATCGCGATGCCGACGACGACGCCGACGACGGCGCGCGTCACGCGCGAGGTCTCGGCGCCCGGGGCGTCGGGGTCGGGGGACGTCATGCCCCGAGTCTGGACCGGGGCGCCGCGGGTGACCAGCGTTATTCCCCCCGGGTCCCGCTGTCGCGGGCCGCCGCCCGGACCCCGTCGAGCCACCGGTCGAACTCCTCGGCCAGCTCCTGCTGCGACATGCGCAGCGCCTCGGCCGGGCTCGTCGCCTCCCGGCCGGCGACGTACAGCCGACGCACCATGTCGGTCTTCGGGGTCCACGGGCGCATCGGCCGTCCCTTCTCTCGTCCTGCGGGCAGCGCGCACATACTCCAGCACGCCGCCGCGCCGCTCGCCCGCCGTCGTGGGCCGCCGGGCCGCCGTCGGACGAACGTCACACCCGCAGTGCGAGGATGGACGCCGGCGCGCACGCGCCGGTCACCCGCGGCGAGGAGACCCCATGAGCCTGTACGACATCCCGTTCGACGCGATGGACGGGACGACGCACACGCTGCGCGAGCACGCGGACGAGGTCGTGCTCGTCGTGAACGTGGCGTCACGGTGCGGGCTCGCGCCGCAGTACGCCACGCTCGAGGCGATGCAGGAGAAGTACCGCGACCGCGGGTTCACGGTGATCGGCTTCCCGAGCAACCAGTTCCTCCAGGAGCTCGGCAGCAACGAGGCGATCCAGGAGTTCTGCTCGCTCACCTACGGCGTGACGTTCCCCGTGGTCGACCGCGTGCGCGTCAACGGGCGCCACGCCCACCCGCTGTACAAGGAGCTGACGAGGACCCCGGACGCCGACGGCAAGGCGGGGCGGGTGTCGTGGAACTTCGAGAAGTTCGTCGTCCTGCCCGGCGGCGAGGTGCACCGCTTCCGGCCCCGCACGCTGCCCGACGACCCGGCGATCATCGACCTCGTCGAGGCCCACCTGCCCCGCTGACCCGGCGTCTCAGGGCACGACGAGCGCGGGGTGCCGCGCGTCGTCGACCCGCACGACGACGTCCGTTGTCTCGCCGGGCCGGACCTCGTCGTCGTAGCGCGCGTACGCCGCGAGGGTCCACGCGTCCTCGGGCGTGGTGCGGCGTGCGAGCGTCGCCGCGCGCACCGCGAGGTGCGCCGTGAGGTCCACGGCGAGACCGCGGCCGAGCGAGAGCGACCCGTCGAGCACGACGACGAGGCCGGGCTCCGCGTCGACGTACGCGGCGCGCGTGGAGCGACTCGTCGCGGGGTCGCGCAGGCTCGGCAGGTAGCGTCCCGGGCCGCCGGGACCGACGGCGTCGAGCACCTCCCGGTTGAGTCCCGCCACGTCGATCCACGCGTCGAGGAGCGCGTCCGGGTCCTCGCGGCCGTGCTCGAGCCGCAGCGACGCGGGGCGCCAGAAGTCCTGCACCCGGACCCGTGCGACCGGACGACCCGCGGCGCGCAGCGGGGCGACGAGCCGGTCGGCGAGCGCGTCGGGGCGCGTGGACGGGTGCCCGTCGACGAGGAGCCGGGTCGCGCCGCCCGGCGTGCCGTCGCCCGGCGGGTGGCTCAGGACGCGCGCGACGAGCCGGTCCACGAGGACGTCCTCGGTCACGGGTTCCACGCGCACCGCGCCAGGATGCCACGGCGCCGGACGCCCCCTGCCCGAGCGTGCCGCCGTCGCGATCTCACCCGCGGCGGGTAGGGCTCGGCGCGCCGCCGTCCGCTACACCGGAATGCGGCACATCCGAGCACCGGGAGGGACCGTGGCCGGCTCAGGCACGATCGGCGGGACGACGCGGCGAGCGGGAGCGCTGCCTCCGCACTGATCCCCCGCACCCGGCGGGCGCCTGCCCCGCCGACGACGAGGGCGCGACGACGCGCCCTCTCGTGCTCGAGCGTCGTCCGGGCCGCGGCTCGATGCCCAGCACACGGCCGGTACCGCCGCGACGGCACGGACCCTCGAAAAGACCTGGCTCCCCGGACGCCGGAGCGCGCACGCTGTCGTGGACCCCGGCGAACCCTGTCACCGCGCCGGGGCACGGAAAGGCTGACGGAGATGACTGCTGTGGCCACACCTGGGCACGCGCCGACGACGCGGGGGCGCGACGAGCGCCCTGCCGACCGGGAGCACGGGGACCCGCTCTAGCCGTACGTCGAGCCGGCCCCCGACCTCCCGGCCGGGGCACGTCGAGCCGCGGACGGGACGCACCGAGGGCGGGTCACGCCGCGGTCGCGCCTCCCGGCTTGGTGGCGCGGACGATCGCGCCGTGCATGGCGTCCACGACCTCGTGCGTGAAGGTGACCTCGGCGTCGACGAACCCGGCGGCCGCGAGGCCGTCGAGGTACTCGGACCGCGAGAGCGCGCCGGCGACGCAGCCGACGTGGCTGCCGCGCTCGGCGCGCTCGGCCGGCGTGAGGTGGTCCTCCGCGACGACGTCGGAGACGCCGACGCGCCCGCCCGGGGCCAGGACCCGGAACATCTCGGCGAGCACGGCCTCCTTGTCCGTGGAGAGGTTGACGACGCAGTTCGAGATGACGACGTCGACGCTCGCGTCGTCGAGCGGCAGGTCCTCGATGGTGCCCTTGCGGAACTCGACGTTGGTCGCGCCCGCCTCGTCGGCGTTGCGCCGCGCGAGGTCGAGCATCTCGTCGGTCATGTCGACGCCGTAGGCGAACCCGGTCGGGCCCACGCGGCGGGCGGAGAGCAGGACGTCGATCCCGCCGCCGGAGCCGAGGTCGAGCACGCGCTCGCCCTCGCGCAGCTCGGCGACGGCGGTCGGGTTGCCGCACCCCATGCTCGCCAGCACCGCGGTCTGCGGCAGGTCCGTGACCTGCCGCGCGTCGTACAGGCCGGACCCGAACACGGGCACCTGCTGGGCGGGACCGCAGCACGACGACGAGGTCGCGCAGCACCCGTCCTCCGCC
>Ga0182748_1005084_pt1 | contig 10125 bp, 10 predicted proteins | sample eDN3rd37CKraftOP_FD_128877 | JGI IMG/M metagenome (GOLD analysis project Ga0182748, IMG submission 128877) | Enriched Organic Plus compost microbial communities from Emeryville, California, USA - eDNA 3rd pass 37_C Kraft OP (version 2) (version 2) ...
CGCGGCGGCGGGGTCCGACGCGACGGTCGGGATGCTCGTGGTGATGTCCATGCTTCGACGCTAGGAATCGCGGCCTGTCGCGCGCGTCGGGCGAGCGGCGCATCCGCATCCCCCGCAAGGATGATGGTCAAACGCTGCAGCGCCTGGCGGAGGGCACCAGTGATCGATGCCGCGGAAGGGCAGGCGCTACAGCGTTTGGCGAGATACCCGGTGCCGCAGGGGTTACAGCAGCCGGTTCTCGAAGGCGTAGACGACGAGTTGCACGCGATCGCGCAAGCCGAGCTTCGCGAGGATGCGCGAGATGTGGGTCTTGACGGTCGCCTCGGAGACGAACTCGCTGCGCGCGATCTCGGAGTTCGACATCCCGCGCCCCGCGAGCAGGAAGATGTCACGCTCGCGTGAGGTGAGCGACGCGAACTCGGGCGGCTCGCCCGCGACGCCGCCACGTGAGTCGAAGTGCTCGAAGAGCTCACGCGTCGCCGCGGGCGCGATGACGGCCGTGCCCGCATGCACCGTGCGGATGGCCGCGAGCAGGAACTCCGGGTCGGAGTCCTTGAGCAGGAAGCCGCTCGCCCCCGCGCGGATGGCGCGCGTCGCTGCCTCGTCGAGGTCGAAGGTCGTGAGCACGATGACACGCGTCGTGCGTCGCGCGGCGTCGGCCGCGGCGAGGATGCGCTGGGTCGACTCGATGCCATCCATGACGGGCATGCGGATGTCCATGAGCACGACATCCGGTTGCGTGCGAGCCACGAGGGCGACGCCTTCGAGCCCGTCGCCCGCCTCGCCCACGAACTCGAGGTCGGGCTGCGAGCCCACGAGCATCCGGATGCCGGTGCGGAAGAGCGCCTGGTCGTCGACGAGGGCGACGCGGATGGGCTCGGTCATCGGGTGGACTCCTCGGAGATGAGAGGCGGATGCGCGCCCGTCGGCGCATAGGGCAACCACGCGGTCACGACGAAGCGGTCGCCGTCGGCGCCCGCGCGCAGCCAACCGCCGCCGAGCGCCGCACGCTCGCTCATGCCCGCGATGCCGTGGCCCACATGGGGGACCGCGAGCGGCACGAGTCCCGTGCGCGGCTTGACCTCGACGAGATGGCTCGTGATGGCGAGCTCGACGCCGTGCGAGGTCCAGGTGACGCGCACCGTGACGGGGCGCGTGGAATCCGCGTGCCGAAGGGCGTTCGTGAGCGACTCCTGCACGATGCGGTAGACGGCGATCTGCTGCGAGGTGCCGAGCGCGAGCGGCGTGCCGCTGTCTTCGCGCACGATGCGCAACCCGGATGCGCGTAGCTGATCGAGGAGGCGGTCGAGGTCGCCGAGACTCGGCTGTGGCCCGTCCTCCTGCTGGTAGCGCAGCTGCGCGAGGAGCACACGCACATCGCCGAGGGCCTCGCGCGCCGTCGCGGCGATCGTGCGGAGCGCCTCCTCGGCGGCTTCCGGATCGGTGCGCGCCGCGTAGCGCGCGCCGTCCGCCTGAGCCACGACGACCGCGAGCGAGTGGGCGACGACATCGTGCATGTCGCGCGCGATGCGCGTGCGCTCCTGCTCGGCGGCGACCTCCTGCCCCGCGGCGATCGCGACCGCGCGGCTCTGCCGGGCACGCGAGAGGCTTCGCACGAGCAGGCCCACGGCCCACGAGAGCCCGAAGCTCACGAGCGACGAGACGAAGGCCGCGACGCCGAAGCCGGAGAGCAGCTCACCCGTCCAGCCGTTCCAATCGGGCGTGCGCAGTACCGGCAGCACCGTCACGTAGAGGGTGATCGTGAGCGCCCCGACGCCGATCGAGGCGAAGCCGAGCCACATGACGGGGCGTGAGCCGTAGGCGGCGGTCGCGTACAGCACGAAGAAGATCGCGATGTTGGCGAAGGTGGGGGCCTCGCCGAGCGCCATCTGCCCGATGGCCGTGAGCCACGCGATCCCCAGGGCGAAGCCCGGACCCAGGCGGCGGAACACGAGGGCGAGGCACATGCCGAACAGCACGAACGTCGCGGACGCACCCAGCATCGCGTACGGCAGCAGGAGCAGCAGGAAGGCAGCGCTCGGCACCGCGATATCGACGGCGAGCTGCCGTCGCGTGAGGTGCCTCCACATGCTCTTCACGGTACGCGCCGGGCGCGGGGCGACGCGCATCCTGGGGTTGAAATCATCCGGGGGATGTACTCGGGGTGGCGGTGGTTTCGAGACGCGTCCGGCTGCGCCGGGCGCTCCTCAACCACCTGGCACCCGAGGTGTCGAGACGCGTCCGGCTGCGCCGGGCGCTCCTCGACCCCCTGCGTCTGACGGTCCTCGCAGCCGTCAGAAGCCCAGACGCGAGAGGTGCTTCGGATCGCGCTGCCAGTTGGGCGCGACCTTGACGTGCAGCGAGAGGAAGACCTGCGAGCCCACGAGGGGCTCGATGCCCGCGCGCGCTCGCGCGCCGACCTCCTGCAGCCGCGCGCCGCCCTTGCCGATCACGATGCCCTTCTGGCTGTCCCGCTCGACCCACAGGTTCGCGTACACCTCGACGAGCTCCTTGTCGTCGCGCTCGACGATGTCGTCGATCGTGACAGCGAGCGAATGCGGCAGCTCGTCGGAGACGCCGTCGAGAGCCGCCTCGCGGATGAGCTCGGCGATGCGGTGCTCGAGGGTCTCGTCGGTCACGGCGTCGTCGGGGTAGAGCGGCGGCGACTCCGGCAGGAGGCCCATGAGCTGCGTCGTGAGGGTGTCGAGCTGGATGCGGCTCGTCGCGGAGACGGGGATGATGGCTTCCCACTCGCGCAGCTCGCTCACGGCGAGCAGCTGCTCGGCGACCGCGGGGCGCGGCACGGCGTCGATCTTCGTGACGATCGCGACCTTCTTGGCGCGCGGGAACTGCTCGAGCTGCTCGTTGATGAAGCGATCGCCGGGACCGATCTTCTCGTCGGCGGGCACGCAGAAGCCGATGACGTCGACGTCGCCGAGGATCGACGTCACGACCGCGTTGAGCCGCTCGCCGAGCAGGGTGCGCGGCCGATGGATGCCGGGGGTGTCGACGATCACGAGCTGCCCCGTGCTCGTGTGCACAATGCCGCGGATCGCCGAGCGTGTCGTCTGCGGCTTGGGCGAGGTGATGGCGACCTTCTCGCCCACGAGCGCGTTGGTGAGGGTCGACTTGCCCACGTTGGGGCGCCCGACGAACGTCGCGAAGCCCGCACGGAATCCGGTCTGGGTCACGAGTTCTCCTCCCCCTCGAAGGCCTGCTCCGCGTCGATGAGCGCCGCGTCGCGCTCCACGACGACGGTCGAGAGCCGCTTGCGCCGCCCCTCGGTGCGCTCGGCCGTGAGCACGAGGCCCGACACCGTTGCGGATGCGCCGGGCACGGGCAGCCGCCCGAGCGCCTTCGTGAGCAACCCGCCCACCGAGTCGACGTCGTCGTCGTCGAGCTCGATGCCGAAGAGATCGCCGAGCTCGTCGGTCGGCAGCCGCGCGCTCACGCGGTAGACGCCCTCGGAGAGCGGCACGACATCCGCCGCCTCCCGGTCGTATTCGTCGGAGATGTCGCCCACGAGCTCCTCGATGAGGTCCTCGAGCGTCACGAGCCCCGCGATGCCGCCGTACTCGTCGACGACCATCGCGAGATGCGCGCGGTCGCGCTGCATCTGGCGCAGGGTGTCGTCGGCCTTCTTCGACTCCGGGACGAAGACCGCCGGACGCGCGAGCTCCTTCGCGGGGATCGACGCCGCGTCGAGCGGCTGCTCGTGGCTCATGCGCGCGACGTCGCGCAAGTAGAGGACGCCGAGCACCTCGTCGGCGTCGCGGCCGATCACGGGGATGCGCGAGACGCCCGTGCGGAAGAACTGGCCGAGCGCGGCGCCGATCGTGGCATCCGCGTCGATCGTGATCATGTCGGTGCGCGGGATCATGACCTCGCGCACGACCGTGTCACCCCACTCGAAGATCGAGTGGATGAGCTCGCGGTCGTCCTCCTCGAGCACCTCGAGCTCGGTCGCCTCGTCGACCATCGAGAGCAGCTGCTCCTCGCTCGAGAAGCTCACGGCCGTCTTGGGGCGGCCCGGCGTCACGCGGTTGCCGAGCGCCACGAGGCCCGAGGCGAGCGGGCCGAGTAGCACACGCAGAGCCCGCACGATGAGCGCCGAGAACGCGACGATGCCCTTGGCATGGGCGCGGCCCACGCTGCGCGGGCTCGAGCCCACGAGCACGAACGAGATGCCCGTCACGACGACGACGGAAGCGAGAAGCACCCACCACCACTCGTCGAACACCTCGGCGAAGGTGAGGGTCACGAGCACGGCCGCGAGCGCCTCCGAGAAGACGCGCATGAAGTTGACGGCGTTGACGTGCGCACCGAGGTCGCCCGCGATCGCGAGAAGCGACCTCTTCGCTCGGTGATGCGCGGCGAGGTCGACGAGATCCGACCGCGAGAGCACCGAGAGCGCGGCATCCACCGCGGCGAGCAGGCCCCCGAAGGCGACGGCGAGCACCGCGACGGCGATGAACAGCGCGAGCATGCCGGCCCCGTCAGCGTCGTCGCTCGGAGTGCGCGAAGCCCACGAGGATGTCGCGCTGCAGCCCGAACATCTCGCGTTCCTCGTCGGGCTCGGCGTGGTCGAAGCCGAGAAGGTGCAGGAGGCCGTGCGCCGTGAGCAGCTGCAGCTCGTCTTGCGTCGAGTGACCGGCGCCCTTGGCCTGCTCGATCGCGACTTGCGGGCACAGCACGATGTCACCGAGGAGTCCCGCGGGCGTGAGCTCCTCCTCGGTGCCCGGGCGCAGCTCGTCCATGGGGAAGCTCAGCACGTCGGTCGGGCCGGGCTCGTCCATCCACTGCACGTGCAGCTGCTCCATCGCACCCTCGTCGACGAGGACGATCGCGAGATCGGCATCCGGGTGCACGTGCAGGAAGTCGAGCGCGAAGACGGCGAGGCGAACGAGCGCGGCCTCGTCGACCGCGACGCCCGACTCGTTGTTGATCTCGATCGACATCCGCTATCTCCTGCCCATGCCCTTGCGGCGCTCCGCGCGGTTCGCGAACTCGGCGGCCTCGCGGCGCTCGTGGGCGCGCGCCTGCTTCTCGGCGTCGTACTTCGTGTAGGCGTCGACGATGCGGCCGACGAGCGTGTGGCGCACGACGTCGTCGCTCGTGAGGCGTGAGAAGTGGATGTCGTCGATGCCCTCGAGCACGCGCGTCACGAGCTGCAGGCCCGACGCGCCCGTCGGAAGGTCGATCTGCGTGATATCGCCTGTGACGACCATCTTGGTGCCGAAGCCGAGACGCGTGAGGAACATCTTCATCTGCTCGGGCGTCGTGTTCTGCGCCTCGTCGAGCACGACGAAGGAGTTGTTGAGCGTGCGCCCGCGCATGTAGGCGAGCGGGGCCACCTCGACCGTGCCGCTCGCGAGCAGCTTGGGCACGAGCTCGGGGTCCATCATCTCGTTGAGGGCGTCGTAGAGCGGCCTGAGGTAGGGGTCGATCTTGTCGGTGAGCGTGCCCGGAAGGAAGCCGAGCCGCTCCCCCGCCTCGATCGCCGGCCGGCTCAGGATGATGCGCTCGACCTCCTTGCGCTGCAGCGCCTGCACGGCCTTCGCCATCGCGAGGTAGGTCTTGCCGGTTCCCGCGGGGCCGATGCCGAAGGTGATCGTGTTCTCGTCGATCGCATCGACGTAGGCCTTCTGACCGAGGGTCTTCGGGCGGATGGCCTTACCGCGCGCCGTGAGGATCGCCTGGCTCAGCACCTCGGTCGGCGCTCCGCCGCCCTCGAGGATGCGGCGCGAGGTCGCGACCTCGGCGGGTCCGAGATCGACACCCTTGCGCACGAGCTCGACGAGCTCCTCGACGAGACGGGATGCCGCACGCACGTCGTCCGCGGGGCCGTCGAGATTCACGCGGTTGCCGCGCACGAGCACCTCGACGTCGGGGTACTGGTGCTCGAGAGTCGTGAGCAGGCGGTCTTGCGGACCGAGCAACCGCACCATCGCGACGCCGTCCACCTCGAGTTCGGCGTGACTGCGCGCGGCACGCTCGGGCGCGCCGCCCTGGTCGAGTCCGTCAGCCAAGAGTGCCTTCCGCGAGTCCTCCCGCGAGCACGTGGGCGTGCACGTGGAAGATGGTCTGTCCGGCGTTGGGGCCGGAGTTGAAGGTGAGGCGGTAGTCGCCGTCCGCGAACTCGCCCGCGAGCTTCTTCGCGATCTCGACGATGTACGCGAGGAGGCCGGGGTCACCCGCGGCGAGCGCCGCGACATCCGGATACGCGTTCGTCTTCGGCACGACGAGCAGGTGCACGGGAGCCTGCGGCGCGATGTCGCGGAACGCGATCACCCGCTCGTCTTCGTAGACGATGTCGGCGGGGATCTCGCGCGCGATGATGCGCTCGAAGATGGAGGGGGCGTCCGGCATGCCTTCCATCCTACGGATGAGGGGCTACCCGTCGCTGTTCCACAGCTCGCGGTAGAAGCGGATGCGGTCGGCGTCCGGGCGCACACCGTACGCCGCGAAGAACTCGGGCTGCCATCCCTCGCCGAAGTTCCAGTCGAGGCTCATGCTCGCGACCGCGAGGTCGGCCCAGCGGTCGGCGGTGCCGAGCGCGGCGAGGTCGACGTGCGCGAGCCAGCGGCTGTCGGCACCGATGAGAGTGTTGGGCGAGCAGGCGTCGCCATGGCACACGACGCGGAGCTCGACGGGCGGCGCGTCGCCGAGCGCGGCGCGTACGGCATCCGGGCGCCGCGCGAGACGCACATCGGCCTCCCAGCTGAAGGGGCACCGCTCCACGGGGAGCGCCTCATGCAACGCGCGCAGGCCTTCGCCGATCGCGCGTACGGCCGTGCGGGGTTCGGCGAGCCAGCGCGCGGAGACGGCCGACTCGCCGGCGAGGGCGCGCGTCACGAGCAGTTCGCCGCCCTCCTCGGCGGCGTAGTCGAGCACCTCGGGCACGGGGTGGAAGGCGCCCGCCCAGCGCAGCCTGTCGCGCTCCGCAGCGAGCGAGATCGAGGTGCCGCGCGGATTCCACTTGAGGAATCGGCCGCGCTCGGCGTCGCGGAAGGTCAGCCCGCCCTCCTCGTTGAGCCACACGGGCTCGGGGTTGCGGATGCGGGCGCGCACGGCGTCCGGAACGTGCACCGGCCCGCGGGGCGCTGCGGCGGGCGCCATCACCAGCGCCCCAGCCGCGCGTTGAGCACGGCGAGAGCCGCGGGACCGGCCGTCGAGGTGCGCAGCACTTCGACGCCGAGACGCGCGAGCACGGCGCCCGACTCGGCGAGCCGCTCGAGCTCGCGCGGGGCGATGCCACCCTCGGGTCCGACGACGAGCGTGACGCGGTCGAGGTCGTCGAGGGCGACGCCCGTGAGGGGCGTCTCGGCGGTCGGCTCGAGCACGATCGCGAGCCCCGGCAGGGCGGCGAGCTGGGCCGTCGTAGCGAGCGGGGCGACCTCCGGCACGCGGCTGCGGATCGATTGCTTCGTCGCCTCGCGCACGATCGTGCGCCAGCGCTCCTCGTTGCGCGCGATCTTCGCGCCCTCCCAGCGCGCCACGGAGCGCTCGGCCGCCCAGGGCACGACGCCCGCGACGCCGAGCTCGGTCGCGGCCTGGATCGCGAGCTCGTCGCGATCGCCCTTCGCGAGGGCCTGCGCGAGCCACAGCTCGGGCCGCGGCGCGGTGTCGTGCCGTACGTCGTCGACCTCGACGACGAGCGCCGTGGGGTCCGCCGCGGCGACCACCCCGTACGCGATCGTTCCGCGCCCGTCGCCCACCGCGATCCGCTCCCCCACGCGGATGCGCGCGACCTGCACGGCGTGCCGCGCCTCGTCGCCCGTGACCTCGACGCGGTCGCCGGGACGCGGATCGTCGAGCTCGTCGCTCACGTAGAGGCTCGCCATGCCACCACTCTCCCATCCCGGCGCTGCGCCCGGACTCCCCGACATCGGTGCGGCTCCCCGAACACCCCGTGTCGGTGCGGCTCCGGGCACCGCGTCGCGCCAGCCGGGTCCGCTGGCCCCCGCGCCCCGCTCCCATCTCAAGGATCCCGGCATCCCATCTCAAGGACCCCCGCTTTCCGATTCATCCAGCGCGGTATCCCGAATCAAGGAGTCGGCGTGAGAGAAGTGGGCGGATGCGACGGATGCGGGCGTTCAGAACGCCGGACTCCTTGAGATGGGATGCCCGGCTCCTTGACGTGGGAGGCATCGAACCGAGATGGGCGCCGGGACTCCTCGAGATGGGATGCCGAGATCCTTGAGATGGGATGCGGAGATCCTTGAGATCGGGACCGGGCGGGCAGGCGCCCAGTACGGCGCGGCACGTGGACGGGCAGGCGAACCCGAGTCCGAGAGCCGGAAACGGACCGGCGCGGCGGATGACCGCCGCGCGCCCCCTAGCCGAGGAAGCGGTCGCGCAGCTTCGCGAAGAGACCCTGCTGGAACCGCGAGAACTGCGGCTTGGCGGGCGGGCGCTTTGAGGCGAACTGCTTGATGAGCTCGAGCTCGCTCGAGTTGAGCCGCACCGGCGTCTGCACGTGGATGCCGACCCGCAGGTCGCCGCGGCCGCCGCCCCGCAAGCGCGTGATGCCGCGCTCCTTGACCGTCACGACATCCGCGGATTGCGTGCCGGGCTTGATCTCGATCGAGACGGGTCCGTCGAGCGAATCGAGCGTCACGGACGCACCGAGGATGGCGTCGGTCATCTGCACCTCGAGCGTCGCGAGCAGATCGTCGCCGGAGCGGCTGAAGATGTCGTGGTGGCGCACCTTGACCTCGAGGTAGAGGTCGCCGTTGGGGCCGCCCGCGGGGCCAGCCTCGCCCTCACCCGGCAGGTGCAGGCGCATGCCGGTGTCGACGCCGGCCGGCACGTCGACCGCGACCTTGCGCTTGGCGCGCACGCGGCCCTGCCCCGCGCACGTGGGGCACGGGTTGGGGATGATCGTGCCGTAGCCGCGGCACGTGCCGCACGGGCTCGAGGTGAGCACGTTGCCGAGCAGCGACCGCACGGAGCGCTGGATCTGGCCCGTGCCGCCGCAGATGTCGCACGTCACGATCGAGGTGCCGGGTGCGCAGCACGAGCCCTCGCACGTCTTGCAGAGCACGGCCGTGTCGATCTCGAGCTCGTGCTTCGTGCCGAACACGACCTCGTCGAGGTCGATCTCGATGCGCAAGAGCGCATCCTGCCCGCGTTCCGTGCGCGAGCGCGGGCCCGCCGTGCGACCCGCGGCGCCGAAGAAGCTGTCGAAGATGTCGCCGAAGCCGAAGGCGCCCCCGCCGAACGCCCCCGCGCCACCCATGTCGTAGCGCTCGCGCTGCTCCGGATCGCTCAGCACGTCGTAGGCGTGCGTCACGAGCTTGAAGCGCTCCGCCGCCTCGTCGGACGGGTTGACATCCGGATGCAGCTCTCGGGCGAGGCGGCGGTAGGCCTTCTTGATCTCCTCGGCGGATGCGGTGCGCTCGACGCCGAGAACCTCGTAATGATCTGTCAACGTTCCTCTTATCAGTTCTCGTCGCTCAGCAGACGCGACAGGTAGCGGGCGACGGCGCGCACGGCGACCATGTTGCCCGAGTAGTCCATGCGGGTGGGGCCCAGCACGCCGAGGCGTGCGACCGATCCGCCCGGCGCGGTGTAGCCGGATGCCAGCACGCTCGTCTCGGAGAGCCCGTACTCGGCGTTCTCGCGCCCGATCCGTGCGCTCACCTCGTCGGCGTCGAGATCCATCTCGCCGAAGAGCCGCAGAATCGTGACCTGCTCCTCGATCGCCTCGAGCACGGGGAAGATCGACCCCGTGAAGTCGCGCTCGGTGCGCGCGAGGTTCGCCGCGCCCGCCATGACAAGGCGGTCGTGCCGGTTGGCCGCGACCTGGTCGACGAGGCTCTCGAGGAGCGGCGTGGCCGCGGCGCGATCGCCCGGCTCGACGTGCTCGAGAACGGCGCCGAGCGCTGCCGCGGCATCCGCGAGGGCGAGGCCCCCGAGCTCGGCGTTGATGCGTTCGCGCAGGCGCGCGAGCTGTTCGGGGTCGGCGCCCGCGGCGCTCTCGACGATGCGCTGGTCGACGCGCCCCGTGTCGGTGATGAGCACGGCCATGACGCGATGCGGCGCGAGGCCCACGAGCTCGACGTGGCGCACGCGCGCCGTGCCGAACGACGGATATTGCGCGAGCGCGACCTGGTTGGTGAG
>Ga0182748_1005086_pt1 | contig 10123 bp, 13 predicted proteins | sample eDN3rd37CKraftOP_FD_128877 | JGI IMG/M metagenome (GOLD analysis project Ga0182748, IMG submission 128877) | Enriched Organic Plus compost microbial communities from Emeryville, California, USA - eDNA 3rd pass 37_C Kraft OP (version 2) (version 2) ...
CCGGCGCTCCGGCCGAGGTCGCGCGCGCGGCGCGCTTCTACATGGTCGCGCAGGTCGAGAACGGGCATATGTGTCCGATCACGATGACCCGGGCGTCGGTCGCGGCTTTGTCGGCGCAGCCCGAGCTGCGCGCGGAACTGATGCCGAAGATCGTGTCGCATGCCTACGATCCGGCTTTCGCTCCCTGGCCGAAGAAGTCGGCGATGACGCTCGGCATGGGCATGACCGAGAAGCAGGGTGGCACCGACGTTCGCACCAACACCACGCAGGCCGTGCGTGACGGCGACGCCTATCGCATCACTGGCCACAAATGGTTCATGTCGGCCCCGATGTCCGATGCCTTCCTTGTTCTGGCGCAGGCTCCGGATGGGCTGACCTGCTTTTTCATGCCGCGCTTTCGGCCCGACGATCGCCTCAACGGGCTGCATTTTCAGAAGCTGAAGGACAAGCTTGGCAACCGCTCGAATGCGTCCTCCGAGGTAGAGTTCCACGACGCCTATGCGCGCCGTGTTGGCGATGAGGGCAGGGGCATCCGTACAATCATCCAGATGGTGCAACTGACGCGGCTCGATTGCGCGATATCCTCGGCCGGATTGATGCGCGCCGCGCTTTCGCGCGCGTTGCATCACGCGCGTCATCGCGTCGTGTTCCAGAGAAAGCTGGCCGATCAGCCGATGATGCGCGCGGTACTCGCCGATCTTGCGCTGGACTGCGAGGCTACGGTCGCCGTCGTCATGCGGCTCTGCCGGTCGTTCGATCAAGCTTTTAGCGATCCTCTCGAACGCGCGCGCTCCCGCATGCTGACGCCCGCGGTCAAATACTGGGTCTGCAAGACGGCGCCGGCCTTCGTCTATGAAGCGATGGAGTGCCTTGGCGGCAATGGCTACGTCGAGGACCATGTGCTGGCGCGGCTCTATCGCGAAGCCCCGGTCAACGCGATCTGGGAAGGATCGGGTAACGTGATGGCGCTCGATCTGCTGCGCTCGTTCAAGGATGCCGATGAAGCGGGTGCAGTGCTCGCTTCACTCAAGGATGAAACCCGCGGTCTTCCGGAGGCGGAGTCTGCTCTGGCGGACATCGGGCGGATGCTGAAGGCGCAGGATGCCGAAGCGAACGGGCGGCGGATCGCGGGCACGCTTGCAATCCTTGCCGCGGCCGCGGCCCTGCAATCGACCGCTCCCGAGATCGCCTCGGAATTTGCGCGGACGCGGCTGCGCGGGGGATCGCGTCTCTATGGCACGCCGCCCGGCAATGCGAAGCGATTGCTGGAACGCGCGGCTCCGGCCTAGACGCTCCGGTTCCGCATTTGGCGCAGGAAATCCAGTGCGCCTTGCAGAATGAACGCCGCAGCATGCTGATCGATAATCGCAGCGCGCTTGGCACGGCTCGCATCCGCTGCAATCAGGTCACGCTCCACCGCAGCCGTGGACAGCCGCTCGTCCCAGAACGCGATCGGTAGATCCGTCAGCCGCGCCAGATTGCGCGCGAAGGCGCGCGTCGACTGGGCGCGCGGGCCCTCCGAGCCGTCCATATTCAGAGGCAGCCCCAGCACGAAGCCGACCGCGCGGCGCTCCGCCGCCAGCGCAAGGAGACGGGCGGCGTCGGTCTGGAAGGCTTTCCGCGCGACGGTTTCGACGCCGGCCGCGAGGCTGCGGTCAGGATCGGAGGCCGCGACGCCGATGGTTGTGGTACCGAGATCAAGCCCGATCAGCGCGCCTCTGGCAGGCAGGATCGATGCGGCTTCGGCGAGCGGGCAGACGGGTGCGGTCATGCCTTGTCCTTAGCATCACCACGGTCCGGCGGCAGCTTGTGATATCGGGCAGGTCTGGTGTGATGGTATGAGCCTGCAAGGCCGCGCGACTGATTCTCCGGCCGTCCGATCGAGCCTCGCATGACAAGCACGGAGCCCGCGCCTCATCCCGGCAACCAGGCATGCACGCCCTGGGGTTTCTGGGCCACCACGGCTTACGGAATGGCGGCCATCGTGGCCTGGATGGCAACGCAGCTATCGGTGGCCTTCCTGGTGCTGGCCGCCATCGGCGTTGGTCGCAACGCATCGGACTTCGAGGTCGAGACTTTGGCGTCTCATGCCTTGACGATCGCGCTCGCGACCATTCTGGCGATGCCCGCGCCGATCGCCGTCATCGCGGCTGCCGCGCGGTTGCGGCGCTGTGCGGTTGCCGATTATCTGGCGCTGCGATCGCCCAAACCGGCCGACCTGATTGTCGGCCTGATCTTCATCGCCGTGCTGTTGCCGCTCGGCGACCTCAGCTCATGGATGACAGGCCGCGATCTCGTTCCGGCGGCGGTAGTGGAAGCGTATCGCAGCGCGCGTTCGTCAGGAACGCTGGTGCTGCTCGCCTTGGCACTGGTCGTCGCGGCGCCGCTCATGGAAGAATTGCTGTTCCGCGGCTTCCTGTTTCGGGGTTATGCCGCCTCGCGCCTCGGGCCATGGGGCGCCATTGCACTAACGTCGCTCGGCTGGGCGGTGATGCATGTCCAGTACGAGGCCTTCTATATCGTTCAGATTTTCGTGCTCGGCCTCGCGTTGGGATGGCTGCGCTGGCGCAGCGGCTCGACAACGCTCACTGTGATCCTGCATGGCATCGTCAACGCGCTGGCGCTCATGCAGGTCGCCTTCATCGTTGAACAGGCAGCCCCTTAGCGTTTTGCCACAAACCCGTCGCGAATAGCTTCGATGCGAGATTGCGTGGTGTAGCCCTCGCCGTGGTGCGGATGCCATGTGACCGCATCGTCGCATTGGACTTGCCCTGCGGGACGAATACGCCAGGTTTGGTTGTCGATCAGACGAAGTTCGCAGATGTTGCCGTCTCGCGGCGTGACCAGGATCGACCCGGTGCGAAGGTCTTCGTCTGCTGACGCCGCCCGCTGCGGGACGGCGGACTCGCGGCTCCCGAAGTCCGGGATCAGCTTTCCGTCCGAAAGGCTGGTGGCCGCGACAAAGATCAGCAACAGCGCGGCGAGCACTGCATGTTGCCAGTCACGAGCCCTGGACTTGTCGCGCTGGTCCGATCGGATTCGTATCGCCATTGCCGGCCCTTATCCCGAACGAACAATGTCAACGAATAGGGTTGACGATTGGTGACAGTGAAAAATCCGAGCAGGGACAACGAGTTGGCATAGGCTCACGGATTGTTGCGAAAGCTGCCGGCAAACGCCACATCCAATCCGGTGAATCAGCGGTAGAATTCTTTTTATGAAGGCTCTCGGCGAAATTCCGCTGGTCGATGTCCGCGAAGGCGGGACGCTGCGGCAGGCGCAGGAAAGCGCCGCACGCGCGCGCGCCTTGCGTGATGACTGCCTGACATTCTTTCCGCGGCCCGTCGCAGCGGCGCTGCCGGTCCTCGACAAGGCGGCGCGGCGCTGGTTGTCGCGGTCGCAATCGCCGTATCTGCATGAAATCGAGGGGATTGCCGCGGCGCTTGGCTTCAGTGGCGTCTGGTTCCTGAACGGCTCTTATTCATGGGGCTGCACCACGATGAGCCGGGACGAAGAGGGCGAGCCCTGGCTGGTTCGCACGCTGGACTGGCCGTTCCCCGGTCTCGGGCGGCATGTCGAGGTCGCTCACAAGCGCGGCGAAGCCGGAGAATTCTACAGCGTGACCTGGCCCGGCTATGTCGGAACCTTGACCGCCTTGGCGCCGGGCCGGTTCGGTGCCGCGATCAATCAGGCGCCGCTCTGGCGCCGCACACGTCATCCGTGGCTGCGGCCATACGATCTGGCGGCCAATGCGATGAGGACCTGGAACATCCGCAATATGCCGCCAGACCAGCTTTTGCGTCAGGCGTTCGAAACCTGCTCCGACTATGCTTCAGCCCGGCGGATGCTTGAACGGACGCCAGTGGCCCGTCCGGTCATCTATTCGCTGGCCGGCACGCGACCCGCTGAACGCTGCGTGATCGAGCGGACGGAAGAGGATTTCGAAACGCGGGAGACCGCAACGGTTGCCGCTAACGACTGGCACAATCGCCGCGAGCCTTGGGAGGCCCGCATCGGCGGCGACCTCATCCTTACGTGCCGCTACGAAGAGGCTGGCGAGAACAGCCGTTGCCGGCGCGAGACCATGGAGAATTTTGCCGGCTCGCTGATCGACCAGCCGTTCGGATGGCTGGTCGAACCGGTCAATAACCGCTTCACCCGGCTTGCAGTCGAGATGTGCCCCGCGCGCGGGATCCTGCGCGTGATGGGACTCGAAAGCGAAGACGGTGGGAGCCTCGCGACACCCGTCACCCATATTCGCGAGGTTACTGCATCGGTCGCGATGGCGGCGTGATCGTTATCCGATGACCATAGTCACGCCACGTCGGCTTCCTTAAATCGAAGGAAGCCGAGTCGAACGTAATCGGCCTGATCCGTTCCAAGGAGGAAACAATGAGGGCTCTGTTACTTGCCGCAGCGATCGCTCTCGCGTCCGGCAGTGCTCACGCCGCGGCGTGCAAGATCGAAGCATCGAACAAGAAGCTCGCCGGCGCTGCGCTGAACAGCTTCATGACAAAGTGCGAGAAGGACGCGCAGGCGATATGCGACAAGTCTGCGGCGGACAAGAAGCTTTCCGGCGCGGCAAAGACCAGTCACATCAAGAAATGCGTGTCGGACGCGGTCGGTAACTGATCGCGGCGACTGTGCGTAAAAAAGGCCCGCGATGAGCGGGCCTGTTTGTTTCGTCCGGCCCGGTTCTCGGCCGTCAGATCCGGACCCAGTGGATATCGCCGAGGTCTTCCCGAAACGCGAAACGCTTCAGGTGATCGACGACCACGGTCTGGGTTCGCTCGAGCGTCCCCTCGTCGGCGGCATGTATCCGCATCGTCAGCTTTTCGGGATCGGCGGTGAAGTCGCAGCGGCGATCTTCCGAAAACGGCACCGAACCAGTCTGCGGCGTAAACTCCACCGGAAATTTGTGGCTCCAGTGCTTGCAGATTTGTTGCAGGTAGCGGCTTGCCGACGCGGTCGCGACCTGCGCTTCCGATACGTGCATCTTCCCGTCCGTAGCGATTGATCTGACGGGTCAGATAAGCGAACCGGCGCGTGGCCGCAATCTGCCGCGCATCCGCTTAGATCTATTCCACACTCAGGGTCTTTGACTGGAAGAGCTGGCGGATCGCGTCGAGCCGCCTCTCCACTTTGCGTTCCCGGACCGGAAGGTTCGCGTTCCAGGTCACCTCCTCCTCGCAGACCACGTCTCCGCCGTCGCTTAATGTCCAGGTTTCATTGTCTATCCAGCGGCGGCGGCAGACATTGCCGTTTTGCGGCACGAACAGGAGAGTGCCGGTCCGCAATGCCGCGGCCATCAACATGGCCGCCTGCGCCTCTCGCGCGGCTGCGCGCGCAGCGGCGTTCGTCATCTGGGTATGGATGCCGTAGCCGCTCAGCAACACGCCCAGAAAGCAAGTCACCACCACCGCAGCGACGACGCCACGGCGCCGCTCGCTGTGCCAGCTTTTCGGCTGGGCGCTCGCGCGGACCGGCGTGGCGGGGGGGCGATCTGGTATTCGTCGCGGGGCGCGCTGAACCCGGGTGGGTTGGCGGAGGGGCGGGCGATTGCGAGTCATTGCCCGCACTGTGGGGCAAGCCTGTTCGGATCGCGTTTAGCGAGCGCGCGCAATTTGCTTCGAATTGTCCGTAGCGGCATCGCGCTGTCGCCGTTCAGGCGTCGGCCATTCTTCGCCGAGCCTGAACGTGCGGTTGTAGCGCTCCGACTTTAGACGATAAGCTTGCGATAGAGGTGCCAGGTCGCGTGGCCGAGGACCGGCATCACGACCGCCAGGCCGATGAAGGCAGGCAACGAGCCCAGCACCAGCAACGCCGCCACGATCAGTCCCCAGACCGCCATCACCACCGGATTGGCCATGACCGCCCGCACCGACGTCATGAGCGCCGTCGCAGCTCCGACATCGCGGTCGAGCAGCATCGGCAGCGAAACCACGGACAGGCAGAAGGCAACCACCGCGAAACAGAATCCGATCAGGTTGCCGTAGATGATGAGCTGCCAGCCGGCATCGGTCGTGAAGACCTGCCGCAGGAATGGACCAACGGCGTCCGGCGCCGCATACACGCCGAACAGCGACTGATAGAGTCCGCGCGCGACGCCGAGCCAGAGCAGGAACAGACCCATCAACAGCAACCCGATGGCAACGATAGCCGGAAAGCCGGGCGCCCGGATCACGTCGAGTGCCGCGCGGATCGATGTCGGTTCGCCCCGTTCACGCCGCCGGCTCAGTTCGTACATCATCAGCGCGGCGATCGGACCGAGCAATGCGAAGCCGGCGGCAAGGGGAAATACCAGCGGCAGCACCTCATAGCCCAAAGCGAGCCCACCGAGCACAAGTCCGACGATCGGATAGATGATGCACAGGAACATCGCATGCGTCGGCCAGACGCTGAAATCGTCCCAGCCTTGCCGGAGCGAGTCGCCCAAATCCGAAAAGCCGATGTGGCGGACCTGGGGCAATGCCGCGATCTGATCGTCCGCGGGGGTGAGTACGTGAAATTGCGCCATGGCCAGTCTCCCTGTCCGCATGAGGTCATCTGCGGTCGGGGCCGATGGGGCGGCCTGCAACAAGCCGCTCACGTCTGCCGCGACCTGTCACGCCATGCTAGAACATCGGGCTGTTGCGGCGGGTCACACTTTCGTGCACCCAATCAGCGGGTGCCGCGTGTCTGCCGCAAAGTCGCCCTAGTGGAACTGACTTGGCATTGACTTGGGTTGCACCATATTGAGCCGCACGATGAATCGTCGCACGGTTGCACTCACGCTGACGGGGTTGATCGGCCTCGCGGCGATTGCCGCGATCGGCGTACCGCTGGCGCTGACCGCCTCCGGCATCGCTCCCGGTCTGCCGACGCCATCGGATTCGGCGATGATCGAACATTGGCAAAAGCACCGGGCCACCCTGGACGAGATCACCGACATGCTTCGGCGTGACCCCGCGCTCAACCGGCTGGGTCTTGATTGGAGCGATCCGGACAACCCCGAGCGCGCGCATGTGCCGGCGCCGCGCGTTGCCGATTACCGCGATCTGATGCGGGAGGCCTCGATCATCAGCGTGAGCCGGGGGCATCGCTCGGTGCAGTTCCTGTTCTACACGAGCGGCCCCACCGTCGGCGGATTCGGCAAGAGCTTTGTGCGCGGCGAGTCCTCCCGCTATGCCGAGATTGTCGAGGGCGACCTCGACAAGGCGGCGGCGGGCCGGACCAAGGTGCTGCTGCAACGCCCCATCGCCGAAGGCTGGTGGCTGCAGCGCGACAGCAACTAGCCGGCCAGGGCGTCCGGCGGCCGCTTTCTTCTGTGCGGCGCGGACAGACTTTGCGACAGCGCAAAGCGGCAAGAACCGTATCCTGCTTTTTGCTTTGCGTCGGGCAGACGGTTCAACAAGGGCCAGGGCGTCATGGCAACGGTCACCATTATCGTCGGTCATCCGCAACGCGCAACGTTCTGCGAGGCGCTCGCGGAGGCCTATCGGCGCGGAGCGACGAGGGCCGGGCACAAGGTGCACCTCTTCAAGCTGTCCGAGATGAATTTCGATCCGATCCTGCGACTTGGATATCGCGAGGAACAGCCGTTCGAGCCCGACCTGAAAGCCGCCTATGACGGGCTGGCCGAAAGCGACCACTGGGTGCTGGTTTTCCCGCTCTGGTGCGGCGACATGCCGGCTTTGATGAAAGGATTCATCGAGCGGCTGTTGCAGCCGGACCTGATCAAGCGGCAGGGCACCGAAAATGCCATGAACTGGCACATCTTCACGAAAAAATCGGCCCGCATCATCATGACGATGGCCATGCCCGTCTCGGTTTATCGGTTCTGGTACGGGCCGCATGCGCTGAAGCTTCTCAAGAACAACATCCTGAACTTCATCGGGATCAAGCCGGTGCGTGAAACGCTGCTCGGGATGGTCGCGGATTCGTCCCACGAGAATCGCAACCGCTGGCTCAAGGAAGCCGAGGCCCTGGGCCAACGCGGCGAATAACGATCAGCCGCGCTCGCGGTCATGCGGGATCTCACGCGACATCCACCAGTCGACGATCCGGTGGCCGGCCAGATAGCGGCCCAAGGGGCCGAAATTTGTCCAGAAGCCGACATTGTAGCGGGTGAGCAGCCGTGCCGTCGTCGCCGCCTTGGACACGACGCGCGCGACTTTAGCGACCGGCATGGTCCGAAGGTCTTCGGGTCCAGCACAGGCGAGGTTCTGGCCGGGGCAGCCATGGCGTGTCACGCGAGGAGATCGGCGAATTCTGAATTCTTGGCGATGAACGCGGCGATGAATGGGCATCTGGCGACGACCTTCAGTCCGCGCGCCCGGACCTGCTCGAGCGCGCCGCGCGCCAGCTTCGAGCCGATGCCCTGACCGGACAAGGCGGGCGGCACCTCGGTATGGGTGAACGTAATCTTGTCCGGGCCGAGCGTGTAATAGGCCACCGCCACATGGTCGCCCGCTTTCAGTTCGAAGCGATGGTCGGCGGCATTGTCGGTGACGGCGGAAGACATTGGCGGCTCCTGGATCAATTGCCTCTGAAAACGAATTTGGGGCGGGATAGCTTGGTCACGCGCAAACCCGTCGCGGAGTTTGCCACAATCGGTGACCAGCTATTCTCAATCCTGTGCGACGGAGATTGTCATGAAAGCGGAGCGGTTCGCGGGCATGGCGGCGCTGTGCCTGACACTGTCCCTTGTGCTGCCTTCGGCTGCCCGGAGCCAGACGGCCGAGGAGCGTTATCTTGCGGCGCGGGATGCCGCGATCGAACGCTTCACGCCGGAACGCGTCCCTAATGTTGGAACGGCAGAGGTGGAGTCCGAGGGAAAGGCACGCGCCGAACTCGAAAGCCTGATCCAAGGTGCCGTCGAACCGGTCTCGCCACCCGACGCTTTCGAGCCCGATGGCTTCAATGTATCGACGCTGTTCTCCGGGGATATCGATTTCGGCAAGCTCGACGGCCTCGCATTCGAGGCGGACGGCGGCGATACCAGACTTGTGGTCACGAGCCGCTTCCTTCTGGAGAAGTGGCTCCAGGCGAAGTGGCAGGACCCGAAAGTCCGCATACCGGTCGAGGCAGCCGGAAAAAGCGAGACCTTCTATCTGCGCGCGCTCGGCAGCGATGCAGCGATCCTGCGCTATGCTGACCTTCCGCTCGGTATTCCCGACGCCTCGGCGATCCTTGCAGCGCGGACCCAGGATACGCCCCCCATGGAGGCGGACGAGGTTTTGATGACCGTCTTGCGCGGCGACCGCGTTTTCCTCGCCAGTGCGCGCATCGAGGCGCCGGTCGCCATTGCGAGCTGCACGAAGGCGCGCGAGGCTGCAGAAGCCGACCTTGCGAGGTTCGAAAGTGCGGAGATCAAGCCGGGGCCGCGCAACAGCGCAGCTCTCGAGCGCGCGATCCGGACGCGCGAACAGATCGAAACCGATTTCCTGAGCTGCTTTGCGGAGCGCGCGCCGAAAGAGCCGGCCTTTGCCGGTGCGCTCCGCGCAGCGAAGCAATTGCTGGATCGTGTTGCGCCTCGCTAGCGCTCCTAAAGTGAGGGGCATTACGGGGCGTTCCTTGCACCCAGCAGGCGCGGGATGTCGCCCATGGTGTCGAACCACATCTGCGGATGGCGGGCGCGCAGCGCCTGCGGATCGGCGTAGCCCCAGGCGACGCCGCCGAACGCGATGCCCGCGCTCTGAGCAGCGTCCATGTCGCGCATTTCGTCGCCGATCGCGATGACTTCGGATGGCCTGACCTTCGCGCGTTTGACGATCCGCTGGAATTTGGCGGCCTTGCCGAACAGCGATGAGCCGCAGGCGAAATCCGAAAACAGCGCGGCGTTGTCGCCCAGCTGAAGCCTCGCATTGGCCTCGCTGTCCGATGTGACCAGCGCTAGGCGGATTCCCGCGGCATTTAGGGCGCGCAGCATGTCCGGAACCCCGTCGAACAGCGGCATCTCGTGGAGATGCTCGCGCTTCATGCGGCGCATATGCGTCGCGATCCGCGGCAATTTCCACACGGGAACTTCGAGACGGCGCAGGATCTCCCGTGCGCCGGCGCCGCGCAGCGAGGCGATCTCGTCCGGAGCGACCTCCTTGAAACGGAACTCTCGCGCGACCTCGTTCATCACCCGCAGGAACCA
>Ga0182748_1005087_pt1 | contig 10121 bp, 7 predicted proteins | sample eDN3rd37CKraftOP_FD_128877 | JGI IMG/M metagenome (GOLD analysis project Ga0182748, IMG submission 128877) | Enriched Organic Plus compost microbial communities from Emeryville, California, USA - eDNA 3rd pass 37_C Kraft OP (version 2) (version 2) ...
GAAAACCAGCTCTCCGCCTCGGCCGACGCGCACCGCCGCGCCATAGTAGAGGCCCGCGGCGATATCCCGTTCGATCATCGCCTTGAACTGGTCGAGCTGGTCTTTCCAAACGCCGGACATAAAGTTCTTCTTCCCAAGGTGGTTGGAACGGATGTGCTGGGCCGTCGACCGTCCGGATCAGCGAAGCAGCGTGTCGCGCAGGGTCAGCTGCAGCATGACCGAGCGTGCCTCGGTATAGCCGGCAGCCAGATCGGCCCCCAGACCTGGCGTTTCGAAACCGGGGAACGCAGCTCCCGTATTCGGATATTCGAAGACCGTCGCAGCACGCAGCTTGTTGGTGAGATTTCGGCCGATCAGGGACACTTCCCACCCATCGCGCGGCCCTTTGACGGAGGCAAATCCGTTAAAGCGCCAGACGTCCGCCTGCCGCGCGCGCGGATCATGGCTCGGATCGGGCGTGAAGCTGTCGGTGTAATTCGCGTCGCCACCGAAGCTCACTGTGAGCGTGTCGGACATCGGCAGCTCGAACGTAAAGCCGTGACTCATCGTCCACTCCGGTGCGCGCTCAACCTGGGTACCCGAAAGGTCCTGGGCCGAGAAGCTCGTACCGAGCGGTGCGCCGGTGACCGGGTCGAACCGGGGAACGGGAAGTCGATTGCAGCCTTGCGAGACGGACTGGCCGGCATAGCAGGGCGCATTGGGATAGCTCCGATAGCGAGCCCGGTTGTAAGCCACGCTGGAGCGTAGGGTGAGGCCGGAGACCGCCCGCGGGCTGAAGGTCAACGCAGCTTCGGCGCCGCGTGACCGTGCACTCGCCGCGTTGCGCACCTGCACCGCAATGGTCACAGGATCGAACGCATTCAGCTGCAGGTCCTGATACTTGTAGGTGTAGACCGACAGGTCGAAGCTAAGCTGCCGGTCCAGCGCCGTGCCTTTCACGCCCAGCTCGCCGCCTTTGGCGGTCGCCTGCTCATAGCTCACGTCGTTGACGAACGGGGGTGCCGGAAAGGCGGGGGCCGTGTTGAACCCTCCCGACGTGAATCCTTCCCGATAGGCCGCATAGAAGGTCACGTTCGGGGCCGGCCGGTACCGCGCCGTGATTTCCGGGGAGAAATCCTCGAACGTGTTGCGCGATGGGTCGAAGAGCATGTCAACGGGCGTGGGACTGAACCCCGACAGGGCACTCGTGAACTTACGTGCACGAAGTTTCTTGCGTTCGTGCGAATAGCGCCCGCCGGCAGTGAACTCGAGCTGCTCCGAGAGCGTGAAGATGGCCTGCCCGAACACCGAATAAGCGGTCGTATCGAGCCGGAACCGATCATCGGTGAACACCAGCGGTCCGGTATTTCCAGTGAGGAAGCCTGTGAAGATCAAAGGCGCCTCGAACCGTTTCTCGGCTTCCTGGTAAAAGCCGCCGACAACGAAGTTGAAGTGCGACTCAAACGAAGTCGCGAGGCGCAGCTCCTGGGTGATTTGCTCGTCCGCGATGCGGGCGCCCGTGACGATGCTTTCGAGCTCGCCCATGGCAATGTTCCAATTCCACCGCTCGTCGAAGTCATAGAAGCCGGAGACGGAGGTGATCGTCAGGCTGTCGGACGGCCGCCAGTTCATCTGCAGCGAGGCGAGAAATTGATCCTGCTTGAAGAAGGACTTACCGTCACGGAGATAGTAAGGTGCTGCAGCCGCCACCGCGGGCGACACGTTGGGATCGACGACGTTGCGGTCGAGCCTGCAATCATTAACCCCGCCCACATTTCCCGCGAAAAGCTGCAACTGAGGCACGCCAAGCGGGCAGTCGATCAGCTGAACCTGGGCGCCCAGGCCATTGTCGCGCTCCAGCCCAGCCACGGCAACCTTGAGCCGGGCGTCGAAATCACCGCCCGGGGTCTCGAACTTGAGCGTTCCGCGCAGGAAGAAGTCCTGCTGGTCCAGCGCTGAATCAGATCGGACTCCCGTGCTGCTGGGGACATCGCCCAGGCGATTCCGGAACCAGCCCTCCTGGTCGCCGAAGGCGCCCACGATCCGCACGCCCAGCGTATCCGAAAGCGGCGCCGAGACCATCGCCTCGATCTGCTTGCGGTCCTGAGCAAACTCATAGCCGGCGCGAGCCATCCACTCGACGCTATTCCCCGGATCCGCGGAGACGAGCGAGATGATGCCCCCGAGGCTGTTCTTGCCGTAGAATAGTGCCTGCGGCCCCTTCAGCACCTCGACACGATCCAGGTCGAACACGCCGAGGTTGACGGCATTGCCCTGGCTCACCTGGATTCCGTCGATATTGATCGAGACAGCCTGGTCAACGCTGGGGCTCGTTCCGGGGGAACCAACGCCGCGCAAGTTGATCGAGGCGCCGCCCGGCCCGCTCACATTGCCAACGACGAGCTGCGGAACGCGCGTCGAGACCTGACTCAGCGTGTTGGTCGAGTAGCGCGAGATTTCCTCGGAACCGACCGCCGTGATGGCGGCCGGCACGTCCTGCAGCCGCTCGTCGCGCTTTCGAGCAGTGACGATGATTTCCTGGTTGGCGCTCGCCTCCGTTGCGGACTCGGCGAGTTCGCTGGTTTCTGCCGCCTGCTGCGAGGTGGCGCCAGGAGATCCAAGACCGACCGTCTGCGCCTGCGCACCAGTTGCGATGAGCGCCCCCAGCGAGAGCAAGGCAGACGAAGCATAAGGATGACAGCGATCCATCGAAAACTCTCCCCATGTGATCGCCGACTTGCGTCGACGAATTATTGCTTTTGTTTGGCCGCAGCGTGCGGCTTGCGGAAACCTAGCCGCATTCGGATCGACATCATCGGCCGAAATTTTCCGGACAGTTGAGCCTAGCTCAATCGGCCGTCAGGCTCGCGGCACTGAAGGCAGGCCGCGGATCAGGTCGGCCGCCTTCTCGCCGATCATGATCGTCGGTGCATTGGTGTTGCCGCCGGGTATCCGGGGCATGACAGACGCATCGGCGATGCGCAGACCTGCGATGCCGCGCACTCGCAGCTGCGGATCAACGACGGCCATCGGGTCGGTACCCATGCGACAGCTGCCGACCGGATGCCGTACCGTATAGAGGGTACGCCGAATGAAGGCGCGAATCTCATCGTCGGTCGCGACCTCAGGCCCAGGTGCGGTCTCTCTTTGTATGAGGCTGCGAAGCGGTTCGGTCTGGTAGATCTCGCGCGCTACCTTCAGCCCCCTGATCATCACCTCCATGTCGCGGGGATCGGACATCAAGTTGAGCCGCACGCTGGGGGGGGCGGACGGATCCGCTGACTTCAGCTTCAATGTCCCCCGACTGTGCGGATGGAGCAGCACGACTGCTGCCTCAATCACGTGCTCCTGCTTGTGGGAAATGCCAGGAACGAAGATTTTGGCGTCTCGGCGGAGCGGGTTGAAGAAGAACTGAACATCCGGCCGGTCGAGATCCGGCAATGTCCTGACGAGCCCCTGCGCGGACAACGGCTGGGTTGCAAATTGGCCGTTGCCAAACGCCATCCAGCGCAAGAAGTTGAGACCAGCCCGATCGAGACGCAGCTGCCGCAGCGGCGTAATCGGCTCTTTCGTCGCATAGCCTATCATAACCGATGCATGATCGGCGATGTTGGTGCCGACGCCTGGCAAATCCAGCACCGGCTCGATTCCAACGGCCCGCAGATCGTCAGCGGGTCCTATGCCGGACAAGAGAAGCAGCCGCGCGCTATTATAGACACCAGCCGAGAGGATGATCTCCTTCTTCGCCCACACCCGATGGGCTTTGCCGCCGCGGACATACTCAATAGCGGCGGCGCGTCCGCCCTCGACAACAATCTTTGTGGCGCGCACGCGGGTTCGAACCTGCAGGTTGGGCCGGCGCACGCCCGCCACTTCCGGGCTATGCCGGAGCGACTGCGAACGCCCTCGAGCATTTTCGAGGACTCGAAGCGATCCCGCATCTCCATGCCTGCTCTCCCTCAAGGCCGCCGGCCTCGGCGCGCTGTACCGCTGCCGTTCGGTCAGTCGGGTCGGAAGAGCGGCAGGGTGAAGTCCTCGGTCGCCTTCTGAAACACAACGCGGACAGGCATGCCGACTTCGAGGGAACGGTCGCCAAGCTCGACGATGTTCGAGATCAGGCGAACCCCTTCTTCGAGTTCCACCTCTATCACCGGGTAGGGAACCTCGTCGCCGAAGCCGGGAAAGTATTTCTGATGCATGATCACGAAAGAGGCGATGGTGCCTCGTCCAGACAGTTCAGCCCAGGACCAGTTCGTGTCGCGCGTGAACGGCGACACCGGTGCTGGCGGAAAGAAGAACTTTCCGGTGGCGGCGCAGCGCTGGGCGACCAGTTTCTCGTCGCGAGCAGCCTCGAAGAAGGGCCCGCTCCACTTGTCTTCCTCCGGCAGAGGCTTCACGTAGCTCATCAGTCGTTCCTCAGGATGATCGACGCTGCAACCGGCGTTGCGAGCAGGAACTGCAGCGCCTTGGCGTCTGGGATCTGGCGCTCGGGGGGAACCTGGCCGCCCCGCAACTGCCGGACGCCCTCTGCGATCAACGCCCAGCCCTGCATGTAGCTTTCGGAAAGGTGGCCCCCGCTGGTATTAGTCGGCCAGCGCCCCTTCCCCAGCTGCAATGTGCCGTCACGGACGAAGGCACCGCCCTCGCCCTGTTTGCAAAAGCCCATGCCCTCGAGGGCAAAAAGCACCGTTGGCGAGAAATTGTCGTAGATCATCAGGCCGTCGATATCTTCGCGAGTGACGCCGGCACGGCCATAGATCTGCGCGGCAACTTTCTGCAGCGCCGGGTACCAGAAGTCATCCGCCGGATAGCTGTTCTGCGAGAAGTCGTCCTGGCGCGCATAACCCGACACATAGACGGGCTTCTGCTTCATATCCTTGGCGCGGTCCGCCGTGGTCATAATCCAGGCGACGCCCCCATCGTTGATGAGGCAGTAGTCGAGCAAATGCAGAGGATCGCACACAAAGCGGCTGTTCTGGTGATCCTCGACGGTGATCGGCTTCTGCATGACCGCAGCCGGGTTCTTCGTGGCATGGTCTCGGAAGGCCACCGCGACGTGCGCCAGATCCTCCGATGTCGTGCCAAACTTCGCCATGTGACGACGGAACATCATCGCATGACTGGCCCCGGGGGAGGTGAAGCCCCACGGCGCCCAGAAGCCGGCGCCGCCACCATATTTCATCTTCGATGAGCGGCCGTCATTCCCGTAGACGAGAGCGATCGTGGTCGCCCTGCCGGTGGCGAGCGCTTCCACCGCCATCATCAGCGCTATCGCGGAGAAACGGCCATGCGCCTCGGTTGGAATGAGGTACGGCGTCTGCAGATTGGCGACTTCCGCAAAACGGTCGTAGGGAAGCCGGTTGAGAATAACTCCGTCAATATCGTCGAAGCTTATTCCTGCATCCTCGACCGCGGCGCGTAAGGCCTCCACGCCGAGGCCGACCGCGTCCGTTTCAGGAAAGACACCATAAGCGGTCGAGCCCACACCCACGATGCAGGCTTTGTCCCGCAAATCCCAGTCTGGCATTCCACTCCCCATTCACTGCTTGGCGGCGGCGGTTCCGCCGTCTGGCCTGCGTGAATTGGAGATCCGGCCACTGGGGTGTCAAATTAGAAACCCGCGCGCTGATTGAGATTCGCTCAACCAAAGCCGACATGCTCCATGCCTGGGGAGGCGCCACGACGAAGCTTTACCGTTGAGCGTCGGCGATGCTTCAGCAGCAAAATAGATGCTGAGCGGTTCGACCGACGCCGTTCCCGGCAGCCCAAATCATGGATCATCTGGAGCGGACGGCACGGCGATGTGGACCGCCAGCAGCCCGACCACAGGACAAGAAAGTTTCCGCTACCAAGGTTCTAAATTGACACCTCAACTAAGAATGTGCACATCATCGATGCCGTAGCAATCGTGGCGATCACCTCGATTGGCGCGTTCGTTCGCCGCTGACCATGAAGTCCCCAGAAGACTTCCATTCCGCAGCCCGCGCGACGGGCCCGGAACGGTGGTTGCACGCGTGGACAGGACAAGAGGAAGGAGAGGTCATGGCGCAACTGAGTTCCGAACGGTGGACTGCCCTGCAGTTGCGGACACTTGTCCTGTGCATCATTCTCAACATGCTCGATGGAGCAGACGTGCTCGTGGTATCCTTCGCGGCACCCGTGCTGACCCGCGACTGGGCGATGTCCGCAGAGATGCTGGGCGTCGTCTTCGGAGGGGGATTGGCAGGAATGACGCTTGGGGCTCTCGTGATAGCCCCTCTTTCGGATTTGGTCGGACGAAGGACGATGATCCTCGCCGCGACCGCCATCATCGGCAGCGGGATGATCGCATCAGCTTGGGCGGCGAACATCCAGCAACTCGTCGGCCTCCGATTCTGGACTGGCCTTGGCATCGGCTCCATGCTTGCCAGCGTCGCTGCCCTGGCATCGGAATATGCGCCGTCCCGTCACAGGGCATTCGCGGTTACCACCGCGACGGCAGGATATCCCCTCGGTGCCACCTTGACCGGGCTTGCTGCCGGCTGGCTCCTCCCCCGTTACGGGTGGCAAGGTCCCTTTCTGGCCGCTGGACTGGGCTCCGCCATCATGCTGCCCCTCTGCTGGGCGCTGCTGCCGGAGTCGGTCCAGTTCCTGGTGGCACGTCAGCCTCGCCGCGCGCTCGAACGGATCAACCGTGCCCTTCGCAGCCAGCGCCTGCCCGTCATGGCTAGCTTACCCCCCATTCCCCCCACCGGACGACGCGCGCCCGTGACCCTCCTGTTCGCGGGAGACCTCCGGCTTGCCACACTCCTCACGTGGGGCGCCTTTTTCTGTGCCTTCTTCACCCTTTACTTCCTCACCAGCTGGATTCCGAGGATTGCGGTGGATGCCGGCTTCGCGCTGAACGTGGCGATCAACGGAAGCGCGATCTTCAACATGGGCGCGTTCATCGGCCTCATTCTGCTCGGATGGTTCGCATCGCACATCGACCTCGGCCGGCTGATCGCAGCCTTTTTCGTTCTTGCCTCTATCGTCATGATCCTCTTTGGCGCCATGCATCGCCCCGTCGCCCTTTTCTATGCGGGAATGCTCGTCATCGGCTTTCTCGTCCAGGGCGGCTTTGGGGGCCTCTACGCCGTCGCTGCCAAGCTCTATCCGGCTGCCGTGCGCACCACAGGCGTGGGGTGGGCGATCGGGGCCGGCCGTTTCGGGGCCATCATCGGACCGATGGCAGGAGGCCTGATCATCGGCCTTGGTTTCGGGCTCTTCGAAAGCTTCGTCTTCTTCGCCTTGCCCATGATTGCAGCCGCCCTGCTGACGTGGCTGGTCTCGCGCAACCGGTTGGACAGCGCTAAGGACCAGCGCGAAATGGAATCTACGGAATTCGGCCACGGCTAGCCCAACGGGACGTACGAAGCCAGGGACCACGACCTCGGGGATCGCCCAGCGCCGATGAATGCACCAATCAGGTGAGGGGAGCAACTTGACTGCCAAGATCATCGACGGGAAGGCCGTCGCCAAGGCTCTGCGTGCCCGCTTCCGGGACAGGGTCAACGACCTGCGCCGGCAGGGGATCGTCCCGGGTCTGGCTGTCGTGTTGGTCGGCGAGGATCCTGCCTCTGCGGTCTATGTCGCCAACAAGGTACGAGCCTGCGAGGAGGTCGGCATTCGATCGATCACGCATCGCTTGGATGCCGCCATTAGCACTGAAATGCTGATCGAGAAGATCGAAGCGCTGAACGCCGATAAGAGTGTCGACGGCATCTTGGTGCAGCTACCGCTGCCGCAGCACGTCGACATGCGCCGGGTGCTGGAGACGATCGCCGTGGAGAAGGATGTCGACGGCTTTCATCTCTACAACGTCGGTGCACTGGTCGTTGGCGGCACAGTCTTCCCCCCGTGCACGCCCTACGGCGTGGTGAAGCTGCTAGAACATGAAGGGATCGACGTCGCCGGGCAGAATGTCGTCGTCGTCGGGGCAAGCAATATCGTCGGCAAGCCGATGGCGCTGATGATGATGCAACGCGAGGCCACAGTGGCGATCTGTCATGTCCGCACCCGCGATCTCGCCCAGTTCACGATCCTGGCCGACATTTTGGTCGTCGCCGCCGGCGTTCCGAACCTGATCGTTCCGCAGATGGTGAAGACCGGGGCGGTCGTGATCGACGTGGGCATCAACCGCCTGACAGACGGCCGACTGGTCGGCGATGTCGACTTCGAAGGAGTCCGCAAGAAGGCCGCCTATATCACGCCGGTGCCCGGCGGTGTCGGCCCCATGACCGTCACCATGCTTCTGGAGAACACTATCACCGGAGCCGAGGCGCGGGCATCGAGCGATGGCCCTTCGCGGAGCCGCTGAACCTATTGTGGCGCCACCACCCTGCGCTCTCGTCGGACCCTGGGCTGGAGACCATCCGATGCACGAACATGAGCTTAGACGCCGCGTCGTCACCGAAATGCATCTTCGCAAATGGCCGAGGATCGATGCTCCCTGCTCCATCGTGCAATGGGTCCGCGAGGTACCGGACAGCGATCGGCGGCAGGAGTATCACCGAATTCAGGAGCGTCTGACGGACGGCCCCGCGGACGACCCGGTGGCAAGCGCCTCCTTTGTGGCCGGCGAGCTTGACCGGCGGGTGCGGATCGTCTGGGAACGGCATAGCGAGGGAAGTAGTCTCACGCTCTTCTTTCCCGGACGAGGGGACGCATGGTCGGCTGCGTCGGTCGCACGCGAGGCGGGGGAGCTTCTGCTTTGGGGCGAGGCGTTCCCCGGCGCTGTCGTGCGCGCCACCAAAATCGTCGTGGAGCCATCGGACTCCGAGATCGAACCCCTCGTTCCGAAAGCCGGCTTCGCGCGCGATGAACTGATCTCCTGCTTGATCGGCGGAAAGGTACGGATCTGGTCGGATTTTCGGATCCAGAGCGATGGGTACGGCCACGTGTTGATTGCCGGGAACGGCACCGACCCGGGCGACCTCTCGAGGCTCGTCCAGCGTCTCCAAGAGCTCGGCAACTACCGCAACAAGGCGCTGCTCGGACTTCCGGTCGCCCAGCAAGTCGCCCCCACCCTGCACGACCTTGAGGCAAGGCTCGGCGCGCTCGGCCAACGCGTGACGGATCCGGAGGTCACCGACGACAGTCTCCTCGCCAGACTCTCTGATCTGTCGATGGAGCTCGTCTCCCTCGAGACGATGATCAACTTCCGAATGAGCGCGACATCGGCCTACGCGACTCTCGTCCAGGAGCGTCTTGCCGAGTTGGGCAATCTGCCGATCTCCGGCTTTGCCTCTCTGGAGGACTTCACGCAGCGGAGGTTCCTGCCAGCGGTACGGACCTGCCAATCGACGGTCGACCGTGTACGGCAATTGTCGACTGCGACCGCGCGCTTCACTTCCTTGCTGCGCGCGAGGATCGAGACGCGCATAGAAAATCAGAACGCGCGCCTGTTGCGCTCGCTCGAGAGAAGCAGTGGCCGGCAGCTTCGACTTCAGGAGCTGGTCGAAGGCCTCTCGGTCGTGGCGCTGAGCTATTATACGATCGGTCTGCTCTCCTACCTCGCCAAGGGTGCTGACGCGCTGCAGCAAGCCCATGAGGCTGACGTAGTGATCGCGGCCCTCGTCCCGGGCGTCGTCGCATCCGCCTGGCTCATCGTCCGCAAGCTCAAGCGGCGTCTGCTCGCGGAGGGCCGTTGATGGCGTGGTCCCTATCGCCCATGACCCCGGGCGCACGTACCTGGCCAGGGAGCTCGAAAGCGCTCCTTCTTCCCCAAGGCAAGTTGGTTCGCGAGCGACGGCCGGCACTGACCAGAAGCTGCCTCGCAAGCACAATGGCGCTTTATCCAGACCATCCCGCAGGATCGCCCTAAGCCATGCAGAACCCGATCGACCTCAATGAGTATGTCCCTTACTATCTCGGCGCGATCTCTAATCGGTGGACCTCCACGTCTTCCCGCCTCTATCTACGCGAATTCGGAGTGGGGATCGCCGAGTGGCGCGTGCTCGCATCCTTGCGGACTTTGGGAAATGCCAGCTCGCTCGACACCGCAAACCTGACCGCGATGGATCCGGCAGCGGTGACCCGCGCGATGGGACAGCTGCAGCAGAAGGGCTGCGTCATGCCGGTGGCGGGTCGCTTCGTCGGGCGCACCAAGCCCTTTGCCCTTA
>Ga0182748_1005097_pt1 | contig 10110 bp, 8 predicted proteins | sample eDN3rd37CKraftOP_FD_128877 | JGI IMG/M metagenome (GOLD analysis project Ga0182748, IMG submission 128877) | Enriched Organic Plus compost microbial communities from Emeryville, California, USA - eDNA 3rd pass 37_C Kraft OP (version 2) (version 2) ...
ATCCCATGTTCCTGCACCAGATGCTCGATCGCGAGATCGGCATCACGCCGGGAGGCGAACAGCGCGCAAAGGCCGTCGGACCGCGCCATCACCGCTCTCCCGCCGTGGCGGCGGGGCCGTGATCGCCGCCATGAAGGCCCTTGTTGCCTTGCCCTTCCATGCTCTTCTCCTGTCGGATTGACGTCGGCGACGGTCAAGCGTGAGCTTGCGCATGTGTGAGCTTGCGCATGTGTGAGCTTGCACATGGCGGGCCGCCGCCGCGTATATCTTTCAGGAAAACCGGCGAGCCGCGCTGCTCGTTCCTTACCGTCCGCCCAAGCCCCCTCAGGTCGTCGGAAGATCCGGCCGGTTCGTCACAAGAGAGGGAAGGGCCGAAAGAGGTCGGATGGCCGCGCCCTTCCCTCCCCCGGCATCGAGCGCGAGGCAAGGCCAATCGCGGGCCGCCGACCCTGCACCCAGGCGGCCCGCGCTCCTCCCCGTTGTCAGGGGATGAGGGTCATGCCGCTCAGGTCGTTCCGGTCGCGCCACTGCGCGATCAGGTCGCCGAATTTGTAGAAGCCGGGCGCATAGGGTTCCCCCACCGCCGCGCGGATGCCGCCATGGCCGCCGCCTTCATTGTTGTAATAACCCGGCGTGCATTCCTGAAGGAAGGTGTCGGGCGGCGCCAGTTCGCGGATGGTGCTCACCCATTGGTCCTGCGCCTCCTGCGTCGCCTCCACCGTCGCGGCGCCGCGCTTCATCGTCTCGGCGATGATATAGGCGATATGCTCGCCCTGCTGCTCATACATGGCGGTGACGCTGGTGCTCAGCCCGCCCTGGGTGAAGCCGGTGAAGAACAGCCCCGGAAAGCCGTGGGAACTCATGCCGTGCAGCGTGCGATAGCCCTCGCTCCAGTGATCGTAGAGCGACAGCCCGCCTCGCCCGTCGATCGCCTCTATGCCCGACGCGACCTTCTGGTCCTGCGCCGAGATTTCGAAGCCGCTGGCGAAGATGATGCAGTCGACCTCATAGTCCTTGCCGTTCGCGACCAGCCCCTTTTCCGTTACCCGCTCGACGCCCTTGCTCGCCGACACGTCCACCAAAGTCACATTGGGCCGGTTGAACGCGGGCAGATAGTCGTTGCTGGAACAGGGGCGCTTGCACATATAGCGATAATAGGGTTTCAGCGCCTCGGCCGTTTCCGGGTTCTTGACGATCTCGTCGGTCCGGCGGCGGATGCGCTCCATCGTCGCATAATCCTCCTCCTCGCGGATCGCGACCAGCTCCTCTATCGACAGCTCGCGCCCCGCCGCAGCGACGCGGCCCGAAACATTGCGCCCGACCTCGGTGAAGAAGTCGCAGGTCTGGTCCTCCTCCGCCGCCTTCGACGGAAAGGGCTCGCCGGAAAAGACGTAGAAATTTTCCTGCCGCTCGCGCTGCCAGCCCGGCTTCAGGCTCGCCGCCCATTCGGGATCGGTGGGGTCGTTGCGGCGATGGTCCACCGCCGACGGGGTGCGCTGGAATACCGTCAGATGCTTCGCATATTGGCCGAGGATCGGCACGATCTGGATCGCGGTGGCGCCGGTGCCGATCACCGCGACGCGCTTGTCGGCCAGCTTGTCCAGCACCGGGTCGCCGGGACCGCCGCCGGTATAGCCATAATCCCAGCGCGCCGAATGGAACATATGACCCCTGAAGCTGGCGAGGCCGGGAATGCCCGGCAGCTTCGGCTTGCTCCACGGCCCGGTCGCCATGATGACGAAGCGCGCGCGCAGCTCATCGTCCTGATTGGTCTTGATCGTCCAGCGCCGGGTTGCCTCTTCCCAGATCATCGAGCGGATCATCGTGCCGAACAGCGCGCCGTCATAAAGGCCGAAATGCTCGCCCATGTTGCGGCAATGGCCGTAAATCTCCACCCCGTCGACGAAGCGGCGGGAGGGCATGTAGCCCAACTCCTCCAGCATCGGGATGTAGCAATAGGATTCATTGTCGCACTGGATGCCGGGATAGCGGTTCCAGTACCAGGCGCCGCCGAAATCGCCGCCCATCTCGATGATGCGGACGTCCTTCACCCCGGCCTTCTTGAGATAGGCACCCGCCAGCAGTCCGGCAAAGCCGCCGCCGATGATCGCCACGTCGATGTCGGCGGCGACGGGATCGCGCACCACCGGCGGGCTGTAGGGGTCGGCCTCCCAGAAATCGGGCATGTCGGTGGTGACGTGCACATATTGCGCCGTGCCTTCCCTGCGCAGCCGCTTGTCCCGTTCGTGCCGGTATTTTTCCCGCAGCGCGTCAAGCTCGAAATCGTGGGGCGTCACCGATGGCGCACAGCGCATGTTTCGACTCTCCTTCGATGGCCCCGCGGGCCTTTCGCCGTTCATAGACGGACCTGCGGCGCTATTTCAATATGTAATTAATTAAACCGCCATTCGCACCTTCATGCGGCGGTATAGCCTCCGTCCACCGGCATCGCCGCGCCGGTGACGATGACGACCTTGTCCTTCAGCATGACGTCCTCTCCGGCGGTTATCCGGCCCGCTCCGCGCTTTCCCGCGCGAGCCGGGCGATCAGCGGCAGCTGCGCGACCAGCCGGGCGGCGTCCGCCGAGGAGGCGTTGCCGCGCACCATGCGCCCCTTGACCCCGTGCACGATCGCGCCGAAGCGGAACAGGTTGTAGGCGATGTAGAAATCCAGATGGTCGATCCCCGCCCGGCCCGTGCGGTGGCAATAGGCGGCGACATACTCCTCCTCGCCCGGAATGTTCAGCGCCTCGAAATCGAGGCCGAGCAGGCCGCCCGGCAGGTCGGGCGGCGAGCGGTACATCATCAGATTATAGGTGAAGTCGGCCAGCGGATGGCCCAGCGTCGAAAGCTCCCAGTCGAGCACCGCGAGGACGCGCGGCTCGGTGGGATGGAAGATCATGTTGTCGCACCGGAAATCGCCATGGACGATGGAGGTTTCCTCGCCCGGCGGGAGATGGGCGGGCAGCCAGTCGGTCAGCCAGTCCATGTCGTCGAGCCGCCCGCCCGCCTCGTCCTCGCGATATTGGCGGGTCCAGCGGGCGATCTGCCGCTCGAAATAATTGCCCGGCCGGCCGTAGTCGCCCAGGCCGATCGCCTGATAATCCACCGAATGCAGCGCCGCGAGCGTGGCGTTCATCGCATCGAAATAGGCGGGCCGGTCGGCGCGCGAAACGCCGGGAAAGCCGGATTCCCAGAAGATCCGCCCGTCGATCATGTCCATCACGTAGAACCAGGTGCCGATCACGCTGTCGTCGGTGCAGAGCCCATGGACCTTCGCGACCGGGAAGCCCGCCCGGTACAGCGCAGTCTGCACCCGCGCCTCGCGATCGACCGCATGCGCGCCCTTCAGCAACTGGCCCGGCGGCTTGCGGCGCAGCACATAGCGGCCGCCCGGCGTCGTCAGCTTGTAGGTGGGGTTGGACTGGCCGCCGGCGAACTTCTCGATCGTCAGCGGCCCGGCGAAGCCCTCGACATGCGCCTGCATCCAGCCGGCGAGGCGCCCGGCATCGACATGATGCGGATCGGTAGAGGCAGCGGGGTCAGTCATGGCGCGCCTTTCCCAGCGTGTCGCGCTTGATCTTCTTGGCGAGGCTCCATTTGTGCACTTCGGTCGGGCCGTCATAGATGCGGAAGGCACGGATTTCGCGGAACACCCGTTCGACGATCGTGTCGCCCGACACGCCGGTGCCGCCCATTACCTGCACGCATTTGTCGGCGACGCGCATCAGCGCCTCCGACACCGCCACCTTTGCCATCGAGCTTTCGGCGGTGCCGAGCGAGCCGGTGTCGAGCACGTCCGCGCACCAGTCGATCATCAATTCCGCCTGCTTCAGGTCGATGAGGTTTTCGGCGAGCATGAAGCCGACCCCCTCATGATCGACCAGCGGCTTGCCGAAGGCGTGGCGGGTGCAGGCATAGGCGGTCGCGATCTCCTGCGCGCGGGTGCAGGCGCCCAGCCAGCGCATGCAGTGCGAAAGGCGCGCGGGGCTGAGCCGCACCTGCGCCAGCCGGAAGCCCTCGCCGGGCTGGCCCAGCATCTGGTCGGCGGGCACGCGCAGATTCTCGATCGCGATCGCCGAATGGCCGCCGGGCATGGAGCTGTCGATGGTGTCGAGCACCCGTTCGATGCGGATCGCCGGATCGGGCAGGTCGACCAGGAACATGCTGGCGCCTTCGGGCGCCTTCGCCATCACGATGCCGACCTTCGCGCCCTGCGCGCCGGTAATGAAGGTCTTGCGCCCGTCGATGATCCAGTGGTTGCCGTCCTGCCGGCAGGTGGTCTGCATCATCGACGGGTCGGAGCCCGCGCCCCCGTCCGCCGCCGGTTCGGTCATGAAGAAGGCGGAACGCGCCTCGCCCGCGATGATGGGCCTGAGGTAGCGTTCCTTCTGCTCCGCCGTCGCCACCTTGCCGAGCAGATACATATTGCCTTCGTCCGGCGCCATGGTGTTGAGCGCGACCGGCCCCAGCGGCGAAAGGCCCGACTTGCGCAGCACCAGCGCCGTCTCGCGCTGGCTGAGATGGCCGGCGTCCGGCAGGATATGCGGGGTGAGCACGCCCGCTGCGCGCGCCTTTTCGCGCATTTCCCGCACCACCTCCTCGCCGGGGCCATGCCCGTGCGTTTCGATGCGCGGGTCCTTCTCATAGGGAATGACGACGTCCCGGACGAATGCCTCCACCCTGTCGGCGATCGCCGTTGCCCTTTCGCTCATGACCTTAATTCCTCATTTAATATCCTTGTCCTGTCTCTAGCCGCCGTCGCCCGGATGTCAAAGGCGCATATGCGTTCCGGCAAAATTTTAATCGATCGAATAAAGGGGCGGCTCCGGCCTGACCGGAGCCGCCCTCGGAATGTGTTGCGCGTCAGGCGGCGAGCTTTTCCTTCTCCTCGCCCACGATCTCGGCGATGGTGGGCAGCACCTTCTCGGCAAACAGCTCGGCGCCCGCCAGCACTTCGTCCTGCGGCGCGCCGCCGGCGGAGAACTGGAAATTGGGCGTGTAGGGGCCGGTCACCGCGATGCGCTTGCGGAAGCGATCGATGATCTGGTCCGGCGTGCCCCAGAGCTGGGTCGGCACATAGGCCTTGATCGCCGCCTCGCGCCCGCCCTCGCGCAGCGCCTGCGCGCCGGAGGCATAGCTTTGATAGCCCTTGGTGCTGTTGAAATGGTCGCCGTCCATCTCATAATGGCTCACCACCATGTCGAACGCGTTGCCGACATATTGATAGGCGCGCTCGGCGGCGATGTCCGGATCCTTGTGGCAATAGGTGACGTCGGTCAGCACCGGCAGCGGCGGCTTGCGGTCGGGGTGGAACTCCGCGAAATATTTGCGGTAATTGTCGAGCCCGTTGGCGAGCTTGCGGTCGTCGGCGGTTACGTAGCTCATGATCGCGCCGCCGATGCGGGCGGCGGTCATCTGCGATTCGGGTGAGGTCGCCGCGACCGTCTGGATGCGGTCCATGAAGGTGCGGATCGGGCCGGGACGCAGCTTGCGCGCGGGCTGCTTGTAGAATGTCCCCTGCCCTTCGCAGATGCCGGTTTCGATCGCGCGCACCACCATCTCCGCCGCCTCGTCGAAACGCTCGCGCGCTTCGTTCATCGGGATGCGGAAGCCGTCATATTCGATCTTGGCAAGGCCGCGCCCCAGCGCCAGCACGACGCGGCCATTGGAAAGATGGTCGAGCAGCAGGATTTTCTCCGCGACGCGCAGCGGGTCGTTCCACGGCAGGATCGCGGCGCCCACGCCCAGCTTGATCCGCTCGGTCTTGCCGGCGATCCACGCCAGTTCCACGAAATTGTCGGGGGACATGGAATAATTGTCGAAATGATGCTCGACCGCCCACACCCGGCCGAAGCCCATATCTTCGGCCGCGACGCCGAATTCCATGTCGTTGCGGAAGGCCTGCTGGTCCGACAGTGCATCGTTGCGGTTCTGGAACATCAGCAGGATGCCGACGTCATTGTCGTTCTTCTTCATGGGGTCTCTCCTTGCAGAATCTTGTCATGGCGGCGGCGGACGCCAGCACATCGGGAGTCATGCCCGCGCTTGCGCATCGGGCGGTAGCCGACTGGTGGAAAAAACTTGCCCAATAGTGTCAGATTATGTCATCGTTCGATTAATTTATCGGAGGGATGGACCCGGACCATGAGCAGCATCGCTGACTTCCGCGCCTTGATCGAGCGGCACGCGCAACCGTCGCTGAACAGTCAGGAAACCGCCATTCCGGGCGTCAGCCTGATGCGCCTCGTCTCGCCCGGCCGGCCGGTGCGGCAGACGCAGGACCTGATTTTCTACATGGTGGTGGGTGGCGGCAAGACGGTCACCATCGGCCCGCACCGGACGCGGCTGGGCCCCGGCGACTATATCGTGTCGAACGCGGACCTGGATGTGGCGAGCGAGATTCCCGACGCGTCCGAGGCCGATCCTTATCTCGGCGTCGCGATCCGGCTCGACCCGGTGCTGGCGCTGCGCACCGCCCGCTCACTGGGGCTGGAGCGGCCGCGCGAGCAGACCGACCGCTATATCGGCGGCAGCGGCAATGACGACGGGCTGGTCGACGCGACGCTGCGCCTGCTGGCCTTGCTCGACCGGCCCGACGACATCCCCGCGCTAGCCCCGCTGCTGGAGCAGGAGATGGTCTATCGCCTGCTGCGCAGCGAGGTGGGACCGGCCTTCCTTGAGCTGATATTGGTCAAGAACCGGGAAATGCGGATCAGCCGCATCATCGAATCGATCAACCGCCATTATAGCGAGCAGCTGGATCTGGAGGCGATGGCGCGGACCAACGGTTTCAGCCTCTCCTCGCTGTTCCGCCATTTCAAGCAGGCCACCAGCCTGTCGCCGATCCAGTATCAGAAGAAGATCCGCCTGCGCGCCGCGCGCCAGTTGATGCTGGCCGAGGAGGAAAACGCCATTGGCGCCGCCTTCAAGGTCGGCTTCGGCAGCCCGACCCAGTTCTCGCGCGAATATAAGCGCGCCTACGGCCTGCCGCCCGCGCGCGACATAGCCCGGCTGCGCGCGGCGGGGGCGAGGAACGCCGAGCCCTGACGCGGCGCGCCTATTCCGGGACCTCGCCCTGCCCCTCGAAGCCGCCGCCCTGCCAGGGGCGGAAGCGCGGCGGGCGCTTTTCCCTGCCCGCGATCAGGCTTTCCTGCTGGTCGGCATGGCCGAGCGTGGCGCGCACCAGCCGGTCCGCCGCGCGGCAGGCGGCGTCCAGATCCCGGCCCAGATCGGCATAGACCTGTGTCTTGATCGCGGCCATCGACAGCGGAGACACCCCGGTCGCGAGCAGCACGGCATAGGCGCGGGCCTCGTCCAGCAAGGCGTCCGGCGCGCAGAGGCGGTCGACAAAGCCGATGCGCTGCGCTTCCTCCGCGTCGATGGTGCGGGCGGAGAGGATCAGGTCCAGCGCGCGCGACAGGCCGATCTGGCGCGGCAATATGTGGCTGATGCCATGTTCGGCCATAAGGCCCCGGCGCGCGAACATGGTGTTGAATGTCGCGGCCGTACTGGCGAAGCGGATGTCCGCCATCATCGCCAGGATGAAGCCGCCGCCGACCGCCGCGCCGTTGACCGCGGCGATGATCGGCTTGGAAATGTCGGGCAGCCAGGTGAAGAGGCCGGGCCGCCGGTGCATCGGCGGCGGCGGAAGGGGTTTGCCGATCGTGTCGGCCAGCGCGGCGAGGTCCAGCCCGGAGCAGAAGCCCCTGCCTGCCCCGGTGACGATGATCGCCGCGACCGCCGGGTCGGCCTCACAGCGGCGCAGCGCCTGCTCGATCGCCTCGATCATCGCCGGGGTCAGCGCATTGAGGCGGTCGGGCCGGTTCAGGGTCAGGGTCGCGACGCCGTTGGCCACGTCCAGCAGCATGTCCTCGCTCATGCGCCTTCCTCTCTTTCTCTCGTCAAATGATGGGCTGGGTTTGCATGCCCCGCGCCGCCGGGCAAGCGCCATCGGTGCGCGAGGCGGCGGGGTGCTGATGGTCGCGCCAGTCGAGGCAATGGTCCACGAACCGGGCGGTGTCCGGGTCGGGATCGGGCCGGTGCAGCAGCAGGAGGTCGGTGGCGAGCGACCAGTCGACCGGTACGGATCGCATCGCGGCCATGGCGGCGTCGGCGGCAGGTTGCTGGAACCAGCCGAGATCGACGCAGGGCGCGCCGATGCGGGCGGCATGGCGGCGCACCGACATGGCGTCGCCCTCCGGCGCGTGCCGCACCTCGGCGCCCAGCGCGGCGAGGCCGCGCGTCACCGCTTCCGACACCCCGACGCCATGGGTGCGGGTGAAGATGAGGATCGTCCGTCCGGTCAGCTCCGCCGCCGTCAGCCGGGCGTGCCGGGCCAGTTCGTCGCCTTCCGGCGCGGCGATGGCGACCGGCCTGCGCGCCAGATGGAGCATGTCGAGGTCCGCCGGGCGCTGGTCGAACGCCAGATGCCCGTCATGGCCGCTGACGCCCAGCATCAGTGCGGCGTCGAGCATATCCTCCCGCAGTTCGGCGATGAGCTGGCGCGGGTGGCGCGTCATGATCCGCACCGGCCGGGCGGCGGCATGGCTCGCCGCGAAGCCGTCGGTCAGCGCCACCCGGTCCGGCATCAGATAGCTGTGATGCGGCACGCCGATCATCAGCGGGCGGCCGCGTATCTCCCGCGCGGCGCGCAGCATCCATTCCGCCTCCATCACCATCCGCCGCGCATAGTCGAGAAAGACCCGCCCCTCGCGCGTCAGCGTCACCCGGCGCGTGGTCCGGTGGAACAGGTCGAAGCCCAGCTGGCGCTCCAGCTCCCGCATCTGCGCCGACAGCGCCGGTTGCGAGATATGGAGCGCATCGGCGGCCCGGCTGAAGGAACCGAGATCGGCCACCGCGACCAATATGCGATAGGGCTTCGCACTGATATCCATAATCAATTAATTCATTAATATGATGGAATAGGCAAGAGATTCCGATTGGACGGGCGCCGGCCGCTTCTGCCAAACGGGAGGAGAGGAGAGCGAAGACGTGAACGGGGCAGGGACGGAATGGCTTGACGAGCTGGACCGCGCCGCGCTCGCCCACTGGATGGAGCGGCAGGGGCTCGGCCGGGGGACGATCGAGGATGCGGTGCCGCTGGCCGGGGGCACGCAGAATATAGTGCTGCGCTTCTGCTATGGCGACCGCGTGATGGTGCTGCGCCGTCCGTCGCTGCATCCCCGGCCCGACGCCAACGGGACGATGCAGCGGGAGGCGCGGATGCTCGCCGCCCTTTCCGGCAGCACCGTGCCCCACCCGCGCCTGATCCTCGCCTGCGACAATCCCGCGGTGCTGGGCGTCTCCTTCTATCTGATGGAGGCGGTGGACGGCTTCAACGCGGCGCAGGGCCTGCCCGAAACGCATCGCGATCCGGCGGTGCAGCACGCGATGGGGCTGGCGCTGATCGACCCGATCGTCGCGCTGGGCAAGATCGACTGGCGCGCGGCGGGGCTCGCCGATTTCGGCAAGCCCGACGATTTCCTCGCCCGGCAGGTGGCGCGCTGGCAGAAGCAGCTCGCGGGCTATGCGCGGTTTCCCGATTGGGAGGGGCCCTCCGGCCTGCCCCATGTCGAGCGGATCGGCGCCTGGCTGGAGGCGCATCGCCCGGACCGCTTCGAACCGGGCATCCTCCATGGCGACTATCATATGGCGAACATCCTCTATCGCCACGATTCCCCGCGCATCGCGGCGGTGATCGACTGGGAGCTGACGACGGTGGGCGACCCACTGCTCGATCTCGGCTGGCTGCTGGCGACATGGCCGGGCCCCGACATGCCGCCCGCGCCCAGCCTCGACGTGCAGCCGTGGATCGGCTTCCCGCAGGCGTCCGAGCTGGTCGAACGCTATCGGGCGAGGAGCGGGCGGGATCTGTCGGCGATCGACTGGTATACGGTGCTCGCCTGCTACAAGCTGGCGATCATCCTCGAAGGCAGCAACGCGCGCGCCTCGGCCGGCATGACCGGGCGGGATACGGCGGAGATGCTGCACAGGGCGGCGATCGGCCTGCTCGACCGCGCGCGCGGCATCATCGCCTGAAACCCCATCGGAAAAGAGGAAAGATCATGAATTTCGAACCCACGGCAAGGATGCGGGAGCTCATCGCCCG
>Ga0182748_1005100_pt1 | contig 10109 bp, 7 predicted proteins | sample eDN3rd37CKraftOP_FD_128877 | JGI IMG/M metagenome (GOLD analysis project Ga0182748, IMG submission 128877) | Enriched Organic Plus compost microbial communities from Emeryville, California, USA - eDNA 3rd pass 37_C Kraft OP (version 2) (version 2) ...
CCACCTCGGCGGTGCGCAGCGCGGCGGTGTCCGGCATGCGCTCGGCCAGCCGTAGGGCCGCCTCGATCGGCGCCTGCGTGCCGTAGCAGGAGGCATGGAACTTGTAGATGATGGTTTCGCAGGCGAGCGGGACCGAGCCATCGAGGGCCAGCGGATCGCGATGCGCGGCGAAGAGCGCGCCAAAGCTGCCTTCGCCGTCGAGCACGTCGCGCGGGCCGCCCATGCCGCGAATGGCAAGGCGGACGGCGAGCAGGCCGTTTTCCGCCGCGCGCCCGACCTGGAACGGCTTGCTCATGGTGGCGAAGGCGGCGCGCAGCCCCGCCGCCTGCACGGAGGCGACACCGATCGCCCGGGCGAAGCCGTCTGCGTCGAGCCGGGCGAGATGTGCCACGGCCGCGGCGGCGCCGAAGCAGCCCAGCGTCGCCGTATTGTGCCAGCCGCGCCGGTAGTGGTCCTCGCCCATCATCTGGGCCAGCCGGCTCTGCATCTCCACGCCGGCGACGAAGGCCGCGACGAGGTCGCGCCCCGATGCGTCCTGTTCCTCGCCGGCCGCCAGCAGCGCCGGCCAGAGCGGCGCCGAGGGATGCACGCGGGAGGCGAGGTGGACGTCGTCGAGATCGAGCGCATGCGAAGCCGTGCCGTTGGCCAGCGCCGCCTGCCGCGCGCTCGCCCTGCCGCCCGAACCGATCAGGGTAGCGGCGGGAAGGGCGCCCTCCCGCTCGACTTCGGCTATGACCGCCTGCGCCGCCGGATCCCGCCAGCCGGCAAGCGTCACGCCGATCCAGTCGAGCAGGCTGGCGGCGGCGATGCGCCGGGCGCGTTCACCCATGGTGTCGAAGCGGATACCCCGCACCCGCTCCGCGAGCCGGACGGTGGTCGTGTCCGCGTGGCGGCCCCGGCTCATTGCGACGCCTCCTTGGACGGCGCGCAGCGGGTCGCGCGCAGCCTGGAGACGAGCGGCCAGAGCATGATCACCGCGGCGAAAGCGAACAGCAGCAGCGTGATCGGATGCCGCAGGAAGATCATGTAGTCGCCGTTCGAGGTCAGCAGCGCGCGGCGGAAATTGGTCTCCATGATGGTCCCGAGCACGAGCGCCAGGACGATCGGCGCCAGCGGCACCTCGATCTTGCGCAGCGCATAGCCGATCGCGCCCATGGCAAGCATCACATAGACCGGGAACATGCTGTTGGCGCTGGCGTAGGCACCGATGCAGGAGATGCCGGCGACCACGGCCGCGAGCAGCGGCTTGGGGACGTCCGCCACCCGCGCCCACAATTTCGCCCCGGCGCGGCCGACGAAGATCATCAGCGGTACGCTGACGATGAGCGAGCCGGAGATGGTGTAGGGGATCTCGCGATTGCGGGCGAAGAGCAGCGGGCCGGGCTCGATGCCCTGGATCATCAGCGCGCCGATCAGGATGGCGGCCGTCGCCGAGCCCGGAATGCCGAGCGCAAGCAGCGGCGCCAGCGCGCCGGGCACCGCGGAATTGTTGGCGCTCTCCGAGGCGGCGATGCCGTGCAGATTGCCCTTGCCGAACGAGTCCGGATCCTGCGAGCTCCGTTTGGCCTCGCTATAGGCCACCATCGAGGCAATGGAGGCCCCGGCGCCGGGGATGACACCGATGATATAGCCGATCAGCGAGCTCTTGAGGATGGTGGACTTCATCTCCCAATAGGTGCGCACCGGCACGGCGAGGAGCCCCTGCACCCGTACCGAGGTGACCGGCCGCTCGCTGGCGGTCTCGATCATGTAGAACACCTCGGAGATGGCGTAGAGCCCGAGCAGGCACGGCACCAGCGGCAGGCCCTCGAACAGCTCCGGCGAGAAGGCGAAGCGGGGAATCCCGGTGCCGGGATCGACGCCGATGGTCACCAGCGTCAGGCCCAGGAACATCGCGAACAGCCCCTTGAGCAGCGACCCGGCGGACAGGCTGCTGACGAGGCTCAGCCCGAACAAGGCGAGCGCGAAATACTCGGTCGGCCCGAACCGCAGCGCGAATTCCGACAGCGGCACCGCGGTGAACATGAGCATGACGGCGGCGAGCAGCGCCCCGATGCCCGAAGCGATGATCGAGACGTTGAGCGCCGCCCCTGCCTGGCCACGCTGGGCCAGCGGATAGCCGTCCCAGGTGGTGGCCACCGCCGCGGCCGTGCCGGGCGTGTTGATGACGACGGCGGTGACGGCACCGCCATATTCGGCGGCAACATACAGTGCGATCAGCGCGACGATCGCCGTCGCCGGGTCGACGCCATAGGTGAAGGGGATGAGAAGGGCGACCCCGAGGCTCGGGCCAAGACCGGGCATCGCGCCGATGAGATAGCCGATGATGGTTCCGCCGGTCAGGCCGATCAGGACGGTCGGACTGAGAACGTTCGAAAATCCGAGAAACAGGTTCTCAAGCATGATGCCAAAGCCTCAAGGGAAGGGAACCTGCAGCAGCAGGCCGAAGCATCCATAGGTGAAGGCGACGAATCCGACCGCGCAGATCGCGATGAAGACCGGGCGTCTGCTTCCGCCGCACCACATTGTGAGGGCGATGAAGGCGATGGATGCCGGATAGACACCGACCAGCGGTATCGCCAAGACATAAAGGACGAGCGTGGCGGCCATGCCCAGCACGGACCAGGGCCGGCCGATCTCGACATCCTCCGACGGTTCGCCGACGAACGGGCGCAGGACGAGGGCGAGCGCCAGCACGAGCGTGACCGAGGCCACGATGAGGGGAAACACGCCGGGGCCGACATCCGCCGAACTGAAGGAGGGCGGCAGGCGCAGCGCCCCGACGACGAAGAACAGCGCCAGCCCGGCGAAGGCGGTGCCGAGAACGATCTCGGCGAGCTTCGCCGGGACCCGCCAGTTCGCAGCCTGCGGGTGGGCGACCTCATGGCGGCCCGGCCTCATTGGGTGGCTCCGAGCTTGTCCAGCCAGGTCTTGGCCAGTTCGTTCTGCTCGGCGATGAAGGCGGTGTACTCCTCCGGCCCGAGATCGCCGGCGATCTGGCCGCTGGCCTTCATGTACTTGACGAATTCCGGGCGTTTCATCGCCTGGAGGAAGGCGTCCGCGAGTTTCTTCTGGATGTCCATCGGAATGCCCTTCGGCCCGTAGATGCCGCGGATCTGCTGCCAGGTGGTGCCGAGGTCATAGCCGGCTTCCGCGAGGGTCGGCGTGTCCGGCATGGAGTCGATCCGCGTCTTCGACAGCACGCCCAGCGGCCGCACGCGGTTGGCCTCGGCGAACTGAAGCATCGGGCCGGGATTGGTGTTGACCACGTCGATATGGCCGCCGAGCAGCGCCGTCATGGCCTGCGAGCCACCCTCGAACGGCACCCAGTTGAACTTGAACCCGGCAGCGTCCGCGAACAGGTTGAAGGCGATGTTGTGGGCCGAGCCGACGGTGCCGAAGCCGCCGACATTGAGCGTGCCGCCCTTCTTCTTGGCGTCCTCGACGAGATCCTTCAGCGTCTTGTACTCGCTATCCGAGCGCACGACGATCGCATAGGGGTCGATCTGGTTCAGCACGATCCAGGAGAAGTCGTCCCAGGCAAAGGACCCCTTCAGGTTGGTCTGCATCGCGGTGAGATGCGAGAGCGTGTTGACGCCGATCGTGTAGCCGTTCGGCTTCGCCAGCTTGAGTGCGCTCATCTGTGCCGCGCCGCTGCCGCCGGGGCGATTCTCGATCACGATCGGCTGGCCGAGAAGGGGCTCGGCGGCGCGCGCCAGCTCGCGGGCGAAGATGTCGGTCGAAGATCCGGCGCCGGTGTGGGCGATGATCGTGATCGGCTTGCTTGGAAAGTCCTCCTCGGCCGAAGCGGCGCCGGCGCCCAGCATGCACAGCATGGCCGCGCCGGCCAGAACCGCGCGACGGGACGCGCCGCGCGCCTTGTCCGAAGGGTGCCCTTGGGGGCGGGAAGTGGCGTTCATCATGTCCTCCCAATTCGTTCTATTATTTAGAACGTTGTTCTATAAGTTAGATCGTATCGGCGTTTTTCCTGGACTGTCAACGCTCAAAACCACAGTTGACAGCCGAAGGATTGATCACTTACGGTCCAATTAAAGAAACGCCATTCTGAAATGTGGAACAGTGGACAAGACGCTGGTAAAAGGGCTCAACTTGTTGGAAGAGCTCGCTAAAAGCCGTGACCCCAAAGGGGTTGCCGAACTCGCGCGCACGCTCGGATGGTCGAAGAGCAATGTGCATCGCCTGCTCCAGACCCTGGTCGAATGCGGCTATGTCTCAAGTGAGGGCGGGCGCTATTGGGCGGGGCTGAAGCTCTGGAGCCTCGGGTCGCGCGTGGTGGCGCGCACCGATGTGCGGCAGGCGGCCCAGCCCTTCCTCGAGAAGCTGGCCCAGGCCTCGCAGGAGACGGTCCATCTCTCGATCCTGGAGCGGTACGAGGTGGTCTATGTCGACAAGATCGACAGTCCGCAGCCGATCCGTGCCTATTCGGAGATCGGTGGACGCGCGCCCGCCTATTGCGTGGCGACGGGGAAGGCGATGCTCGCCTTCCAGCCGCCGGAGGTAATCGAGCAGCTCTCCAGGGATCTCGTGCGGCATTCGCCGAACACCATCACCGATCCCGAGCGTCTGGCGGCGGAGTTCGCCACGATCCGGACGAACGGCTACTCGGTCAATCAGGGGGAGTGGCGCCAGCAGGTGAGCGGCATCGGCGCGCCGATCCGTGATTCCAGCGGCAATGTGGTGGCGGCGCTCGGCATTTCCGGTCCGTCCGAGCGCTTCACCAAGTCCGCACTGCGCAAACTGGCGCCGCTTGTCTGCCAGGCCGCCGAGAACGTGTCGTCGAACCTCGGGGCTCCCCACCGCCAAGGAGACATTCCGTGAGCACAGCGCCCTTGAAAGGAATCCGGGTCCTCGAATTCTGCCAGGTTGCCGCCGGGCCGTTCTGCGCCATGCTGCTCGCCGACATGGGGGCCGACGTCATCAAGGTCGAAAGTCCCGGCGGCGACAGCATGCGGCAATGGCCGCCGTTCAAGGGGGGCTTCAGCGAGAACTTCGCCTCGGTGAACCGCAACAAGCGCTCCATCGCGCTCGACCTGAAATCCGACTTCGGCCGCTCGGCGGCCCGCGAACTGGCGGCCACCGCCGACGTCGTGATCGAGAACAACCGTCCGGGAGTGATGAGCCGGCTCGGCCTCGGCTATGAGGACCTGCGCCAGCTCCGGCCGGACCTCGTCTACTGCTCGATCTCCGCCTTCGGCCAGACCGGGCCGCGCAGCCTGGAAGGCGGCTTCGATCTCACCATCCAGGGCATATCGGGCATCATGAGCGTCACCGGCGAGGCTGGTGGAGCGCCGGTCAAATGCGGCGTGCCGATCTCCGATTTCTCGGCCGGCCTCTATGCGGCTTTCTCGATCGTGGCGGTGCTGCACGAGGCGCGCGCGACCGGCAAGGGCCAGCATATCGATATCTCGATGATGGGAGCCTCGCTCGGCATCGCCGCGCTGCAGACCAGCGAATATTTCGGCACCGGCCGCGATCCCGCGAAACTCGGCTCGGCGCATCCCCGGAACGCCCCCTACCAGGCGTTCCGGGCGCGGGACGGCTATTTCGTAATGGCGGCGGGCAACGACAAACTGTGGACGTCGGTCTGCACCGCGGTTGGCCGGCCGGACCTGCTGGACGACGCGCGCTTCACCTCCACTGCGCTGCGTGCCCGCCACCAGGAGGATCTGCGCGAGGTATTGGAAGCCGTGTTCGCGGATCATTCCAGCGCCGAGATGGTGGCGCTGTTCACGCGGGCCGGTGTGCCCTGCGGGCCGATCAACGGCTATTCCGAGGCGCTCGCCGATCCGCAGGTGGATCACATGGGATGGGTGCGGGCCATCAGGCTTGCCAATGGCGAGACCATCCGCAGCTTCGGTTCGCCGATCACCATTTCCGGCCGTGCCGCCGAAATCCGCCAGGCGCCGCCGGCGCTCGGCCAACACACCGAAGCGATCCTCGAAGAGATCGGTTTTGTCCAAGCAAGGGAAACGACCGCATGACTATCGCCAAGCTCCGGGATTTCGTCAGCGCGATGACGCGCGAGGCCGACACCGCCGACAGCCCCAACGCGCTCATGGAGGCGGCGCGCCCGCTGCTCGCCGACCTGATCCGCGAGGACGACTGGCTGCCGGAGGACTGCGCGCGGCCGGACGAGAAATTCTATCGACAATACCTGCTGCATTGCGATCCGCGCGAGCGCTTCTCGCTGGTCAGCTTCGTCTGGGGTCCGGGGCAGAAGACGCCGATCCACGACCACACGGTCTGGGGCCTGATCGGCATGCTGCGCGGCGAGGAGATCTCGACGCAGTACGCGCAGGGGGCCGACGGCCGCTTCGCGCCCACCGGCGAGGCGATCCGTCTGACACCCGGCGAGATCGACGCGGTCTCGCCGGAGATCGGCGACGTGCACAAGGTCGAGAACGCCCTCGCCGATCGCCCCTCGATCAGCATCCATCTCTACGGTGCGAATATCGGCGCGGTCGAACGCCATGTCTTCGACGCGCAGACCGGCCAGCCGAAACCGTTCATCTCCGGCTATTCCAACAGCGCCGTGCCCAATCTGTGGGACAGGTCGAGCCGCGCGCGCTGAACAACAAAGGGAGGAGGCCTCAATCATGGGTGCCTATGTCATCGACAGTCGCCTGTTCAGGGATCAGTTCAGCACCGAGACGGCCCGCGCGATTTTCAGCGACGAGAACACCGTCCAGAAGTGGATGGACGTCGAGGCGGCGCTGGCGCGCGTCCAGGCCGAACTCGGCATCATCCCCGCCGAGGCGGCGGCCGAGATCGCCCGCAAGTCTAGCGTCGACCTGCTCGATCTCGACGAGATGAAGCGGGAGATGGATCGCACCAGCCATCCCATCGTCCCGCTGCTGCGGCAGATCAAGAAGATCTGCGACGGCGACGCGGGCGAGTTCGTCCACTGGGGCGCGACGACACAGGATATCGTCGACACCGGGACCATGCTGCAGCTGCGCGAGATCCTCGACGTGATCGAGGCCGACATGCGTACTCTGCTCGGCCATGTCTGCGATCTCGCCGAACGCTACCGCTCGACCACCATGGTCGCGCGCAGTCACGGCCAGCACGCCTTGCCGTTCACCTTCGGCTTCAAGGCGGCGCAATGGGCTTGCGAGATCGACCGTGATCTGGAGCGGCTGGCGGAGATGCGTCCGCGGGTTCTGGTCGGGCAGTTCTCCGGCGCCGTTGGCACCCTCGCCGCCATCAAGGACCAGGGTGTGGCCGTCCAGAAGCGGCTGATGCAGGAGCTCGGCCTCGGCTGCCCGGAGATCGCCTGGCACACCGCCCGCGACCGCATCGCCGAGTTCGTCTGCACGCTGGCGATCGCCACCCAGACCATCGGGCGTATCGCCCACGAGATCTATGCGCTGCAGAAGACCGAGTTCGCCGAGCTCGAGGAGCCGTTCTCCCCGGGCAAGGTCGGCTCCAGCACGATGCCGCACAAGCGCAATCCCCCGACCTGCGAGACCATCGTCGCCATCTCCAAGGTCGTTCGCGGCAATGCGCCGCTGGCGCTCGAAGCCATGCTGGCCGAGCACGAGCGCGACAAGATCGGCCTTCAGGTCGAGCGCGAGATGATCGCCCGCACCTGCTGCCTGGTGCACGCCGCCTGCGCCAAGGCGGTGGGCGTCGTTGCCAGGCTCACCGTGCGGCCCGAGAACATGGAGCGCAACCTTTGGCTCCAGAAGGGGCTGCTGATGTCCGAGCCGGTGATGATGGCGCTGAGCGACGCGTTCGGCCGGCAGGAGGCCCATGAGATGGTGTACGAGGTCTGCATGGAGACATTCGAGCACGACGCCCCGCTGAAGGAGCGTCTGCTCGCGCACCCGGTCATCGGCGCCTCTCTTGCCGAGAGCGAGATCGACGCCATTCTCGATCCGCATGCCTATGTCGGTCTTGCCGAGCATTTCGTCGACGAGACGGTGGAACGGCTGCGCGGCAGGCTTGCCAGGGCAGCCTAGCGGATCGCGGGGCGGCGCGGAACCTCTGCCAAGAGGTGCGCGCGATGCCGGCTGAGCCGATCCGTCCACAAATCTGATTGGTTGACTAGTCAGGTTGGGAGCGATAGGACCTTCGCCAGTTGGACAACCGGCGAGGGTGGAATGACGGAGCGGGCAAGGACCGGCGGCTACAGGCTGGGCGTGGATATCGGCGGCACCTTCACCGACATCGTGGTGATCGACGCGCACGGCACGGTCTTCTCGAAGAAGCTGCTCTCGACCCCCCACGACTATTCGGAAGGCATCGAGGCCGGCGTGCGCGACCTGCTCGCCGAGCTCGACGTCCCGGCCGGCGACATCGTCGAATTCGTCCATGCTACCACCGTGGCGACCAACACCATCATCGAGCGCAAGGGCGCCCGCGTCGCCCTCGTCACCACCGAGGGCTTCCGCGACGTGCTGGAGATCGCCCGGTTCCGCACGCCGCGCCTCTACGACATCCAGTACCGCAAGCACGATCCGCTGGTGCCGCGTGAGCTGCGCTTCGAAGTGGCCGGACGGCTCGGCGCGGCCGGCGAGGAGGTGACGCCGCTCGACGAGGCCGCCCTCGACGCCATCGCCGCGGCCATCCGCGCCTCCGGCGTCGAATCGGTCGCCGTGACCTTCATCAACGCCCATGTCGATCCTCGGCACGAGGCGCGCGCGGCGGCCCTGTTGCGCGCGCGGCTGCCCGGCCTGATGATCACCGCCTCGAGCGAGCTGGTGCCGCAGCAGGGTGAGTACGAGCGCACCTCCACCACGGTGGTGAACGCCTATCTGCGGCCGATCGTAACCGCCTATGTCCGCTCGCTGCAGCGCCGGCTGGACGGCATGGGCATCACCGCGCCGCTGATGATCATGCAGTCCTCCGGCGGCATCGCCCCGGCGGCGCTGGTGGCGGACCAGCCGATCACCATCATCGAGAGCGGCCCGGCGGCGGGCGTGCTAGGCAGCGCGCGGCTGTCCCGGCATCTCGGCCTCGGCGACGTGCTGGTGTTCGACATGGGCGGCACCACCGCCAAGGCGACGCTGACCGAGGCCGGCGGCTATACCGTCTCGCCGGAGACCGAAGTGGGCGGCGGCCCGATGCTGGGCGCGCGCATGGTGCGCGGCGCCGGCTATCCGGTGCAGGTGCCCACCATCGACATCGCCGAGGTCGGTGCCGGCGGCGGCAGCCTCGCCGCCAATGACGGTGCCGGCGGCCTGCTCGTCGGCCCGCGCAGCGCCGGCTCGACGCCCGGCCCGATCGCCTACCGGCGCGGTGGCACCCAGCCGACCGTGACCGACGCCAATCTTGTGCTCGGCTACCTCAATCCCGGCGTGCTGGTCGGCGGCGAGCTCACCCTCGACACGCAGGCGGCACGGCAGGCCTTCAACGATCTCGCCGCGGGCCTGCGGCTGCAGGCGACGGAGACGGCCGAAGGCGTGCATCGCATCGCCAACGCCACCATGCTGCGCGCCATCCGCAGCGTCAGTTCGGAGAAGGGGCGCGACCCCTCGCAGTTCACCCTGCTGGCGATCGGCGGCAACGGGCCGGTGCACGCCTGCTCGCTCGCCGAGGACGCCGGCATGGACAAGGTGGTCATCCCACCGGTGGCCGGCCTGTTCTCGGCGCTCGGCATGCTGTTCGCCGATGTCGAGCACCAGCTCGTCGCCTCCTTCTACCGCCGCTTCGACGAGACGCGCGGCAGCGATCTCGCCGAGGCGACGGCGGGGCTGGTGGCACGCGGTCGCGAGCTGCTGGCCACTCAGGGCTTCGCCGGCGCGGCGCAGGACATAAGGGTACTGGTCGACGTGAAATATGCCGGCCAGACCGCCCCGCTCACCGTCGAGCTCGATGCCGGCCCCGCCGCCTTCGATGGCGCGACGCTGGCGGTTGCCGCCGATCCGGTCTTCGCCGAGATCGCGGAGAAGTTCCACGTGCTGCATGACCAGACCTTCGGCTACGCCTCGCCGCAGGAGCCGGTGCAGTTCGTCGCCCTGCGCGCGATCTGTCGCGGCGTGCCGGAGGTGCCGCGCATGCCCGGCCAGTGCCTGCGCGGCAATGAGAAGGTGCCGCCGGCGGTCGATCGCGAGGCGCATTTCGCCGGCCATGGCTGGCACCGG
>Ga0182748_1005103_pt1 | contig 10102 bp, 9 predicted proteins | sample eDN3rd37CKraftOP_FD_128877 | JGI IMG/M metagenome (GOLD analysis project Ga0182748, IMG submission 128877) | Enriched Organic Plus compost microbial communities from Emeryville, California, USA - eDNA 3rd pass 37_C Kraft OP (version 2) (version 2) ...
ACGCGTTACCCGCTTGACTGCCAAGACGGTATCTTCGGAGTCAGACACCTTGTCAATGGCGATCTCATTGTCAGCCGCGATCTGGCTCCAGGTGCCTGACTCCCGCAGGGTGTCAGGCACCGTATGGGTGAGGTATTCGTGGCGTTTTACGGTGTCTGACACCTTCGGAGTCAGACACCTTGTCAATGGCGATCTCATTGTCAGCCGCGATCTGGCTTCAGGTGCCTGACTCCCGCAGGGTGTCAGGCACCGTGTGGGTGAGGTATTCGTGGCGTTTTACGGTGTCTGACACCTTCGGAGTCAGACACCTTGTCAATGGCGATCTCGGCGGCCGGACTCGCACCGTCGGAGTCAGACACCTTCCGCGGCCGGACTCGTAGTCCTTTGCGAACTCAACCAGGTAGCCGTTCTATTGGCTGGTCGGCCAATTGCGCCAGCAAGGCTTGCAGTGGCCCCTGAGGCAGCACCAGTTCTGGCGCGAGCTCGCCCAGCGGCGCCAGCACGAAGGCGCGCTGGTGCATGCGCGGGTGGGGCAGGCACAGGCGCGGCGTGTCCATGGCGGTGGCGCCGTATAGCAGCAGGTCCAGGTCCAGCGTGCGCGGGGCGTTCTTGTAAGGCCGTTCGCGGCCGTGGCGGGTTTCCAGCGCCTGCAGCGCGTCCAGCAACGCCAGTGGCGCCAGGGTAGTGTCGATTGCCGCCACGGCATTGATGAAATCGGGGCCGGCGGCATCCACGGGCGCGCTGCGGTAAAGGCTGGAAGACCGGCAGGCCAGGATGCCCGGCGTGGCGGCCAGCTCGTGCAATACGGCGCGCAGCGTGGCCTGGGCATCGCCCAGATTGGCGCCCAGGCCTATGTAGGCGCGCGCCGCGTGGGTCATTCGGCCTCGCGCGGCGCAGCGGCGCGGCGCGGACGGCGGCGCCGCTTGCGCGGGGCGCCGGCTTCGGCCGGGTCGCGCGGCAGGCGGCTCAGTTCTTCGATCATGTCGGCGCGGGTGGCGTCGTCGCCATTGGCCAGGTCCATCCACCACTGGGCCAGCACGCTGTCGAACTCGCCGGCCGCGGCCCGCAATTGCAGGAAGTCGCAGGCCGCGCGAAAGCGCGGCTGCTCGATCATGCGATAGATGGTCTTGCCCATGCGGCGCTCGAAGCGGGGCTGCATGAACCAGATTTCGCGCATGTCGGCCGAAAACCGGCGCTGGATGGCCAGCTTTTCGGTCTGCTCGTCCAGCACCGAATCGGCGGCGCGCACCAGCGCGGGCACCGAGTGTTCACCCTGGGCGCGCAGTTGCTTCCAGCGCGATTCCACTTGCTGCCACAACAGCGACGCAAACAGGAAGCTGGGGCTGATGCTCTTGCCGGCGCGCACGCGCGAGTCGGTGCGTTCGAGCGCCAGCTCGACGAAGTGTTCGCCGCCGGGCTGCTCCAGCACGACGTCAAGCAGAGGCAGCAGGCCGTGATGCAGGCCGTCGGCGCGCAACTGGCGCAGGCAGTCCATGGCATGGCCACAGGTCAGCAGCTTGAGCATTTCATCGAACAGGCGCGAGGCCGGCACGTTCTCGATCAGCGGCGCCATGGTGCCGATGGGCTTGCGCGTGGCGGGGTCGATGCTGCCATTGAGCTTGGCGGCGAAACGCACGGCGCGCAGCATGCGCACCGGGTCTTCGCGGTAGCGCTGGGCCGGGTCGCCAATGATGCGCACCTGGCGTTTTTTCAGGTCTTGCACGCCGTTGTGGTAGTCGATGACCTCTTCGGTGTGCGGATCGTAGTACAGCGCGTTCATGGTGAAATCGCGCCGCGCGGCATCTTCTTCGTGGGTGCCGAACACATTGTCGCGCAGGATGCGGCCGTGCTCGTCGGTTTCCTGGTCTTGCGAGGCAGGAGCCCGGAAGGTAGAGGTTTCGATGATTTCCTGGCCGAACACCACGTGCACCAGCTGGAAGCGCCGGCCGATGATGCGGGCGCGGCGGAACAGCGGGCGGATCTGTTCGGGCGTGGCGTTGGTGGCCACGTCGAAATCCTTGGGTTCCAGGCCCACGATCAGGTCGCGCACGGCGCCGCCCACAATGTAGGCCGAATAGCCGTGCTGGCGCAGCACTTCACAGACCTTGATGGCGTGGCGGGAAACATTGCGCCGGTCGATGCCGTGCTTGTCGCGCGTGATGCGCTGAGGCCCCCGGGCCGCCGGCGTGAACAGCCGGCTGACAAATTTTTTTATGGTGTCGGTGATCATTAGGATTTGGCGTCTTCCATGTGCTCGAACAGGTCGAGCACCTGCCAGCCGCGCGTGCGCGCAATGTCGCGCAGCGACGGGCTGGGATTGGCCGCCACGGGCCGGCTGACGGCCTCGAGCAGCGGTACATCGTTGACCGAATCGCTATAAAAGAACGATTCGGAGAAATCCGCAAGCGTCAGCCCCATGCCGGCCAGCCACTGCCTGACGCGCACGACCTTGCCTTCCTTGAAGCTGGGCGTGCCCTGGATGCGGCCGGTGTAGCGGCCGTTGCGGTATTCGGGGTCGGTGGCGATCAGGTGCGGCACGCCGAAGGCGCGCGCAATGGGCGCCGTGACGAAGCTGTTGGTGGCCGTGACCAGCGCGCACAGGTCGCCGGCCGACAGGTGCTGCTCGACCAGCTGCAGGGCCTGCGGGGTGATGTCGGGGCGCACGACCTGCGCCATGAATTCTTCGTGCCAGGCCGCCAGGTCGAACGGCGTATGCGCGGCCAGCAGGCCCAGCATGAACTCGGCCGCCTGTTCGGCGGTGAGTTGGCCCTGGTTATAGCGCACCATCAGGTCGTCGTTGCGGCGGCGCGCTTCGTCGGGATCGCCGGCGCGTCCGGTGCGCGCCAGGAAATCGGCCCACTGGTAGTCGCTGTCGAGCGGCAGCAGCGTGTGATCCAGGTCGAACAGCGCGAGTCGTCGGGGCGTCATGGCGTTTGCGTATCGGGGTCTGCCAGCATGGCGCGCAGCAGCGGAATGGTAATGGGCCGGCCGGTGGCCAGGGAATAGCGGTCTAGCGCGTCGAGCAGGGCGGCAAGCTTGCGGATGTCGCGTTCGCGGTGCGTGAGCATCCATTGGATGACTTCGGGCGCCAGCTGCAGGCCGCGTTCGGCGGCCTGCGCCGCCAGCGCGGCCCGCTTGTCGGCATCGGACAGCGGTTCGAGCCGGAAGACCAGGTCCCAGCCCAGGCGGGTGCGCAGGTCTTCGCGCAACGGCATGGACAGGGGCGCGCGGTCGCCGGCCACCGCCAAGGCGAATGCGCGGCTGGTGGCCGCGCATTCGCGCCACCGATTGTACAGGGCGAACAGGCCGGCCTGCCGGGCGTCGTCCATGCGGTGCACGTCGTCGATGGCTACCACCGCCGGCATGGCGGCGGCGGAGTCGGCGCCGGCCAGCTGGCGCAGCGCCTGCGCCCCTTGCGCCGCGTCGATATACATGGCGCCCGGCACGGCGGCCAGCCCGCGCAGCAGGTGGCTGCGGCCGCAGCCGGCGGCGCCCCACAGGTACACGGCCCGGCCCGGCGCCAGCGCGCGCGCGGCGGCCAGCGCTTCGCCATTGGGACCGGCGATGTAGTTCTGCAGCGTGGGGGCGGTTGCGGGAAGTACGTCGAGCAGCAGCTGGCGATTCATGGGTGGCGATAGGTACAGGGCGGGGTGGCGCGGCCCTTGCGGGCCGGGCTGAACGATAGCAGGCGCGCGGGCATCGTAAAATGCTGGCGCGGCACCCCGTCAACCCTGCAATTGTTACATACCCCACGGTTTTTCTCATGACTACTCAACCTTCCGCCCCCCTGACGTACCGCGACGCCGGCGTCGACATCGACGCGGGCGACGCCCTGGTCGACCGCATCAAGCCTCTGGCTGCGCGCACCATGCGTCCCGGCGTGCTGGCCGGCATCGGCGGGTTCGGCGCCCTGTTCCAGGTGCCCGGGAAGTACCGCGAGCCCGTGCTGGTGTCCGGCACCGATGGCGTGGGCACGAAACTGCGCCTGGCGTTCGAATGGAACCGCCACGATACGGTGGGCGTCGACCTGGTCGCCATGAGCGTCAACGACATTCTCGTGCAGGGCGCCGAGCCGCTGTTCTTTCTGGACTACTTCGCCTGCGGCAAGCTGTCGGTGGACACGGCGGCCGCGGTGGTGGGCGGCATTGCGCGCGGCTGCGAACTGGCCGGCTGCGCCCTGATCGGCGGCGAAACCGCCGAAATGCCCGGCATGTACCCCGACGGCGAATACGACCTGGCCGGTTTCGCGGTGGGGGCGGTCGAAAAGTCCGCCATCCTCGACGGCAAGTCGATCCAACCGGGCGACGTGGTGCTGGGCCTGGCGTCCAGCGGCGCGCACTCCAACGGCTATTCGCTGGTGCGCAAGATCCTGGACCGCGCCGGCGCGCGTCCCGACCAGGACTTCCATGGCCAGCCGCTGGCCGACGTGGTGATGGCGCCCACGCGCATCTATGTGAAGCAGGTGCTGGCCGCGCTGGCGGCGCATACGGGTGGCATCAAGGGGCTGGCGCATATTACCGGCGGCGGCCTGCTCGACAACGTGCCGCGCATCCTGCAGCCCGGCCTGTCGGCCCGCCTGCACCGCGACGCCTGGCAAATGCCGCAGCTGTTCCAGTGGCTGCAGCAGCAGGGCGGCGTGGCCGACACCGAAATGCACCGCGTCTTCAACTGCGGCATCGGCATGGTGATCGTCGTGGAAGCCGCGCAAGCCGACGCGGTGGCCGCCACGCTGGCTGCCCAGGGCGAGACGGTCAGCCGGATCGGCGAGATCGTTGCCCGGAAGGACGGCGAGGCACAGACGGTCGTCGTCTAGTCGGCGGCCTGTCTGCGTATTGCCCAGGTGTCAGGCTCCGCCAGGCGCCTGACACCGTGCTATTGAGATAGCCGCTACGCACTTCGGTGTCTGGCACCTGCGGAGCCAGACACCTGCCACAATCGCCTTCAATCAGGTGTCAGGCTCCGCCAGGCGCCTGACACCGTGCTATTGAGATAGCCGCTACGCACTTCGGTGTCTGGCACCTGCGGAGCCAGACACCTGGCTCAATCGGCCCTTGCCAGGCGCCGCAGGCAAAGACGCATGGCAATGGTCAGTCCGCCAGTATCTCGGCCACTCGGTCAACAACCCGCCCGCTGGCATTCCCCGCCAGGCAATCCACCACCAGGCGTTCCGGCTGCGCCCGCAGCCAGGTCAGCTGCCGCTTGGCCAGCTGCCGCGTTGCCGCGATGGCCTGTTCGCGCGCGGTGGGCAGGTCGACGGCGCCGTCCAGGTGCGCCCACATCTGCCGGTAGCCCACGCAGCGCACTGACGGCAGGCCGGGGTGCAGGTCGCCACGCGCGCGCAGGGCGCGCACTTCATCGAGCAGGCCACCGGCCAGCATGGCATCGAAGCGCTGCGCGATGCGCGCATGCAGAGCGGCGCGGTCCGAGGGCTCGAGGCTCAGCGTCACATAGCGGTGCGGCGTGGCGTCGGCCGCGCGCTGCCGGCCGTGCAGCAGCGCCGACATGGGCTGGCCGCTGAGCGTGCAGATTTCCAGGGCGCGCTGAATGCGCTGGCTGTCATTGGGAGCCAGGCGCGCCGCCGTGGCGGGGTCCAGCCGCGCCAGCTCGGCATGCAGGGCCGGCCAGCCCAGGCGCGCGGCCCGCGCTTCCAGTTCGGCGCGCAGCGCCGGGTCGGCCTGCGGCAGGTCGTCCAGGCCGTCGCGCAGCGCCTTGTAGTACAGCATGGTGCCGCCGGCCAGCAGCGGCATGCGGCCGCGCGCGCGGATCTCGTCGATGAGGCGCAGCGCGTCGGCGCGGAACTCGGCCGCCGAATACGACTGCGCCGGGTCGCGGATGTCCAGCAGGTGCTGGGGCACGCGGGCCTGTTCGGCGGGCGAGGGCTTGGCCGTGCCGATGTCCATGCCGCGGTAGATAGTGGCGGAATCGACGTTGACCACCTCCAGCGGCCAGCGCTGCGCCAGCGCCAGCGTGGCGGCGCTCTTGCCGGCCGCGGTGGGGCCGGCCAGGCAGACGATGGGGGCGGCGGAACTCATGCCGGCCCGGGCGCGGCGCGCCCGCAGGGCAATGCACGCATGATGTTATTGCCCGCGCAGAAAAAGCTTGTCCAGGTCGGACACCGACCATTGCACCCAGGTGGGGCGGCCATGATTGCACTGGTCGGCGCGCTCGGTCACTTCCATCTGGCGCAGCAACGCATTCATTTCCTCGATGCTCAGGCGCCGGTTGGCGCGCACCGAGCCGTGGCAGGCCATGGTGGACAGCAGTTCGTTGCGCTGCTCGGTGAGCAGGCGCGACACGCCCACCGAGGCCAGGTCGCGCAGCACGGCGCGCGCCATGGTTTCGATGTCGCCGCGCGCCAGCAGCGCGGGCACCGAGCGCACCGCGATCGAGGTGGGGCCGGCCGGGCGCAGGTCGAAACCCAGGCCGGCCAGTTCTTGCTGGTGTTCTTCGGCCAGGGCCACGTCTTTTTCCTGGGCGTGGAATACCACGGGCACCAGCAGGTCCTGGCGCGGCAGGTCGCGCGCGTCGAGCGCCTGCTTCAGTTGTTCGTACACCACCCGTTCATGGGCGGCGTGCATGTCGACCAGCACCAGCCCGCGCCGGTTCTGCGCCAGGATGTAGATGCCGTGCAATTGCGCCAGCGCCATGCCCAGCGGGTGTTCTTCATCGGCGGGCAGGGCGCGGGGGGATGCCGGCGCCGGCTCGCGCAGCGTGGCAGGCGCCGGCGCGGTGTTGTCGAGCGGCCGGTACAGCGTGCGCCAATCGGTGGCGGGAATGCCGGCCGGTTCGGTATGCAGGCGGAACGGCACTTGCGCGTGCGGCCGGGCGGGACGCTCGGGCGCGGCAGGCCAGGCCGCCGCGTTGCCGCCGCCGGCAGCCAGCATGGCGGCGGGAGTGGTTTCGCCCGTCAGGGCGGGTGCGCCTGTGTCGGATGCGGCGGCTGGCGCGCCCGGGACCATGCCGGCCGCCGCCGGAACGGCGGATGCGCCGCCGGTCTGCGCCAGCGCCTGGCCGACCACTTGCGATACGAACCGGTGCACGGCGCCGCTGTCGCGGAAGCGCACTTCATGCTTGGCCGGATGCACATTGACGTCGACGGCGCCGGGGTCGATGTCCAGGTACAGCACATAGGCCGGCTGGCGGTCGCCGTGCAGCACGTCTGCATAGGCGGCTCGCAACGCATGACTGACGGTGCGGTCGCGCACGTAGCGGCCATTGACGTACAAGTACTGGCGGTCGGCCCGCGCGCGGGCCGCGGTGGGACGCGTGATCATGCCCGACAGGCCGATGGCGCCGGCCGAGGCTTCCACCGGCAGGCCGTGTTCAGTGAATTCGGCGCCCAGGACGTCGCGGATGCGTTGGCCCGGGTCGGCCGGCAGCCACTGGCGCTGCGCGCGGTCGTGATGGAACAGGCGGAACGCGATGTCGGGATGCGCCAGCGCGATGCGCTCCAGCGCATCGACGCAATGGCCGAATTCGGTGGCCTCGGCGCGCAGGAACTTGCGGCGCGCGGGCACCGAGTCGAACAGCTGGCGCACGTCGACGGTGGTGCCCGGCGGGCCCGAGGCCGGCGTCACTTGCAGGCTGCCGCCCTCGATCTGCCAGGCGTGTTCGCCGTCGCGCGTGCGCGAGATCAGCGTGACCTGCGCCACCGAAGCGATAGAGGCCAGGGCCTCGCCGCGGAACCCCATCGAAGCCACCGATTCGAGCTCGCCCAGCGAGCGGATCTTGCTGGTGGCGTGGCGCGCCAGGGCCAGCGGCAATTCTTCGGGGGGGATGCCTACGCCGTCGTCTGACACGGCAATGCGCCGGATGCCGCCGCCTTCCAGGCGCACCTCGATGGCGCGCGCGCCGGCGTCGATGGCGTTTTCAAGCACTTCTTTCAGCACGGACGCGGGCCGCTCGATGACCTCGCCCGCGGCGATCTGGCTGATCAGCAGGTCGGGCAGGGCGGCGATGGCGCGGCGTTCGGACATGGCGGGCGGCGGGAGGGAATCGGGCATGTGGCGATTTTAGCCTCCGGACCCGTCCGCGCCGAAAGCGGTCCGGGGGTTCTGCGGGCGGCAAGCCCGGTGCGCTATAGTCGAAGCCGGTTCGGTATTTGCCAGGATTTGCCAGGTGTCAGGCTCCCGCCAGGGGGCCTGACACCGTGCTATTGAGACTCTGGCCGCTTCGGTGTCTGGCGCCTGCGGAGCCAGACACCTGGATGCGCGGCCTGGCGCCGCGCCGCCGCTTATTTCACACGGTTATTGCATGCTCGAATTTTTCCAGATGGTGTTGCACATCGACCAGACGCTGGGCGTCTGGGTCGAACAATACGGGTCGTGGGTCTACCTGGTTCTGTTCCTGATCATCTTCGCCGAAACGGGGCTGGTGGTGCTGCCTTTCCTGCCCGGCGATTCACTGCTGTTCATCGCGGGCGCGTTCGGCGCCACGGGCAGCCTCGACCCGCTGCTGCTGGGCGCGCTGCTGATCGTGGCGGCGGTCTTGGGCAATACGGTCAACTACGCCATCGGCCGCGCCATCGGGCCGCGCGTGTTCACCATGAACGTGCGTTTCCTGGACCGCGCGGCGCTGCTGCGCACGCACATGTTCTACGAAAGGCACGGCGGCAAGACCATCGTGATGTCGCGCTTCCTGCCCATCTTCCGCACCTTCGCGCCATTCGTGGCGGGAGTGGCCGAAATGAACCTGCTGCGCTTCCAGTTGTTCAACGTGAGCGGCGCCGTGCTGTGGGTGGCGGGCCTGATCACGGCCGGCTATTTCTTCGGCAACATCCCGCTGGTGAAAGAACACCTGAATACGATCGTGCTGATTGGCCTGGCGGCGGCCATCGTGCCGGTGGTGCTGGCCGGCCTGGTGAAGCTGGCGCGCGGGCGCCGGCACGCCGGCAAGGATTCGCAACCCTGAAGGCCCGCCACCGCGCAAGCGCCGGCGGCGGCCCGCGCGTTCAGTCGTGCGGGGCGGGGTCGCCGGCCTTCGGCCAATAGGTGCCGAACACCCACAGGTTCAGTTCCGGATCGCGGCACGAGAACTCCCGACTGCCATAGCTGGTGTCGGCGGGCTCGGATTCGATCCGGGCGCCGGCCGCCTTGACTTGTTCGTACAGCGCGTCGGGGTCTTCCACGGCCACGTACAGCGCATCGGTGCGGCGGCCGTCCAGGCTGCCGACCATCTTGCCGTAGGCGTCATCGCGATGCTGGCCCAGCATCAGAATCGACGAGCCCAGGGCCAGTTCGGCATGCTGCACTTCGCCCGCATGCCGGTAGACGACCCGTTCGGTGAAGCCATAGGTGTCGACCAGCCAGCGGATCATCGCTTCGGCGTCGTGGCAGCGTAGCGTGGGAAACAGGCAAGGCGGCTCGCCTGCGGTATGTGCGGTCATCGGGGTGCTCCTTCCGGGCGGCAGGATCCCCCATCATAGAAGCAGCATGCCGGCGGGCGTCCGGCTTTGAAGAATTGTTACCCTTGCCGCGCGTCAGCTGGCGTCGGCAATGTGCGCCAGCGGGGGGTTCGCGACAAAGTACTGCTGGATGCCCGTCATCATGGCGACCGCCAGTTTTTGCTGGTGGCTGCTGGAGCGCAGCAGCTTTTCTTCGTGCGGGTTGCTGATGAACGCCGTCTCCACCAGGATCGACGGAATATCGGGCGCTTTCAGCACCGCGAAGCCGGCCTGCTCGACATCGCGCTTGTGCAGGCGGTTGATTTTCTTGATTTCGTCCAGGAACGCCGCGCCCAGCCGCAGCGAATCGTTGATCTGCGCGGTGGTGGACAGGTCAAGCAGCACCTTGGCCACCTGTTTGTCATGGCTGCCGATGTTCACGCCGCCGATCAGGTCGGCCGCGTTTTCTTTGTTGGCCAGCCAGCGCGCCTGGGCGCTGGAGGCGCCGCGTTGCGACAGCGCGAACACCGACGAGCCGCTGGCGCTGGGCTTGATCCAGGCATCGGCGTGAATGGAAATGAACAGGTCGGCGCGCACCCGGCGCGCTTTCTGCACGCGCACGTGCAGCGGCACGAAGTAGTCGTCGTCGCGCGTCAGGTAGGCGCGCATGTTGGGCTGGTCGTCGATCAGCGCCTTGAGGCGGCGCGCGATGCGCAGCAC
>Ga0182748_1005107_pt1 | contig 10099 bp, 6 predicted proteins | sample eDN3rd37CKraftOP_FD_128877 | JGI IMG/M metagenome (GOLD analysis project Ga0182748, IMG submission 128877) | Enriched Organic Plus compost microbial communities from Emeryville, California, USA - eDNA 3rd pass 37_C Kraft OP (version 2) (version 2) ...
CATCGATACGCCGGGCCACGCCGCCTTCACGGCGATGCGCGCACGTGGCGCGCGCGTGACCGACATCGTGGTTCTGGTCGTCGCGGCTGACGACGGCGTGATGCCGCAGACCATCGAGGCGATTCAGCACGCCAAGGCGGCGAAGGTCCCGATCATCGTCGCGATCAACAAGATCGACAAGCCGGACGCCAAGCCCGATCGGGTTCGCACCGAGCTCCTGCAGCACGGCGTGCAGGTGGAATCGCTCGGCGGCGACGTTCTCGACGTCGAAGTCTCCGCGATGAAGAAGATCAATCTCGACAAGCTGCTCGAGACCATCGGCCTTCAGGCGGAAATTCTCGACCTGAAAGCCAATCCGCGCCGTCTCGCGGAAGGCACCGTGATCGAAGCCAAGCTCGATCGCGGCCGCGGCCCGGTCGCCACCGTGCTGGTTCAGCGCGGCACGCTCGATATCGGCGACATCGTTGTCGCCGGCTCCGAATGGGGCCGAGTGCGCGCGATCATCACCGACAAGGGCGAAAGCGTCGACGATGCCGGCCCGTCCGTGCCCGTCGAAGTGCTGGGCTTCAACGGCACGCCGGAGGCCGGCGACCGGCTCGGCGTGGTCGAAAGCGAAGCCCGCGCGCGCGAAATCACCACCTATCGCGCCCGCCAGCGCCGCGACAAGCAGGCCGCCCGCCAGACCGGCATGCGCGGCTCGCTCGAGCAGATGATGGCGCAGGCCAAGACCGCCGGCCGCAAGGAATTCCCGCTGGTCGTGAAGGCGGACGTGCAGGGCTCGCTGGAAGCGATCGTCGGCGCGCTCGACAAACTCGGCAATGACGAGGTCGGCGCCCGGATCGTGCTGTCGGGTGTCGGCGGCATCACCGAGTCGGACATCACGCTCGCCGAATCGATTGGCGCCGCCGTGATCGGCTTCAACGTGCGCGCCCACAAGGAAGCGCGCGAAGCGGCCGAGCGCGATGGCATCGAGATCCGCTACTACAACATCATCTACAATCTCGTGGATGACGTGAAAGCCGCGATGTCGGGACTTCTCACGCCGGAACGGCGCGAGACCATGCTCGGCAATGCGCGTATCCAGGAAGTCTTCAACGTCTCCAAGGTCGGCAAGGTGGCGGGTTGCATCGTCACCGACGGCACCGTCGAGCGCGGCGCCAATGTACGGCTGATCCGCGACAATGTCGTGGTCCACGAAGGCAAGCTGTCGCAGCTCAAGCGCTTCAAGGACGACGTCAAGGAGGTCAACGCCGGCCAGGAATGCGGCATGGCGTTCGAAAGCTATCAGGATATGCGTGTCGGCGACGTGATCGAGTGCTACCGGGTTGAGCAAGTGCAACGCAGCCTGTGAGTCCAAGTCTCACGGCTACGTAGCGGCTTTTATAAAACAATCGAACCGTCATGCCCCGCGCGAGCGGGGCATCCAGCGAACCGCAATCGCGGTGTCGCTGGGTCGTCCGCTTTTCGCGGGCGATGGCCCGCGAGGTTTTTTTCGTCATGAAACACAAGAAGCCGAAACAGGACGTGGGGCCTGCCGGCGCTTCGCAGCGTCAGCTCCGCGTCGGCGAACTGATCCGTCACGCGATGGCGGAGATGCTGACGCGAGGCGACATCCACGATCCGGTGATCGAAGGTCACATGATCACGATCCCGGAAGTGCGGATGACCGCCGACCTGCGGCTTGCGACGATTTACGTGATGCCGCTCGGCGGCAAGGACGTGAACGAAGTCATCGCGGCGCTGAACGACAACAAGCGCTTCTTGCGCGGCGAGATCGCCCATCGCGTTAACCTGAAATTTGCACCTGACATCCGTTTCCGCGCCGACGAGCGATTCGACGAAGCGGAACGGATCGAGAAGCTTTTGCGAACGCCGCAGGTACGGCGCGACCTCGAAAAGGAAGAAGACGCAGATGAGTGACGAATCGCGCGCCGCTTATGGTCGGCCTCATGCTGCGGACGCCCTGGACGCTCCCCGTGATGAGCGCGCCGTACCCCCGCATGCCGAAGGTGGACGCAAGGAAAAGCGCAAGCAGCAGCCGCGGCGCGACAAGCGCGACGTTCACGGCTGGGTGGTGCTCGACAAGCCGATCGGCATGACCTCGACGCATGCGGTCGCGGTGATCCGCCGGCTGTTCTCGGCAAAGCGCGCCGGGCACGCCGGCACGCTCGATCCGCTCGCGACGGGGTGTCTGCCGATCGCGCTCGGCGAAGCAACCAAGACCGTGCCCTTCATCATGGATTCGCGGAAGACCTACCGCTTCACCGTGCGCTGGGGTGAGGAGCGCGACACCGACGATTCCGAAGGCCGCGTCGTCGAGACCAGCGCCGACCGCCCGACCGCCGACCAGATCCGGGCGATCCTGCCGCGCTTCCGCGGCGTCATCCTGCAGACGCCTCCCCGCTTCTCGGCCATCAAGATCGACGGCGAGCGGGCCTACGACATCGCCCGCGACGGCGAAGAGGTGGAACTGCAGCCCCGCGAGGTCGAGATCGACCGGCTGGACCTGATCGAGACCCCGGACCCGGACCATGCCGTGTTCGAGACCGATTGCGGAAAAGGTACCTATGTAAGGGCCCTGGCGCGCGATTTCGGCCGCCTCCTGGGCTGCCGGGGCCATGTCTCGGCGCTGCGCCGGACCTCGGTCGGCCCGTTCGGCGAGGACGAGATGATTTCGCTGGAAGAATTGCAGGCTTTGTGCGATAGAGCCGCCGCCGGCGAGGCAAGCCTCGCCGACGCTTTATGGCCCGTTGAGACCGCGCTGGACGACATCCCGGCACTGGCCGTCAACAGGTCCGATGCGGCCCGGCTCCAGAGAGGCCAGGCCGTCATCATGCGCGGACGGGACGCTCCCATTCTCGACGGCCTGGTCTACGTCACGGTCGCGGGCGAACTGATCGCCCTTGCCGAGACCGGTCAGGGCCAGATCGTCCCCAGGCGCGTGTTCAACCTCGCTGGCCTGACTGGCAGAGCCGGCAAAAAAGAAGGGCATTGACGATGTCGATCGAAGCCGGCCGCAAGGCCGAAGTCATCAAGACGTATGCACGTACGAAGGGCGATACCGGTTCGCCCGAAGTCCAGGTCGCGATCCTCTCCGAGCGGATCAACAACCTGACCGGCCACTTCAAGACCCATACCAAGGACAACCATTCACGGCGCGGGCTGCTCAAGCTCGTGTCGCAGCGCCGCCAGCTCCTTGACTACATCAAGCGCAAGGACGAAGCCCGCTACAAGGACCTGATCGAGCGGCTCAACATCCGCCGCTGATCGTCTGCCGCGTTCATCGCGGCACGAGCATGATGCGCAAAGCGCGCGGCTTTTTCGAAAAAGCATCATGCTCGGCTGACGAAGCGCGATGCGCGCATCGCGCTTCACGTTGGGGCACGTCCGAAGACGGTTATTTCGGAACTGTTCGTGCCCGGAAGCGGACGCATGGTGGCGTCCGCTGATTGCGACCGGCAGCGTGACCTGCCGGACCCGGGCGGGGCAATACGGATTGCCGCCGTTCGTATCCCGGAGGGATGAGCCATGGCAGGATCGCCGGCCGCTACCCAACGATGCGCAAGTCGCGGCATCGCGTAGCGTCTCGCCGTCTTGCACATGGCTTTTCCCTCAGTCCGCAAAGATGAGAGAAAAGCGAAAATGTTTGAAAAGCACACTGTTGAACTCGATTGGGGCGGCCGCAAGCTGACCCTCGAGACCGGCAAGATCGCGCGCCAGGCCGACGGAGCCGTTGTCGCGACCTATGGCGAAAGCACCGTGCTGGCGACCGTGGTCGCCGCCAAGTCGCCGCGCGAGGGCGTCGATTTCCTGCCGCTGACGGTCGATTACCAGGAAAAATTCTATGCGGCCGGACGCATTCCCGGCGGCTATTTCAAGCGCGAAGGCCGTCCGACCGAAAAGGAGACGCTGGTCTCGCGCTTGATCGACCGTCCGATCCGCCCGCTCTTTGCCGATGGCTGGCGCAACGAGACGCAGGTGATCGTCACCACGCTCTCGCATGACATGGAAAACGATCCGGACGTCCTTGCGATGGTCGCGGCCTCGGCAGCGCTGACGCTGTCGGGCGTGCCCTTCATGGGCCCGATCGGCGCGGCCCGCGTCGGCTTTATCAACGGCGAATATGTGCTCAACCCGGTGCTCGACGAGATGCCGGAAAGCGCGCTCGACCTCGTCGTCGCCGGCACGTCGGACGCGGTGCTCATGGTCGAGTCCGAAGCCAAGGAACTGACCGAAGAGGTGATGCTCGGGGCCGTGATGTTCGGTCATCGGCATTTCCAGCCGGTGATCCAGGCGATCATCCAGCTTGCCGAGAAGGCCGCGAAGGAGCCGCGCGAGCTCAACGTCGTCGACAATTCCGAGCTCGAAAAGGAAATGCTCGACCTGTTCGAGAAGGACCTGCGCGCCGCCTATTCGATCTCGAAGAAGCAGGATCGCTACGCCGCCGTCGCCGCCGTCAAGGAGAAGATGGTTGCGCATTACTTCCCGGAAGGCGCGGAGCCGAAATACGACAAGCTGCGCGTCGCCGGCGTGTTCAAGGAGCTCGAGGCCAAGATCGTTCGCTGGAACATCCTCGACACCTCGAAGCGCATCGATGGCCGCGACCTCAAGACGGTGCGTCCGATCGTCTGCGAAGTCGGCGTTCTGCCCCGCACCCACGGTTCTGCGCTGTTCACCCGCGGCGAGACCCAGGCGCTGGTGGTGACGACGCTCGGCACCGGCGAGGACGAGCAATGGATCGATGCGCTGCAGGGCACCTATAAGGAGCATTTCCTGCTGCACTATAACTTCCCGCCCTTCTCGGTCGGCGAGACCGGCCGTCTCGGCGGCACCAAGCGCCGCGAGATCGGCCACGGCAAGCTGGCATGGCGCGCGATCCACCCCGTTCTGCCGCTGCATCACGACTTCCCCTACACCATCCGCGTGGTGTCGGAGATCACCGAGTCGAACGGCTCGTCGTCGATGGCGACAGTGTGCGGCACCTCACTCGCTCTGATGGATGCCGGCGTGCCGCTGAAGCGGCCCACCGCGGGCATCGCCATGGGCCTGATCCTCGAAGGCGAGAAATTCGCTGTTCTCTCGGACATTCTCGGTGACGAGGATCATCTCGGCGACATGGACTTCAAGGTGGCCGGCACCGAGCAGGGCATCACCTCGCTGCAGATGGATATCAAGATCGCCGGCATCACCGAGCAGATCATGAAGATCGCGCTCGGTCAGGCCAAGGAAGGCCGCATCCACATCCTCGGCGAGATGGCCAAGGCCCTGACTGCGGCGCGCGCCGAACTCGGCGAGCACGCTCCGCGTATCGAGACGCTGAAGATTCCGGTCGACAAGATCCGCGAAGTCATCGGCACGGGTGGCAAGGTGATCCGCGAAATCGTGGAAAAGACCGGCGCCAAGATCAACGTCGAGGACGACGGCACCGTGAAGGTCGCCTCCGCCAATGGCGAGCAGATCCGCGCCGCGATCAAGTGGATCAAGTCGATCGCGTCCGATCCGGAGGTCGGCCAGATCTATGACGGCACGGTCGTGAAGGTGATGGACTTCGGCGCCTTCGTGAATTTCTTCGGCGCCAAGGACGGCCTCGTCCATATCAGCCAGCTGGCGCAGGGCCGCGTGCAGAAGACCTCCGATGTCGTCAAGGAGGGCGACAAGGTGAAGGTGAAGCTGCTCGGCCTCGACGATCGCGGCAAGGTGCGGCTGTCGATGAAGGCGGTCGATCAGGAGACCGGCGAAGACCTCGAGGCCAAGCAGAAGGCCGAAAAGGAAAAGGCCGATCAGCAGAACGCGCCGGAAGCCGCAGCTGCGGGCGGTGCGGAGTAATCGTCATCACCGGGGCGCGCCGCAAGGCGCGTGACCCTGCCATGACAGCAAGCAAAAAGCGGCCGCAAGGCCGCTTTTTTCATTTCAGGAGCTGCGCAACTCAAGACCTGCGCAACGATCCGCTTCAGTTCACCACGTCCGTCACGATCTTGCCCAGCGCCTTGAAATCGCGGACGCGGGACGATGTCTTGCGCCACGCGAGCCCCACCGTGCGAAACGGCTCGGGCTTTGCGAATCGCAGAAGCCTGACGCGCTCGTCGCGCGTTTCGACCGGCACCGCGATCTCCGGGATAAGCGTCACGCCGTAGCCATTCGCAACCATCTGCATCACCGTGGTGAGGCTGGTCGCGCCAAGCTCGCGCAGGGTGCCGCCGGCGGCATCGCTGCAAAAGGCGAGCGCCTGGTCGCGCAGGCAATGACCTTCCTCGAGCAGGATGAGGCGGCTGGGATCGATATCATCGGCACTGATCCGCGTGCGGTTCGGAAGATCGTCGCCCGCCGGCGCCGCAAGCAGGAACGCATCGTCGAACAGCGCCATCGTGTCGATCTCTGCATGAGGCGCGGGCAGCGCGATCATCACCACGTCGAGCGCACCGCGAATCAGTTCCTCGATCAGAAAGCGGGTTTGGGTCTCGCGCAGTTCCAGTTCGAGGTCCGGATGCTTCTCCTGCAGCACCGGAAGAAGATGCGGCAGCACATAGGGCGCGACTGAAGGAATCACGCCAAATTTCAGCGTGCCGGAAAGCACTGCGCCACGATGCCGCGCGAAATCCTCGAGATCCGAGACTTCGCTGAGGATCCGTTCAGCCCGGCGCGCGATCTCGAGCCCGGTTTCAGTCATCACCACGTCGTTGGTCCGGCGCTCCACCAGGGCGACGCCGAGATCGCCCTCCAAGTCTTTGATTTGCATGGACAATGCTGGCTGGCTGACGGCGCAGGCGGCCGCCGCGCGGCCGAAATGCCGATGTCGCGCCAGTGCGTCGAGATAACGAAGCTGTCGAAGGGTGATCATTCCGATAAGATAATCTTATCGTTGATCCTAAGCAATCCGATTGGACCTTGTCCAAGCTAGAGAGCATGTTCCGGCCCGCCGCCCACAGGGCCGACAGTTTCTTTTTGTCCCGCAAGGGACAAAGCATTCACGAATGGGAGTGAGACCATATGGACGCAAAGACGGATGACAAAGGCACGGGTAAATGCCCGTTTACCGGCGGCACCCGCGGTCACAGAAACCGCGACTGGTGGCCGGAGATGCTGGACATCAGCGTCCTGCACACGAATTCCACCCTGTCGGATCCGATGGGCAAGGACTTCGACTATGCCGAGGAATTCAAGACCCTCGACCTCGCCGCGGTGAAGAAGGATCTCGCCGCGCTGATGACCGATTCGCAGGACTGGTGGCCGGCCGACTTCGGCCATTACGGCGGCCTGATGATCCGCATGGCCTGGCACTCGGCGGGCACCTATCGCATCACCGACGGCCGCGGCGGCGCCGGTGCCGGTCAGCAGCGCTTCGCGCCGCTGAACTCGTGGCCGGATAACGCCAACCTCGACAAGGCGCGTCGGCTGCTGTGGCCGATCAAGCAGAAATACGGCCGCAAGATCTCCTGGGCCGACCTGATGATTCTCGCCGGCAACGTCGCGCTCGAGACCATGGGCTTCAAGACCTTCGGCTTCGCCGGCGGCCGTGCCGACGTGTGGGAGCCGGAAGAGCTGTATTGGGGCCCCGAGGGCACCTGGCTCGGCGACGAGCGCTACAGCGGCGAGCGTGAGCTGGCCGATCCGCTTGGCGCCGTGCAGATGGGCCTCATCTACGTCAACCCGGAAGGCCCGAACGGCAATCCCGATCCGCTCGCGGCAGCCAAGGACATTCGCGAGACCTTCCGCCGCATGGCGATGAACGACGAAGAGACCGTCGCGCTGATCGCCGGCGGCCACACCTTCGGCAAAACCCACGGCGCCGGCGATCCGTCGCTGGTCGGTGCCGATCCGGAAGGCGCTGCGCTCGAAGACCAGGGCCTCGGCTGGAAGAGCAAGCATGGCACCGGCCGGGGCGCCGACACCATCACCGGCGGCCCGGAAGTCATCTGGACCACGACCCCGACCAAGTGGAGCACCAACTTCTTCTGGAACCTGTTCGGCTATGAGTGGGAGCTGACCAAGAGCCCGGCCGGTGCGAAGCAGTGGCAGGCGAAAGGCGCAGGCGCGACGATCCCGGATCCGTTCGATCCGAACAAGAAGCGCGTGCCGACCATGCTGACCACCGACCTCGCGCTGCGCTTCGATCCGATCTACGAGAAGATCTCGCGGCGCTTCATGGAGAATCCGGATCAGTTCGCGGACGCTTTCGCGCGTGCGTGGTTCAAGCTCACGCACCGCGACATGGGCCCGCGCGTTCGCTATCTCGGCGCTGAAGTGCCGAAGGAAGTGCTGATCTGGCAGGATCCGATCCCGGACGTCGATCATCCGCTGATCGACGACAAGGATGCGGAAGAGCTGAAGGCGAAAATCCTCGCCTCCGGCCTGACCGTGCAGCAGCTCGTCTCGACGGCGTGGGCGTCCGCGTCGACGTTCCGCCGCTCCGACAAGCGCGGCGGTGCGAACGGTGCGCGCATTCGTCTCGCTCCGCAGAAGGACTGGGAAGTCAACGAGCCGGCCAAGCTCAAGACCGTGCTGGACAAGCTCGAAGCGATCCAGAAGGAGTTCAACGCTTCGGCCAAGGGCGGCAAGAAGGTCTCGCTCGCCGACCTGATCGTGCTCGCCGGCAGCGCGGGCGTCGAGAAGGCGGCGAAGGACGCTGGCGTCACCGTCAAGGTGCCGTTCGCGCCAGGCCGCATGGATGCCTCGCAGGACCAGACCGACGTGGAATCCTTCGCCCCGCTCGAGCCGCGTGCCGATGGCTTCCGCAACTACATCAACACCAAGAAGATTCAGTTCATGAAGCCTGAAGAGGCCTTGGTGGACAAGGCGCAGCTCCTGACCCTCACCGGTCCGGAGATGACCGTTCTGCTCGGTGGCCTGCGCGTGCTCGGCGCCAATTCCGGCGACTCCAAGCACGGCGTCTTCACCAAGACGCCCGGCAAGCTGACGAACGACTTCTTCGTCAACCTGCTCACCATGGATACCGAATGGCAGTCGCCGAATGCGGAAGGCATCTATCAGGGTGTCGATCGCAAGACCAAGGCGCCGAAATGGACGGCCACCGCGGTCGACCTGATCTTCGGTTCGCACTCGCAGCTCCGCGCCTATGGCGAGGTCTATGCCTGCGCGGACTCGAAGGAGAAGTTCGTGAAGGACTTCGTGAAGGCCTGGACCAAGGTGATGAACGCCGACCGGTTCGACCTGCACAACCAGAAACTGCGCGAGGTCGCGTAATCATTGCCGCGTCCGACGCGGCGATCCCTCGAAACGAAAGGGCGGCCGAGAGGCCGCCCTTTTTTCATGCCTTTCAGAATTTCGTCCGCAGCACCGCCGACGCAAACTGGTTCAACAATCCACTCGAGCTCGTCTGCAGTACATAGTGAATGCCAAGATCCAGCTTGTCGCTCTGCGCGCTCATCAGGCCGAGGCCGAACGAATAGAGCCAAGGTGAGACATCCAGTCCATAGGTCATGAAGCTGCTGCCGCCGCCGGCAAACGACGCGGCAATGTCCGCCTGATCCTGAAGCGTGTTGTAGCCGGCACTCGCCCGTGCGGTGAGGTGGAGACGATCGGCGAGCCGGTAGACCGCCTGAAGACCGGCCGAGAGCCGCAATTCGCGATAGGTCTGATCGACCACGTTCAGGCTCAGTGCACCGGCTCCGCCTTCGCTGTAGCTTTCCGCATGAAGGCGGGCGGCATCCAGTCCGACCGAGGGAACGAGGGTGAACTGCGATCCCATCGGGATCGCCTTTTTCACGCTGAGGCCTGCGTGCAGCGTCGAGCCGTCATAACGGGCGGACGCCGTCGTGCCCATGAAGGTGATCGCACGGGACTCGCTGTTGCGGTTGAAGCCGCCATCGAACTGAAAATTCGCAACGAGGCCGTTGCCGAGCCCATAGGCGCCGTAAAGGCCCCCCTGATAGCTGTCGACATCAAGCCGGTTCGGCACCGCATCGTCGCTGCCGGTGATCGCGTTGCGCGCATAGGCGAACACGCCGCCAAGGAGCAACGACGGCGATAAAACCGTGTCGATGCCCGCGGCGATGCCGCCGCCATGCGCGTCATAGCCTGCAACGCCATCCAGACCGGATTGCCGGACCACGCCGCCGAATGGCTTGAGCCAGGCCTTCCG
>Ga0182748_1005108_pt1 | contig 10099 bp, 10 predicted proteins | sample eDN3rd37CKraftOP_FD_128877 | JGI IMG/M metagenome (GOLD analysis project Ga0182748, IMG submission 128877) | Enriched Organic Plus compost microbial communities from Emeryville, California, USA - eDNA 3rd pass 37_C Kraft OP (version 2) (version 2) ...
AAATGGCGGCGCAAGATGATGGCGATGGGATCGGGTCATCCGACGCGGATCATCTGCTCGGCGCTGATCGCGCAGGCGTTCGATTCCGTGCGTTATCCGATCCTGCCCAAGATCAGCCGCGTCGAAAGCGAATCGGCGCGCGAGGAGATCCTGGAGATCCGGCACTCCTCCCTCTATGCGCCGCGCGACTTCGACATCTCGCCCTATTTCGAGGTGGTGAAGCCGACGCTCGTCCACGGCTTCGATTACAAGAAAGTGCAGTGGGCGGACCGGCAGGTCACCATAGATGTCGATGTCACGATCGAAATCGAGATCCGCGAGAGCGGTGCGATCAGTCCTGCGCAGAATGCGCTCGCGAGCGCGGCCTGAACCTGAGCCGGTTCATCTGCGCCCTTTCAATGAAAAAGACCCCGGCTCGAGGAGCCGGGGCCGCTGAAACGGAGTGAAAATGGGACGTTGAAGGCTCCGCCCCAGCATGGAAACAACACCGCGGATCGCCCGCTGTTCCTTTGGGAACCGGCCCCCCTCAGCCGGCGCTGGTCTTCGCCCAGGCGAGTGCCGCCTCCAGCCGGTCATTGCCCCAGAACAATTCGCCGTCGGCGGTGACGAATGTGGGGGCGCCGAAAATGCCGAGCTGCCCGGCCTGCTCCGTCTCGGTACGCAGCCGCAATTTTACCGGGTCGGATTGCGCCAGTTCGAGCATGCTGCGCGCGGGTGCGCCGACACTCTGCAGCAATTCCCCGATCACGGCCGGGTCGTCGATCCGGCGTCTCTCGCTGTATTGCGCGCGGAACACGGCGCGGCAGAAATCCTCACGCCAGGCCTCACCCTCGGCGGCGAGCGCGACGCGCGCGGCCAGCAACGAATTTTGCGGAAACGCGCCCGGTCTTTGAAAGGGAACGTCCAGCGCAGCGCAAAGCCGTTCGAGGTCGCGCCACATGTAGCGCCCCTTCGCTTGATAGATATTGAACGGCGAGGTGTCCCAACCCTGCGCCTTGAAGATCGGGCCGAGCAGAAAGACCCGGTATCGCAGCGTGACGCCTGCGTCCTGCGCGCATGTGGCGGCCCGCATGAAGGCGGGGTAGGAATAGGTCGACGCGAATTCGAACCAGAAATCGACGACGGGACCGCTCATTGGACGTGGCTCGCTGAGTTCCTGCTCAGGAACGTTAGCATCGAAAGGGCGTTCGCTCCGAAACCCGTGAGGACGTCATGACGACGAGATCAATACTGCTTTTTGCCGTGCTCCTGGTTCCGGCCCTGACCGGCACGGCGGCCGAGGCCAGGGAATACCCGTGGTGCGCGCGCTATGACTGGACGACGCGCAATTGCGGCTTTGTCAGCTTCCAGCAATGCCTGGCCACGATTTCGGGTATCGGCGGCCGCTGCGAGCCCAATCCCTTCTACAAGGGGCCACCGCCCCGGCGCGGAACGCGCCGCTGAGCCAATAGGCCATTCAGGCAAGTTGCGCCGTTTCCGGTTCCGCCTATAGTCCCGCCCGATTTTGACGGACAGGACTGGATTCATGGCCGACGGCCCCACCAACAAAGACGTGAAAAAGGTCGTTCTCGCCTATTCGGGCGGGCTCGACACCTCGATCATCCTGAAATGGCTGCAGACCACCTATCGTTGCGAAGTCGTGACGTTCACCGCCGATCTCGGGCAGGGCGAAGAGCTCGAGCCCGCCCGGCAGAAGGCGCTGCTGCTCGGGATCAAGCCCGAGAACATTTTCATCGAGGACCTGCGGGAGGAATTCGTCCGCGATTACGTTTTCCCGATGTTCCGGGCCAACACGGTCTATGAGGGCCAGTATCTCCTCGGCACCTCGATCGCGCGGCCCCTGATCGCCAAGAAGCAGATCGAGATCGCCGAGAAGGTCGGCGCCGACGCGGTCTGTCACGGCGCGACCGGCAAGGGCAACGATCAGGTTCGGTTCGAGCTGAGCTATTATGCGCTCAAGCCCGACATCACGGTGATCGCGCCCTGGCGCGAATGGGACCTGACCTCGCGCACCAGGCTGATCCAGTTCGCCGAGCTGAACCAGATCCCGATCGCCAAGGACAAGCGCGGCGAGGCGCCGTTCTCGGTGGACGCCAACCTTCTCCACTCGTCGTCCGAGGGCAAGGTGCTGGAAGACCCCAATGTCGAGGTGCCGGATTATGTGTTCTCGCGCACCGACGATCCGCTGACGGCGCCCGACAAGGTGACCGAGATCACCATCGATTTCGAGAAAGGCGATCCGGTCGCGATCGACGGCAAGAAAATGTCGCCGGCGACTTTGCTCAAGGCGCTGAACGATCTCGGCAAGGTCAACGGCATCGGCCGGCTCGATCTCGTCGAGAACCGCTTCGTCGGCATGAAGTCGCGCGGCATGTACGAGACGCCCGGCGGCACCATCCTGCTCGTCGCGCATCGCGCGATCGAAAGCATCACGCTCGATCGCGGCGCGGCGCACCTGAAAGACGAGCTGATGCCGAAATATGCCGAGATGATCTACAACGGCTTCTGGTTCACGCCGGAACGCGAGATGCTGCAGGCGGCAATCGACAAGTCGCAGGAACTTGTCACCGGCCGCGTGCGGCTCAAGCTGTATCGCGGCAATGTCTGGGTGACCGGCCGCGAGTCGCAATATTCGCTGTACGATCAGGAGCTCGTCACCTTCGAGGAAGGTGCCGTCGCCTACGATCACCGTGACGCCGAAGGCTTTATCCGCCTGAACGCGCTGCGGCTGCGCACGCTCGGCCAACGCAAGAAGAAGCGCGGGCTTTGATCGATCTGATCAGTCGCAATCACGAGAATGAAAATGGCCGGGCTTTGCCCGGCCATTTTGCTTTTGTTGCTGTGTGCTCGCTTTATTGCGGCGGCGGGCCGCCGGCCTGCCCCTGCTGCAGCAGCGGCGTGATGCGGCGGACCGTAACGCGCCGGTTCGCACGCTCCGGCCCATCGCTCGGAATCTTGAGCTGCTGCTCGCCATAGCCCTGGGTCGCCAGATTCTCGGGAGGGATCCGGAACTGATCGGTCAGGATGATCGACACCGCTTCCGCGCGGCGATCCGACAGCGACAGGTTGTCTTCATCGCTGCCGACCGCATCGGTGTGGCCTTCGATCAGGAAGACCTCGTTCGGATTGCGTTCGATGGCGCGCCGGATGCCTTCGGCGATCGGCGCCAGCCGATCATATTGATCGGGCGTGATCTCCCATGACCCGGTGTCGAAGGTGATGGTGTCGAGGTCGATGCGCGGCATGCGGTTGCGCAGCTCCGGGCTGTACCGGATTTCGTCGAGCGTATACGCCCGCGGCAGCCGCTCGACCGGAGGCGCCATGAGCGCGCCGTAGATGTATTCCGGCGGCGCGCTCGCGGCTTCGACGATGTAGCGCTCGCGCGGAATCGCAAGCGAGCCGATCGCAAGCGCCGGCAAGGCAACGAAGAATGCGTCCGGCCGGCGGCCGCCACGCGGCCGATTGTCGATGATCACCACCTCGCGGTTGTCCACGAAACGCGAACGGCGCAACAGGCGGCCGTTGGGGTCGGTGACCGTGACGATGCGCTGTCCGTTCGGTCCGACGACGACGGTGCGGGTCTCGCTGCCGACGCGTTGCACATTGACGTCGCGGCCGACACGACGGAAGCGGTCGCTCTCGTCGCGGCGGATGAAGGTGCGGTCGCCTTCGCGGACGATGGTGCGATTGCCTTCCTGGATGACCGTGCGATTGCCTTCGCGGCGTTCCTTACGCTCGCCGCGGATGTCATCCAGACGGCGCGCGCGATCGTCAGGACGATCCTGGCGCTGCTGCTGCCCGTCCTGCTGGCGTGGGCCTTGCGGCGCGCGCTGTTGTTGTTGCGGGTCTTGCGGCCGATCCTGCTGACGTTGCTGGTCGCGGCCGTCGCGACGGTCCTGCGGCGGGCGTTGCTGTTGTTCATTCTGCGGCGCCTGCTGGGTCTGCGGGGGTTGCTGGCGCTGCAGATCTGGCTTGCGATCCTGTTGCGGCGGCTGTTGCTCGCGGCCGCGCTGGTCCGGTCGCGGCGGCTGTCCTTGTTGCTGGCGCTGCTTCTCTTGCAGCTGGCGTTGCTGTTCCTGCTGCTGGCGGAGCTGTTGCTGCTTTTCCTGCTCCTGTCTTTGCTGCTGCTGCTTTTGCTGCTCAAGCACGCGCTGACGCTGCTGCTCCTGGAGGCGTTGTTGCTCCTGCTGCCGCTGCTGCTGCTGCTGCTGTTGCTGTTGACGCTGTTGCTCTTGCTGGCGCCGCAGCTGTTGTCCGTCCGGTTGGGGCGGTTGTGACGGCTGAGGCCGCTGCTGTTCGCGACGCTGGTCCCGCTGCTCCTGGCGCAGATCCTTGCGCTGGTCGCGTTGCTCCTGACGCTGGTCCTGGCGTTGTTCGCGGCGCTCCTGCCGTTGCTCCTGCTTCTGCTCGCGCTTCTTGTCGCGACCGCCTTTGCCCTCTTTTCCCTCTTTGTCTTGATCCTTGCCTTGATCCTGATCGCGCTGCGCCAGAATGAAGGATCCTTGGTCACCCTGCGCCGCAGCCACCGGGGCCGACGCAAGAAGCGACAACGCTGCTCCGGCAGCGATCAGTCCAGTCACGCGCATTACGATCTCTCTGGTTCTCAATGATGCAGGCAGGGTGGGGTCGGGCCTGCAGATATTCGCCCCGGCAGCGACTTAAATCCTGCAAGCGTGGCAAGGCGATGGCGGCATTTCGCGCCACGACGCAATACCCGACATTGCTTCGGGGCGGATCGGAAGAGCGTGCCGCCGCAATCAGCGCATTGCGACTTTCTGGTTGTCGCCCATGTCGGGGCGATTTCCGGTCGCGGCCGCGATCGCCATCTTCACAGTGCTGATGACCCGTCCCGGCCCTTCCCAATACTGGGCCTCGTCGGGCGTCACCTTGAGCATGCGGATGTTCGGATCGTCGGGCGAATCCCACCACGCCTTCGCCGGTGTCGACCACAATTCGCGGATCACGCTGCGATCCGCCGAGACTTCGGCAGGCCCGGACAGTGACACGAAGCGCTCGCTGCTCGGATCGGCAAAAGCGAGGCAGACTTTGGGATATTTGCGGATGTCGTCGTCCTTGTGATGACGGACATCCGTCAGGAAGTAGATGGCATTGTTCTTGCGGCGCACGAAGGCGCCCATCGGGCGCGACGACAATTCACGGCCGTCCCAGCTCGCCAGCATGCAGATGGAGATTTTCTCCATCAGGTCCCATACGCGCTCGACGTCATCGCTCATGTCACGCTCCCTCGCTGCTGCCCCGACCTTTCGTAACCCGCGGGCGGATGGGTTGTTCCGCCCGCGGCGCGATCAATCGGGTTACCATAGCGAGGCAGCGTCGGCCGGGGTAACCGGCGACCGCAGGGAAGGCTTCAGTTCGGTTCGGTTTTGACGGAAGCAAGCCGCTGTCATCGCCCGCGAAAGCGGGCGATCCAGTCATCACAAAAGCTTCGAGCGTTTACTGGATGCCCCGCTTTCGCGGGGCATGACAAGACACAGGCAAGCCGATTCCACCTGAAGCGAAGTGGCGTCAGACCTGCCGGTCCACCATCATCTTCTTGATGTCGGCGATTTCCTTGGCCGGATTGAGCCCCTTCGGGCAGGCCTTGGAGCAGTTGAGGATGGTGTGGCAGCGATAGAGCCGGAACGGGTCTTCCAGGAAGTCGAGCCGCTCACCGGTGGCCTCGTCGCGCGAATCCTTCAGCCAGCGGCCGGCCTGCAGCAGCGCCGCCGGGCCGAGATAGCGGTCGCCGTTCCACCAATAGCTCGGGCACGAGGTGGTGCAGCAGGCGCAGAGAATGCACTCGTACAGACCGTCCAGCTTCTTGCGGTCGTCTTCGCTCTGCCGCCATTCCTTTTGTGGCTGCGGCGTCTCGGTCTTGAGCCAGGGCTCGATCGAGGCATATTGCGCGTAGAAACTGGTGAGATCGGGAACGAGATCCTTGATCACCGGCATGTGCGGCAACGGATAGATCTTCACGGTCCCCTTGACCTCGTCCATGCCGCGTGTGCAGGCGAGGGTATTCTGGCCGTCGATATTCATCGCGCAGGAACCGCACACACCTTCGCGGCATGAGCGGCGGAAGGTCAGCGTCGCGTCGACCTTGGACTTGATCCAGATCAGCGCGTCGAGAACCATCGGCCCGCAATCGTCCATGTCGACCTTGTAGGTGTCGACGCGCGGATTGTTGCCGTCGTCCGGATTCCAGCGATAGACGCGGAATTCGCGTTCGTTCTTTGCGCCCGGTCGGCCTGGCCAGGTCTTGCCTTCGACAACCCTGGAATTTTTCGGCAGCGTGAACTCGACCATCTCTCGTTCTTCCTGACTAGTACACGCGAGCCTTCGGCTCGATATAGGCGATATCGTTCGTCATCGTGTAGGTGTGGACCGGACGGTAATCGATCGTCACCGTGCCCGTTGACGGATCGAACCATGACAGCGTGTGCTTCATCCAGTTCTTGTCGTCGCGCTCGGGGTAATCCTCGCGCGCGTGAGAGCCGCGGCTCTCGGTACGGTTTTTCGCCGAGTCCATCGTCACCACGGCCTGCGCGATCAGGTTATCGAGTTCGAGCGTCTCGACGAGATCGGAATTCCAGGTGAGCGACCGATCGGTGACGTGAATGTCGGGCATGCCCTGGTAAACGTCGTGGATCAGCTTGTGACCCTCGTTCAGGGTATCGCCGGTGCGGAACACGGCGCAGTAATTCTGCATGACCGTCTGCATGTTCAGACGCAGGTCCGCGGTCGGCGTGCCGCCATTGGCGTGGCGGAATTTGTCGAGGCGCGACAGCGCGAGATCGGCTGAATCCTTTGGAAGCTCGGGTTGCTTGCCGTTGCGTTCGACGGTCTGGCCGCAACGCTCGGCGGCCGCGCGTCCGAACACCACAAGGTCGATCAGCGAATTCGAGCCGAGCCGATTGGCGCCGTGCACCGAAACGCACGCGGCCTCGCCGAGCGCCATCAGGCCGGGGACCACGGTGTCGGGATTGCCGTTCTTCTTGGTCAGGACCTCGCCGTGGAAGTTCGTCGGGATGCCGCCCATGTTGTAATGCACGGTCGGCAGCACCGGGATCGGCTCCTTGGTGACGTCGACGCCGGCAAAGATGCGCGCGCTTTCCGAAATGCCGGGCAGCCGCTCGTGCAACACTTCGGGCGTCAGGTGATCGAGATGCAGGTAGATGTGATCCTTGTTCTTGCCGACGCCACGGCCTTCGCGGATTTCGACCGTCATCGAGCGCGATACCACATCGCGTGACGCAAGGTCCTTGGCCGACGGCGCATAGCGCTCCATGAAACGCTCGCCTTCGGAATTGACCAGATACCCGCCCTCGCCGCGGGCGCCTTCGGTGATCAGGCAGCCGGCGCCGTAAATGCCGGTCGGATGGAATTGCACGAATTCCATGTCCTGCAGCGGCAGGCCGGCGCGCAGCACCATGGCGTTGCCGTCGCCTGTGCAGGTATGCGCGGAGGTCGCGGAGAAATAGGCGCGGCCATACCCGCCGGTCGCCAGGATCGTCATGCTCGCGCGGAAGCGATGCACCGAGCCGTCGTCCAGCTTGAGCGCGACGACGCCGACGCAGCGGCCCTCGCTGTCCATGATCAGATCGATGGCGAAATATTCGATGAAAAACTCGGCCGAATAGCGCAGCGATTGCTGATACAGCGTGTGCAGCATCGCATGCCCGGTCCGGTCGGCGGCGGCGCAGGTGCGCTGCGCGATGCCCTTGCCGTAATCGGTGGTCATGCCGCCGAACGGGCGCTGATAGATCTTGCCGTCCTCGGTGCGCGAGAAGGGCAGGCCCCAATGCTCGAGCTCATAGACGGCTTCCGGTGCATTGCGGCACAGATATTCGATCGCGTCCTGATCGCCGAGCCAGTCCGACCCCTTGACGGTGTCGTACATGTGCCAGCGCCAGTCGTCGGGCCCCATATTGCCGAGGGCGGCGGCGATGCCGCCTTGCGCCGCGACGGTGTGCGACCGGGTCGGAAACACCTTGGTGATGCAGGCGGTGCGCAATCCCGCCTGCGCGCAGCCAACCACGGCGCGCAGGCCCGATCCGCCCGCGCCAATCACGACGACATCGAAGGTGTGATCTTCGATGGGGTAGGCCGCGCCTGTTACGGCCGGCGCGCCGCTCGGTTTGCTGCCGTTGGTTTTGTTGTTCATGGCCTCAAACTCCGAAAGACAGCTTCACCAGCGCGTAGAGACACGACAGGCCGATGACAAAACAGAAGAACGTGTTGCACATGATCAGCGTGAGCTTCAGATCGCTGTGCACGTAGTCTTCGATGATGACCTGCATGCCGAGCCACATGTGATAGGCGCTCGCGATCACGAACAGCATGATGGTGATCGCGACGAAGGGCGATCCGAGGATCTGCGCTGCGGCGGCATGATTGCGGCCAAGGAGGCCGATCACGATGAAGACGAAAATGACGGTGAGCGGGACGAGGGCGACCGCGGTGACGCGCTGCTTCCAGAAATGATCGGTGCCGGAATGGGCTGAACCGAGAAAGCGGACGCGCGACAGCGGGGTGCGCATCGAGGGCTGCTTGTGGCTCATCGGCTGCCTCCCATGAACAGGATGCCGATGATCCAGATCAGGATCGTCAGGCCAACCGAACCGACGAGAGTGGCGAGCGTCAGCCACTCGCGTTCGGCCGGGCCAAAGCCGCGGCCGGTGTCCCAGATCAGGTGCCGGACACCGCCCAGCATGTGATGGATGAGCGCCCAAGTGTACCCGAACAGGATCAGCATCCCGAAGATCGAGCCGGTGAAGGCCTGAACCTTCGCATAGGCCGTAGGTCCGGACGCCGCGGCCAGCAGCCACCAGGCCATCAAGAGTGTGCCGAAGAACAGTGCCGCGCCGGTGATGCGATGCACGATCGACATCGTCATGGTCAGGGTCGGCCGGTAGATGCCGAGATGGGGCGACAGCGGTCTTTCGACTGCGCGGCGGGTATGGGCCATTCGTTTTACTCCAGCCGGCCGGACGGCCGAACTATCCAAGGGTCCCGGAGCATGAGCCGGGCAAGTCCGGCTGCCGGAAACGCCGACTGCCTTTAGAGACAGTCCAATTTCGGAAACGGCGAACGAATACCGCGATTTACGTTCCATGCAATAAGCATTTGGAGTAGGCTGCCTTCGTAATTTCCGAAGGCTGTTGCCACAATTTGAAAACCCTGAGAAATCGCCCGTGCGTTTCGATATTCCGGACCTGAGCCTGTTCCGGCATGTGGTGGAAGCCGGCAGCATCACCCAGGGCGCCGCGCGGGCCCATCTCGCGCTGGCCGCCGCCTCGACCCGCATCCGCAACATGGAGGATGCGATCGGCGCGCCGCTTTTGATCCGCAACCGCCACGGCGTTACCCCGACCCAGGCCGGGCGGACCCTCCTCCAGCACGCGCGTACGATCCTCGCCCAGGCCGAACGGTTGCGTGAGGATCTAGGAGCCTATTCGGGTGGGTTTTTCAGTCAGGTCCGGATTCTCTCGAATACGAATGCATTGACCGAGTTCCTGCCGGATGTGCTCAGCCCGTTCCTGACCGCGCATCCGCATGTCAGCGTCGACCTTGAGGAGCGGCTGTCCGACGAGATCGTGGGGCTCATCGGCGAAGGCGTCGGCGATATCGGGATCGTGGCCGGCACCGTGGATACCAGCCGTCTGGTGACATTCCCGTTCCGCAGCGACCGTTTCGTGCTGGTGGTGTCGCGCGATCATCCGCTGGCGCGGCGCGAAAAGGCGAGTTTCGCCGAGGTGCTGGACTATGACTTTGTCGGACTCGACCGCGCCAGCGCCCTGCAGCGCTTTCTGGCCGACAAGGCGAGCCGCATCGGCCGGCCGCTGAAATTGCGGGTGCAACTGCGCTCATTCGACGGCGTGTGCCGGCTGGTCGAACGTAATGCCGGCATCGGCATCGTGCCGGAAACGACAGTGCGATGGGCGCAGCGCTCGATGGCCATCAAGGCGGTGGATCTCACCGACACCTGGGCGTTGCGCGATCTGACGATCTGCGTGCGAGACATCGCCTCGCTGTCACCGTTCGCGCGCCAGCTCGTCGAGCATATGCGCAAGGCCTGATGGCATTTGTCGTCCCTGCG
>Ga0182748_1005110_pt1 | contig 10099 bp, 8 predicted proteins | sample eDN3rd37CKraftOP_FD_128877 | JGI IMG/M metagenome (GOLD analysis project Ga0182748, IMG submission 128877) | Enriched Organic Plus compost microbial communities from Emeryville, California, USA - eDNA 3rd pass 37_C Kraft OP (version 2) (version 2) ...
CCCTCGCGCTCGCCGAGTTGGCGCAGCGTGCCGGCGTGCCGAATGGCGTGTTCAACGTCGTCACCGCGAAAGATCCGGCACCGGTTGGACGCGCGCTGACGGAAAGTCCGCTTGTGCGCATGATCACATTCACCGGATCCACCGAGGTCGGGAAGATCCTGATGCGCCAGGCCGCGAGCACGGTGAAGCGCGTCGGCATGGAGCTGGGCGGCAACGCGCCCTTCATCGTATTCGACGATGCCGACCTCGACCGCGCCGTCGCCGGAGCGATGGCATCCAAGTTCCGCAACGCGGGCCAGACCTGCGTGTGCGCAAACCGCATCCTCGTGCAGGACGGCGTCTACGACGCTTTTGCGGAGAAGCTAGTAGCGGCTGTCGAGAAGCTGAAGGTGGGACCGGGCCTTGAGACCGGCGTCACCGTGGGCCCGCTCATCAGCAGCGATGCCGTTAAGAAGGTCGAAGCCCACGTCGCCGACGCGGTGGCACACGGCGCCAAGATCGTCGCGGGTGGAAAGGTGGCCGCCATTGGCGGCAACTTCTTCGAGCCCACGGTTCTCACTGACGCGACTGCCAAGATGCGCATCGCCCACGAGGAGACGTTCGGCCCCGTGGCGCCGTTGTTCCGCTTCTCCGATGAGGCGGAGGCCGTGCGCATGGCCAATGACACCCCGTTCGGCTTGGCAGCCTATTTCTTCTCCCGCGATATGGGACGCTGCTTCCGCATTGCCGAGGCGCTCGAATACGGCATCGTCGGTGTCAACGAAGGCATTACATCTACCGAGATCGCCCCCTTTGGCGGCTTCAAGGAGAGCGGCATCGGCCGAGAGGGCTCCCACCACGGCATCGAAGAGTTTCTCGAGACCAAGTACACTCTGATGGGCGGTCTCTAGAGGCCGCCCAATAACCGTTCTTGCGTCCGGGGCTCGGTGCGCGTACGGCAGCGCCAGGCAGCGAGCGCGGGGAGTGACATGGGCAAGGACGCCTTCAAGGTTGCGGCGGCAGAGCAGGCGCTTCGATACGTCGAAGATGGCATGAGGGTCGGTCTGGGGACCGGCTCGACGGCGGCGAAGTTCGTCGACGCGCTGGGCCGCAAGGTGGCCGGCGGGCTCAACGTGGTCTGTGTCGCGACATCGCAGGCGACCCAGGCCCAGGCCGAAGCACTGGGCATTCCCATGTCCACCCTCGACGAGCAGCAGTTCCTCGATCTCACCGTCGACGGTGCCGATGAGATCGACGGCGCCTTGCGCCTGATCAAAGGCGGTGGCGGAGCGCTCCTGCGCGAGAAGATCGTTGCGACCGCGTCCGCCAGCATGATCGTCATCGCCGACGCCTCCAAGCAGGTGACGACGCTGGGGGCCTTTCCCCTTCCGCTCGAAGTCGTGTCCTTCGGCCTTTCCGCCACGCGTAACATGATCACGGCGCTCGCCGCCGATGCGGGCTGCGAAGGCGAGCTCCGCCTGCGCACGCTGGCGGACGGCAAGCCGTTCATCACCGACAACGGCAATCTCATTCTCGATTGCCACTTCGGCCGCATCGATGCGCCGGAAGAACTGGACGAAGCCCTGAAGCTCATCCCTGGCGTGGTCGAGAACGGGCTCTTCATCGGCATCGCGGACCTCGCGATCATTGCCGGTAGCGACGGCATCACGGTGATCGGCGCCGAGGAAGGCGAACTCCCATGATCCGCCCCGTGCACGTTGTGCGAACGGCCCTCCTGTCCGTGGCCGTCAGCTTCGCATTCGTGTTGTTTTGCGCGGATTGCGCGATGGCAGAAGAGGCTGGGAACGTTGATCCGGCACGCGTAGCTTCTGCAAAGAAGCTGATGGAGGTGACCGGCGTCACCAGGCAGATGGACGGCATGGTGGCTGCCATGGGAGAAGGATTTCGCAAAGGCGCCAACGACGCCCGCAAAGGTCCCGACGCCGAGAAGCTGAGCGATGCGTTCGACAGTCAGATGAAACTGCTGATGTCCTATCGCGATGCGATGATCGACGATTTCGCGGTCGTCTACGCGCAGCGCTTCACGGTTGACGAGTTGAAAGCCGTGACTGATTTCTATCAGTCACCAACGGGGCAAAAATTCATTGAAGCGATGCCGGCTTTGATGCACGCGGGCGCTCAGATCGGTATGAAGTACAGCCAGAAGGTTCTGGAAGGCGCAAAGAAATAATCCTCAAGTCAATGCCTCCCAAATCCGCCTCCCCTTAATTGTGAAGCAGTCGCAACATATGTCCGAATTCGATTTTGATCTCTTCGTTATCGGCGCTGGATCAGGCGGGGTGCGCGCGGCGCGCATCGCCTCTGGCTACGGCGCGCGCGTGGCGATCGCGGAGGAACACCGCGTCGGCGGCACCTGCGTGATCCGTGGCTGCGTACCCAAGAAGCTGCTCGTTTACGCGAGCCGTTATGCCGATGAGTTCGAAGACGCTGCCGGGTTCGGCTGGACCGTGGGCGAGACATCCTTCGATTGGCCCTCGCTCGTTGCCGCCAAGAACCGCGAGCTGACGCGTCTCGAGGCCGCCTACGGCTCGACGCTCGCGAATGCGGAAGTCGACCTGATCCCTGAGCGCGCAACGCTCGAAGGACCGCATACTGTGCGTCTCGCGAAGTCCGGCCGCACCTTCACAGCGGGGAAGATCCTTATCGCCACCGGATCGACCCCCTCGCTCGGCCCGCAGATCGAAGGGCTCGAGCAGGTCATCACATCGAACGAGGCGTTCGATCTTCCGCGGCTGCCAAAGAGCATCATCGTCGCGGGCGGCGGCTACATCGCGCTCGAGTTCGCAGGTATCTTTGCGGGCCTCGGCGTCGATACCACCATCGTCTATCGGGGCGACAAGGTGCTGCGCGGTTTCGACGAGGACCTGCGCGACCGCGTGACGGCCGCCTACGAAACGCGCGGCATCCGCTTTTCCTTCGGCGCCATCTTCGAGCGGATCGAGAAGACGCCCGATGGTCTGGTGGGGCATCTTTCGAACGGCAAGTCGCTGGCCGCCGAACAGATCATGTTCGCCATCGGCCGCACACCCAACACCGCTGGCCTAGGGCTCGACAAGATCGGCGTCGAGCTTGGCTGGAATGGGCACGTGGTCGTCAACGAATATTCCAAATCGTCGGTCGACAGCATCTTCGCCGTAGGCGATGTGACCGACCGCGCGGCACTCACGCCGGTGGCTATCCGCGAAGGGCACGCCTTCGCCGACACCGAGTTCGGGGGCAACCCGCGCATCATCGAGCACACGCTGATCCCCACCGCGGTATTTTCCACCCCCGAGGCCGCAAGCGTCGGCCTGCCCGAGCATCTCGCCGCTGAGCGTTGCGGCAAGCTCGACGTCTACAAGGCATCGTTCCGGCCCATGAAGGCGACGCTTTCCGGACGCGACGAGCGGATGTTCATGAAGCTCCTCGTCGACGGCGAGAGCGACAAAGTCGTCGGCTGCCACATGGTGGGCGAGGGCGCAGCCGAGGTCATACAGATGGCTGCCATTGCGCTTCGCCTGGGTGCGACGAAGGCCGACTTCGACAACACCATGGCGCTGCATCCGACGGCCGCGGAGGAGTTCGTCACCATGCGCGAAAAATGGATCGCGCCCACGGAAGCGGCCTGTTGATCGATAACGCGATTGCCCACTTGGAGTTTTCAATGTCTCGCCTGAAGGACAAGATCGCGCTCGTCACGGGCTCGGCCGCTGGGATCGGTCTTGCAACCGCCGACCTGTTCGCCGCCGAGGGCGCGCACGTCTACATCACCGACGTCGACGGGGAGGGCGCGGAGAAGGCGGCCGCAGCGCTGCTCGCAAAAGGTCTCAAGGCGTCCGCCATGGCTGTCGACGTCTCGCGCGGCCAGGACGTGACGGCGCTGATGCGCACCATCGAGCAGCAGCACGGGCGCCTCGATGTCGTCGTCAACAACGCGGGCATCAACGTACGCACCGACTTCCGCAACATGACGGATGCCGATTGGGTGCGCCTGCGCGAGGTGAACCTTGACGGCATTATCCGCATCGCGCGTGATGCCTTCCCGCTGATGAAGGCCTCCGGGCGCGCTTCCCTCGTCAACCTCGCCTCGATCATGGGCCATCGCGGTATGCGCACGCTCGCCGCCTACGGGGCCACGAAAGGCGCGATTTCGGCGCTGACCCGCGGGCTTGCCGTCGAGTATGCGCCATTCGGTATCCGCGTGAACGCGCTCGCGCCCGGCTTCATCGAGACGGCATTGACCGAGCGCGTCCTGCGCATCGAGGCGTTCTCCAGGGCGCTACTGGAGCAGACGCCGCTGCGCCGCTTCGGCACCGGCGAGGACGTGGCCCGCGCGGTCCTCTTCTTTGCCTCTGATGAAAGCGCGTTCATCACCGGCGCGGAGCTGGCTGTCGACGGCGGTATGCAGGCAGCTCTCTGAGCGCGGCACAAAGAATCCCGGCAACGCCTCGCCGGGACTCCTGTGAGAAGACGCTGCTCCGTGCGGATAGTCGAGCGGATCACATCTCCATCGCCAGCGCAGGCTCCAACGACGTCTTTCGGTGGCCATTGGCCGATAAGAGCACCTTGATGCGGCTGTTGGGTGTGGGCAGCCCACTCTGCCGGATCGCCCGGTCGATGGCCGAGATCATGACATCCCTGCAATCGACGTCGTCGACGAAGCTGGGCACCCAATAGCGCACCACGTACTTTACGCCGTCCGTGTCATAGGAGAGGGCCCGCACATCCGGCCTTGGCGTTTGCAATATGATCCCGTTGGAAAGTGATGCCTCCTCCAGCAGGCCCCGCGCTTTGCTGACTGGAATGTCATGTCCCAAGACGATCTCTAACTCCGCGCGATAGTGCTTCCTCGGAGCGCTGAAATTGATGACGCGCTGGCGCGCGATCTCGCTGTTGGGCAGGATCATATAGATATCGTTGCGCGTTTGCAGACGCGTCGTGCGCCAGCCGATCTCGATCACCCGTCCGCGCACGCGTCCATCGATCGCGATCCAATCGCCGATCCGGAAGGGCGCCTCTAAACCGAGCGCGACACCGCTGAGCACGTCGGCGAGGACGTTGCGGATGGCAAAGCCTAGGATCGCGATCATAAGGCCCGAGCTCGCGAGCGCACCGCCCGCCGACTGCCCCAGCATCATGGCGACCGTCGCCGCGGTGGCCGCGAGAAACAGCGCTGCGGAGATGAGCTCGCCGAGAAGCTTGGGAGTCTTGCGGCGGCCATTACGCTTGCGGCGGAGTGAGGTACCGATGATGCGCCCGAGCAGCCACGCGCCGGAAAACCATGACGCAGCCATGCTGAGCTGTTCGGCAACCTCCAGATCAGCCTGTGGGATGAGCTGCCCGAAGATGAAATCGTTATAAGTATAGGTCGTGATGGCGACCAAGAAAGCGACGAAAGGCCAAAGGACTCGAAGTAGTTCTTTGCGTTGAAACAATCGGTTTTTCCTCCCTGAAAACACTCCCTAAATCGGCTGATGCGGTGGCTAGAGCCACCGCCGCGAGTCGTTAGGCCGCCGCGCTATCCTGCGGCCCATTCGTGTGCGCATCGAGAAGCCATAGAGACTTGTCGAGCATCAGCGAGTACGCCGTGAAAACATCCGCGGTGCCCAAGTCACCCGCCTCGTCGGCTTCCGCGATCGACTGCCTGGCAAGGCGCGCGGCCTGCGCATAGCCATCCGCCAAAGCGGTCAAATGCGCCGGTATTAGATGCGTGTCGGTCGGATACGCGTTCAATGGCGTGCGCTCCGCCACGATCTGGCTGGTGCCGAGCGCCACGCCGCCGAGCTGAACGGCGCGCTCCGCGAGCGTATCGACATGGCTGTCGAGTTCGCTGCGCAAACCGTCGAGCATCTGGTGTGTCGCGATGAAGTTCGGCCCGCGAATATTCCAGTGCGCCTGCTTGGTCATCAGGCCGAGGTCGATCGCCTCCGCCAAGCGGGCGTTGAGCAGATCAACGCTTGTTTTGATGGCATTCGTGTTCAGGCCGTGACGGTCAACATGATTGGTCATCGATAAACCTCCTACAAAGTTTCAGGATCGGAGCGAAAGCAGCGCCCCGGGACTTGGTATTTCCGATTGGATTTTGATCGCGACGGAGTTGCGCGGCAGAGAAATGCGGCGCGTGCCGCTATGCAGCGGATGCGATCAGATTGTGGATGGGCACGACGTGATGCGGCGTCCCCGCTGAAGCGGAGAACGTGCGGAGCCCGAAGCGCAGCGCACGCCTTGGCTTAGTATTCCCATATGTAACCACGTGTGCATCCTAGTAAAAATAAGTAAAAAAGTCAAGTGTAAAGTGATGTGTCATAGACAAAAGGGGTCGGCAGCGGAGATTGTGTTGATGTTTCCAGGTTGAATTCATTGCATTGGTTGCATGAGGCCAGGCATACTTAATATGCAAAACCTGAACTGCGGCTGCTGCAGAGACTCCGAGGCCCCAACCAGCATTGGTCACGTTGTTGAACCAGTGCGCGGTGGCAACGTGATCGACCCGACTGCATTCCAGTGTGATGCAGCAACCTGCAACGGCGGTCTGGCCGGCGGAACGATGTAGCGCTTGTCGTTCGGTCTGACGTCCCGGTACTCACGTGCAGCCGGCCACAGTCTCGCTGATGAGCCCGTCGACAACGCCAATCAGTGCCGCTTCCCGATCAGCTCCTGCCGCAATCAGCTGGCGGTAGTGCGCCACTTGCCGGTCGGCGCTCGTGCCGCCGGTCGCAATGGTGTGCGCGTGTGCCACCTCCCGCTCGCAGCCCAGCACGGCGGCGTCCTCCGCGATGAGGTCGATCAATTCGTCAACGAGCGTGGCGAACGGAACCAGCGTGCCTTTGCCGAAGTCGAACAGCGTCTCGCCGACGCCATACCGTTGCGCGCGCCATCGGTTCTCCTCGACGAGGAAAGCGGGATAGGAGCGCCACTTCTGGTTCGAGCGCCGCAGGCGGTAGAGCATTCGCAGCGTGCAGGCATAGATCGCGGCAATGGAAATCGCATCGTCGAGCCGCGTGCACACGTCCGTGACGCGCATTTCCAGCGTAGGGAAGCGCGCCGAGGGCCGCAGATCCCACCAAACTTTGCTTGCGTCCTCGATCACGCCGTTGCGCACCAGCACGTCCACCGTGCGCTGGTACTCCGCGAAGCTCTCGAACCGCTGCGGCAGGCCCGTCCGCGGCAGCTCGTGGAAGACGGCGAGGCGATAGCTCTTGAGGCCGGTGTCTTCCCCCTGCCAGAAGGGCGATGAAGTGGACAGCATGAGCAGATGCGGAAGGAAGTAGCGCACCTGATTCATCAGGTCGACGCGCAGGTCATCGTCCTCGATGCAACGTGCACATGCATGCCGCAAATGGCGAGCCGCCGGCCGATGCCGCCGAAGTCCTGCGCCAGCGACTGGTACCGCGGCTTGGGCGTCGTCTCGAGGCTGGAGCGATCCGCGAACGGGTGGGTAGAAGCGGCGATCGGGGCCATGGCATAGCGGCCTGCGATGTCCGCGATGGTGCACCGCAGGCCGGCCAGCTCCCGCCGCGCCTCGTTGAAATCCCTGTGCGGCGCCGTGCCGACCTCGATCTGGGAGCGAAAGAACTCCGGCGCGACTTGCGGGCCAAGCGCGTTTTCGCATTCGCGCATCAGCTCCGCCGGGGCCGAGGCGAACCCCCGGCTTACCAGATCGACGAGGTGATACTCCTCCTCGATCCCGAAGGTGAACGATGGCTCAGGGGTGCCCATTGGTTGGCTCGCCGACCTATGCAACGGTGGAATACCCAGGCGCTAGTCATGCAGCGCGAGGTAGCTTATATGCTGCGACTGCTGGCATAATGCCCGAAAAAGCGATGCGCTTGCGTTACCGCGCGGGCGCCGAAGGAGTGTTGGAAATGGCGGCAGCGTGGTCCCCGGATAGCTGGAGGGGCAAGCCGATCGTTCAGGTCCCGGATTACCCGGACAAGGCAGCCTTGGCCGATGTCGAGGCGAAGCTCGCCTCCTTCCCGCCGCTGGTCTTTGCCGGGGAGGCGGACAAGCTCAAGCGGTCCTTAGCGGACGTGCGGCCGGCAACGCGTTCCTGTTGCAGGGCGGGGACTGCGCCGAGAGCTTCGCCGAGCACGGCGCCAACCACATCCGCGAGCTGTTCCGTGTCTTCCTGCAGATGGCGGTCGTTCTGACCTACGCTGGCGGCGTGCCGGTGGTGAAGGTCGGCCGCATTGCCGGTCAGTTCGCCAAGCCGCGCTCCTCGCCCACCGAAACGCGCGATGGCGTTGAGCTGCCGAGCTACCGCGGCGACATTATTAACGGTGGCGGTTTCACCGAAGCCGAGCGCGTGCCCGATCCCGGCCGCCAGCTCCAGGCGTACCGCCAGTCTGCGGCCACGCTCAACCTTCTGCGCGCGTTCTCCGAGGGCGGCTACGCCAGCCTCGACAACGTGCTGCGCTGGTTGCTCGACTTTGAGAATAAGAGCCCGTTCGCGCAGAAGTACCGCGAGATGGGAGAGCAGATCCACACGGCGCTGCGCTTCATGGAATCGTGCGGCGTCTCTCCTGAGACCGTGCCGGCGCTCGGCCGTACGACCTTCTACACCAGCCATGAAGCGCTCCTCCTTGGCTACGAGCAGGCCCTTGTGCGCCGGGACGAGGCCGGCGGTAGCCAAGCGCCTTATGCAACCTCGGGCCACATGCTGTGGATCGGCGACCGCACGCGCCAGCCTGACCACGCACACGTCGAGTTCTGCCGTGGCATCCGCAACCCGATTGGCATCAAGGTCGGGCCGTCTCTCGACGCCGATGGCCTCCTCCGCCTCATCGACATACTGAACCCGACCGACGAGCCGGGCAGGCTGACGCTGATCTGCCGCTTCGGCTACGACAAGGTCGAAAAGCACCTGCCGGCGCTGGTGCGGGCCGTGAAGCGCGATGGCCGCGTGGTCGTATGGTCGTGCGATCCGATGCACGGCAACACCATCAGCGCTGCGGGCGGTTTCAAGACGCGGCCCTTCGACCGCATCCTCAAGGAAGCCGAGAGCTTCTTCGACGTGCACCGGGCCGAGGGCACCCATGCCGGTGGTATCCACGTCGAGATGACCGGCTCGCCCGTAACCGAGTGCATTGGCGGCGCGGCGGCCAACATCTCCGAGGCGCAGCTCAGCGACCGCTACGACACGCTGTGCGATCCGCGCCTCAACGCCGACCAGGCGCTGGAGCTTGCTTTCCTGATCGCCGAAAGGCTGAAGCAGGAGCGCGATGAAGCGCAGCGCGCGCCCGCGCCCCTCACGGCGGTGGGCTGACGCTTTCCGCTGGCTTCGTTTTGCATCTCAGGGTCGGGGCACTGTTGCCTCGACCCCGAGCAGCAGCATGACCGCCGGCAACGTCAGCAGCGATGCGAGCGTAGAAATCAGGATGACTGCCGACGTTACGGCGGCAGGGCGCCGGTAAAGTTCCGCCAGCATGAAAGGCCCCGTGCCCGTCGGCAACGCAGCCAGCAGAGCAGCCATCACTGCGAGCTTTGGCGGCACGGAAAGCGCCATTGCGATGGCGTATGTGAGCGCCGGGTGGACGATCAGCTTCACCGCGCTCAAGACGACGGCGCTTCCCGCTTCGCGTTTGGAAACCGGACGCCGGCTCGCGAGAAACAGCCCGATGACGACGAGCGCCGCCGGGCTCGCCGCGCCCCCCAGTAGCTTCAGAAACGTTTCCGCCGCCTGCGGCACCGGAAGCCCGGAAGCGTTGTAAAGGGTCCCGGCAACCGGCGCCACGAGTAGAGGGTTGCGGGTCAACGCGCCGCCCACCTTCAGCGCCAGCCGCACCGGATGCGGCTCATCGTGGCTGCCGATCTCGATGAGCACGATAGCGGATGCGAACAGCACGCAAACGGTGAGGATCGAGGCGATCGTCACCGGAACGAGCCCTTCCGCGCCATAGAGCATCATGAAGAGGGGAAAGCCCATATACGCGGTATTGGCGTAGGAGCCGAGCAGCCCGTCGATGCCGCAGTCGGCAAGCGGGCGGCCCAGCAGCAGGCTGATTGCAACGCTCGCATAAAAAACGACGCCGCACGCAAGGCCGAATGCGAGCACGAATCCTGGCTGGTACATCTCCTGCCAGCTCGCGTTGGCCATCACGTCGAACAGCAGCGCGGGCAG
>Ga0182748_1005120_pt1 | contig 10079 bp, 12 predicted proteins | sample eDN3rd37CKraftOP_FD_128877 | JGI IMG/M metagenome (GOLD analysis project Ga0182748, IMG submission 128877) | Enriched Organic Plus compost microbial communities from Emeryville, California, USA - eDNA 3rd pass 37_C Kraft OP (version 2) (version 2) ...
AGTAGGGCTGGATTTTGATACCTGCGCTTGTTGTGACCGAATATCGCTTTTGTTTGGTGTTGCGGTCGTAAACCCAAAGGCTTTTGCTTGCCTTCCTGACGCCACGCGCCGGCGTTACGTTCCACTCAGCAAAATACCGCGCCGGATCAGGTGGGGTCATCTGTTCCTCGAAGTAAAGAAACTCCGTGAGATCGTCCTCCCAGACAAGCCAGCCAATGCGCATATCGATCGTGGCTCCAGCAGGCGCAGCCGAACGAACGCGATCGGTCCGCTGCTGGATCAGTTCGGCATACTGTGCAAACACATCTTCCATCACGCTCTGAGCGTCGGCGCTCGTATCGTCAATCCTAATGGAGCGTGTTGCCGCGGGGTGCATAAGGGTTTCCCCGCAGACAGATTTCAACGGCTTGCCATTGAGATCGGCGATGCGGAGCAATTTCATTTCAAGGCCGAAGCCTTCATAGCTCACGTCGATGTGCAGATTAGACCAGCCAGTGTTTGGAATTTTCTTTGCTCTGCAATAGACGCTGCTCCAATCGCCCTCCTCAAGTTTTCGGCCCATCATCGAGGCAACTTGGGTAGCGAGAAACACCTTTGCACGTTTTGCTTCTTCCTTCGTGAAGGCTGGTAGCGTAGACATTGATTTCTCGTCAGAAGCGTTGAAAGAACGAAGTAGCTAGCGTGCGAAAGGATGAGAAATCTACAAGATTTCCACGCTCAAGCAGCTGATCAGCGATAAATTCGCTAAAGAGCATACGATAGTCGACTTCCTCATCTCGGCGTACGTGCAGATAAGGAAGAATGGGGATGGGTGCCTGCCTGGTACTGAGGAAGCGATTAACGGATTCAGCTGCATCTTCCAGAATGTTGCTTTCGTTAGCAGAGGTACGTTCGCCGGACTTCCGGCAATGCAGAAGCAAGTCGCAGCCAGCCGTGTTGTCACTGACAAACTGCTTAAACGTGCCGTGCTGCTTGTCAAAGATGTCAACCCGCTTCAGTTCAAATCCCGCATCCAGCACGGCGCTCCTAAGCACATCCCAGATCGCCTGAGACGAGTTCATAAATACTAGAACCATCCAATGCCCCGGCCGCAATACCCGATGAGTCTCTTTCAGGCTCGCTCGCATAAGGTCGCCGTAGGCATTGATGTCTTTATTCTGGAACCTGTTGACGATGGCTTCGTGTGTTGTGTCTGTGAACGTACCGAGCCATGATTCCCAAAGAATGTTCATCTCACTATAGTTGATATTTGCCCCGAAAGGCGGATCGGTAAACACTAGATCAATCGAGTTGTCCGGTAGGAAGCTAAGGTCTGTTGCCGAGCCGGTTCGCACTAACGAGCGTCCGCTATAGGCTATCGCCGTCGTTTCGAGATGATCTTGGATTGTTCGCGCCTTGCGCTCGAACGTGGCGAAGACATTTGCTTCGTTAAAGATGTAGGGCACGTTGAAGTGCGCAGTATTTCCACTACCTCCCCAAAAGCGGAATTCGGATAGCCGAGTGACGCGCTGATAGAGTGATGTAAATAAGAACGCGAGGAAGCCTGCGGTCTGGTCGTCCTCAATGCGATGAATTTCCTTCCACAGGTGACTCATCGCTGCGAGGTTGCGCGGCGTGTAGAAAGAATCCACCGAACACAACCCATGCTTTTTGGGTTGTCGTAAGTTCACGCCGTCTGGCAATGGCGTTGCAGGAAAAAAACCTTCAGAAACCGGCGGCGCAGCGGAAATGCGGTTGATGCGCGCGAGATCGTCTGACGTAAGTGGTTGCTCAACCTGCTGCCGTGAGCAGCACTTATAGCCAAGCATGACGGGTTCAGCCGTCGTACGAGGAAGCCTCGATTTCTTAAGTGTTGTATGGCAGCACGGGCAAGTGAATTCCCCAAGAATCTTATGCTCGCGGACGGTTTTGCCATAGCGACGGCAATGGTCCCACAGCAGGAATTCGTGGTTACACTCTGTGCATTGGACGCGGTAGGACCAGACAGTATAGAGAATTTCCGTATCCTTGCCGCATGTCCGACATTGCGTAGTGTAGAGTTCGCGCCGCAAATCGCGCAACGTTTCGCAGATCATTTCAACGCCAGCCGCAAACAAAGCGGGGTCGCAGCGATGGGTAAAGCGATCAGCGATAAAACTGGCTGCAGGTGATAGTTCGTTGAGTATCACATCGCTGCCAACGGTGCGCGCAGCAACACCCGTCATGCCACTACCGGCGAAAGGATCAAGGACCAAGCCGCCGTTCGGCAGATAGTGCCGGATTACCTCCGCAATGCCCTGGGGCGGCACTTTTGTATGATATGTGTGGGCATCATAGGTGTACGTGTTCTTGCCAGCAGAAATCCCCTCTGCCGCAGGATCGTCGATGGTGAAGGCGGGTTCGCTGTGGTCCGCTAATATGGCTCCTAATGCGTCGGTGTCATTATCCCAAATGTCGCCATTGCGAAGACGCAGAACAATAGAAGCCTTCGGTACGGATGTTTGCCTTACTTGATTAGCTCTTCTGAACAACGGCAGAGCGTTCGATCCCCGCCGTGCACCGCGCGAAGCGAAGACGTGAGTTGTTATGGCTTCTGCGACGTCAAGCGCCTCGCCGCGTTCAAGACGCGACAAAACTTCTGCTAGTTTTGCCCTCATACGTTCGCCTGGCTCTAGATCGCCGCGTTGCCATCTCTTAACCGTGACAAGGGATGTGCCAAGATACTTGGCAATATCCCCCGGAGTCACACCAAAGCGAGAAACGATCTGCTGCACGGCTCCTAGCCGTGAATCGGCATCATCCTTTGTGGTGCTGGCGAAGTGAGGCTTATGCATAATTCCCTATCCTGAACCGGACAACGCGCGGACATAATTTGCATCGGACACCACGCGTTATTCACGACAGCCACCATGTTGGGCCACACGCTTGCCGAGGCCAAGTGTCAAAATATGGAATGACCGATCACCGCACAGCTTCGAGCTATTTATACATGGCCAGATGATTCTGAGGGCGCGGAAACGTAGATTGCGTCGACTCCCTCGGGGATACAAAATCTCGGGAAATGGTGCCGGATGAGGGGATTGAACCCCCGACCTTCGGTTTACAAATTCGGTCTTAAGTCATTGATATAAAACGAGTTATTGCAGATTATTGGTTCGCGGACAAGCCTTTGCGCGACATGATCGTCAACGTACGCTGATCCTCGATGGTCTCCGTACGGTGCTCCACACAGTGCTTCGGAGAAGACGAACATGGCTGTCATCAATCTCACCGAGGCTCGCATCCGCGACCTCGAACCGGGCTCCGGCATCTGGCGTGACGAACAGGTCAAGGGCCTGATGGTCATCTGCCACGCCACCACCAAGACATACGCCGTCCAGGGCGACGTGCGCCGCAACGGCCGGCACATCCGAACCGTGCGGGTCAAGATCGACCGCGTGGACCGCATCGGCCTGCGCGAGGCCCGCAACAAGGCCAAGGCGATCATGTCGCAGATCCAGTCCGGCGTCGATCCGACCGCCAGGCCGGAGGAGAGCGGCATGACCATCGCTCAGGCTCTGGACATTCACCTCGGCGAGAAGCCTTTCCGTGAGGCGACCGAGGAGAGCTACCGCTACAACGTCGATCACTATCTCGCCCGCTATCGGAACAGGGCCGTGACCGATCTCAGCCGGTCGGAGGTGCGCGACATCTATGACCGGCTCCGTGACAAGTGCGGGCAGACGACGGCGACCTGCGTGATGCGGACCTTGCGGGCGGTGATAAACACCGCCATGCGGATGGACGAGACGATCACAGCGAACCCTGTCTCGGCCTTGCGCATCCCCAACCCGAAGCGGCGCGAGGTGGACGGCCTCGACCTCGCGGCATGGTGGCGGGCGTCCGAAGACCTGTCACCCATTCGGCGTGACCTGCACCGCGCCATGCTTTTGACCGGAGCCCGAAGGTCTTCGATCCTCCAGGTTCGCCGCGCCGACGTGGACCTCGAACGGAGCGTCCTCACCTTCAATCACATGAAAACCGGCGGCCGGATGCTGTTTCCGATGGGGACTTGGCTTGCGGGCATGGTCAGGGACCGGCTTGCCTGCGATGAGCCTTTGAACAACCCCTGGCTTTGGCCGTCGCCTCTGAGCAGTTGCGGCCATGTGACGGAGCCGCGGGAAGACGGCCCGGACCTGCCGAGCCCGCACGAATATCGCCACCATGCCCGCACGCTCTTTATCGCCTCCGGCGTGCCCTATGCCGAGAGCGCCTTGCTTCTCGGCCAGAGGCTTCCGGGCGCATCCGGCGGATACGTCCACGCCGAGCACCTAGTCGAGCACCTGCGGCCGTACGCCCAGGCGCTGGAAGACAAGGTTCTGGCGGCCCGGACGCCTACCTTGAAGGTGGTCGAGGCGGTGGAGACCCGCAACGCCGCTTGAGACAACCCAAAAATCTTTCGGATGGAAAAGTCGCCCCACGACAAATCAACGACTTAGGCATAGAAAACGTTGATGTCCGCCGATCCTGATCGGTGATTTTTAGACGACGCGCGCTGCGAGGAGCCGGTTTCGGCTCAGCGCGTGACCGGGGTGATCCCGGTCCTCCTCAGACAGAAAACCCAATGTCTGAAAGCAGCCGGCAGCGATGCCGGCTCAACGGAGGTCCATGCCATGACGGCGCCTTTGACGAAGAACGACATCGAGGACGCCTTGCGCCGTGTTCTCGATGCCCACACCCGCAGTCCCTGGCTCGATACCGAGGCTGCCGCAACCTACCTCTCATCGACGCCTGGGACCTTGCGATCCTGGCGCGCCAACGGCGAAGGCCCGCGCTACCACGTCATCCACGGCAAGTCGGTTCGCTACAACATCGCCGACCTCGACGCCTTCATTCGCGGGGAGGATGCACGATGAGCGACCTCGCAAATGAAAACGGACGCGCCAGGGAGCATGGCGCGTCCGCGGGTCTTCTGGAGAAGGCTGTCGAGTTCGACATCGACGCGAACGAGAATGCTGTTCCGCCGATCGCCGAAACGCCGTCGAAGCACGACCCGGCGACCTTGAGCGCCCATTTCGCAGCCGGTCATGATCTGATCCCTGTTGACGGAAAGGCTCCCACCGAAAAGGGATGGCGCCGTTCGTCGCCTCTCTCGCTGGACCGTGCCAAGGCAAGGATGTCGAGGGGCGGCAACATCGGCGTTCGCCTGCGTGACACCGATCTGGTCATCGATGTCGATCCCCGTCACTTCAAGGAGAACGACGATCCGCTGGCGCGGCTGATGGCGGACTTCGGCCTGCCCGAGGCTCCGTTCGTCAGGACGGGGGGCGGCGGCCTTCACCTCTACATGCGCAAGCCTTCCGACGTTCGTGTCGTCAACGGGCTGCCCGACTATCCTGGAATCGAGTTCAAGTCGCATGGCCGTCAGGTCGTGGCGGCGGGCTCTGTCCATCCCGGCACCGGCAAGCCATATCGCCTCGATGACGATGCGCTTGCTCTGTCGCTTTCGGAAGCGCCCGAAGCCACCACGGCGCTTCTGAAGGCCATTGAGAAGCCGTCTGTGGCATCATCAAGCGACAACTTCGGCGAGCTCGAACCAGAGCGCCTTGCCGAGTGGCTCGAACTCATCGATGTGGCCGAATACAGGGATCAGAAGAAGTGGCAGGACTTGATGATGTCCTGCCACCAGGCGACGGGCGGCGGCATAGAGGAGTTTGTGGCCTGGTCAACGTCCGATCCCGACTATGCCGGTGACGGCGACAAGATCAGGCAGCGTTGGAACTCACTCGACAACAAGCCTGGCGCCATCACGGTCAAGACCTTGATCGCCGCCTTGCCTGCGGAGAGGCGGCGCGAGGCCACCGAGTCGCTTGGGCGTGTCGCCGCCGAGGATGACTTTCCCGACGACGGCGACGGGGAGCCTGTGACGGTGTCGCCGGCGGATGTCTGGGATGGCTGGGTCTTCGTCGCCGAGGCCATGCAGTTCATTCGGCGCAAGGATGGCAGGAAGTATCATACCGACCAGTGGAAGGCGCTGTATGGCGGGCTCTATCCTGACGGCGAAATCCTCAACGCCGTCTGGAAGTCCCGCATTCCGGTCAGGAAGTTCGAGCGATTGATCTACCTGCCGGGCAAGCCCGAGTTTCCCTACGGCTCCTCTGGCGTCTTCTACAACATCTGGCGCAAGTCCGGCGTGGAAGCGAGGCTCGGCGACGTGACGCCGTTCCTCGACCACATGGCCTTCCTGTTTCCCAATGAGGCCGACCGCGAACTGGTGCTCGACTATCTGGCCTTGCTCGTTCAGAAGCCCGCCGAGAAGATCCACTTCGCCCTCCTGGTGCGCGGATCGCAGGGAAATCGTCTCCCGCGCTGTCAACGGCCACCGCGCCGAGTTAAAGCGCCAGTCGCTCGACGGCCGGGTCGCCTATCTCAAGACCATCGGCGCCTTGCGCGAGGAGTTGGACTCCGCTCGCGCCCATTATCAGAGCAGCGTTCAGATGCTTGCGCGCGAGGGACTTGGCTCCGAGCGTCGCAGCCGGATCATGCACCAGATCGAGAAGTCGGGGCCGGTCGAGCTTGCCTCGCTTGCGGCGCTCGCCGCATCGACCGGCGACAAGGAGCTTGGCGCCGCCCTGCTGACGCGCAATTCCGGCGTGCCGCACAACGAGCGCGCCTTCTCCTCGCAGGAACTGGCCGACGCTCTGGTCGGCGACGACTGGCGCAAGGTTACGCAGGCGATGCTGGAGGTCGAGCGGATCGCGCTCGAAGCCGTCCATGCCGACAGCGCGTTCGAGACCGGCCGGACCAACACGACCCGCGTGGTGCAGGTCGCGCTGCGCAAGCGGGACGAGGCGGCCATCGGCGCCGACCTCTCCGACCTCGACGCCGATCCCGAACAGGAGGAATGACCTATGGCAACTTTCGCTTTCTATCCTGCCAGCGAGAACCAGCGCCGCAGTGACGGGTTCAACTTCGCGGTCGCCGTAGGCGCCACCGCGGCTGCTGCCCGTGCCGTGGCCGAGGCGCTTTTGGGAGAGCCGAACGCGCTTGCTGCCTGGACCGCGGTGGACCTCACGAGCGCGCCAGCCGCCTTCGTCCACGGCCTGCCGGTCGGCAGTCGGTCGCAGTCCGTCTGGCCGAGTCTCGATCGGGGCGGCTCGTACTTGAGGGGAAGCTGAGATGAGCCGCGACATCGATCCGACGATCACGATCCACAAGTTTGACCGCGAGGTCCGGCGCGTGCTGGCCGGCGTGTTCGAGACGACGCCGATGGGCCTGTTCGTCTATCTCGGTGGCAAGCCAGAGGACTACGATGGCACGACCGAGGCCATGATGGAGTGGCACCTTCACTCACTCGGCTACGAGCGGGTGGAGCATCGACCGCTTTGCTGGGTGCCGGTCAAGGTCGCATGGTTTCGCAGACAGCGATGGCCGGAGGACGGGCCGTGGATCAAAGGCGATCTTGTTGCAATCCTCGACGAGGTTGAGAGCGTCTGCGATTGAGGAGGCGGTCATGGCCGGATTGGATGATTTCGCAAAGAAGATCGACCGCATCGCCGTGCGGGTCGAGGGCAACCTTGAGAAAGCGGTGAAGAACTGCGCCGAGGCGGTCGCGAGGAGCGTCATCTCGAACACTCCGGTCGATACCGTAGGGCGCGCAGCAACTGGACCGCTCAGCTTGACGCCGCCTTCGAGGGGCTGTTTCCCGCGCGGGTGCCGGGCGAGAAGGGATCGACCGGCGAGGCGAACGCCGCAGCCGCGATCGAGGCGGCGGAGAAGGTGATCGAGACGTTCGACATCAAGAAGAACGCCGAAATTTATCTTTCGAACTCGTTGCCCTACATCGGCGCGCTCAATGACGGGCATAGCAAGCAGGCGCCGGCCGACTTTGTGAGGCTCGCGGTCATGGACGGGCTGACGACGGTGCGCGGCGCGAAGGTCGTTGACAACTAAGTGCGGGTCCCGCGCTCCCGACGATCGAGACACGCGATAGCGTTCGACGGCAAGCTGAGCCGGTGGACGTCCTTGGACCTCATCTCGACGGCCATGACCTGGACATACAAGGCAATCGCCACCTGGTACGGGGCGGCGATCGTCGGCGGCGTCCTCATCCTGATCGCCGAGCGGCTCGACCGAAGGCGGGAGCCGTCCGACGCGGACGTGAGGCAGGCCGCCTGCCGCTATCGCGAGCACTACGGCGTGGATGCCTTTCATGCGATCGGCGACCACATGCTGGCGGCGTCCTTCGCGCCGGACGGCCGGCACCGGCGATTCCTCAAGCGGGTGTCCGCCGAGCTTCTGGCCACGGCGGTCACGGACGAGGATCGATCCCGCGCAATCGAGCCTTGAAGATTTTCCAGTCCGGCCCGGCTCGCGGATGAGGGCAACCGCGACAGCATGGTCCCAGCGGCATCCCGCCGCCGGGGACAGGACCATGACCAAGACGAAGAAGCCGAGTGCGAGGGAGTTGCCGCTGGTCAAGCGGCGCATTGCTGCGCTGCTGGAGAAGACCGAGGCCAACGGCTGCACGCCGGGCGAGGCCGCCGCCGCGTTCGAAAAGGCCGAGGAGCTCGTCGCGAAATACAAGCTCGATCCGGGCGCGTTCCGGTGGCCGCCGAGGCCCTCGACGCCGTTCGGCTCGGCGAGGTCAGGCCCGAGCGCGCCGAAGCCGCCACGGGCCTCCGCGTCGGGCCGCGGCAAGGGCATCGGCAGGCTCGCCGAGCGGCTGATCGTCGAGCACCCCGACTGGACCTACCGGCGGATTGCCGAGGAGGTAAACGCGCGGATAGAGGGCGCGAGGGCCAGCGAGAAGTCCGTCAGGTGGTACGCGAGCCGGATGCGGAGACGCGGAGAGAATATTTCGAACCGGCAAGGTTGGGGACGCGGCAACAACCTCTAAGGATGGTGCTGTAGGGCCTGAAGCGCCTCTCGGCATCAGCGATGTAAAAGCCAAAGGTTAGGGCTTTTTATCCGCAAGCTGCGCGTTTAAAGCTGCCCGTTCCTTCGGAAACACTTCGTCGGCGTAGCTGGCCCAAGACGCGAACATGTCGTAGTCCGCTCGTTGGCAGATGAAATGCACTCTAGCCGCCGCGCTATTTGTGTCGGTGTCGGCCATCGCCTCTTTGACAAATCCAAGCAGGCCGTAGTTTTCGCCGTCACTCCAAAAAACAGGTCCTCCGCTCATGCCACTTACATCCCCAGAAATTTTCTCGCGGTTGACTTCACTGTAGAATTGCAGCTGATCGCTAGCGGCTGACGAGCCCACGCCCTCTGCAATCGCATGAACGCCTACGAGCCTGAGCCGCTCGCCACCGGATTCAGGTAGAGCTTCCTTAGCGGCCGTAGGGAAACCCGCCGCGAGCGCGTAGGGTAGGGGAAAGTTCGGTGAGGACTTCGCTAGTTTGTAGACTCGCTTCCCTGTCGGCAACGTATTTCTGTCAATTGGTCTGATGGCAATATCTGCCTTCGGATACGGGAACGTCGCTGGCGGTCTCACAAATGGCGGCCCAATGAAAGCTCCGGCGCTGCCGGAAGGAAGTAGCCTTCAGGCGCAACGCCATCCGCTTCCGCCTGCTTATGGAAAATCTCGATGACGTGATATGCGGTCACTGCGTATGTCTTACCTTCGAATTCGATAAAGGTGACAGTCGCTGTGTCGTCCTTCACACGCGGGATAAAACCGCGATTGACAAATTCCGACATCTTGGCGCGGGCTATGGTCGCGCAGAATTTTCCGGCATCCTGAAGATCGTCCGCAAAAGCCAGCAATGGCTCGGATTTAGCAGGCTGCAATCCTTCGGTGTCCATTCCTCGCCCTATCTGCTACTTATAGTCTGTAGATTCAAAAGCATCAAATCCCCACATTGACAAGCGGAAAGCTCATGAGCCCGCCTGTCATTGGATGAAAAAATCAAAAGTTCTCCGGAAGCCTGGTTCTTCGCTTACGGCCATTTTGGCCGCGAATATCCGCGCCTATCGCGATGACAAAGGCCTTTCCCAAGTGATCCACCCCCATTGAACGGGTCCACCTTGAAGTATGGTTTTGACCATGAAGGAGGACCACAATGGCAAACAAGCGACACAAGCCCGACGAGATCGTCACGAAGCTTCGGCAGGTTGAG
>Ga0182748_1005123_pt1 | contig 10077 bp, 10 predicted proteins | sample eDN3rd37CKraftOP_FD_128877 | JGI IMG/M metagenome (GOLD analysis project Ga0182748, IMG submission 128877) | Enriched Organic Plus compost microbial communities from Emeryville, California, USA - eDNA 3rd pass 37_C Kraft OP (version 2) (version 2) ...
CGAATGAGCTATCTCTTGGTTTTTCTGGGCGGCGGTTTTGGGGCGATGTTGCGGCACGGGGTCAATCTCGGCGCCGCGCGGTGGCTCGGGATCAACTTTCCGTGGGGGACGCTGTTCGTCAACGTGACCGGCTCGCTGGTCATGGGGCTGATCGCGGGCTTCTTCGCGCTGAAATCCGGTCAGTCGCAGGAATGGCGCTTGTTTCTGACCACCGGCATCCTCGGCGGCTACACCACCTTCTCGGCCTTTTCGCTCGATACCGCGCTGCTTTACGAGCGCGGGGAGATCGGCATCGCCGCGGTCTACGTGCTCGGCTCGGTGGCTTTATCCATCGCCGGATTGTTCATCGGACTATGGATCGTCCGCTCGCTCACCTGATGAAAGGCGCGGCAGAGTTGATGCTGTTTTTGGCAGCGCACGCGAGGCCAACGCGCCTGCGCGAAATTGCACCCCGACCGTTTCCGAGATGATTCAATCGCTTAGCTCCGCGCGGGCAGTCCAAATCTTTTGCATACAATAGCGCGGACTTGGCCCCGAACTTGCGTAGCTCCCTGTGCCGGGATCGGGGGTTGCTGTGCCAGTCAAGATCGAGGCAGAGCCGTATCCGCTGCAGATCGAAATCGCGCGGTCTGCGCTCATCATCATCGACATGCAGCGCGACTTCCTGGAGCCGGGCGGGTTCGGCGAAGCGCTGGGCAATGACGTTTCGCTGCTCAAGGCCGCGGTCGGACCGATCCGCAATGTGCTGCAGGCCGCGCGCGAACAGGGCGTGTTGGTCATGCATACCCGCGAAGGTCACCGACCGGATCTGTCCGACGCGCCGCCGCTGAAGGTCGAGCGTGGCGATCCTGCGACGCGGATTGGTGCGCCGGGGCCGATGGGCCGCATCCTGGTGCGGGGCGAGCCCGGCCACGACATCATCCCCGAGCTTTATCCGATCGCCGGCGAGCCCGTCATCGACAAGCCGGGCAAGGGCGCCTTCTACCAGACCGATCTCGAACTGATGCTGAAGAACCGCGGCATCGAAACACTGCTGGTCTGCGGCGTCACAACGGAGGTCTGCGTCAACACCACCATCCGCGAAGCCAACGATCGCGGCTTCCGCTGCATCGCGCTGTCCGATTGCTGCGCGTCCTATTTCCCGGATTTCCATGCCGTCGGCCTTGCGATGATCAAGGCGCAGGGCGGGATCTTCGGTTGGGTCTCCAATTCCGAGCACGCGATAGCCGCGATCGCGGCGCACGGCGCCCGCAGACCCAAAATGCCGTTTGGGATCATCGAAGGGGGAGTGCGATGACCGACGTTGCAAAGATGGATCTGGCGAAATCCCGTCCCGTTTTGTGGACGCCCGGTGACTGGAACGCTTTCTTCGGCTTCGGCACCAACATCCTGGTCAACATGCTGGTGCTGACCGGGCTCCTGCGCTTTGTGCTGAAAATGCCGGATTCGATCGTGTTCGGCCGCATCCTGCCCGCGATGGGCCTGATGATGTTCCTGTCCACGATGTATTACGCGTGGCTGGCCTACAAACTCGCCCTCAAGACCGGCCGCTCCGATGTCTGCGCACTGCCGTCGGGCATCAGCGTACCGCACATGTTCGTGGTCACTTTCGTGATCATGCTGCCGATCTCGCTGCGCACCAACGATCCGATCAAGGGCTGGGAAGCGGGCCTCGTCTGGGTATTCTTCCAGAGCTTCATCCTGATGATCGGCGGCTTCGTCGCGCCCTATATCCGCAAGATCACGCCGCGCGCCGCCCTCCTTGGCACGCTGGCCGGCGTGTCGATCACCTTCATTTCGATGCGGCCGGCGCTCGAGATGTTTCTGACGCCGCAGATCGGGCTGCTCTGCTTTGCGATCATTCTGGTCGCCTGGTTCGGCGGCGTGAAATATCCCAAGGGCATTCCGGCGGGTCTGATCGCAATCGCGGTCGGCATGCTGATCGCGTGGGGTTCGACGCTGTTCGGCTTCAGCATCGGCGGCCTGAGCGTCGACAAGGTGACGGGCGCGTTCGCCAATTTCGGCTTCTCGGTGCCGATCCCGGCCGTCGGTCACGTGTTCTCCGGCTTCGAATTCCTCGGCATCATTCTCGTCACCGCGATCCCCTTCGGCATCTACGATCTCGTCGAAGCCATGGACAACGTGGAGAGCGCCGAAGCCGCCGGCGATCACTACCCGACGACGCAGGTGCTGACGGCCGATGGCGTGGTCAGCCTGATCGGCTGCCTGATGGGCAATCCCTTCATCAACGCGGTCTATATCGGCCATCCCGGCTGGAAGGCGATGGGCGGCCGGATCGGCTATTCGGCTGCGACCGGATTGATGGTGATCGTGCTCTCTTGGTTCGGCATCGTCGCCCTGATGCTGGCGCTGATTCCGCTGGTCGCGATTTCGCCGATCCTTCTCTACATCGGCATGCTGATCGGCGCGCAGGCCTTCCAGACGACGCCGACGCACCACGCCCCGGCCATCGCCCTGGCCTTGACGCCCCATCTCGCGGCCTGGGCCAAGACCCTGATCGACGGCGCGCTCGGAGCGGCGGGGACCACCGCCGCGGCTGTCGGCTTCGACAAGATGGCGACGCAGGGCGTGATCTATCACGGGCTCGAAGTGATGGGCGGTGGCGCCATCCTGTCCGGGCTGATCCTTGGCGCGATCGGGGTATTCATCGTCGATCGTGAATTCGTCAAGGCGTCCGCCTTTGCGCTTGCCGGCGCGGTGCTGACCTTCTTCGGCTTCATGCATGGCGAGGCGGTCGGCCTTGCGGTGACGCCGACGGTGTCGCTGGCTTACGCCATGGTGGCGGTCTTCCTGTATGGCCTCAGCCGTCAGACCCTTGGATCGATGGTGCCGGCCTCCGCCCCGAAACCGGCCGCGACGCCTGCCGAGTAGCCAGCGCGGCCCGGCCATTCCGGGCTGCGACTTGCGCGAATTGCGGTTCGCGGGCATGTCTTGCAAATGCCCGACGCAGCCGAAACCGCAGACCTGTTCAGCCGGGCGCCGGTGATCCCGGTGCTCACCATCGAGGACCACGAGTCCGCCGTGCCGCTTGCGCGTGCCTTGTGCGATGGGGGACTGCCGGTTCTCGAAGTCACCTTGCGCACCCGCGCCGCGCTCGCGGCAATTGCCGCCATCGCCGTCGAAGTTCCCGAATGCATCGTCGGCGCCGGCACCGTGGTGCGGCATGTCGATGCCGCCTTCGCCATCGATGCCGGAGCCAAATTCCTGGTCAGTCCAGGAACGGATTCCGTGCTGGCCGAGACCTTCACCGAGATCGAGATTCCTGTGCTGCCCGGCTGCGCCACGGTCTCCGAGGCCATGGTGTTGTCGGATCTCGGCTTCGATATCCTCAAGTTCTTCCCGGCGGAGGCCTCCGGCGGCGCCGCCTGGCTGAATGCGGTCGCAGCGCCGTTGCCGCATATCCGCTTTTGCCCAACCGGCGGCATCGATCAGGCCAATGCCGGCGACTATCTTGCGCTGCCGAATGTGATCGCGGTCGGCGGCTCGTGGGTGGTTCCGAGGGACGCTCTCGCCGCCAGGGATTTCGCTCGCATCAGGAAGCTTGCGCAAGAGGCAGCGAGCCTTCGCGGCTGATGGATCCCGCAGCGCCGAGCCCCAGGCGCCGCCGTCGCGGCCCTATCGATTGGCCGACCGCCATTCTGATCGTTCTCGTGGTGACCGCCGCGGTTTATGTCCTGTGGCGGGACGGGTCCGCGCGATTCCTTGAGGTGATCGGCGAAGATAGCAGTCTGTTCCTGTGGATGATGCCGAATGTGCTCGCCGGCTGCCTGATCGCGGCGCTGGTGACCGTTCTGTTGCCGCGCGACACCGTGGTCCGATGGGTCGGAAAGGAGGCCGGCTTCAAGGGCATTCTGATTTCAGCCGGGGTGGGAATCATCGTGCCCGGAGGGCCTTACACGATCTATCCGATCGCGGCCGCCTTTCTTGGCATGGGTGCTGACGCTGCGGCCGTTATCACACTGATCACGAGCTGGACCACGATTGGCCTGAGCCGCTCGCTGGTGTGGGAATTGCCTTTCCTCGGCTTTGATTTCGTGCTGTGGCGCTGGGTTGGCGCGCTCCCGCTGGGGGTGCTGGCCGGGCTGATCGTCCGGGCGATCGAGCGGCATTGGCGCATGAAAGCCAAGCCGTGATCGAAATCATCGTCATGGCCGCGCTGTGGCTCATCGTCATAGCGCTTTCGCTCGGTGTCGCGCGGCGCAGCTTTCCGCTGCTGCATGAAAGCGCAAAGAGCGGCGCCACCGAATTCATCTATCTTGTCCCGCGCATGGCGATCGGCATGCTGGGCTCGGGCTTCATCGCCGCTGCGTTGCCGAACGACACGGTTGCTTACTGGCTCGGTTCGTCGTCGGGCATATCCGGCATCGGTTTGGCCATGGTTGCGGGCGCGATGACGCCGGGCGGCCCGGTTGTCGGATTTGCGATTGCGGCCGCCGCGTTGAAGGGCGGGGCGGGGGCGCCGCAGATCATCGCCTACACCACGGCATGGGCGCTTTACGCGTTTCCGCGGCTGCTGACCTACGAACTTCCGATGATGCCGGCGCGTGTCGTCTGGCTGCGGGTGCTGGCGAGCATCCCGCTGCCCTTCATCGCGGCGTGGCTGGCGATGCTGATCGGGAAGCCCTGAGGTCTCCCGTATCGATCAATGCACTGCGGTCTCGGCGCGAGGCATGATCGCGCCGCGGTGGCGGATCACTTCGGACGCCAGTCTGTGTCCGGCGACGGCGGCATCGCCCGGATTTTCGTTGGCGAGGCGAGCGGCCATGTAGGCGGCATTGAAGCTGTCGCCGGCCGCGGTGGTATCGACCGGCACCACCACATCGGGCACCGGCACGAATTCCTTGTGACCGCCGGCGGCGACCAGGGCCGAATTCGGACCGTTCTTGATCGCGATTTCGCCGATGCCGAAGGCCTGCAGCCGCTCGATGGTGGCGTCAGGCGAAGGATCGCCCCAGAGCAGGGCTTCGTCGTCGTAGGTCGGCAGCGCGATGTCGACGCGCTTCAGCGCTTCCATGAAGACGGTTCGGGTGCGTTGCAGGTCGCCGCGCCAGGCGCGCGGACGATAATTGCCGTCGAACACCACTTTGGCGCCGCCCTTGCGGGCGAGTTCGAGGAGAGCGAGGAACCGTCCCAATCCCTGATTGGAATAGATCGACAGTGTGATGCCGGAGAAATACACGATGCGCGCGTCGATGATGCTCTCGGCGATGCGCCCCCAGTCCGGCAATTCGAACAATTCACGCGCGGGGGCGGTGTCGCGCCAGTAATGGAAACTGCGCTCGCCCTTGGCGTCGGTCTCGACCAGATAAAGGCCGGGCAGCCGGCCCGGTACGCGCAGGATCAGGTCGGTGGCGATGCCCTCGGCTGCCGCCAGCGCCACGATGCGATCGGAATAGACGTCGTCACCGAGCGCGGTGGCATAGGCGACCGGCAACCCGCGGCGGGCGAGATAAACTGCGGTGTTGAAGGTATCTCCGCCCGAAGCCTGGCTGAAACGGCCATCCTGGCCGCGCGCCATTTCGATCATCACTTCGCCGATCGAGACGATGCGCTTGGTCTTGTCGTTCATGAAGCAACCACATGTGCCTGGGATGGGACTTCACCATGGCTCCCAACGACCCGCTTGGCAATCAAACGGGCCGGGAACCTCGCCTGAAACCGGCCTTTCGGCGCGCGGTGAGGCCCTTGGCATCCCCGAATGTTATACTATAACAAGGACGATCGCCCGGCTGGAAGCCATGACCGAACATCACCACCATCACCATCCGCACGGCCAGGCGCACCCTCCGGCCGCCATCGGTGCCTCGATCCTGCGGCTTTCGGTTGCTGAGCGCCTGGTGATGGCGGCTTTGCTGACGGCGCTCGTCTGGGCGGCCGTGATCTGGGTCATGCGATGACCGCGCCTGTCGCCCCCCCGCAATTGCAGTTCCGCAACCTGACGCTCGGCTATGACCGGCACCCTGCGGTGCATCACCTCAGCGGCGAAGTCCCGCGCGGCGCATTGCTCGCGGTGGTCGGGCCGAACGGCGCGGGAAAATCGACCTTGTTCAAGGGGATCGTGGGGGCGCTGAAGCCGCTGTCCGGAACCGTCGATCTCCATGGCATAACGCCGCGCGACATTGCCTATCTGCCGCAGGCCGCCGAAATCGACCGCAGTTTTCCGATCAGCGTCTATGATCTCGTAGCGATGGGCCTGTGGCGTCTGACCGGCATCTTTGGTGGCTTGTCGAAGGACGATCATGCGAAGATCCGTGAAGCCATCGCCGCGGTTGGTCTGACCGGGTTCGAGCGCCGCGCCATCGGCACTTTGTCCGGCGGACAGATGCAGCGCATGCTGTTTGCGCGCCTGTTGTTGCAGGACGCCAAGGTCGTGGTGCTCGACGAGCCGTTCAATGCCATCGACGCCAAGACATGCGCCGACCTCGTTGCGCTGGTGCAGCACTGGCACCGGGAAGGGCGGACGATTCTCGCCGCGCTGCACGATCTCGACCTCGTGCGCACGACCTTTCCGCAAACGCTGCTGCTGGCGCGAGAGAAGGTGGACTGGGGCGACACTGCGACCGTGCTGACGCCCGCCAATCTGCAAAGAGCGCGGCATATGTGCGAAGCCTTCGACGAAGAGGCGGCAGCATGCGCGGCGTGAATGTCTTACCTCTCCCCGCTTGCGGGGAGAGGTCGCGAGCGCAGCGGGCGGGTGAGGGGGAGTCTCTGCGTATTCGGATTGCGGTTGCTCCCCATCACCCGATTTGCCTCGCTTTGCTCGCAAATCGACCTCTCCCCGCAAGCGGGGAGAGGTAAGAGAACGCCCATGCTCTACGACACCCTGATCGCGCCGTTCGCGGAATTCGACTTCATGCGCCGCGCGCTGGTCGGCGTGATGGCGCTGGCCCTTGGCGCCGGGCCGATCGGCGTATTCCTGATGCTGCGGCGGATGTCGCTTGTCGGCGACGCCATGGCGCATGCGGTGCTGCCGGGCGCGGCGATCGGCTTTCTGATCTCGGGCCTCAATATCTTCGCGATGACAGCGGGCGGCCTGATCGCAGGCTTCGTCGTGGCGTTGCTGGCCGGGCTCGTGGCGCGCTCGACTGAACTGAAGGAGGACGCCTCGCTCGCGGTGTTCTTCCTGATCTCCCTCGCGGTCGGCGTCACCATCATTTCGGTGCGCGGCACCAATATCGATCTGTTGCACTTCCTGTTCGGCAGCGTGCTCGCGCTCGATAACCAGACCCTCATCCTGATCGCGATCAACGCCACCGCGACACTGTTCGGGCTCGCGATCATCTACCGGCCGCTGGTGCTGGAATGCGTCGATCCGCTCTATCTGCGCTCGGTCAGCAAGGCCGGCGGCCCGGCGCATCTGATCTTCCTTGCGCTGCTGGTCATCAACCTCGTCTCAGGCTTCCACGCGCTCGGCACGCTGCTCGCCGTCGGCATCATGATGGTGCCCGCCGCGATCGGGCGCTTCTGGGCCCGCGACGTCACGCCGATGATCGTCGTTGCGGTGCTGGCTGGAATGCTGTCCGGCTATGCTGGCCTTCTGCTGTCGTTCCATACCGCCGCGCCCGCCGGTCCTGCAGTCATCCTGATCGCCGGCATTCTCTACGCAATCTCACTCCTGTTCGGGAGCGTCGGAGGTCTCGTCCGCCAGCTCTTTCCAGGACGCCATCTTGAAGCCTGACCCTGTGAGCGGCCGATGCTGACGCGACAAATTCTCTTCGGACTCTTCGCGGCGCTGCTCCTCGCCGCGCTGCCATCGACGGCAAAGGCACGAGACAAGCTGCCGGTGGTCGCAACCTTCTCGATCCTCGGCGATCTCGTGTCGAATGTCGGCGGTGATCGCGTCGCGGTGAAATCGCTGGTCGGTCCCAACGGCGATGCGCATGTCTATTCCCCGTCCCCGGCCGATGCGAGGACGCTTGCGGATGCGAAGCTGATTGTGACCAACGGGCTCGGTTTCGAAGGCTGGCTGACGCGGCTCGTCAAGTCATCGAACAGCAAGGCTCGCAATGTCGTTGCGAGCAAGGGGGTGAAGCCCCGCAAGCTCGCCGGCAAGCACGCGCATGATCACGGCCACGGGCCTTCTGACGGCGATCCGCATGCCTGGCAGTCAGTCGCCAATGCGAAGACCTATGTCGCCAATATCCGCGACGGCCTCATCGCCGCCGATCCCGCGGGGAAAGCCGTCTACGAGGCCAACGCGGCGGCTTATCTGGACAAGCTCGAGGCGCTCGACCGCGAGATCAGGGAGACGATCGCGAAAATCCCGCCCGAGCGGCGCAGGATCATCACGACGCATGACGCCTTCGGATATTTCAGCGACGCCTATGGCGTGGAATTCGTCGCGCCCCAGGGCGTTTCCACCGAATCGGAAGCCTCGGCGCGCGACGTGGCGCGGATCATCACCCAGATCAAGAAGCAGAAAATTCCGGCTGTGTTTTTGGAAAATATCAGCAACCCGCGGCTCCTGAAGCAGATCGCCGACGAGACCGGCGCCAAGGTCGGCGGAACACTCTATTCCGACGCCCTGACCGACGAAAAAGGTCCCGCACCCACTTACATCGACCTGATCCGGCACAATATAAGGACGCTCAGCGCGGCGCTGCAGTCCTGACCGCCGCGCTCCGCCCGGCCCCGGGCGGCCCGACAATCGGCTGGAGCGTTCATGTCCGACAAGACCCCTGTTACCGTGCTCACCGGCTATCTCGGCGCCGGCAAGACCACCTTGCTCAACCGCATCCTGTCCGAACCGCACGGCAAGAAATACGCCGTGATCGTCAACGAGTTTGGTGAGATCGGCATCGACAACGACCTGATCGTGAATGCCGACGAAGAAGTGTTCGAGATGAATAACGGGTGCATCTGCTGCACCGTCCGCGGCGATCTCATCCGCATCATCGACGGCCTCATGCGCCGAAAGGGCAAGTTCGACGCCATCATCGTCGAGACCACGGGGCTCGCGGATCCCGCGCCGGTCGCGCAGACCTTCTTCGTCGACGAGGAGGTCGGCAAGAAGACGCGGCTCGATGCCGTGGTGACGGTCGCCGACGCCAAGTGGCTGAAGGACCGGCTGAAGGATGCCCCAGAAGCCAAGAACCAGATCGCCTTCGCCGACGTGATCCTTGTCAACAAGACCGACCTCGTCGACGAGGCTGATCTCCAGGAAGTCGAGGCGCGGATCCGCGGCATCAATCCTTACGCGAGGCTGCACCGCACGCAGCGGTCACAAATCGCGCTCGATCAGGTCCTGGACCGCAAGGCGTTCGATCTCGACCGTATCCTCGATATCGAGCCGGATTTCCTGCACGGCGATGGCCACGACCACGATCACGATCATCACCACGATCATGACCACGGCCATGATCACCAACACCATCACGACCATGGCCATCACCACCACGGCGTGAAGCATTATCACGACGAGGAGATGCAATCGATTTCGCTGTCCACCGACAAGCCGCTCGATCCGGACAAGTTCTTTCCGTGGATTCAGAAGCTGGTTGCCGAGGACGGTCCCGCCATCCTGCGCTCGAAGGGCATTCTGTCCTTCAAGGACGATCCCCAGCGCTTTGTCTTCCAGGGCGTTCATATGATCCTTGACGGCGATCATCAGCGGCCCTGGAAAGAGGGCGAGAAGCGCGAGAGCCGCATCGTCTTCATCGGCAAGAAGCTGCCGGAGGAGAAGATCCGCAAAGGCTTCGCGGCGTGCGAGGCCTGATTTCCGGTTACGGTAGAATCGCATCTTCCGTGTCGTGTCGTCCCCGCTTGCGCGGGGACGATGGTGCATTTGAGAGGTTTCCAGGAAGACTTGGAATTTGTTGATGTCTGACGTTCGCCCAAACACCCCCTCGGTTGCCGATCGTATCCACCCCGTTGCGACCGAAGGCTCTGTGATCGCAGTTCACTTTCTTGGCGATAAGGCAGCATTCGTGCTCGCCGAGGAAGCCGCGCTGCTGGTCGATGCCGGCGGCGAAAGCAGGCGCATCGCGCTGCATGACGGCGGGGTTCTGTCGTCAGCCGGCGACGGCACGCGGATCGTCACCGGTGGCGACGACGGTA
>Ga0182748_1005124_pt1 | contig 10071 bp, 7 predicted proteins | sample eDN3rd37CKraftOP_FD_128877 | JGI IMG/M metagenome (GOLD analysis project Ga0182748, IMG submission 128877) | Enriched Organic Plus compost microbial communities from Emeryville, California, USA - eDNA 3rd pass 37_C Kraft OP (version 2) (version 2) ...
GGTGCCGACCGGTGGCCCGGACCCGTCGGCCGCGGCCTGCACGACGATGCCGGCGGTGTCCCAGCCCGGTATCTCCCCGGGTTTGCGCGCGTGATCGATGAAGTGCAGTTCCCCGAAGTTCAGTGCGATCGCCTGCACGTCGACCAACGCCTCGTGGGCGGCGACGGCGGGTTCATCGACCTCGGCGAATCGAAGATTTGCCGGGGCCAGCGGGTCGTAGACAATGGCTCGCATGCTGTGGCCAACCGCCAACCACCCACCTGTATTCCCTCCCATAGGGTGAGTGCGTGAGCGAACACGATCGCGCACGCTGGGACGCGGCCTACACAGACCGGCCGCTGGGCGCCGGCCTGCCCGACGGGCCGGCGGGGCCGCCACGCGCCTTTGCCGGCCACGTCGACGAATTCCCCACGGCAGGAAGCGCACTCGACGTGGCGTGCGGTAGCGGCGAGAACTCGGTGTGGCTGGCGCGGCGAGGCCTACACGTGTGGGGCATCGACGTGTCACCCGTCGCGATCACGCAGGCCACGCAGTTCGCGGCCCGCAACGGCGTCGCACAGCGGTGCCGGTTCGACGTGGTGGATCTCGATGACGGGCTGCCCGACGGCCCGCCTGTCGACGTCGTGCTGTGCCACCGCTTCCGCGACCCTCGGTTGTACGAGGCGCTACGGGCCAGGCTGGCGCCCGGTGGTCTGCTGGCCATCTGTGTGCTCAGCGAGGTGGGCGCCGAGGCCGGCCGGTTCCGGGCCCCGGCCGGGGAACTGCGCGCGCACTTCGGCGCTCTGCAGGTGATCGCCGAGAACGAGCGGGACGGCGAGGCCTGGCTGCTGGCGCGCTAGCTGTTGACCGAGATGTTGGTGATGTCGGCGTTGTTGCCGAGCGACTGCCAGGTCCAGTTGGTCACGCGGTCGGAGGTGGGGATGGTCTTCACGCGTTCGATCAGCGGGAACCACGCCAGATCCGCACTGGCGATCCGGTTGGCCTCTTTCCAGTCCGCGGTGGGATCCGCGGCGGCGAAGGCTCGCGCGGCCGCGGCGTTGAGTTGCGGATTGTGGTACGTGACGCCGTTCCAGGTGCCGCCGGGTGCGAAGTCGGAGTTGAGCCAACCGCCCAACGTCATCCGCGCGCTGTTGCCCTGCCAGTCCGGGGTCCACGTCGTGATCGCCAGATCCCACTGGTCGAGGTTCGACTTGTCGGCCAGGTAGGCACGGAACGCGCCCCAGCTGTCGCCGGCGATCGGGACGAGGCGCAACGTGATGCCCGAGCGTGCCAGCGCGTTCTGCACCGACGTGGCGATCTTCTCGAACTCCGGGGTGTTGCGGTAGGCGGCGCTGAGCGTCAGATCCTTGTGACCGCTGTCGGCGAGCAGCGCCTTGGCCTTGTCCGGGTCTCCCTTGTCCTCGGGTGTGGGGTAGGGGTTCTCGTCGTTGAAACCGAGCGTCGTCGACGTCAGGATCTCGTTGCTCGGGATCGCCGAGTCCGGACCGCCCAGTCCGCGGACGACGTCGGCGCGGTTGAGTGAATAGTTCACGGCCTGACGGACTTTCAGATCCTTCAGCGCAGCCTGGGCCGGTGTCGCGGGTTCGGCGGGATTGTTCCAGCTGATGAACACCGCCGAGCCGCTCGCCGACGAATGCAGGTGATCGGGATCGGTCCGCTTGTACTGCGCGATCACGTTGGCCGGGAACGACCGCACGTACAGCGCGATATCGGCGGTGCCGGTCTGCAGCTGTTGCGACGCCGCGTCGGCCGAGGCGACCGTGGTGTCGAACACGATCTTGTCGGCGTATGCCTTACGCGGATCGCCTTCCGAGTTGTACTCGGGCACCCTCGCGAGCGTGAGCTGCTTGCCCTGGTCGTAGGACTCGATGTGGTACGGCCCGCTCGACACATAGTTCTTGCGGAATTCCAGGCTGTCGGCGAAGTACTTCGACGTCACCTCCTCGGGCAACGGCGTGACGAAGTTGAGCGTCAGGATGTCGAGAATGTCGCTGGCCGGTTCGGTGAGCGTGAGCTGCAGTGTCTTGTCGTCGAGGGCCTTGAACCCCCGGATCTCGTGGGTGTCGATGAACTGCTTGACCGCGGCGAGATCCCCGGTCGGCACCTTCGCGAATTCCGCGGCGTACTCCTCGAATCCGTCGAAGGTCGCGTTGAAGTAGGTGATCGCGCTGACCTGCGCGTTGGGATCAGGGAAGCGTTTGACGGCATACACGAAGTCGTGTGCGGTGATCTCACGGTTGCTCGCGCCGGAGAACGTGATGTTGTCCCGCAGGTGGAACGTGTATGTCTTGCGGTCGGGGCTGACGTCCCAGCTCTCGGCCAGGTCGGGCACGACGGTGGTGTCGTCGCCGATGCCTTCCTTGCTGCCCGGGTAGGTGACGAGTTGGCGGGTGGTCGCCCGGATCACCTGCCACGATTCGGCCGAGTAGGCGATCAGCGGGTCGAGCGCGTCGATGTCCTCGACCGATGCGATACGCAGTGTGCCGCCGTAGAGGCTGTCGGGATCGGCCGTCGATGCCGATTCGCTCGTGTTCGTTCCGCAGGCCGCGACGACCAGCGCCGTGGTGGCGATCAGCGTGCCGAGAACTCTCCGTGTGGTTTTCATGTGCTCCTCGATCGTGTTGTGAGAACGCTTATTTGCCGCTGCGGGCGTGGGTGATGACGTCGATGACGAACGTCGAGACGACGAAGATGACGGCGCCGAGCAGGGTGCAGCCGATCACCACGGGTGCGTCACCGTTGTTGGCGGCGTTGACCGCCAACCGGCCGACACCGTCGAGGCCGAAGATCTGCTCGGTGATGATCGCGCCGCCGAGGATCGCGGCGAACTCGATGGCGCCCAACGTCAGGATCGGGTTGAGCGCCGCCGACAACGCGTGGTTGAAGTAGACCCCGTGGGCGCCCAGGCCTTTGGCGCGTGCGGTGCGGATGTAGTCCTTGTCGGCGACCTCGAGCACCGACGCGCGAACCACGCGTTGGAACAGACCCACCTCGACCAGCACCAGGGTTGTCCAGGGCAGCAACAGATGTCGCGCCCACTCGGCGGGGGACTCGGTGAGCGCCACATAGCCGCCGCTGGGGAAGAACTTCACTCCGGCCAGCGACAGCTGGTAGTACAGGACGAACAGCAGGATCACGCCGGTGACGAACGTCGGCACGGACAACAGGACATACGACACGCCCGAGGTCACGTGGTCGAACACGCTGCCGGGCCGACGGGCCGCGTACACGCCGAGGACCACCGAGATCGTGATCCACAACAGTAGAGCGCCCGCGGCGAGGCTGAACGTCACCGGGATCTTCTCCAGGATCAACTCGGTCACCGGACGCTGTTGCCGGTAGGAGTACCCGAGGCTGGGCGGCCAGTTGACCAGCCCGGTGGGGGTGCCCTTGATCTCAGGTCCCCGCACGACGTAGTACCACAGTTGCTGATACCAGGGATCGTTGAGCCGCAAGCTGTTCGCAATGGCCGCGATGGTCTCTTCCGAGGCGTTCTCGGGGGCGAGCATGCGGGCCGGGTTGCGGTAGGCGACGCGGGTCAGTCCGAAGGTGATCAGCACGACCGCGAACACCGTCAGGACCATGCGGGCCGCGCGGGCCAGAAGAAAGCGGGTCATCGGTTCACCGGGCCGACAGGGGGTCGAACCGGCTGCGCAGCCGGGTGCTGAGGATGTTGAAACCGAGCACCGTCACGAACAGTGCACCGGCTGGTGCTATGAGCATGAGCGGCTGTACCTGGTACAGCGCGGAATCCTGAGCGTTGGCGATCATCGTGCCCCAACTGGGCGTCGGCGGCTTGATTCCCACGCCGAGGTAGGACAGCGACGCTTCGGCGACGATGTTGGTGGGCAACTGGACGGCCCAGTAGATGATCACCGTCGGCGCGATGTTGGGCAGGATCTCGCGCACCAGCACCCGGGTGTGAGAGCTTCCCGAGCCGACGGCGGCCAGCACGAACGGCCTGGCTTTCAGCTCGATCACCGAGTTGCGCACCAGGCGTGCGAAGTACGTCCACGAAAACAACGCGATGATGCCGATCACCACGAAGATCGGGTCGACCAGCGTGGTTCCCGCGGTGCCCCGGTTGAGCGTCACCACGCTCAGGGCGGTCACCAGGAACGGGAATGCCAGTGCGACATTGGTCAGTTCGGACAGCGCGGCGTCGATGCGCCCGCCGAAGTACCCGCCGGCCAGGCCGACGACGACACCGACGACCATCGCGATCGTGGTGGCGGGAACACCGATGGCCAGTGAGATCCGCGCGCCGTACAGCGTGCGGACGAACACGTCGCGACCCGATCCGTCGGCGCCGAACAGGAACCCCTTGCCGCCGGTGATCGGCAGGCCGCTGTCGTCGAGGGTGTCGTCGGGGAACTGGTCGTTGGGGCCGTGCCCGACAAGCGCGGCGACCAGCGGTGCCGAAAACGCCGCCAGCGCAACCAGACCCACCAGAACCGAGCCGCACACCAGGCCTGGGTCGGCGAGAAACGAGCGCAGGCCGCGGCGGGCCGATGTCGGCGGGTCGAGCGCCACGGGGGAGCGCAGAGCAAGAGATGTCACGACACGGCCGCTTCCAGCCGGGGCACCGCGTCGAGCAGGCGACGTGTGTAGGCCGACCGCGGTGCGGCGAACACCTCTGCCGTGGGGCCGATCTCGGCGACGCCATCGGGCGCGAGCACGATGACGCGCTGCGCGATCGAGGACACCACCCCCAGGTCGTGTGTGATGAACAGGAATGCCGTATCCCGTTCGCTTGCCAGATGTTCGACCAGGTCGATGATCTCGGCCTGCGTCGTCACGTCCAGCGCCGACAGTGCCTCGTCGGCGACGATGAGGGCAGGGTCGAGCACGAGCGCCCGCGCGATGGCGACCCGCTGGCGCTGCCCGCCTGACAACTCGGCGGGATGCCGCTGCAGCAGGTCGATCGACAGCCTGGCCTGGGTGGCGGCGTCCTGCACCCGCGTGGTGATCTCGGTGGCCGGCACTCCCTGCGCGCGCAGGGGTTCGGCGATGGAGTCGCCCGCCGTGCGGCGCGGGTTGAGGCTTGAGTACGGGTCCTGGAACACCAGTTGTACGGTTCGGCGGACCTCCGGAACCAGTCGGGGCACACCGTCGCCGACCGCGGTGGGCAGACGGTGGCCGTCCAGCACGATCGTGCCGGCATCGGCGTACTGCAGCCCGGCGACGATCCGTCCGACGGTCGACTTGCCCGACCCCGATTCGCCCACCAGGCCGACGATCTCGCCGCGGTTGACGGTGAAGCTCAGATCCTCGATCACCGTCTTGCGGTCGCGCCGGCCGCGGCTGCGGTAGCTCTTTCTCAGGTTCTCGACGACCAGCAGCGGTTCGGTTCCGCGTTCACCCGCACCGGGCCCGCCGAGCGTGTGCAGTTCGGATGCGGCCAGCAGATCCCGCGTGTACCGCTCGTGCGGTGCACGGTAGATCTGATCGCGGGGCCCGGATTCCACCACACGCCCGTCCTTGACCACGGTCACCGTGTCGGCGATCTCGTGCACCGCACCCAGGTCGTGGCTGACGAACAGGATCGCGGTGCCGTGCTCGTTCTGGAGGCGCTTGAGCAATTGCAGGATGTCGGCCTGCACACTGACGTCGAGCGCGGTGGTGGGCTCGTCGGCGATGATGAGCGCCGGGTTCAGCGCGATGGCCATCGCGATCATGACGCGTTGGCGCATCCCGCCGGAGAACTCGGCCGGGTAGTGGTCGTAGGCGCGCGGGGCGTCGGCGATGCCGACCTCGTCGAGCAGTTCCTCGACCCGGGCCCGCCGTACCCGGCGGGCCCGGCGGGTGTGAATCCGCAGGACCTCGTCGATCTGGTGGCCGATGGTCTTGAACGGGTGCAGATTGCTCTGCGGATCCTGGAAGACGAAACCGATTTCCTTGCCCAGGATTCCGCGCAGCTCGCGGTCGGAGATGGTCAGCAGGTCCCTGCCGTCGAAGCGCACCGCACCGGTGACCTCCCCGTGTGCGCCGAGCAGACGGGTCGCGGCGAGCAGGGAAACGCTCTTGCCGGAACCGGATTCGCCGACAATCGCCGCGGTCTGCCCCGCCTCGACCGAGAACGAGAAGGATTCGACAGCCCGCACCGCTCGCCGTCCGCTTGCGCGGTTCCCGGTATGGATCGTGACGGCGAGGTCGGCGACGTCAAAGAGCGCCATCGTGATTTCGCGCCTCAGAAGGCGACGTCGCCGTAGTCATGGGACCACTATGCGGTTCGGCGGATACCGGCTGCACCGGTTTCGATCAGCGGGAAATTATCCTGTCAGAACACGATTCCCGCATGCGGCGCGGTGGGCACCGCGAACAACCTGTCGACGGCATCCGCCGCGTCGACGCTGTCTGCATGGACCGACCCGGCCAATACGAGACTGCGCCACGGGGTTCCGCCCAGCAGTGCCGCACCGAGCGCTTCGACACCGGCCGTGAGCTGTGCGGGCCGATCCGTCACCGTCGCCCCGTCAGGTGAGATCAGGTAGGTGCCGGAGTTCTCGGGAAGCACCGGGTCGTCCACGCGCAGCGTCACCGCGTCGTCGCCGCTGTAGGTGCGTGCATCGAGTGTCGCCGCGACATCGACTATGCGCAACCAGGTCTCGTCACGTACACCGGTGATGCGCGCGGCGCGCCGGTCGGTGAGCAACTCGGGCAGCGGATCGTCGACGGGCAGCGTCGCGAAGACCACACGGTCGATCAGATCCAGCTCGAGCAGGTAGCGCACCAGGGCCAGGTAGGCCTCGGGTGAGGGTGCGAACAGGTCGTCGACGACGATGGTGCGCTGGTTGCTGACGAACCAGGAGTCGGTGTCGACGGCGTGGTACCGGACGAAGCCCGTCTCCGACCCCGGATCCCCGTGGACGGCAACGTAGCTCGGCGCGGGCGCCGCTTCGGCCTTGAGTTTGCGCGTGTGCCACCACACCTCGGGACGGTCGATCGACCCCGGCCGCGTCGGCCGGTTGTTGGTGTAGATCTGCGGCAGCAGCGCCCACGAGGTCCCGACGTCGGTCAACCGCACTCCACCGCCGCGGCCGACGCCGGGCCGTAGTGTGGCGCGGCGGACATCCACTTCGATCGTCGCGGTCGAACTCGCGACGCCGTAGCCGAAGCGTTCGTAGATCGTGGCCTCGGATGCGCGCAGCGTCGCGACGGCCTCGCCGCGGTCGCGGATCTGGTGCAGTTGCGCGCGCATGAGGTCGGTGGCGATCCCGCGGCGGGTGAAAGTGGGCAGCACGCCGACGTGGGTGACCGCGGCGTGCCCGAGTTGCTTGCCCCCGGGTAGCGTGAGCGTGCTGGTCTGGGCGTCGGTGGTGCCCACGAGTTGTCCGTCGACGAAGGCGCCGATGGTGCGGCCCGGTTCCATGAGGGTGCGGATCTGGCCCGGCGGCAGATCGGTCAGCTGCCCGAATCCCACCATGGCCGTGCGGAACACGTTGATGGCGGTGATCAGCTCGGCCTCGGTGTCGAGCACCCGGATGTGGTGGGCACTCACAGCAGGCCCCGGTCCCGCAGGATCGCGCCGGCACCTTCGGCGAACCAGTACGCCTCCTCGATGTGCGGCTGCCCCGACAGGATGAAGTGGTCGATGCCCAGGGCGTGGTACTCGCTGATGCGATCTGCGACCTCGGTGTGGCTGCCCACCAGTGCGGTACCGGCGCCGCCGCGCACCAGGCCGTAGCCGGCCCACAGGTTCGGCGAGATCTCCAGGTTCGAGGTGCCTCCGTCGTGAAGCGCCGTCATGCGTTGCTGCCCCACGGATTCGGTGCGTGCGAGCACCTGCTGCGCAGACGCGATCCGTTCGGGGCTGATGGTCGACAGCAACCGCTCGGCCTGCGTCCATGCGTCGGCCGAGGTGTCGCGGCTGATCACGTGCAAACGGATCCCGAACCGCAACGTGCGCCCGTGCGCGGCCGCTTTGGTGCGCATCCGCTCCAGGCGCTCGGCGATCTGCGTGGGCGTCTCACCCCACGCCAGGTAGGTGTCGACATGTTGCGCCGCGACGTCCTCGGCTGCCTCGGACGCACCGCCGAAGAAGATCTGCGGCGGATCCCAGTCGCCGAAGTCGATGCGGGCGCCGGTGATCCGGTAGTACTCGCCGTCGAAGTCGTAGGCCGACCCGGCAGGCGCCGTGCTCACCCCGCGCACCACCTCGAGGAACTCGCCGGTGCGGCGGTAACGCGCGTCGTGGTCGAGGTGGTCGCCGTACCGGGCCTGCTCGACGGGGTCGCCACCGGCGACGATGTTCAGCAGCAGACGGCCACCCGAAATGCGCTGGAACGTCGCGGCCTGGTGCGCGGCGAGCGTCGGTGAGATGAAGCCCGGCCGGAACGCCACGAGGAACTTGAGCCGCGTCGTGGTCTGGCTCAACGCCGCAGTGGTGATCCAGGCATCCTCCCACCGGGTACCGGTGGGGGTGAGCACGGCTTCGAAGCCGAGACGTTCGGCCGTGCGGGCGATCTCGCCGAGATAGTCGATGGTGGGCGGTCGCATCCCGGACGCGGTGGGGCCCACGGCGAGGTGCGAATCGTCGCCGGCGCCCACGATCTCGCGGCTGTCTCCGTTGGTCGGCAGGTACCAGTGCAGGTGAATGCTCATCAGCCTCGCAACGCTGCCAGCCATGGGCGTCGGCGACAACCGATATATCCCGCGTGAATTTTTCTCCCGCCGTGCTCGCGATCTAGACCGAGCCCTCGGCGATGCGACGGACCGCGTCGATGAACACGTCGATCTCGTCGAACGTGTTGTAGAACGCAAACGACGGTCGCACGGTGGCCTCGAGGCCCATGCGACGCAGGATCGGTTGCGCACAGTGGTGTCCCGCACGCACGGCGATCCCCTCGGCGTTGAGGGCCTTGCCGACTTCGAGGGGTTCATGGCCGGCCAGCACGAACGACAGCACACTGGCCTTCTCCTGTGCCGTGCCGACGATGCGCACCCCGGGAATGGCCGCAAGCCGGGGCGTGGCGTACTCGAGCAGGGCATGTTCGTAGGCCGCGATGCGTTCGATGCCGACGCGTTCGACGTAACGGATCGCCTCACCAAGGCCCACGGCGTCGGCGATGTTGCCTGTGCCGGCCTCGAACTTGTTGGGCGGCCCCTGATAGAGCGAGCGCTCCAAGGTCACGTCGGCGATCATGTTGCCGCCGCCCTGCCACGGCGGGGTCTCGGCGAGCGCGTCCTCGCGGCCGTACAACACGCCGATACCGGTGGGGCCGTAGATCTTGTGGCCGGAGAACACGAAGAAGTCCGCGCCGAGTGCGGCGACGTCGATCGGCATGTGGGGGATGGACTGCGCCCCGTCGATCAGCACGCGGGCGCCGTAGCGGTGACCGAGTTCGACGATCGTCTCGACCGGTGTCACCGTGCCCAGCGCGTTCGACACCTGGGTCGCGGCAACAAGTTTGGTGCGCGGTCCCAGCAGATCCTCGAATTCGCCGAGCAACAGGTTGCCGGCGTCGTCGACCGGGGCGACCTTGAGCACCGCACCGGTCTGCCGCGAGAGCAGTTGCCACGGAACGATGTTGGCGTGGTGCTCCAGATGGGTGATGACGATCTCGTCGCCCGGTCCCAGGTGCTTGCCGCCCCACGCATGGGCGACGAGGTTGATCGCCTCGGTGGTGCCGCGCAGGAAGATGATCTCCTCGGCCTTCGCCGCGCCGATGAAGCGTCGCACCGCTTCGCGCGCGTCCTCGTAGGCGTCGGTGGCGCGGGCAGCGAGTTCGTGTGCGGCGCGGTGGATGTTGGAGTTCTCGTGTGCGTAGAAGTGCGACAACCGGTCGATCACCGCCTGTGGCTTCTGTGTGGTGGCGGCGTTGTCGAACCAGATGAGCGGTTTGCCGTTGACGGTCTCACGCAGGATCGGGAAGTCCGCGCGGATCGCGTTGACGTCGAAGATCTCGTGGCGGTCGGGAAACTGAGGCACGGGCTGATGTGCGCGTGTGTCCCGCAGGAAGTAGTAGTCGGGCGACTCGGCGGCAGGCACGGCCGTGCGTGCGCCGGCCAGCACACCGGGAAGTGTCGGGACGATACCGCCGGGCACCGTGAACGCCGTCAGATCCGCCA
>Ga0182748_1005129_pt1 | contig 10065 bp, 8 predicted proteins | sample eDN3rd37CKraftOP_FD_128877 | JGI IMG/M metagenome (GOLD analysis project Ga0182748, IMG submission 128877) | Enriched Organic Plus compost microbial communities from Emeryville, California, USA - eDNA 3rd pass 37_C Kraft OP (version 2) (version 2) ...
GATGGTGCGGCCGTCGAGGTCGATGCTGTTCCGGCCCGGTTCGCTGACCGACGCTTCCAGCATGTTGAGCGTGCCGACGAACGACGCCACGAAGCGCGAGGCAGGGCGGTTATAGATGTCGAAGGGCGAACCGATCTGGTCGGCGCAGCCCTCATGCATGACCACGATTCGGTCGGAAATCGACAGCGCTTCTTCCTGATCATGGGTGACGAAGACGGTTGTGATGCCAAGCTTCTGCTGGATGGCGCGGATTTCCTCGCGCAAGCTGATACGGATTTTCGCATCGAGTGCGGATAGCGGCTCGTCGAGCAGGAGAACCTGCGGCTTGGTTGCAAGCGCGCGGGCAAGCGCGACGCGCTGCTGCTGGCCGCCGGACATCTGATAGGGATAACGGTCTGCCAGATGGTCGAGGCGGATGAGGCCGAGCATTTCCTTCACCGTGGCGTCGATTTCCGCCTTCGGCTTTCCGGCTACCCGCAGGCCGAACGATACGTTCTGCGCGACCGTCATATTGGGAAACAGCGCATAGGCCTGAAACACCATGCCGATATTGCGCTGGTTGGGCTTGAGGTCCACCACATCCTTGCCGTTGATTTCGATGGCGCCGCTGTCGGGCATCTCGAAACCGGCGATCATGCGCAGAACGGTGGTCTTGCCGCAGCCCGATGGGCCGAGGAAGGAAACGAATTCGCCCTTCTCGACGGCGAGGTTGAAATCGTGGACGACGGTATTGGCGCCGAAGCTCTTTTTCAGGTGCTTGATATTGAGAAAAGCCATGAATCTTACCCGGCGGTTGTCTTGAATTTATTGAGGCGCGACACGAGCTGCAGCATGATGATGCTGAGCCACGTTATGCCAAACGAAATGATCGCCAGCGCCGACGGTTCGTAGGCGCGGTTTGCGCCGACCAGCTGCAGATAGGGGCCGAAGGCCGGGCGGTTCAGAAGCGAGGCCAGTGTGAATTCGCCGATGACGATGGCGAAGGTGATGAAGGCGCCGCTCATCACACCGGAGATCACATTCGGGAATATGACCTTGAACATGATCCGGCCCCAGCCAGCGCCGAGGCTTTGCGCGGCTTCCGTCAGCGTATTGACGTCGATGGTGCGCATTGCCGTATCGACGGCACGATACATATAGGGCAGCGAAAGCGTCATATAACCGAACATCAGCAGGACGTCGGTTGCCCGTGTCGACGCCGTGAACGGCAGCCATGACGACGAGTTGTAGATGCGCAAATATCCGAACACGATGACGATGGCCGGAATGACCAGCGGCAACAGCGTGATGAATTCCATCACCGGGCGCAGTTGCGGCAGGCGCAGCCGCACCCAATAGGCGGTCGGCACCACCAGAAGCACGCCGAAAACGATGGTCAGCAGGCCGAGCAGGATCGAATAGCCGAAAGTCGCCTGGAAATTCGGATCGGAAAACACGACGCGATAGGCATCGAAGGAATATTCGCCGCGCCGCATGCGCAGCGAGAATTCGAATGTGCCGATCAGGGGCACGAGGAAGTAGATCGCGCCGATCAGGAAGGCGATCCAGGCACCGATTTTTTGGGCGTTGATGCCTTTCTTTTTCATCGCTGCCACCTCTCGGCGCGAATGCGCAGCCAGATATAGATGAGGTTCGAAATACCCGTAATAACGATCATGCCGAGCGCCAGTGCGTAGCCGAGGTTCTGGTTATGCAGTACATCGCCGCGGATCTGGGCAAAGAGCAGGATCGGTACGATGTTGAGCGACGAACCTGTCAGCGCATAGGCCGTGGCGATGGCGCCGAAGGCGTTGGCGAATAGCAGAAGCGTCGTGCCGAGCAGGCTCGGCCACAGGATCGGAAAGGCCACCATGCGCCAATATTGCGCGGTCGTCGCACCAAGAATGGATGAAGCCTCGCGCCATTCCTTTTTCAGGCCGTCGAGCGCAGGCGTCAGGATCAGCACCATCAGCGGTATCTGGAAGAATAGATAGGTCAGCGTCAGGCCGAAGAACGAGAGCAGGTTGAAGCCCGTTGCATAGAGGTTGAAGCCGAACCATTCCCTGAGGAGGATCGTCACGAAGCCGGTTCGCCCCAAGGTGGCGAGAAAGGCAAAGGCAAGCGGCACGCCTGCGAAGTTCGAGGCAACGCCGGAAAAGGTCAGTACAGTCGGGCGCAGCCACGATGGCAGGTTGCCGAGAACGACTGCCCAGGCCAGAAAGAAGCCGATGATCGCGCCGCCGATGGCAGAGGCCAGGCTGACCTTGATCGATATCCAGTAGGCGCTCATGATCTGCGGCTGAAACAGATCATGGATGTTCTGGAGCGTGAAGTTTCCCGCCGGATCCTGAAAGGCGCCGATGATGAGATACATCGTTGGCCAGATCAGGAAGAGGATGGCGAAGAGGAAAAACGGTGTCACGCCAAGCCAGGACAACGGAAGCCGGCGCTTGCGCACTCCGCTGGGGGCTGATGTTTCGGCTATTGAACTCATGCGTTCTTTCTTTGGACCGGTTCCCGGCAGAACGGAACTGACAGAACCATTCCGACTTCTTGTTTATGTCTTGCAATCAGCAGGGCGGTCATTCGCCCTGGCGGAGTTTGCTTTTTTTCTGTCTGCGCATCCTGTTTGCCAAAGAGCACTGCGCTGCTTGGCAAAGAGGACCGGCAAGCCGAATGAAAGCCAGTTTAATATCGCGCCGACCGTTTGGGGCCGACGCGACATGTGTTCGATGCGACAGAAGCGCTTACTGGACGTTTGCGCCCACGACGCTGTCCCATTCCTTGGTGATCGTGGTCTGAGCGGCCTCGATCTGTTCCAGGGTCGGGAAGATAGCCTTTTCATAGGCTGCTGCCGGCGGCAGCTTGTCGAGCAGTTCCTGCGGGATCTTGCCAGCCTTTGCCATCGCGTTGAAGCGGATCGGGTGGCAGTAGCCCTTCAGGTAGCCGAGCTGGCCTTCATCCGAATAGATGTGTTCCATCCACAGCTTCGCAGCGTTCGGATGCGGTGCGTAGGCGCTGATCGCCTGGACATAGACACCCGCAATGACGCCGGACTTCGGAATGACGGTTTCAATTTCGGGATTGCCCTTGAGCGTGTCGCGATCGGCAAGAGCGTTATAGTCCCAGCGGATGACGATCGGGGTCGAGCCCTGCGCCAGCGAAGCGGCCTTGCCGATGACGGGAACGAAATTGCCGTTGGCATTCAGTTCCTTGTAGAATTCGAGGCCCTTCTTGCCGGCTGCTTCGCCCGGCTCGCCGCCACGGGCGATACCGGCGGCGTGAACGCCGAGAATGGCCTGAGCCGAAACGCGCGGGTCGCCCGCAAGCGCAACGGAATTGGCGTAGTCGCTCTTGAGGAGGTCTTCCCAATCCTGTGGGATGTCCTTGACGATGTCCTTGTTCACCTCGAAGGCGAGGACGCCGTAATAGTCGCCGTACCAGTGGCCTTCAGGGTCCTTGGCGCTATCCGGGATTTCGTCCCAGGTCGCGACCTTGTAAGGCTGGATCAGGCCGTCCTTCTTTGCCGAAGCGCCGAAGGCAAAGCCCACGTCGATGACATCAGGAGCCTGAGGCCCCTTGTTGTCCTTGTTGGCCTTGATCGCTTCGACTTCATCACCCGAGCCGGCGTCAGGGTTCAGTTCGTTGACCTTGAGGCCATACTTGTCCTTGAAGCTCTTGATGATTTCGCCATAGCCGCACCAGTCGTGCGGAAGTGCGATGGTGGTCAGTTCGCCTTCTGCCTTGGCAGCGGCAATCAGTTCGGCTGACGGTTCTGCAGCGGCGATGGAAACCCCGGCAACGGCGATTGCCGTCGAAAGCGACAGCAGACGCGCTGTGTAAGCAAGCATTGTTTGACTCCCCTGTTTAAGGTCCGGCGAACGCCCCCGGTCGATTCCGGTGCTCGCGCATTCCCGATACCCGCCCTACATGACGGTTGGATGACAGTTTGTGTCTTGTCACAAACTGTCATCGGTGGAAAGTGAAACACGTTTTCAGGGACTTAGCAATTCATCCATTCGCGGGAGCTGCATTTTTATGACAGGAAATGTGACAGCAAATTCGTCGTTGTCATAATTTTGCGAGAGGCTTTTCCCTGCGCGACAGGGGTTTGTCTTCGCGCGGCATCACGGTCGAATATTTGCGATAAACGAAAATTTCTGAAAGATGATCGAACCCTAATAGGTTTCGTATGAAATTGGGAGGCGGAGAGCTAATGCCCTCCACCGCCACCGCCGCCCTGCTTGGGTTTGCGCAGCATGATGGCGCAGACGGCAAGCGAGCAGAACATCATCGTGAGGATGAAAAACACGTCGATGAAAGAGAGAAGCGTGGCCTGCTGGCGCACCATGCCGGAAAGCTTGGAAATGGCGATGGTCGCGCCGTCCATGCCGGCGGCATTATACTTGGCGGTCAGATTGGCGAGCATCTTCTCCGCTTCGGCATTGCCCCAGCGAACATGTTCGGCCAGCCGCTCATAGTGCATGTCGCCGCGCCGGGTCAGGATCGTATTGATGACGGCAAGACCGACAGCGCCGCCCAGATTGCGCGTCAGATTGAAGAGGCCCGATGCATTCTTAAGCAGCGATGGCGGAAGCGTACCAAGCGCCAGATTGTTGATCGGCACCATGCAAAGCATGAGCGAACAGCCGCGCAGGATCTGTGGCAGCAGCAATTCGTAGAAATCCCAATCGGCGGTGAGGCCGGTTACCATCCAGGTGCCGGCCGCAAAGCCGAGAAAACCGATCATCATCATCAGGCGCGGGTCCATCCTGTTGGACAGGAACCCCGCAACCGGTGCGGTGAAGAACATGGCAAGACCACTGACGAACAGCGCTTCGCCGATCATGAGGGCATCATAGCCCCGGACACTGCTCAGATAGAGCGGATAGAGATAGGTGAGACCGTAAAGTCCGACGCCCATCACGAAGGAGAACAGCGAGCCGAATGCAAAATTGACGTTCTTGAAGGCACGCAAATCTACGATGGGCTGTTCCGCCGTAAATGCCCGGTAGAAGAACACGATGCCACCGACCGTCATGACGATTGAAAGGAAGAAGATCGCATCGTCCTGCAGCCAGTCGTTGCGCGGGCCCTCTTCCAGCACATATTCCATGGAACCGAGGAACGCGGCCATGCCGACAAGACCCCACCAGTCGAACTTGCTCAAAAGCGAGCTGTCGCCTTCGTCGAAGTCGATGAGGTTCCATGCAGCGATGGTGACGAGAATGCCAGGACCGACATTGACCAGAAACAGCCAGTGCCAGGAAAAGGCATGGCTGAGATAACCGCCGACCGTCGGGCCGATGGTGGGCGCAAGCGTCGCGACCAGGCCGATCATAGGCGAAACGATCGAGCGCTTGGAGGGCGGGAAGATGGTGAAAGCGGCCGCGAACACGCTCGGGATCATGCCACCGCCGATAAAACCCTGAATGGCGCGGTAGACAATCATCTGCTCGATGTTCGTCGCCGTCGCGCAGAGCATGCTGGCCAGCGTGAAGCCCGCCGCGGAGATGGTGAAGAGCACGCGCGTCGATAACAGGCGTCCCAGGAAGCCCGACAGCGGAATCATGATGACTTCCGCGATCAGGTAGGACGTCTGGACCCATGAGATTTCATCGGAACTGGCGCTCAGGCCCGCCTGGATTTCCGCGAGCGACGCCGAGACGATCTGGATGTCCAGGATCGCCATGAACATGCCGAACACCATGGCCAGAAAGCCGATGGCCTTCTTCGGGTCTATGCGGTCATCTGCCGGGACCATCGGTCCCATTGTCGTGTCTGCGGCCATGACGGCGCTCTCCGGAATGGAAGAGAAAGGCGGCGCGAAAACCCGTCTCGTCGCCGCCATCTGTTATTTCAAGTCAGAGCGATTGCCGTTTTAACAGATCGCTGGAACCGCCTATCTATTTGTTTGCCGCATTTCCGAACGCAAAACCGTTTCACACTTTTGCTGGAAATGCTCTAGCCCAAAGGGCTCGATCAGTCGGCCTTTTGCTCGGGGGCCGTACGCGTATCGATATCGACCACGACGCTGAGACCCGCGCGGATCTTGCCGGATTCGAGTGCTTCCTTCGGGATCATGATGCGGACAGGAACCCGCTGCACGATCTTGGTGAAGTTGCCGGTCGCATTTTCCGGCGGCAACAGCGAGAACACGGCCCCGGAAGCCGGGGCGATGGAGGCAACCTTGCCGTCGAACTTCGTGCCGTCGATGGCGTCGACATAGATATGCGCCGTTTCGCCGGTCTTGATGCTTGCGAGCTGCGTTTCCTTGAAGTTGGCATCGATATAAAGCTCGTTGACCGGAACAAGTGCGGCAATCTTCTGGCCCGGAGAAACGAGATCGCCCTTCTTGCCGGACAGATTGCCTATCACCCCATCGAACGGCGCGCGCAGCGTGGTGAAGGAAAGATCACGCGCAGCTTTATCGCGAGCAAGTTCAAGCGATTTCGTGGAGCTTGCCGCTTCACTATACTGAGCTTCCAATACGGCGACATTTGCCTTGGCGGAAGCAATCTGCGCGTCCGCGCCGGCCAGCTTGGCCCGCGCCTGATCCAGCGAGGACTGGGCATTGTCGAGTTCGGCCTGGGCGACGAAACGGGTCTCGTGCAGCTTTTGCACGCGGGCAATGGTGTTCTGCGCGTTGGTCAGGACAGCCGTTGCGGCCTGCTTGTCGGCATTGGCCTGGAGAAGCGCTGCTTTCGCAGCGTCAGCCTGGGCCTGGATGCGCGCCAGCGTTTCCTTTTGCGTCGCGAGTTTTGCCTCGGCTTCGTCGAGTGCGATCTGGTAGTCGCCGGCATCGAGCTGGAAGATCACATCGCCAGCCTTGACCTGCTGGTTGGCGACCACCGGGATGTTTTCGATATAGCCGGTCACTTTCGGCGCGATGGACGCGATGTCGCCCTGCACATAGGCGTCGTCGGTCGAAACCATGAACCGTCCGACCGTCCACCAGTCATAGGCGAACCAGAGACCACCCGCGACCGCGACCGTCAGAATGCCGGGGAGCAGGACGCGTTTGCCGAAGCCTTTCTTCTTGCCGCCCTTGGCTGTTCCCCCGGTTTCCCTGGGTTCGGCTTCCTGCGGGTTCGGCACCGTATGGGGCTGCGATCTCTCGCTCAGCGGCGCCTCATTCGTCGCCGGCTGGCCGGTCGAGGCAAGGTTTCGGGCATTTGGAAAAGGTCGAATATCGGCCTGGTCAACAGATTTCGGGGCGGACATAGGGAAGCTTTCTATATATCCTGCGGACTGAACCGTTTGGTTCGATGTTGACATAGATCAATGAGAGGCTCATATCAAGAGTATATCGAACCGTTTGGTTCGAAAAAAGTTACGAGTCGCTAAAATGAAACCGGATCGCAAGAAAAGAGGACCAGTGGAAGAGAAGATGGATGATCGCAACCGGCACGATGAGAGCGCTATCGGCTGGCCTGACGGTGATCGGTCTTCCGGAGACAAGGCCACTATTTGCGGTCAGGATACGGAATGCGGCCGCACGCGGCTCGGCGCAGGACAGGATCCGGCGAAGCGCCGCCAGATACTGGAAGGCGCGCAGAGCGTTTTCCTGCGCATGGGCTTCGACGCCGCCAGCATGAACGACATCACGCGCGAAGCGGGCGTGTCGAAAGGCACTATCTACGTCTATTTCAACAGCAAGGAAGATCTCTTCGTCGCATTGTGCGAGCATTATCGCCACACAATGTTCAGCGAACTGATCGATAAGCTCGACAAGGGTTTTGATAACCGCCAGGAGCTGATAGACTTCGGCATGGCGCTGGTGACGCTCATCACCTCGTCGACCGCTATCCGTGCCCAGCGAATCGTGCTGGGCGTGAGCGAGCGCAAGCCGGAGCTCGCCGCACGGTTTTACGAACGCGGCCCGAAGCGCAGCCTCGTGGTAATGGCTGAATATCTCAACCAGATGATCCGGAACGGCAAGCTCAAGCCCTTCGATGCCGACCGGATGGCTTATCAGCTTTCCGATCTCTTTCTTTCAGGCCTGTATCGGCCGCGCCTGTTCGGTGCGATTGCGGAGCCGCCTTCGGAGGAAATGATTCGCAGAAACGTCGAATTTGCAGTCGACTTTTTCTATCGCGCCTATGGCAATGAGGAAAGTGTTCTGAAATAGAACAGCTGCGCGGACAATTATTGCGGGATCAACGAAACTTTACTGAAAGGCTAAATAAGTCCTTAATTGAGCCTCAATTCGGGGGCGCTTTTGTGTGCAATTGATTGCCATAGATTAATTGTGGGTTGTCAAAAGCCCGTTTTTTTATGTCACTAATACACAAGATTGAATGGCTTCAGGCGCCGATTCGCCATGTTTCGAACAGGTGATAAATCGCCCGCCAGTATCAAGGACATTTTAATAATGACACTCGATCTGATTCATTTTCCGAATTTTAAAAAGACATTTTTTGGAACGTCATTTCAGAGCGATACGCTGGCTCTGCTCACACGAATTCGCGACGAGATCGGTTGCCGCCACATCATGCACACTTATCGTGGGCGGATGGGCGATTGCGCGAAAACCAACGCCTCTGACCTTACAGTCGTCATGACTGTCCCTTCCAATTGGGCAGCACGCTACTCATCCAAGAATTATTTCGTTATCGATCCGATCTTTCAGGAAGACGCGCCCTATTTCAAGGATGATGCCAGTGGGATCGTCCGCGATCTTCAGGAGGACGCCAACCAGTGTCCGGCTATCGCCGAACTGCTGCAGGATGCGGAAAAGCATGGATTGGGCAATATTTTCATTGCCGTTTCCGCCCGCAGCCAGAAAGGTGCGGTTGGCTGTTCTCTCTTTACCTTCGAGATCAGTCCGGATGAGGACCGCGAGCAGTTTGTGGCCAAGCTTCGGCCACGCCTGTTGAGCCTGTCGGGCATCATTCATTCCGCCCTGTGCGGCTGCAAGGATGTCGCGACGGTCGCAAGCCTTCTGACCCCGCGCGAGGTGGACTGCCTGCGCTGGGCGGCAAATGGCAAGACCGACGGAGAGATCGCGGAAATTCTGAGCATCGCACGTTGGACGGTGGTGACTTATCTCCAGAACGCCAAGATCAAGCTCAACTGCTCCAACCGCACTTCGGCTGTTGCGACGGCTCTGTCGCTTGGCATCATCGAAATGCCGGAAGTCCACCATCTGAGCTGACGTCACCGGTCCTAGAGCATGTCGCGGAAAATTGGGAACCGGTTTTCCGCTCAGGACACGCCTAAAACAAACACATAAAGTGTGTTGCCTCAGTGCGATTGAAGGCAATGCGCTTATGGAGACAAAAATACCGGATGTTTCGCGCATCCGGTATTTTGTAGCAGTTATTCCGTCTCTTTCCTCTCACGGCGGCTCCCCGCTTCCAGGAGAGGTGCTTCAGGCCCTTTTTCTAAGCGGCAGGCGTGCGGCGTCAAATGCGTTGGCGAGCCTTGCCGTGTTCTTCGCCGGGTCTTCGTCGGCGTCCTCGAAGGCGATGTGGTTCAGCTCAATCCCCGCCGTCTTGTCGGTCAGCGTCAGGCGGAAATAGGCATAGACGCCCTGATTGCGAAACTCCATGTCGAGCACGACGGCAGGCGGCGATTGCCAGTCGCAGCGATACTCCCCGCCGTGGCCGAGTTCCAGCGTGCCGGGGAAGAAATAAAGCTCCGTCGCCGAACTGACGATATCGGCGATATTGGCAAAAAGCTCGCAGCGAATGAAGGCAATGTAGTCGGCAGGATCGACCAGACGAAGATCGGCTGCGACTTCGCGCAGGTTCCCGGCAATGATCGCCTCACGCTCGTTAGAGAATTGCAGGCTTTTCATGGTCTCACCGCCAATCTGGGGAACAGGCTGTCACTGTTCTGAAACATATAAATATCATGGTTATCCATCAATGTAATGCATGCCGCGTATTGATGATCCGGATAAGCTCGGCCACGGCCTTGTAGAATTCCGGTGCGATCATCTGGTCGACATTGACCTGCTTGTAGAGCGCGCGCGCCAGCGGAACGTCCTCGAATATCGGGATGGAATGCTGTGCGGCGATCTCTCTTATCTTGAGAGCGATCAGATCCTGCCCCTTTGCCACGACGACCGGAGCGGCATCC
>Ga0182748_1005133_pt1 | contig 10063 bp, 10 predicted proteins | sample eDN3rd37CKraftOP_FD_128877 | JGI IMG/M metagenome (GOLD analysis project Ga0182748, IMG submission 128877) | Enriched Organic Plus compost microbial communities from Emeryville, California, USA - eDNA 3rd pass 37_C Kraft OP (version 2) (version 2) ...
CGCAGTGGCATGCCATGTCCGGCCGGCAACGCGAATGGACGGGCTGAGGGCAGTAACACGACAAGTGGCGCGGATCACGCGGCCTCTCCTGCCCTGCATCAGGTTTTCGGCCCCGTCACCGGCGCAGATGTGACGGCATCCTCCGCTCATGGGCTCCCGTAGTCGTTCAAGCCCCTGGTGTCAGCCGCCACATCCCTTTCGGCTGACCGACACAGCCGGATCGTGCTCCGGAATCGAGCACCAGCCGTCCCGACCCGGGTCGCCAGGTCCGCGTCGCTCAGTGCCCGGCATTCGCGCCCGAGAAATCGGGCGCGGCAATGCCGCTCGCCTCGAGATGGCGCGTGAGGTGCTGCTTCAGCCGCTCGAGGCCTGCCTCGCTCGAGGCCTCGCAGCGTGCGACCAGCACCGCCTGGGTGTTGGAGGCACGCAGCAGCCACCAGCCGTCCTCGGTCAGCACGCGCACCCCGTCCACGTCCTGTACCTTCGCGCCCTCCGCCGCCAGGCGCTGCTTCACCTCCTCCACGACCTTGAACTTGCGGTCCTCGGCGCAGTCGAAGCGCAGCTCGGGCGTGTTGATCACCTGCGGCAGGGCAGCGCGGGTAGCCGAAAGCGGCTTGTCCATGCGCGCGACGATGCCAAGCAGGCGCACGGCCGTGTAGGGCGCGTCGTCGAAGCCGTACCACTTGTCCGCGAAGAAGATGTGACCCGACATCTCGCCGGCGAGCGGCGCGCCGATCTGGGCCATCTTGGCTTTGATCAGCGAATGGCCGGTCTTGTACATCAGCGGCTTGCCACCGGCCTTGGCGATCTCGTTGAACAGCACCTGGCTCGCCTTGACGTCGGCGATGATGGTGGCGCCCGGCCGCTCGCGCAGCACGTCGCGCGCCAGGACCACCATCAGCTGGTCGCCGAACAGGATATGGCCCTCATTGTCCACCACGCCGATCCGGTCGCCGTCGCCATCGAAGGCAATGCCGAGATCGGCATTCTCCTTTTTCACCTCCTCGATCAGCTGCTCGAGGTTCTTGGCGACCGTCGGATCCGGATGGTGGTTCGGGAAGTTGCCGTCCACGGTACCGTTGATGACGAAGTGCTCGCCCGGCAGGCGTTCCGCCAGCACCTTGGTGATGTTCGCGGCCGAGCCGTTGCCCGGGTCCCAGACGACGCGCAGCTGCCGCTCGCCGCCATCGTAGTCCCGCAGCACACGGTGGGCGTAGTCGTCGGTGATATCCACGCGGCGATCGGAGCCCTCCGTCGAGGCGGGCACCACATCGCCTGCCGCAGCCATGCGGCCGATCTCCTGGATCTGCTGGCCGAAGAACGCCTTCTTCCCCAGCATCATCTTGAAGCCGTTGTAGTCCGGCGGGTTGTGGCTGCCGGTGACCATCACCGCCCCGTCCGTCTCCAGCGCATAGGCAGCGAAATAGAGCATCGGGGTGGCACAGAGCCCGATCCGCACCACCTCCAGACCGCAGGCACGCAGGCCGGCAACGAGCTGAGGCTCGAGGTCGGGCGAGGAGAGCCTTCCGTCGTGGCCGACGGCCACGCGGGTGCCATGCGCACGCATGACGATCGAACCGAAGCAGCGGCCGATGGCGAAGGCGTCCTCTGGCCTCAGGGTGTCGCCGACGATGCCACGGATGTCGTACTCGCGGAGCACCGTGGGATGGAAGCGGTGATGGAATGCGGTCATCGGGTCATCCCTCTCTGGCACAGGCCAGGGCTCACGGCCGGCCGATGGAGCTGTAGCGGAATCCTGCCTCGCGCATCGCGGCGGGGTCGTAGACGTTCCTCAGGTCGAGCAGCACATCCCCGCGCATCGCGGCCTTGAGCCGGTCCGGCGCCAGGGCGCGGAACTCGTTCCACTCGGTCAGCAGGACCAGCGCATCCGCCCCCGTCACGGCATCCAGCGCATTGGTTGCGTATTGCACCGCGGCGGGCAGCAGCGACTGCGCATGCGCCATCCCGGCCGGATCGAAGGCGCGCACCGCGGCGCCGGCCTCGATCAGCCGCGGCACCATCACCAGGGACGGCGCCTCGCGCATGTCGTCGGTCTCGGGCTTGAAGGTCAGCCCCAGCACGGCGATCGTCTTTCCCGCCACCGTACCGCCGCAAGCGGCGATCACGCGCTCGGCCATGGCGGCCTTGCGCGCATCGTTCACCGCGATGGTGGTCTCCACCAGCCGCACGGGCGCGCCGAAATCCTGCGCCGTCCGCGCCATGGCCAGCGTGTCCTTGGGGAAGCAGGAGCCGCCATAGCCCGGACCGGCATGCAGGAACTTCCGTCCGATGCGACCATCCAGGCCCATGCCGCGCGCCACGTCGTGTACATCGGCGCCCACCTTCTCGCAGAGATCGGCAACCTCGTTGATGAAGGTGATCTTGGTCGCCAGGAAGGCATTGGCGGCGTACTTGATCAGCTCCGCCGTCTCGATGCCGGTGGCGATGATCGGCGTCTCGATCAGGTAGAGTGGCCGATAGAGGCGCCGCAGCACGGCCAGAGCGCGCTCGCCTCCCTCGCCCGGCTCCACCCCGATCACCACGCGGTCGGGGCGCATGAAGTCGCCGATGGCGCTGCCTTCGCGCAGGAATTCGGGATTGGAGGCGACCTCTATGGCAAGGTCGGGCCGTGTGGCACGCACGATCTCGCGCACCTGGCGGCCGGTGCCCACCGGCACGGTGGACTTCGTCACCAGCACCAGCGGCGCGACCGCGGCACGCGCCACCTGCTCGGCCGCAGAGAAGACGAAGGACAGGTCGGCATGTCCGTCCCCGCGACGCGACGGCGTGCCGACGGCCAGGAACACGGCTTCCGCCCCGCGCACCGCCTCGACGAGCTCCGTGGTGAAGGTCAGCCGCCCCTCACGCACATTGTCGGCCACCAGCCGCTCGAGCCCCGGTTCATAGATCGGGATCCTGCCCTCGCGCAGCGCCGTGACCTTCGCTACGTCGGTGTCCACCACGCAGACCTCGACGCCGAATTCGGCGAAGCAGGCGCCGGATACGAGGCCGACATAGCCGGCGCCCACCATCGCGATACGCATTTCGAACCCCCTACGCCCCGAACGGGCTCAGCAGTAGCGCTTCAGGAACTCGCCTACTGCAGATGCCATGTCTGGGCGCTTCAGCGCAAAGGCGATCTGTGCCTCGAGGAAGCCCACCTTGTCGCCGCAGTCGAAGCGCCTTCCCTCGTAGCGCAGGCCATGGAAGGGCTGCGACCCGATCAGCTTGGCCATGCCGTCGGTCAACTGCACCTCGCCCCCCGCACCGCGCTCCATCCTGGAGAGGTGCCCGATCACCTCCGGCATCAGCACGTAGCGGCCGATGACCGTCAGGTTGGAGGGCGCCTTGTCCACCGGCGGCTTCTCGACCAGCCCCTTCACCGAGACGAGTCGCCCCCTGTCCTCGGCTACATCGAGCACGCCGTAGCGGTTCACACGCTCCTTCGGCACTTCCTCGATGGCCACGACATTGCCGCCGGTCTCGCGGTAGGCCTCGGCGAGCTGCGCTGTCGCCGGCGTGTCGCACAGCATCAGGTCATCAGGCAGAAGAATGGCGAAGGGGTCGTCGCCGATAAGGCACGAGCGCACCAGATCGCATGGCCGAGCCCCATGGGCACCTGCTGGCGCACGGTGACAATGCTGCCGGGCTCCACCGCCTGGGCGCGCAACTCGGCCAGCTCCTTCGCCTTGCCCCGCTCCTCGAGCGTGCGCTCGAGCTCGTAGGCCACATCGAAATGCTCGACGATCGCAGTCTTGCCGCGCCCGGTCACGAAGCAGAACTGCTCGATGCCCGCAGCCCGGGCCTCCTCCACCGCATACTGGATCAGCGGCTTGTCGACGACGGGCAGCATCTCCTTGGCAAGTGCCTTGGTGGCGGGAAGGAAGCGAGTGCCGAGACCGGCGACCGGCAGAACAGCCTTCTTGAGTGGCTTGAGGGCGGGCAAGGGACCCCTCCTGGGCAGGGCCGGTCAGCCGGGTCGCTGCCGGCGATGCGGGTCGCGCCGGAATGCCATGCGCCAACGCCGCGAGCAAGCCAGCGTATTGTCGCCTAATTATGCGTGAACATCTTGTGACGACCTGTCCGCCCGGGCCGGTTCTCCGTGGGATGGCAACCTCCCCGCATCCGGGACAGGCCGCTTCCGACTGCCGGCCCGGGAGGCGTCGTTCACGAGGCGCCGTTCACCGGGCCGCCTCAGCCGAGCAGCACATCGCGCGCCTCGTTGATCCGGGCGGCCAGCCAGTCGCTGCCGCCCTGGTCGGGATGGGCCGCGCGCATCAGCCGGCGGTGGGCAGCGCGAATCTCGGCCGGTGAGGCGCCCTCGCCGAGGCCCAGCACGGCCAGCGCCTCGGCGCGCGACATGCGCCCGCCCTGCCGGCCAGCGCCTGCCCCGGTGCCCGCACCGGTGCCGGTCCCGGCCCAGGCCTCGGCCTCCCGCCAGTCCGGTGCGGCGCGGTCCAGCCAGGCCTCGAGCAGCGGCACGCTCTCCTGGTCGGTCGCGCGGCAATCGGCGAGCAGGGTCAGCAGCTCCGGCAGCCCGAGCTCGGCCAACTCCCTACCGGCGAAGACGCCACGACGCACTCGCCCGCTCATGCGCCCTGTCGCGTGATCCAGCCGCATCAGCAGCGTGGCCGTTTCGACCGCCGTCTCCGCACCACCGCCGCCCGCTCCGCCCGCTTCCGCCCGCCGGCCGAACTGCCAGGCCGTGCGCCAGGATTGCGCCAGGCGCCACAGCACCGGAGCGAAGAGCAGCAGCGTCCAGATCGCCTGGGCGCCACGGCCAGTGAACAACGCGAGCAGCAGCAGGCTGCCGCCCAGGGCGGCCGCGGACCACACCGCGGCCTTCTTGATCGTCTCGACCCGCGCCGCGGCGAACACCCTCGCCAGCCACAAGGCCAGCAGCAGGACGGCAGCGCCGAGCGCAAGCCAGGCCACGACAGCTACCGCCTGGGCGCGGGCAGTTGCCCGGCGATCCTCTGTGCCGCCCCGCCCGGCAGCCGCGCCAGCGCGCTGCGCCCGCCCGCCGCATAGACCGCCACCGCACGCAGCAGATCCCGCAGCGCGCCGGCCGAGGCCGAGTCGAAGGGCGCATAGGCACCGCCGGAAAGCTTCGCCATCTGCCGGAAGACATCTCCGGCGAGCGGATTGTCGCCCTCGTGGAACAGGAAGCAGGGCGTGCCGTGCATACCGAGCTGCCCGGCCAGGTGGCACAGCGGGTCGGGGCCTTCCTCCACCGCGTCGCCCACGAAGATCAGGGCGTTCACCTTCTCCCGCTTGGTTTCGGCCAGTACGTGCTCCAGCATGCGCTGGATCTGGGTCTGGCCGCCCAGGCATTGCACGCCGGTCATACGGCGCGTCAGCTCGTCAGCATCGGTCAGGAAGGGGGTCGCGGCGAACTCCATGAAGCCGCGATAGTAGGCGAGCTGCACGGCGAGCCCGCCGAGTTCCCTGGTGGCCTGGAACATCTCGCCCTGCAGGCGACACGCTCGATCCCAGGTCGGCTGGCGGGAGGCCGTGGCATCGATGGCGAAGACCAGGCGGCCGCGCCGTCCGCTGGCCGGCCGCACCTGCGGCAGGCTCGCCACCTTGTTCAGGAACGCCGCGACGGCGGCGTTGGCCGGCTTGTCGGGCAGGTTGCTCATGGCCCATGACATGGTCTGCCCCCGTCTCCGCTGCCAGGGTGCATTGCAGATGCCATTCGGTCATGCGTGATCATGCTAGGGTGATGCGGGCCGACGGGATGGGGGAGGCTGGGATGCGCCGGACCGCGCGCTTTGCACTGGTGGGACTGATCGCCTGCAGCGTCGCGGCGGCGCAGCCGAAGCCGTCCGCACCCGACGATCCGCCCTCCTCGCGCGGTCAATTCACCGCGCCGTCGGCAGCCGCCCCTGGCACCGACAAGTTCGGACTGCCCCTCACCCCGCCCGCCGGCGCCACTCTGGCCGCACCGCCCGCCACCACGGCGGCACCCTCTCCCACGCCGCCGGCAGACGAGCCCGAGACGGTACGCACTCTGCGTGCCCTCCTCGGTCCGGATGCCCAGCTGAGCTATGGCGCGGCGGAGGTCATCGACCCGGCGCGCGGCGCCGTCCGGCTGCGCGGCGTGGTGCTGGAACGCCCGAACCGGCGCGTGACGGTTGAGGAACTGACCCTCGACGGCTTGCGCGAGGACGGGGTGGTCGAAGCCATCGCGCGCGAACTCGTGCTGCGCGAAAGCAACGGCACTGCGCGCATCGCGCATGTGCGGGTCGGTGGCCTTTCAGTGCAGCGGCCCGCACCGGGCGAAGAGCTACGGCCTGATATGCTCAGCCTCGCTTCGCTCCGCCTCGAAGGGTTGAGCGTCGAGGGCGCGACCCCGGTCGCCATCGCCCAGCTCTCGATCGAGGATTATGGAATCGGCCGCTCCGGCCGCGTGGCACTGGAGGGGCTCGAGGTGCGCGATGCCGGCAGCGGCCCGGTGGACCGCATCTCGCTCGGCCGCATGACGCTACGCGGCCTGGACCTTGCCGCGAGCCTGGCAGCGACGGTCGCCGAGGAGACGCCGCCCCGTCCCGCTGGCGCCTGGGCGCTCGAGATGGACGATGTCGCCCTCGCCGGCGGCGGCCGTCCGGTCGGTGGACTGGGCGCGCTGCATCTGTCCGGAGAAGCGGCAACGGGCGGAGCGGAGTCGGGCAGGCTGACCCTGCGCAACGTCCGGGTGGAGCCCTTCCCCGGTCTCACCGGATGGCTGCAGCGCTTCGGCTACGCTGCGCTGGTCGCCGACCTGACCGCCGAGACCCGCTACGACCGTTCGGCCGGACGACTCGAGCTGACCTCGCTGTCACTGGCCGGGCGCGATATCGGCGCCATCGGCTTCTCCATGATGGTCGACGGCGTGACGCCGGAGGCGATGGAGGCGCAGGATCTCGACGGCATGCGGCTGATCTCCTTCAGCCTGCGCTATCTGGACCAGTCGCTGTACAGCCGTTTCGTTCGCCAGCAGGCGCGCCAGACGCGGCAGAGTGAGCAGCAGGTACGGCAGCAGCTTGCGGCCCAGGCCGAAGCATTGACAGGGCAGGGCGGAAATGCGGGCGCGACGGCGGCGATCCGCACCGCTCTGCAGCGCTTCCTGCGCGGGGAGGCGCGTGAGTTGGAGATCACAGCCCGCCCGCCGGAGCCCCTGCCCTTCTCCACCCTGCCGGACTCCGCCGCCGGTGGCCCGGCGGAGGTCCAGCGCCTCCTCGGGCTGACCGCGACGGCGCGCTAGGCGCCTGCGCAACCCGCGGCCATCCTGCCGTGCCGGTCCTGGACATCCATGCAGGCGCCGGTGCCGCCCTTGCCATGGCCCCGCCACCACAGCCGGCACCGACGTACCGGGCAAACCCTGCACCGTCACCGTCCCGACGCGATCCCGGCGATCCGCCGGTCGGGCTGGCGAAAGCGGTGCCGGGAAGTAGCGAATCCTGGCGTGACGGGACGAGGCCTGCCCCATGCCCACCGGCAGAGGACAGGGTCAGGCCGCGGCCGGCCGCTTCCCGCCGCGAGGACGCTGCAGCCGGCCGAGGTCCTTCAGGCGCCGATCGAGGAATTCCATGGCGCTGGTAATGTCCGGGTCGTCATCGCGCATCCAGAAGGCAACCGTCGCCAGATAGACCCCCGCCAGCGTCGCCCGCCGCGTGTACCAGGAGAAATCCGCCGAGGTGTCGCCGGCGGCATACCACATCGCGTCCACCGTGCGTGCGGTGGCGCGCAGTGCCGCAGCCGCGTTCCAGGGCAGCGCCAGTACGGCGAGCGCCCGCTTCAGCGCAGGCTTCTGCGGTGTGACGGCCAGCAGCCGCAACTCCACCACCCGGCGGATGCGGGCGGGAGTCCGCAGGCGCTCCATCTCCTCCGCCGCGGCCGCCTCCTCCATGTCGCGGTTGGCCAGGTCGATCCAGGCTTCGATCGCACCGACGGGACCGCGCGGGAAGTGGCTTTCGGCAAGTGCGGGATCCTCGCCCACCACGCGAAGCCCGGTGCGGATCGTGGTCCAGGTCCAGCCCTCCTCCGCGGCCACGGGGAGCATGGCCCGAACGGCCAGGTCGCGGATGTCGCTCCGCTCGATCATCGCGCCGCGTCCTGTGCCGAGGCCTCGGCGGCAGCGGCAGCGCGGGCCAGTTCCTCGGTGAAGCCAAGGAGCGAGAGGTCTTCCATGCGCATCGGGTAGAGCACGCCATCGAGATGATCGGTCTCGTGCTGCATCACCCGGGCCACGAGGCCCTCGGCCTCGCCTTCCACCGGCTGTCCCTCGGCATCCAGGCCGCGCCAGCGGATGCGGCGGTGGCGAGGCACGCAGCCACGCAGGCCAGGGATGGACAGGCAGCCTTCCCAGGCGCTCTCGGTCTCTTCACCGATCGGCTCTAGCTCGGGATTCACGAGGACCGAGGCACCCGGACCGGCGCGCCAGACGAAGAGCCGGAGCGGCACATGCACCTGCGGAGCAGCCAGCCCGATGCCGCCGGCATCCTGCATGGTTTCGACCATGTCGCGGATGAGCCGGCGCATCTCCGGCATCGTCGGGTCGGCAACCGGCTCGGCCTCCTGCAACAGCACCGGGTGGCCCATGCGGGCGATCTTCAGGATGGCCATGGCGCCCTCACGCGTGGAACGGAGGCTAGGTAGGCAGGCAATTGCGCAACGGGGAGGGCTTTCGGCGCGACCCGATCTCGTGATATGGTTCACGCTCTCCGCGCCTGGGTGGGGGATGGCGCGCGTGGCTTCCGCAACGAAGCCGCGCGAAACCGTCTGCCCGGCGCGGCGCTTCGTTTTTATCCCAACGCGACAGGAGATTGAGCCGCGTGCAAGTCGTCGTCCGTGACAACAACATCGACCAGGCGCTGAAGGCGCTCAAGAAAAAGCTGCAGCGCGAAGGCGTCTTCCGCGAGATGAAGCTGCGCCGCCACTACGAGAAGCCGTCCGAGCGCCGCGCCCGCGAGGCCGCTGAGGCCGTCCGCCGGGCCCGCAAGGTCGAGCGCAAGCGGCTGGAGCGCGAGGGCTTCTGACCGCGTCCGGTCCGCCGCGACAGGCGGACCCCGGGGCTGGGGCGACCGCGGTACCGGCCGCGGTTCGAAGCCACAGCCCATGAACCATCCTCCCAGGGAAGTGATCAGGCGCGGGGCTGGGGTCCAGCGGCCGCTATCTCTGTGCCTGCCCGCAAGGATCGTGAAGGCCCCGGCCGACCGCAGGGCTCAGCCTTCGACGATCCTCTCATCGATCGTTGCCGCCCGCATCGCCTCCTCGTCGAGGCCAAGGCCGAGTCCGGGCCCGGCGGGCAGCTCCAGCGCCCCCTCCCGGACCTGGAGCGCCGGCGCCACCACATCCCGCCGCAACCAGACCGCGCCGCAGTCATTGGCCCGCCCTATCTGCGGGTGAGCGGCAGCCAGGTGCAGGTTGGCTGCGGTGGCAATGCCCGTTTCGAACAGGCTGTGCAGCGCCACTTCCACGCCGAACAGGCCGGCCGTCGCTGCCATCTCGCGCCAGCCCTCGATGCCGCCCCACATGAAGATGTCGGCCAGCCAGACATCGGCGCAGGGGTGGCGCAGCGCCGGGGCGATATGGTCCGGCTGGATGACCGCCATGTTGGTCGCCACCGGCATGCCGGTTGCCCGTTTCAGCCGCCACAGCCCCTCGCGGTCGTCGCAGGGATCCTCGAGCCATTCCGGGGCGTGCGGGCGCAGTGCCTCCGCAAGCTCCACGGCGCGTGCCGTGGGCCAGGCGGCATTCGGGTCGATGCGGATGGCCGCGGCCGGCCCGAGGGCCCTGCGCAGCGCGGCCATGGCGGCGACATCCCAGTCCGGATCCGCTCCGGCACTCTTGTACTTGAAGGCCATGAAGCCGTGCCGCGCCGCCAATGCAGCCGCCTGCGTGCCGAGCGCCGCAGTGCGGCTCCGGTCGCGGTAGGTGTCCGCGATCTCCGACCGGCTGGCTGGCCGGTCCAGCGCCACGGCCGGCAGCGGACAGGCAAGCGGGATGCGGCGCCGGTGGATGCCGCCCATCAGCACTGCCAATGGCTGGTCCATGGCCCGCGCCGCGATGTCCCAGAGCG